>ERZ773008.2270-NODE-2270-length-12702-cov-5.514430_pt1 | contig 12702 bp, 18 predicted proteins | sample MGYA00580664_ERZ773008 | MGnify/ENA primary metagenome ERZ773008 (study PRJEB29015, sample SAMEA2738016) | human oral metagenome | biome: human oral; feature: human-associated habitat; material: dental | place: China | collected 2048 ... | reverse complement strand
CGCTCTTGGCGGAAAGCGAACCCTGCCCGCTGGTGCTCGCTTCGCACGACGGCGAAATCAACCGCAGCTTCGGCTTGTGGGTTACGCTGTTGCGCGACAACGAAGTTTCCCCCACTTCCTTCGGCCTGTCCGTGCACAACGCCCTGGCCGGGCAGTGGTCGATGCTGCGCGGCGACATGAGCGAATACACCGCGCTTTCCGTGCAGCAGAGCGGTTTGGAAACCGCCGTGCTCGAAGCCGCCGGTCTGCTGGCTGATGGCGCGGAGCGCGTGTTGGCGGTGGTGGTGGACGAACCCTTGCAGGCGCAATACCCCGCCGCACCGGCCGAACGCGCGCCCTTCGCCCACGCGCTGGCGCTGCTGCTCACCGCCGGCGAAGAATGGGAACTTTCCCCCGCCGCGCCCGATGCCGGCGGTACGGCAAACTGCGGCTATTGGGGCGCGATCGAATGGCTGCGGCAACGGCATTCAGACGGCCGCCAGTGGATAAACCGTTATGCAGACAAGGCTTGGCAATGGCAGCGGCTTACCCCCTAAGCGCCCGCATAAACCGCCTGTGGCGGTTGCTGTCCACCGGGCTGGGCTTCGTGTTTTTCGGCGTGTTCGGCGTGCTGCTGCAAATCGTGCTGCTGCCCTGGCTGCTGCGCCGCTCGCCCGATTTGGCGCAACAAAAGCAGGCGCGCCGCGTGGTGACGCGCACCTGGCTGTGGTTTAGCTATTATTTGATGCGCTCCGGCATTTTGAGCGCGGAATTTGAAGGCTTCGAGCGGCTCGGCCGCCCCGGCCAGCTGATTTTGGCCAACCACCCCTCGCTGCTCGATGTGGTGTTCCTGCTCGGCCGCGTGCCCGAAGCCAACTGCATCGTGAAAGCCGATTTGCAGCGCAATCCGGCCATGGCCGGGCAAATCCGCGCCTGCGGCTACCTGCCCAATCAGGAAGATTTGGATTTTGTGGAAGCCGTGCACCAAGTTTTGCAGCAGCAATGCCTGCTGGTATTCCCCGAAGGCACACGCACCGGCTGGGACGGCGTGGTGAAATTTCATCGCGGCGCAGTATCCATCGGCCTCAGAAGCGCGCAGGTCATTACCCCCGTGGTGATCAAAATGCAGCCGCTAAACTTCAAAAAAGGCCAGCCGTGGTACAAAATCCCGCTGCAAAAACCGGCCTACCGCTTTATCGTGGGCGACGACATCAACCCGCAGGACTGGTTAAACAAACACCCCCTGCCCATCGCCGCCCGCCGCCTCAACGACCACCTGCAACAATACTTCAATGAAAGAAGCCAAGAAAATGACTGATTTAAAACAAGAAATCAAACAACTAATTATCGACAGCCTCGGCTTGGAAGACCTCACGCCCGCCGACATCGGCGATGAAGAAGCCCTGTTCGGCGACAGCGGCCTCGGCCTCGATTCCGTAGACGCACTCGAACTCGGCCTGGCCGTGCAAAAACACTTCGGCTTCCAGCTCGACGGCGAAAGCCAGGAGCTGCGCGACAGCTTCGCCAATGTGTCCACACTGGCCGCCTTTGTGCAGAAACACCGCGCCTAAGCCCAAGCCGTTTGCCAAAGGCTACCTGAAAGCAAGTACAGCGGACTTCCGCCAAGCCAAAGGTAGCAGGCTACCTGAAACATAGGCCGGGCATTCCTGCCCGGCCGGCATCCATCATTTAAGGAACACCCATGACCGAAACCGAAATCCGCGCCTTCCTGTTCGACATACTGGAAAACATGTTTGAAATCGACACCAGCAATGTAACCGGCAGCACCAACCTCTACGAAGACCTCGAAATCGACAGCATCGACGCCATCGACCTGCTCGACCAAATCAAACGCCAAACCGGCTACAAACTCCAAGCCGACGACTTCCGCAACGTCCGCACCATCGACGACGTAGTTGCCGCCGTGTCCAAGCTCTACCAAGAAGCCAAGCCCGAAGCGTGAAAACCGCCGCCAAAATCCTGCTCGGCATCTTGAGCGTACTCTACCCCCTGCTCTGGTATTACGGCCGCGAGCAGGGCTGGTTTTATCCGCTGGCCGGCTTCATGCTCCTGCTCTGGCTCGCCCGCGCCGCCATGCAGCGCGATCCCGGCCAGCGGCGCGTTTCCCTCCTCGTGGCCGCCTTCTTCGCCGCCATCCTCCTTTTAAAACGGCCCGGCAGCATGTATTGGTATCCCGTGTGGGTAAACGGCCTGCTGTTGCTGCTGTTCGGCCTCAGCCTCACGCAAAAGCAAAGCCTGATCGAACGCCTCGCCCGCCTGCAACACCCAAACCTTCCGCCCGAAGGCGTGGCCTACACCCGCCGCGTTACCCAAATCTGGTGCGGCTTTTTCGCCCTTAACGGCAGCCTCGCCGCCCTGCTCGTGCTGCTCGAACAATACCGCTGGTGGGCACTCTACACCGGCATCATCGCCTACATCCTGATGGGCATCCTGATGGGCGGCGAATTCGCCTACCGTAAGTGGGTGTTGAAGTTGTGAAGCCACACAAAGGCTACCTGAAAAATATAATGGATTAACAAAAATCAGGACAAGGCGGCGAGCTGCAGACAGTACAAATAGTACGGCAAGGCGAGCCAACGCTGTACTGGTTTTTGTTAATTCACTATATTTGCGGTTACGCCAATTTGGGTAGGTTTATTCCTGCACTTCAATCGCGCTGCCGTTATCCAGCTCGATGATTTCGCCGGCGAGGATTTTGGCGGTTTTGCGGGTTTCGGTTTCGCCGTTGCGGCGTACGCGGCCTTCGGCGATCCAGGTTTTGGCTTGGCCGCCGCTGTCGGCCAGGCCGGTGAGTTTGAGCAGGTCGCACAGGGCGATGTGTGCGTGGCCGTTGAGGGAGAAGGTTTGCATGGCTTTCGTTTCGAATATTTGGTTTGGCGGGCGATAGAGGCTACCTGAAAAATATGTTTCAGGTAGCCTCTTTGTTTGGCTATTTATAGCTTGCCGAGAATGTCTTCGCTCAGGGCGAGGTCGGCATTTTTATTGATGCCGATTTGGCGGGCGAGGATGTTGCGGGCGATTTGCTGCGCTTCTTCGAGGGAGTGCATGCGGTAGGTGCCGCATTGGTATTCGTTCAGCTCGGGGATTTGGCTTTGGTCTTGCACGTTTAAAATATCCTGCATGGCGGCTTGCCAGGCGGCAGCTACGGCTTCTTCGCTTGGGGTGCCGATGAGGCTCATGTAGAAGCCGGTGCGGCAGCCCATGGGGGAAATGTCGATGATTTCTACGTTGGCGCCGTTGAGATGCTCGCGCATGAAGCCGGCAAACAGGTGTTCCAGCGTGTGGATGCCTTTTTCGGGCAGGATTTCTTGGTTGGGCACGCAGAAGCGCAGGTCGAACACGGTGATGTCGTCGCCTTTGGGGGTGCGCATGTTTTTGGCCACGCGCACGGCGGGGGCGTGCATACGGGTGTGGTCTACGGTGAAACTGTCGAGCAGGGGCATGGCGGTTCCTTTGGTGTGTTGGAATTGCGAAGGCGGTATCATACCATTTTCGCTTGTGGCTTGAAAAAATGTATGCTTTGTGTAGAATTTCGCCTCTTTCTTAACCACCAACAAGGTGACAATCATGCAAAACATAGGTAGCACTTTGGCCATTTTGGGCATCCTGGCGATTTTTCTAGATTTCTTCAACCGTGTGCCGAAAGTATTGGCTTGGATTTACAACTGGGGCGACGGTGTGGCCTGGGGCATTAAGATTGCACTTGTTGTGGTGGGCGGCGCGTTGTGGCTGATCGGCCGCAATCAGGAAGCGGCGCATCCTGCATTGACAGAGGAAGATGACGAATAATCCTCCCCCGCAACGATAAAATCCGCCGACAAGCATGTGGCTTGCCGGCAGATTATTTTGTTTGGATTGTGGTTTTAACTTCGTTGCAGTGGTGTTTTTTAATTTTCAGGTAGCCTCCAACGGCTGGTCAAAAGGCTACCTGAAATCTCCAAAGCTACATCTCCCGTCGCTTAAAGTGGTGCGGCCGGAAGCCCAGCAGCCCCAGCGTGGAAAAATACAGCACCATGCCGAAACCGATTAGCGCAAACAGCTGCCCCGTGCGCCGCAAGCCGCCCACGTGCACCCACTCCAGCGCCACATAATGCTGCGCCGCCCAAAGTCCGCCGGCCATTACGGCCAGCGCAACCGCCAGCTTCAGCAAAAACGCGCGCCAGCCCGCTTTGGGCTGATACATCTCTTTAATCCGCAACAATAAAAACAGGAACGCCGCATTGATACACGCGCCCAAGCTGATGGAAAGCGCCAGCCCCGCATGCTGCAGCTTCCACACAAATATCAGGTTCATCAGCTGCGTGCACACCAGCGTTACAATCGCCACCTTCACCGGCGTTTTGATGTTTTTCTGCGCGTAAAATCCCGGCGCCAGCACCTTAATCAGAATCAGCCCCAAGAGCCCCACCGCATAGGCAATCAGCGCCTGTTGCGTCATCAACGCGTCGTGCACGCCGATTTTGTTATACATAAATAGCGTGGCCACCAGCGGGAAGGCCAGCACCGCCATACCCACCGCCGCCGGCGCCGTGAGCAGCAGGCACAGGCGCAAGCCCCAATCCAACAGCGCGGAAAATTCCCGTTTGTCGCCCGTGGCGGCGTGTTTGGACAGCCCCGGCAGCAGAATCGTGCCCAGCGCCACGCCCAACACGCCGGTGGGCAGCTCCATCAGCCGGTCGGCAAAATACATCCACGATACGCTGCCGCTTTGCAAGTACGACGCGATATTCGTGTTGATCACCAACGACACCTGTGCCACCGACGTGCCCAAAATGGCCGGTGCCATTTGTTTGATTACGCGGTTTACCGCCGGATCGCCAAAACGCAGCTTCGGTATTTTCAAAAAGCCCAGCTTAAACAGCCAAGGCAGCTGGAAACCCAGTTGCAGCACCCCGCCACAAAACACGCCCCAGCCCAAAGCCATCACCGGTTGCTCGAAATGCTTCGCCCCCAGCAGCGCAAAGCCGATGAGCGACACATTCAGCAACACCGGCGTGAAGGCCGGCACGGAAAACTTGCCGTAAGTGTTGAGAATGCTGCCTACTAAAGACGATAGCGAGATCAGCAGGATATACGGGAAAATAATCCGCAAGAGCTGCGAAGCCAGCACAAACTTCTCCGGCTTGCCGCCCCAGCCGCTGGCCGTGGCCCAAATTACCGCCGGTGCCGCCAGCACGCCGATGGCGGTAACGATGAGCAGCGCAAACATCAGCATCCCCGCCACATGCTGCACAAATTCCTGCGTTTCTGCCGGCGATTTCTTCTGCCGGTATTCCGCCAAAATCGGCACAAAAGCCTGCGAAAACGCCCCTTCGGCAAAAATACGGCGCAGCAGGTTGGGCAGGCGGAAGGCCACCACGAATGCGTCCATCGCAATGCCCGCACCGAAAATCCGCGCCAGCACCGCATCGCGCACAAAACCGAGCACCCGCGACAGCATGGTCATGCTGCCGATTTTCGCCAACGCGCTAAGAAGGTTCATGCTTTCCCACCTATAGATAAAACGGGCGCAAGTGTACCGCAAGCAGCCGCTTTTGTGGGAGAGGCCGAAGAAAAGGCTACCTGAAAGCGCAACGAAGCGAAGTTTCTGCGAAGCTAAAGCGTCGGCCGCAACGCAGGGCAAACGAGCGAAGATACGGTAGAATGCCGCGCGAAACGTTGAATAAGCTTTCAGGTAGCCTATTTTGTCAAGGAAGGCTACCTGAAACTTACTGCCCCACCAAACACATCATGCACAAACTCAGCCTTCCCCAATGGCACACCCCCGAGCAAGTTCTCAACATCCTGCTCGGGCTGCCCGAAAAAAAGCGCAACCGTGCCCTATACGAACTCGTCTGGCAATTCGACCACGATAATCCGCAAGGTATACCGGAAAGCGAAGCCCAGCTCGCCACCCTGCGCCTGCTCTGGCACGACCCGCGTATTCAGGGGCTGGAAAACATCAAATTGTGGTTGAAAGAAGTGCTTTATTCGGACGAGGGCAACGGCTCATGGCTCGCCCTCCAGCCCGAAATCGAAACCCTAATCGACGCACTCCACCCCGAAACCTGCGGAGAGTACGGCGAACACGGCGGGATACGGCACAGCGCGGCCACGCTTGAACCTTTCGTTGCCAGAATGATTGCCCGAAACACCGAAAATGCCCGCTACACTGCCCGCTGCTGCCTTTATTGGAACGAAGCCCTCTGCCGCCAGCGCCCCGATTTTGACGAATGGCTGCAAAACGAAATTCGCCAGCTGCACGGAAAATAAGGCCCGGCATCAGTTGCCGAGAATCTGCTCCACAATGTTTTTCAGGTAGCCTTTTATCAAACAGGCTACCTGAAAGCTCAGCGAAGCGAAGTTAAAACCCATTCCACACACCATCCAAACCATACTATGCCACCCATCCGCCAACGCCTTTTCTCCTTCCTGCGCCAAGCTGCTGCCATGGCTGCTGCTTTTATTGTGATCAGTCTGCTGCTCGACTGGTATCGCGCCCCCGCCGTGCCGCCACAAGTCGCCGCACTGCCGCTGCATACCCTGCAAGGGCGGCAAACCACCTTGTCCGAACTGGGTGGCGGCCGCACCACCGTGCTGTATTTTTGGGGCTCGTGGTGCGGCATCTGCCGGCATACGTCCCCGGCAATCGACAAACTCGCGCGCAACGGCGTGCCCGTGGTGGGCGTGGCTTTGCAGTCGGGCAGCGATGAGGAAGTGAAGGGCTACCTGAAAACGCATGGCTGGCAGTTCGACACGGTAAACGATGCAGACGGCGGCTGGGCGCAACAATGGCAGGTGCAGGTAACGCCCACGATCGTGCTGGTGAAAAACGGCCGCGTGCGCCACAGCACCACCGGCCTGGCCAGCTATTGGGGCTTGCGTGCGCGGATTGCTTTGTTGGATGCCTTGGATGGGTGAGGCTACCTGAAAACAGCATGGCAAGACTGGCCCGAATACCATAAATACAGATGCGCAATATTAAAAAATAGCTTGTTCCAGGTAGTAAAAAACGACTTCCTGCAATTGGTCAAACTGGCGAAAGGGGGGAAATTTACGGCTGCACCTTGGTTACGGGAAGCGATTTCGGCAACGTTGCCATGAAAATCGCGGCTTATACCAAACGCAACCGAGAGCCGAATTGGTATGCCGACGAATGGGAGCTGGACAGTTCCGATTTGCCCAGCTCCGCCTTATCCGAAGTCGATAAAAAGATTACGGCGCGGCTGATTGAGAAACAAGAATGCCTCAAAAGCGACATGCTGCCCCTGTTTGTCGGCGCACTGAAAGAATTAAAAAATTTTCTTGGCGAGCAAGAGATTGCCGATGCCGGGCGAATCTGCTTCTTTGTTAGCGTGGTTGATGATGACGGAAGCGTAGAAGTCCAAACGGCGCAGGAGCTTAATTCAAACGCTATTTTTCAGGCATTCTCATCCCGATAACCCATTCCTTTGGGCGGCCTGCTTGGCAAGCTACCAAAAAAGCACTATCCTTCGCCACGCAGTATCAACCTTCATCAACATCAAGAAAAGGATAGCAAAATGGCAAACATCACCTTTCGCGGCACGCCCGCCAACACCGTAGGCAACCTGCCCGCCGTTGGCGCCGCCGCTCCCGCCTTCACCCTCACCGCTGCCGATTTGTCCGACAAAACCTTGGCCGACTTCGCCGGCAAACGCAAAGTGCTCAACATTTTCCCCAGCATCGACACCGGCGTGTGCGCCCAATCCGTGCGCACCTTCAACCAACGCGCCGCCGCGCTGCAAAACGCCGTGGTGCTGTGCATCTCCGCCGACCTGCCCTTCGCCCTTTCCCGCTTCTGCGGCGCGGAAGGCATTGAAAACGTGGTAACGCTCTCCAGCTTCCGCAGCAGCTTCGGCGCCGACTACGGCATCACCCTGGCCGACACCCCGCTGCGTGGCCTCACCGCCCGCGCCGTGGTGGTACTGGATGAAAACAACAAAGTGCTGCATGCCGAGCTCGTGCCCGAAATCGGCCAAGAGCCCAACTACGATGCCGCCCTGGCCGTGCTGTAACCTGGCGCAAGCCAAAGCGAAACCGCCTGCATACACTCAATGCAGGCGATTTGGTTTGGGGCGATATAGAAGGCTACCTGAAAATCCCTGCGGGGCGAACACTTTCAAGTAGCCCTTATCCGGAAACCATATAGCAGGCCGACTTAGCTTTTGCTACAGCCTTCTTAATTTCAGTCCCCACCTTACTGCAACCGCTGCCGCATCTGCTCAAACAAGCAAACGGTAGCCGCCATCGCCACGTTCAGCGATTCGGTTTGCGCCGCCATCGGAATATGCACGAGGCGGCTGGCCGCGGCCAGCATGGTTTCGCTCACGCCCGCGCCTTCGTTGCCAAACAGCCAGGCAGCAGGCGTGCGCAAATCGCAATCGTACAGGCTCACGCTGTTTCGGCGCAGCGCGGTGGCCAGCAGCGGTACGCGGCATTGCTCCCGCCACGCCGCCAAATCAGGCTCAACAAACAAACGTAACGCAAAATGCGCCCCCATGCTCGCGCGCAACACCTTGGGCGACCACGCATCGGCACAATCGGCAGAAAGCACCACCTGCCCCACGCCCGCTGCTGCCGCGCTGCGCAGAATCGTGCCGATATTGCCTGGGTCTTGAATACGCTCCAGCACCACACAATCGGCCCCGGCATCAAACGGCTCGGCAGGCGGCAGCGCAATCAGCGCGGTGATTTCTTCGGCATCGGTGAGGCTGGTGATTTTCTGCAAGGCCGCGCCCGCCGTCTGCACCACCCGTTCGTGTGGTAGCTGCGCGAGCAGCCGCGCAGTTTCCGGCTGCTGCATTTTGCTTGCCGGCACATAAACTTGCAGCACCTGCTCGCCCGCCTGCAAATAAGCGGAGAGCAAATGCGCCCCTTCCAGCACAGCCTGCCCGCTCTCGCGGCGCGCACGGGCACTGCGCAGCAGTTTGGCCAGATGTTTGAGCGCGGGGTTTTGGGCGGATTCGATGGTGTTCATGGCGGCGGATTATATAGTAGGGCAAGGTAACTTTGCTTGTTCAGGTAGCCTTTCGGCACACAAACCAAAGGCTACCTGAAAATGAGGGTTTCGTAGGAAGACGAGTTTCTGAGAAGCTAAAACACTGGCTTCAACGAAGTTAAAACTGCCTGCCCATTTTTCAGGTAGCCTCTTTTCATGACACATCAATCTTGTAATCTTCCGGCGCAATCCATTTAAGCTTATTCACAAACAGCCAATCCACCGCAAACGCCCCGGCCACGGGCACAATCACAAACACCAGCAGCGACACCGCCAGCTGCCCTGCGCCCCAGCCCGCGAGTTTCAAATGGTTCACCGGGCCGATGAGGCCGCTGATGCCGAAGCCCGCGCTAAATTCCGTGCCTTGGATTTGAAACAGCGAAGCCAGCACCCCGGCCAGCGCGGCATTGAGCATAATCGGCAGCAAGAGCTTGGGTTTGGCCACGATATTGGGCATGGAAAGCTTGGGCGAACCCACAAAATGCGCCGCGCAAGTGCCCAGCGGGTTCACCCGCCGCCCGGCCACGGCCAGCGAAAACGCACAGGCACAAATGCCCAAATTGGCCGCACCCGAGCCCACGCCGGCCAAATGAATCGCCGTGGCAATACCCACGGACGACACCGGCGACACAATCAGGCAGGCAAACGCAATGGCAATCAGTACCGCCATCAGCGTTTGCTCCAGCGTGAGCAGGTGGGCAATCCACGAGCCCAGTAGCTGCGAAAAGGCGATGAAATACGGAAACGCCAGCCGCCCCAGCGCACCCGCCACAAACAGGCTCACCACAGGCACCACCAAAATCGCATAGCCGCGCACCTTGCCGCGCAGCAGAACAATCAATCCGGCGGCAATGCCAGCGGTGAACACCATGGTGAAAATATCGCCCGTACCCTTGAGCTGGATGATGCCGTCGGCAAAACGCACCGCTCCGCCGGCGGCCATGGTGGCCAGCCCCACCGAAATCGACTCGATCGGCGTGAATTTAAACATATAGCCGATGGCCACGCCCACGGCGATGCCGACCATGGCGTTGGTGGCACCGATCATCTGCGTGAGCATACCCAACGGCTCGCAATACGGCGTGAGCGCCTTAAACAATTCGCCCAACAGCGCACCCGGCACGAGGGCGACCACAATGCCTAAGGCCGAGCCGTTGAGCAGGTGCATCATGAAGGATTTCGGAGTGAGTTTTTCCACGATTTCGCTCCTTTGGCGGAAGATTGGTGTATGGGGCAATATAACGCCGCTGATAAAAGAGCGCAAATTCGTGTGGGAATGAAAAGGAGAAGGCTACCTGAAAACGAGGCTTCCTAGGGAGAAGCCGAGTTTCTGCGAAGCGAAAACGAGGCCTCCTAATGGGACACTAAGTTTCTACGAAGCAGACCGGGGTTTGGCAAAATCAAAGCTGAGTTGCTTACAAGTTAAAGTGTGGCTAAAACAAAAAACCATGCCGCCGAAAGGCTCCGGCGGCATGGTTTTTATTGGACAAAGATTACTTACGCAGGTTCAGGCGGGTAATCACATCGCGGTAGGTATCCACATCGGTGTTGCGCAGGTAGGCCAATAGGCGGCGGCGGGCGCTCACCATTTTCAGCAGGCCGCGGCGGCTGTGGAAATCTTTCGGGTTGGCTTTGAAGTGCGGAGCCAAATCGTTGATACGGAAAGTCAAGAGAGCGATTTGCACCTCAGAAGAGCCGGTATCGCCTTCTTTGCGCTGGAAATCTTTGATGATTTGCGCTTTTTGTTCTACGGTTAATGCCATAATAAAACTCCAAAAATATAGCCATGCAGGCCGGACAAGCTGGCCGAGCCGGGAAGACCCGCGCCAACTCCTGAATGCTTGTTGAAACAGGCAGGCGCGGATTATGGCACAAAACTGCTGCCAAAAACAGCCGCATAGGCAAAATCGCGCCAAGATGATGCCGCGGTGCAACCAAAAGGCTACCTGAAAACTGGTTTTTCCAGACTATAGTGGATGAAAATCAGGCAACCAACAGCAGACAGAACAGACATACGATAAGGCTAGCCAACGCCGTAGCATGCTTTTTTAATCCACTGCCAAACCAAGCAGTCTGCCGTTTCCCTTCAGGCTTCTTGATGCCGCAATAGGTTGGCGGGCATACGGAAGGCGTCAATTTTGCCTGCCGCCTTTGCAAGGCTGTGGCTTACAAACAGGAAAGTAGGTAATCGCCTGTCGGTTGTCAGGCTACCCAATGACACATTCTTCCTCACCCAACCACATTACCGATTGCGCCATATCCACAAAACGCACTTCGTCTGCCCGCAGCTCGGCCAGTGCGGCGGCGCCTTCCGGCGTGGTACGGGCGGCGGCGAAGTCTTCGCGGCTGTCATACCATAATTCGCCCATGGCATCGAAGTGGAATGCTTGGGTGTGCCGTTGCGTGGCCTGCTGAGAGGCAGCGTCCAGCGGTAGGGTTTTGGCATAGCGCCGGATGCGGAGGATGTTTTGGTATTGCAACACTTTGGCCGAATGCGACGCCCAATGTGCCAAAAACTCTTGTTGCGATAATTCGGCTTTCTTCTTCACCAGCATGTTGATTTTAAACATGGTTTTCTCCTTGAATGGCCACTGCCATGTGTTCTACCACCTGCAATACTTGCGGAAACTCCGTATAGCCGTCGCTGCCCAAAAAGTGGCCGCCGCCGGGAATTTCTTCCAATTTGCCGCTCAACTGCCGCGCCAAACGGCGGGTGTTTTCCGGCGGTACAATGCTGTCGTTATCAGCGGTGAATAAGGCAATCCGGCCCGTCATTTGGCGGATGGCGGCAAAATCTATCGGGCACTGGTCTACATAGTTGTCTACATTAAAACCGTTAATCTGCGGCAGCGTGGGAACGCGTGCGCCGAAGGCAGACACCAGCACCAGCCCGCCTACTTTGTGCGGGCGAACCCGGCTCAGATAATGCAGCAGCGAAATCGTGCCCAGGCTGTGTGCCACTAAAATTGTGCGCCTGGACGGCATGCCTACTGCCTGCGAGAGTGCATCTTGCCAGCGGTGGTAATCGGGCTGCATACTGTCGGGTAGTGCAACGGGCAGGGCAGTTATGCTTTGCTGCTGCAGTTGCCGTGCCAGCCATGGAAACCAATGGTCGGCCACTGTGGCGCCATAGCCGTGGATGATAAACACGCGTACAGGCTCGCTCTGCGGTTTGGCCAGGTTTTTGCAGCCTGCCAGCAATACGCCCGCGCCTGCAGCGGCGCAAAATTGTCTGCGGTTCATGGGGATGGGTGCTCCTGTTTGTTTACAATGGATGGGAGCTTACAGAATGACACAGTGTGAGGGTCAAGATGAAAATCGGCGAATTTGCCAAGCGAAGCGGCATCAGTGTGCGGATGCTGCGGTTTTATGAAAGTGCCGGCATCCTTGTGCCTGCACGCACACCGGGCGGCTATCGGGAATACCGCAAGCAAGACATCGGCTTTGCCCGCAAGGTGGTGCTGCTCAACCGCGCCGGCCTCGCCCTGAAAGACATTGCCCTAATGCGCGACTGCCTAAACGACGAGCCGCAAGACTTTTGCCCAGCGTTGCGCGGCAAACTGGCCGATACGCTGCACATATCGGCAGCCAAATCGAGAGCCTGCGCCAATCGGAACAGCTACTAGCCGATTTGCTGGTAGCGGAGGGAAAAATATAGTGGATTAACAAAAATCAGGACAAGGCGGCGAGCCGCAGACAGTACA
>ERZ773008.2269-NODE-2269-length-12705-cov-3.339447_pt1 | contig 12705 bp, 8 predicted proteins | sample MGYA00580664_ERZ773008 | MGnify/ENA primary metagenome ERZ773008 (study PRJEB29015, sample SAMEA2738016) | human oral metagenome | biome: human oral; feature: human-associated habitat; material: dental | place: China | collected 2048 ... | reverse complement strand
GAAAGACAGCTTCGGAAACATATTCGAATGCTCGCCCGAAGATATGCACCGACGCATCGCCAACGAGATTGTACGCATCGAAAATAAATATAAAAACCCGCTCACTACACAACAAGTATTCGACTTGTTAGACCATTTCAGATACATTGTACCTGCCGGAAGTCCGATGACGGGCATCGGAAACGATCATCAGGTGGCGTCGCTGAGCAACTGTTTCGTGATAGGGCTCGATGGCGATGCCGACTCCTATGGTGCCATCATGCGCATTGACGAGGAACAAGTGCAGCTGATGAAGCGTCGTGGCGGTGTTGGTCACGACTTGAGCCATATCCGTCCGAAAGGAAGTCCGGTGAATAATTCGGCACTTACGTCAACAGGTCTTGTGCCTTTCATGGAGCGTTACAGTAATTCTACGCGCGAAGTGGCACAGGATGGCCGTCGCGGTGCACTGATGCTGTCGGTCAGTATCAAGCATCCCGACAGCGAAGCTTTCATTGATGCCAAGATGGAAGAAGGCAAGGTGACGGGTGCAAACGTGTCAGTGAAGCTTGATGATGAGTTCATGCAGGCTGCTGTTGATGACAGAAATTACATGCAACAGTGGCCTATTGATGCGAAAGAACCTAAGATGACGAAGGAGATTTCAGCCCGCAAGCTGTGGGAAAAGATAGTGCATAATGCGTGGAAGAGTGCAGAACCGGGTGTCTTGTTCTGGGATACAATCCTCCGCGAGAGTATTCCCGACTGCTATGCTGACCTCGGTTTCACCACCGTGAGTACTAATCCATGCGGTGAAATCCCGTTGTGTCCTTATGATTCCTGCCGTCTGTTGAGCATCAATCTCTATAGTTATGTGGAGAAACCTTTTACAACAGAGGCTTCATTCAATTTCGACAAGTTCAAGAAGCACGTTCAGATTGCACAGCGTATCATGGATGATATCGTTGATCTTGAAATGGAAAAGATAGACCTTATCATTCATAAGATTAAGGAAGACCCTGAGAACGATGAGGTAAAAGAGGCTGAATATCATCTTTGGGAGAAGATAAAGCGCAAGAGTGGAATGGGACGTCGTACCGGTGTCGGCATCACTGCAGAGGGTGACATGCTTGCAGCTTTGGGATTACGCTATGGTACTCAGGAGGCAACTGACTTTTCGGTGTCTGTTCATAAGACTTTAGCTTTGAATGCTTATCGCTCATCTGTGACCATGGCAAGGGAGCGTGGGGCCTTCGAAATCTATGATGCTAAGCGTGAAGTCAATAATCCTTTCGTTCAAAGAATAAAGGAGTCTGATCCTGAACTCTTTGCAGATATGCAGCAATATGGCCGACGCAACATTGCCTGTCTGACCATTGCACCGACCGGAACAACTTCACTGATGACACAGACTACCAGCGGAATAGAGCCGGTTTTCATGCCTGTATATAAGCGTCGGCGTAAGGTTAACCCCAATGATGCTGATGTTCATGTGGATTTTGTAGACGAAGTGGGCGACAGTTTCGAGGAGTATATCGTTTATCATCGTAAGTTTTTGCAGTGGATGCAGGTCAACGGATACGATACAGAGAAGCGATATACGCAGGAAGAGATAGATCATCTCGTTGCAAAATCACCTTATTATAAAGCTACCGCCAATGATGTTGACTGGCTGATGAAGGTAAAGATGCAGGGCGCTATACAGAAATGGGTGGATCATAGCATCTCCGTGACAGTCAATCTGCCTCATGATGTCGACGAAAGTCTTGTGAATCGTCTTTATGTTGAAGCCTGGAAGAGCGGTTGCAAGGGTTGTACTATCTATCGGGATGGTAGCCGTGCGGGGGTAATGATATCTGTTTCGAAGAAAGACAAGAAGAAAGGCAGTCATACAGAAGGCGTAGATGTTCGGGAAGATACACCGAAACAGCACGAGTGTGTCCGTCCGGAAGTGACAGAAGTACGGCCGAAAGAACTCGAATGTGATGTTGTTCGTTTCCAGAACAACAAGGAGAAATGGGTGGCTTTTGTGGGCTTGCTCAATGGTTATCCTTATGAAATCTTCACTGGTTTGCAGGATGATGAAGAAGGAATTGTATTGCCAAAGAATGTCACTAAAGGCAAGATCATCAAGTCTACCATTGAGGATGGCTCGCATCGTTATGATTTTCAGTTTGAAAACAAGCGGGGATACAAAACTACAGTGGAGGGACTGAGCGAGAAGTTCAACCCGGAATATTGGAACTATGCAAAGTTGATATCCGGCGTTTTGCGCTATCGTATGCCGATTGATCATGTGATGAAGCTTGTGAGTTCATTGCAATTGAAGGATGAAAGCATTAATACTTGGAAGAATGGAGTAGAGCGTGCGCTGAAGAAATATATCGTTGATGGCACTAAAGCCAATGGACAGAAGTGCCCGGTATGCGGTCATGAGACGCTCGTCTATCAGGAAGGATGCCTCATTTGTACTAACTGTGGCGCCAGTCGGTGTGGTTGATAACGTCTCAAGTGATATGAATTGAAATGAAAATCAGAAATAGTTATATCTTTCTTAACGGCCTGCGGTTTCATGCTTTCCATGGTGTGATGCCGCAGGAGCGTTTGACTGGTAATGATTATCGGGTGGATTTGAGAATCAGTTACCCGTTGGATAAAGCCGTTATTTCCGATGATGTAGCTGATACCTTGAATTATGCGGCGGTCTATGAGCTTGTTTCGCAGGAGATGAAAGTGCCCGGTAATCTCGTTGAACGCGTGGCTTATAGGATTGCTGATCGCCTGTTTCGAAAGTTTTCTTCTATCAGGGAACTCGATATAAAAATACTTAAATGCAATCCACCAATGGGTGCTGACGGTGAAGGTGCAGGCGTTGAACTTCATTTAATAAATGATAAAACTGAATGAGGACATAAGGTTTTATGACATTTTTTCATTAACTTTGTCACCCGATATATTGGTTTTATGCGTAGAAAGAGAGTCTTCTTCCTGATAACAATGTTGCTGTTTGCTGTTGCTGTCATGGCGGCAAACCGCAAGTTTACACTCGTTATTGATGCCGGACACGGTGGAACTGACCACGGAGCACCTGGTAGTTACTCCAAAGAAAAAGACCTTACACTGAAATATGCGCTTGCTTTTGGGCGCTATGTTGAGGATAATAGTCCCGATGTTCGTGTGGTCTATACGCGTAAGACCGATGTTTTCGTAACTTTGGCAGGGCGTGCTGATATTGCCAATAAGTGCAATGCCGACCTTTTCTTGTCGTTCCATATCAATGCGGTTACAGGTTCGAAATCGGCCCACGGCTTTCAAAGTTGGACGTTAGGTCGCGGTGAACATTCAGGCGATCGAGGCATTAAAGCCAACCTCGACGTAGCAAAACGCGAGAATTCTGTCATGTTCTTAGAGAAAGACTACAAGACAGTTTATAAGGGTTTTGACACGAATTCTTCGGAAAGTGATATCATGTATGAGTTCATTGCAGATAAGAATCGTGAGAAAAGTGTTGAACTTTCACGCCTATTACAACAGTATGTATGCGCTTCAACGGGTCGTGTCAATGGAGGATCTCACCAGAATAACCTCGCAGTTCTGCGCTTAACGTCAATGCCAAGCTGTCTTTTGGAGTTGGGGTTCATATCAACTCCTGATGAAGAAGACTTCTTGAATGATGATGCTTCAGTAGCTTTGTATGTGAAAGGTGTTTATAATGCCTTCATGAAATATCGCCAACGTTATGGCAACGACATCAGTGTGCCTTATAAACCCATTAAGGAAGAGCCGACAATACCGCAGGTTGTGCCCTCTGATTACCGAAAACCAGCTGCTGATAATCCTGCTCCACGCAAGTCAAAGCGACGTGTCGAACGCAAGTCGGCTGAGGCAGATAACAACCTTGCAAAAGTGGAACCACCACAAAAGGAGGGTGATGTTCAGGTACCGAATAGGGTAGAGAACGACAAACCTGTATTCAAAGTGCAGCTCCTTGTCAGTTCCAATGTGCTGAAATCTGATGACAACCGCTTCAAAGGATTGACCAATATTGAGTCGTATAAAGAGGGACTGTATAAGTACACTTATGGGGCATCGACCAATTATAACGAGATATATCGGCTGCGTAAGCAGATACTTGACAGGTTCCCTGACGCTTTTATAGTTGCTTTCAAGAATGGAAACAAGATGGATATCAACGCTGCTATTCAGGAATTCAAATTGAAAAGATAGTTTTATATAAGTCAAACAGACAGAAAGTTAAGATAAGAATATGAAGTTAACAAAGGAAATCAAAATTGCAATAGTAGCCATAGTGGGTATTCTTGTGCTCTTTTTCGGACTCAACTTCCTTAAGGGAATGACGCTGTTTTCCAATGACAACACTTATTATGTGTCGTTCAAGGATATCAGCGGATTGTCTTCTTCCAATCCGATCTATGCCGATGGATACAAGGTGGGCGTTGTGAAACGCATTCAATATGACTACGATAAGGGTGGAGATATCCTTGTTCAAATCAATGTAGACCAAGACCTTCGCATTCCGAAAGGCAGTTCTGCCGAGATAGAAAGCGACATCATGGGTAACATTAAAATGAATTTACTCTTGGCTAATAATCCTCGTGAGCGCGTCAATCCCGGCGAAACGATGATTGGTTCGACGAAAAACGGACTTATGGGAAAGGTTGCAAGCTTGGTGCCTACAGTAGAAGTGATGTTGCCGAAGATAGACAGTATCCTCACAAACCTCAATGCGTTGTTGGCTAATCCGGCACTTGCCCAGTCGCTTCAAAACATTGAAGGTATCACCGGTAACCTCAAGACGACTTCCAAACAGCTGAATGTTCTGATGGCAGATCTTAACAAGAGCGTACCCGGGTTGCTGCATAAGGACAACGGTGTGCTGACGAATGCCGATAAGTTTACAGGCAATTTGGCGCGTGTGGATGTAGCAGGAACGATGTCACAAGTAGACCAGACAATAGCAAATCTCAAGGATTTCACCCATCAACTCAATAGCAGGGAAGGCTCTTTGGGCCTGCTGATGCACGATCCGACACTGTATAACAATATGAACAAGACCATGCGCAGTGCCGACTCTTTGTTGGTAAATGTGCGGCAACATCCCAAACGTTATGTGCATTTCTCTGTCTTTGGAAGAAAAGAAAAATAAGAGATTGCAGTTAAATTAAAAATGGTCTAAATTGTAAAGATAAATGTTTCACGGCTTTTGGGCATACCCGAAAGCCGTTTTTATATGCTTCATACAGACATATTCTCAAATGTTTCACCAAATCATATGACTTTATTCAGAACCTAAGATAATCCATTTGAAATCAAGACCTTATATATCTGCAAGTCTGTAAAGAGGCAAATAAATTGATAATATGCGTAAGTTCACATGTATGAGTGATTTAACTGATTTTATCAGAAAACATTCATCAGATAGATTTGTCATTTTGATTATCTTTTACTATCTTTGCAATCACGACGTAAAAAAGAGTCGAAAGACATACATTATTATACATCTTAAATGATAAATGAAAGTGAGTCCTGATAACCGTTGGGGCAAATCGCTTGCGCTCATCAGGCAGAACGTGACGCAACAGCAATTTGAAACCTGGTTCAAACCTATTGTCTTTGAGCATTACAACGAAGCAACGAAGACTATCTTAGTTCAAGTACCCAGCTTGTTTGTGTATGAGTACTTGGAAGAGAACTTCTTGAACCTACTCAAAACCGTGCTCTATCGCTCGTTTGGTGAGGGTGCACAGCTCACTTATCGCGTTGTTACAGACAAGGAACACAAGCTGACTCAAGACTTAGAAGCCGATCCAACAGATGCTGAACCACGCAAAGAGCGCAGCGGGGCCAATCAGTCGCCTTCGCCTATGGACGTAGACAAGGCTGCCGATATAGACACTCAGCTTGATCCCCACCTTAATTTCAAGAATTATGTTGAGGGAACCAGCAACAAATTAGCACGCAGTTTGGGGCTTTCTATCGCTGAACATCCGTCTCAACCGCAGTTCAACCCGATGTTCATCTATGGCCCTTCCGGTTGTGGAAAGACCCATCTTATCAATGCCATCGGCCTCCGTTGCAAGCAGCTTTATCCCGAAAAGCGCGTGCTTTACATTAGTGCACGCCTCTTCCAATCGCAGTTTGTAGACGCCAATCTCCACAGTTCTATCAACGATTTCATTCGCTTTTATCAGACGATTGACATGTTGATTGTCGATGATATCCAGGAGTGGGTCAATGCAACCAAGACACAAGACACTTTCTTTCATATCTTCAACCATCTCTTCCGCAATGGAAAACGCATACTTTTAGTAAGCGATCGTCCGCCGGTCGACCTGAAAGGCATGAACGAACGACTGCTCACACGTTTCTCCTGTGGGCTTATTGCAGAGTTGGAGAAGCCGAATGTGGAATTATGTACCGACATTCTGAAGGCTAAAATCCGTCGCGATGGCCTGCATATTCCCGATGAAGTCATCCGTTTCATAGCCTCAACAGCCAATGGAAGTGTGCGTGATCTTGAAGGCGTTGTCAATTCATTGCTGGCTTACAGCGTAGTTTACAACAGCAATGTTGACATGCGTTTGGCCGAAAGAGTCATCAAACGGGCGGTGAAAGTGGATGACAATCCGCTCACAGTTGACGAAATTCTCGACACGGTATGCAATCATTTCAGCGTTACTTTGAGTGCTGTCAACAGCAAGAGTCGCAAGCATGATCTCGTGATTGCCCGCCAAGTGACGATGTATCTCGCCCAGAAATATACCAAGATGCCTGCATCTCGCATCGGCCGTCTTGTCGGAAACCGTGATCATTCCACTGTAATTCATAGTTGTGCACAGGTAGAAAACCGCTTGAAAGTAGACAGTTCGTTCAAGGAGGAAGTGAATTCTATCGAAGTTTCTTTTAAGTTAAAGTCTTGAATTCCTGTCGTTTCCTGTCGTTGTATGTCGTAGGAAAAAGGTAAGAAGAATAGTTTTCAAAGTATTTATTTATATAAAGTGAAAGCGTCTCTGATAGTCAGTATCAGGGACTTTTTTCGTTAATGAGGATTGTATGTGCTGCATTTCATGAGCTATAATCCCATGAAGCGGATGATGTGTTAATTCATTTCAAGGATATTTACAATTGCTCTCGCTATACTCGTGTATATGAAATGAAGTCCTTCCCCGATGCTGAATATGCGCTGTATTTTATGGTTTTGTAATATGTTGAATATCAGATGATTATGGTTTTCAATGCAAAAAGCAACATGAAATCATGTTGAAAAACGGTGCAATTTGTGTCAAAACATATCGTCATCTGCGTCAGATTACCTTGCCATTTGCATCATCATACGAAGTAAAGTCTATGAGTTTATGCGGTGAACTGACTGAAATGACAACAAAAGAAGATAAAAACAAGAGAGCTGATAGGCAGAAATGGCCTCATATCCGTGCTGAAAGTGGATTTTCATTTCTATTTGGTGGTGTCTTGAGATGTTAAAAAACAGGTGATAATCTTTACAAAAACAGGTATGATTTTCACTTTGCAGAAACTTTCAGTCTGACGCAGATTATTTTCCTTGGCTATTGCTTTGGCATTTTCGTTTGCCCTCAAATGTAAGGTAAACAAGGTAAGGCCCGTCGGCCAGGAAACTGATTTCATCTCCTTGCGCCTCGTTAAGTGTGCCCTGCCATAGCGCATCATAGGCGAAAGAATCCCATATAAGGCCTTTGCTTTTCAGTTGCTTGCATCCGAAATTGAAGATACTTACCTGTTGCCGGGCAAACGTTTTGAAAGTGCTGTTGCCTTGGGTGGGGATGAAATATCCGTGGTCTGTAATCATGACGGGCTGCAGATGAAACTCTGAATAATAGCGCATCATGAGCGAAATGTTGGCTAATGAGTGGTCTTCGCGCTTGCCTGTAGCCCCTAAATAAGCAATCCGGCTGCCCTCTTGGATGTGCGGAAGCGTGGTTGCATAGCGTGTGGCTTTGGTTAAATCGTTATCATCTTGCTCGGCCATGTGGAAGAAATTCAATCGTGTTTTCAGTTCTGCCGACAGACTGTCTCCGTCACCAACCACTGTCATTTGCTCAGAACGAATGCCGTGGTCAATGAGTGATAAGGCTGCGCCATCACATGCAATGAGGTGTCGGGCATGGCGAATTATGGTCTGGCCTACCTTGTTTTCGGGGTAGGAACCATTGGCCACGATGACCATGTCGAAGTGAGTTTCACTGTTGATGAGCGGATAGTTGTTCATGTTGTTGTTGCATCATTTGTTTCCATTTGTAGTATCCGGCCACGGCAATCACCACATATAAGCCATAAAGTCCGGCTTTGAAGGGAATCCCTTTGACGATGTAGAGATAGCAACTGATGACATCTACCACGAGCCAGAAAGCCCATTGCTCGATATATTTGCGTGCCAAAGCCCACAAACCAACGAAACTCAGCGCGTTGGTAAAGGCATCAAGCAGTGGAACTGTAGAGTTGGTGAAGCTTCGCAACACCCAGTAGGTGACGCCCCAGGCCACGAAAAAGAACACTGTTGCAGGCAGATAGAGGCGTCGGCGCATGCGGGTGATGGGCAGAGCCTGCCCTTGTTGCTGTCCATGTTTACGGCCGAAGCGCCACACGGCATAGCCATAGAGTGCGGCTCCCGTATAGTAAACGGCCATAGCTGCATCGCCATAGAGACCGTGACTGAAGTAAAGCCAGATGTCAAGCAGGGGCATCACGATGCCCACGAGCCATAGAAAGATGCTTGCCCGATACTCCAATACGATGTAGGTGAGACCTAAGAGCGTAGTCAGAATATCGAGCCAGTGGAGTGATAAGTATGCTGTCATATCAGAAGGTGATGCTTAAATGCGCCAGAAAGTGAATGGGTGCCTGTGGAGAATAGGCTGATTCTGTCTTAGTTTCCTTTCCGTTGTCATCATAACCTGCGCTGGCATGGCCGTTTGTGAAATACTTTTCGGAGAACAGGTTGTATATCGTTGCGCCTACAGTAATGGCTTTCACCGACTTCATCTTAAAGCTGTAACTCAGGTCAAGATTAGTGATGAAGTAAGCATCAAGCATGAGATTGCGGTTATTGTCATTGGTCATATACTGCTCTCCGACGTATTGGCTTTGCACAGATGCTTCGAAACCGCGATAGTCAAAAGTGAAAATGTTGTTGAAAATGAGGTCGGGCGAGAAGCTGAGGTGGGTAGTTCCAAAGCTGAGTGACTTATTGTTATCGCTCTTTACCGTCCAGTCTTTCGCGCGGTTACGGCTCAATGTGGTGTTCATGTCCCAGCGGAACCAGCTCATGGGCTTCCAGGCAGCTTGCAATTCAACGCCTTCGCGATAGGAACTACCTACATTTCGGTGGATCATCTCACCGATAGCGTTTCGCTCTCCGGTGAGAACAAACTGGTCTTTGTAGGCCATATAATAGAGATTAAGGCCTGCACTGAACTTCACTCCTTGGTACTTGTAGCCCAACTCCCAGTCGTTCATGCGCTCAGCACGTGGCTTTGGGGCGGGATTTCCCTCGAAATCGTTGCGCACAGGCTCGCGATGAGAGAGTGCCCACGAGCCATATACAGCATGGTTAGGGTTGATTTGCCAGAAAAGTCCAGCTTTGGGATTGAGGAATTTGTAGCGTTCGTCATAACGCCAACCCGCAGAATGCGCGGTCGTGTATTTGTCTTCGGGATTCTCTATGCGGTATCTGATGTAGCGATATTGCAGGTCTGCATAGGCGTTGAGGCCCTTGACGAGTTCATAGTTCAGCTTTCCGTAGATGCTGTTTTCGTTTTTTTCGGCCTTGTTTCGATAGTATTCGTTATCGGGATAGTTGGCAACAGTGGGATTAATCACGCTGACAATGGTTCCGAAATGGCGTCCGTTATAATGGTTTATGGCTCCACCGAGCGATGCTTCAAGTCGGTTGTGCTTGTAATTCAAGGCATATACGCCACCAAAGAAGTCATTTCGCAAGTTCTTTCGACGGATAAGATCTGATTTCAAGGTTGTTGTTGTGAGTCCATACTTGGCAAGTTTCTGCCCCACCATATACTGTTCATAGTAGCCGAAGCCTGCCGTATAGTGCAGGGCTACGTTGAAATTGAACCTGTCACCAAGCAACTGGTTCCAGATAAGCTGGTAGTTTTGCTGGTGATAGTTGTCAGTCTGGTTGTCATAGTAGCGTGTATTGCCATCTGCATCCTTGTATTCTCCGCATGGATTATAGCGTCTTCCATACTTCTCCATCTGCTCCTTTGTGGCGTAATCCCAAGCGTGGTAGGTCTTTTCTATGCCGTTGAAGGTCAGAAACTTCACGAGCGTGTTGTCTCCGGTATAGGCACCTTGCAGGAAATAGGAGTTCAGTTGGCTCGCAGCACGCTCTATATAACCGTTGCTGGAGATATTGGAGAGGCGTCCGTCAAAGCTCCAATGGTTTCCCAAAAGACCCGAACCGAAGCGCAAACTCTCTTTATGCGTGGCGTAACTGCCTGCAGAAGCATTGAAATTCAAGTAAGGATAGAGCGAAGGAGCATCTGTCTGCATGTTCACAGTGGCACCAAATGCAGCGCTTCCATTGGTAGATGTGCCCACACCTCGCTGTATCTGAAGGTCTTTTACGCTTGACATGAAGTCGCTCATGTTAACGAAAAACACTTGCGAACTCTCTGCATCATTCACAGGAATGCCGTAATGCAAAAGTGCATCCTTATATCCATTATAACGATTCTTTGCGATTTGCATTGTTAACGAAGTGCCGTAATAAGCAATACGCTTGCAACCCGTATTTATAAGATGTGTAACGGCAGAAAAGGCACCCATATAGTCATCAACAACCACTCGACTGGCATATACACCCGTACTGATACGATCGTAGAAAACCAAAGGTACACCCTTGTCTATGAGCGTTTGGAAATGGTCGTATTTGGTCGTATTCTTCGCTTGAGAGACGATGATGCCACAGACCTTACTCTCCGAAAATACTCGACAGATTTTTACTTCGTCCTCATAGTTCTCTCGGCTCTGTGCAACCATAATTCGATAGCCACGTGAAGAAGCTTCTTCTTCGATGCCAGAAAGGATAGATGAGAAGTAGAAATGGTCAAGTTGCGGAATGATTACACCGATAATCTTAATCGGTTGTACCTTACTTTTGCGCAGACTCTCTGCAAGGATGTTTGGGTAGAAGTTATGTTCTTGTGCATACTTCTTTATTGCCTCACGTTTTTCAGCAGAGATACGAGGGCTATCTTTGAGCGCACGAGAGACGGTAGCGACCGAAACACCAAGGTCTCGGGCTATATCCTTCATCGTTATGTTGGTTGAGTCACTCATGCGATTTAGCTTTGTCTTTAGTCCGCTAATTATTTTATAACGCAAATATACATATTTTCTCTAACTTTTTTGACCTATATCAATTTATTTATCTCTTATTTATTTGTGCAATCGTTTGCATTGTTTAAAATACAAATTCAAAGCAAAAATAGTGTAAAGTAGCTTAAACTCAACTATCTTTGCAGCAGGAAAGTCTATAAAAAGGTTATTAACCTATCTTTTGAGCGAACTAAACGAATTTATTACTTTAATCAATTTATAAATTACTTTAACAATAACAAAGATGAAGCAGGTAAAATGCAAATTTCCTGTTAGGATATTGACTCTATTGTTGGGTCTATTCCTTTCAGTCAGTGCCTTTGCGCAGTCTACGATTACTGGACAGGTGAAGGATGCTACTGGTGAGCCAGTCATTGGTGCTTCTGTCCTTATCAATGGGACATCGAATGGTACAGTGACCGACCTTGATGGTAACTTCTCTGTCAGCGTACAGCCGGGTGCTACTTTGACAATCTCTTACATTGGTTTTCAGAAACAACAGGTAGCTGCAGCCAATGGTATGGTAATTACACTTCAGGAAGACCAAGCACAGCAGATGAATGAGGTTGTTGTTATTGGTTATGGTGCTGTTAAGAAGAGTGACCTTACAGGTTCTGTGACAGCCTTGAAGCCAGATAGCAAGAACAAGGGTCTTGTTGTTAATGCACAGGACATGCTTGCTGGTAAGGTTGCCGGTGTGAGTGTAACGAGCGATGGTGGTACTCCTGGTGGCGGTGCTAACATTCGTATTCGTGGTGGTTCTTCTTTGAACGCATCTAACAATCCATTAATTGTGATTGATGGTGTGGCTATGGACCAGACAGGTATTAAGGGTGTAAGCAATCCTTTGTCACTTGTAAACCCACAGGATATTGAGTCTTTCAACGTTTTGAAGGATGCTTCTGCTACTGCAATCTATGGTTCTCGTGGTTCAAATGGTGTTATCATCATTACAACAAAGAAAGGACGTCGTGGCTTACAGGTTTCTTATAATGGTAGCTTTACTGTTAGTAGAAATTCAAAGAATCTTGATGTGTTGTCTGCTGATGAGTATCGTAGCCTTATTGCAAAGAAGTTTGGAACTGATCTCTATACACTCGACTCAAATGGTAATAAGGTTCCAACAGCTTATTCACGTCTTGGTAGTGCTAATACTAACTGGCAGAACGAAATCTTCCGTACAGCGCTTAGCCATGACCACAACGTAGCTGTTTCTGGTCAGGTTGGTGACTGGTTGCCTTATCGTGTTAGTGCAGGCTACACAAACCAGCAGGGTATCATTAAGACTTCTAACTTTGAGCGTTTCACAGGAGCGTTGACATTGAACCCTTC
>ERZ773008.2268-NODE-2268-length-12709-cov-4.724514_pt1 | contig 12709 bp, 19 predicted proteins | sample MGYA00580664_ERZ773008 | MGnify/ENA primary metagenome ERZ773008 (study PRJEB29015, sample SAMEA2738016) | human oral metagenome | biome: human oral; feature: human-associated habitat; material: dental | place: China | collected 2048 ... | reverse complement strand
TTGAGCGAGCCTATGATACTCAGATCTCCATTGATCGCAAAGCTTCCGCTCCCCCCGTCGCTTCCTGCGGTCGAGATTGATCCTTGAATGATCGTATTTCCCAAAAGCTTGATATTGCCGCTTTGTACGGTAGTATCATCCGCTTTTACGTTTACGCTTTTTGCACTCAAATTTGCGCTTTCGCAGGTAATATTGATCTGCTTCGGACTTGAAATTTCAAGAGTGGAGCTAGCCGTATCATACGAAAAGCTTACTCCATCCTCAAAACTTGCGTGGATCTTCTTATCGGTCGCGCTCGCCCGATGGGCGCTCTGATAGATACCGCGCAGGATCACGCCCGCGTTGAGCTCGCCTCGTACCGGTAGCACAAGCACCTGCTCGCCCACTCGGATCGGGGCAAAGCCCGTGGCGAAAGAATTGGCAAAAGGCTGAAATACGGGTAAGAAGTCGGTGACCATATCGCCGATCGCAACCCTTGCGCGATCTCCGCCTACTTCGCTGATGATGCCGATCTCGTTTAGGTTATTGCTCATTGTTCGTCCTCATCGTCGAATGTAGACTTTTTGCCGAATTTATCATTTATGATCTTCTCGACCAGTTTTTTGATCCAATCTCCGCCCTGCCATGCAAAAAAACCGCCTACGGCTAGCCCAAATCGCGAGCTGCCGGTAAAATAAAGCGTGATCTCTGCCCCTAAATAGCAAAAAAGTATTGCGCCGATAAACCCGCTTAAAAAGGCAAGTAGGTATCCGCCTATTGTAGCTCGCGGTTTGCTTAGCGTCTTTACCGCACTTACGAGGCAGGCTACGGCAATGATAATAAACCAATATGTTCTATTTAGTAGGGTTTGTAGATCGTCCATCACTCTTCTTTCGTGCAGTCTTTGGCTATCTCTTCGCATTTTAAAAAATACCTCACAAGCTCTCTATGCGCTTCAAAACTGCCGTTTGGCGCAGGTTTAAGCGGCATTTTAAGATTACAGCGCACAGGCACATAGACTTGCTTTATCTGTGGTTCCTTTGTGCTGCAACCAAATAGGCAAAGCACGCTAAAAAGCGCTATCAAGAAGTTTTTTATACGCATTGAGTTGTGCCTCGCAACTTTTGTCTTTTATGTAAATTTTTGAAACGCTTTGTATCTTATCCTCGTTGCGGCGGCTTGCGTTCACCTCAAGGGATTTGATCGCGGCGTTTTGCAAGCTTAGGTTTAGCTCGCATTGCTGTAACTGCACCTTTAGCCCTGCATTTTCAGCGCTTAGCTGCGAAATATCGCTTTTTAAGCTTAAAATTTCGGCTCCGCACAATACCGCTATTACCGCAAAAGCCGCCAGTATAAATTTAATGTTTAGCAAGAAGCCCATTTAATACCTTTCTCGCTCTGTTTGGAGTTTGCTGCGCCCAAAGGCTGCGAAGCCCGTTTGCGATAGCCTTTTTATATTCACCCATGCGAATATGATGAAGCGTCGTAACGAATTTTTGCACCTTTGCAATACCCATCTGATAACACATCTCTATCACTACGTCCTGCACGTTTTGCGGTTTGTCTTTAAGCCAGGCAAAGGCTTCAAATACTGCAGGGCGAAGTTTGCGCAGTTTCAATTCTAAAATTTGATCCGCCGCCGCGCGGCTCATCGGCTCTACTTTTCCGCTGTTTAACGCTAGCTCGTCTTTGCTAAGAGCTGCAACCAAAAAGCCGTAGCCGATAGTCTTGTAGTCTCTGCTATCTTCGTAAATTTCACCGCAAAAGCCTTCGTTTTCTTTGATGTTTTCGATTAGGCTCATTCTTCGCTCCTCGGTTTATCTAAAACTTTTGCGGCAATAAATCTCATTTTTTACCTTTGTTCTTTTTGGCGGCAGCCTCATCAGGCGCAGTCTTTTCCGCCTGCCCTGCCTGCGATTCGGACTCGGTAGGCTGCTGCCCCGCGACTTCAGACGAGGCCGTATCAATATCCGGTTGCAGCTCTTGCGCCGCTCCTTCCGCCTGAGGCTCGTCCGTTTGGGTTTTATCCAGCTCCAAAGACTCTGCCTGCCCTATCGCGCCCACGCTTAGATACTCCGCGGCAACCTCTCCCTCTAGCTCCACATATTCACCCTCGCGGATGAAATTTCCGCCCGCGCAGATGTTTTTTAGTGCAAGATATTTCATATCGCATCCTTATGCAGCGGTCGCTAGGCTGACCCACCTTTTGATTACGATCTCATAATCGGTATAAAGATCAAAGACATATTTTAATGCTCGCTCTTCCGCGTCATACCAGCGGTTACGGCGCACATCAAGCCCCATTCCCAGCACGAGATTTTTAAGCGGAGTAGCCATATATACGCCCTTAGGCATTAACGGAGTGATCTCCAAAGGTACGCCTAAAATTTTGTCCGCGCCTCCTTGGATCAAGTGAAGCGGAGAATTTAGCGCGCTTAGCTCTTTGTTGTAAGCCTGCGCGTCGGCGGGGTTGATCAGTATCACGCTTTCGCCCAAGATGTCGGAATTAATGGAGCCCACGAGCGCACTTAGTCTATCCGATACCTTATCCGAGCTTGCATAGGTTAGCTTCGTAGTATCGCTAGCGTCTTTAGCGACTTGGATCCAGCCTTTATGCAGCTTTTTAAAGGTGCCGTCGTAGGTATCGCTCTCGCCTATGAAACCAAGTAGGGCAAGATCGTTGCCGAATGCTTTCGTAAAGGCGTTTAGGGTCTCGGTCTCGAAATTTGGATTATCGGCATTGTCCTCCAGCGCGTCTTGCAAAATCCTAGCAAATAGCTGCACGCCTTTGGCATCGAGCTTCGTACCTACCTTACCGAGTGCCGCTCTTTGCGCCTCAGTAGGCTTTTCGCCACTTGCTACGCGCACCAAGATCCCTTTGGCTACATCCCATGCGTCGAGCTCCTTGGTAAGCCTTCCCATCTTTTCGGTATGGATCTTGCTTAAAAAGCCGTTGTTGTTTTTGATCGCATCTACGAAGTTGTGCGCTTGCGCCGGCGTTAGAGATCCGCTTAACGTAACGCTTTGCGCATTTATTGAACCTTTTAAAATTTCACTTAGGTTATTCATAGTATCCCCTCGCTGCCTAAAGTTTTTTGTTTTGAAACGCTCGTATCTTGAGCGGACTTATTGATCTGCTCCTGCAAAGCTCCAAGCTTTGCTCCTAAATCCTCTAGCGATTTTTCCAAGTTCGCCATCTTTTCGTCGCTCGCCGCCGTTTTGGCCTTAATTAGCTCGGTAATTTCCTCTTTGTTCATTTCCTCTCCTTTTTCGGTTTTATTAGAAACCACCCCTTGCGGGGTCGCTTCGCTCTCGTCTTTCTTGCTAAAAAACTCCCTCAGGCCCTGCCTGACCGCCTCTAACATACCGCCTTCCTTGCCCGTGCCGTCACCCGACTTGATGACTCCGGAGCCGTACATCGATAACCCCGAAAGCTCGCCGCTTTTTACGCGAGCGCGCAAATCTTCGTCCTCAAGCTTGATGCCTACGGCCCAAGCGCCCGTTTCGCTGAAAAACGCATCCTTTTCCTTGACTATCCAGCTCTCGCAGATATACGCAGGCGCCGGGCGCAAGTTGTGATTTACGTCGACGCAATAGCTAAGATCGGCTCTTTTCATAAAGTCGTATGCCGCCTTTTTAATCTCGGCGGCATTTGCAAACTCGCCTTGGCTATCCACCTCGTCCGGAGCATAAACTATGCCGTATACGATCCCTTCCTCGCCCGCTGAGTCCTTACTGAAACTTACCCGTAAAAGCTCCTCGAAATTTTTATCCTTATAGATGACGGTTTTATTATTCGCCCCTGCATTTACGAGCGAGATCAGATGAATTTGTAGATCCGTGATCTCTTTTGCCACCTTTGTACCTCCTTTGTTTTAATTTCTCGCGATGGGTTATTGCCATAAGCTCAAAAAGTTGCGTTATTTTTACAAAAATATGAAAAAATTAAAACCCATATAAGCGCTATACGCGCTATTTAGCTTAACTTTTATAAAATTTTTCTATACAATGTCGCTAAAAATTTAAGGTGTAATATGGATAGGATTTTTAAAGCTGCCGCGGAAGCCAGCGCGCAAATAAAAGATGAAACTGTAGGCGCGGACGGTATTATAGAGCCGTTTTGCGCTCCGGAACACTTGCTTGGATTATTTTATGCCAATACCTATCACCGTAGAGCGATCCAGCTAAAGGCCTCTTTGCTTTCAAACGTGCAAGACGGTAAAGCATTAGAAGGTATGGCAGGCACGCCTAAGGATTTTTTATACGCCTTCATATTAAATTTAGAAATCTTCGGCAATGCTTATTTGGAGATCGCCGGTCGAAATCTTTATATCTTGCCCTCCGTGGAAGCGCGAGTAGATAAAAACAAGGAGGTTTTTCAAGTAAAAAACGGACGTAAGATCGCGCTAAATGCAAAGCAGCTGGCGTATTACTCTCCTATGAGCAGATACTACGGCGAGCCCGATTATTTAGGCGCGCTTTTAGCCATAATGACTAATCAGAAAGCCGATAGCTTCAATAACGCCTTTTTTGAAAACTCAGCTAGAGCCGATACGGCGATCATATTTGAAAACTCCGAACCTGATGAAGCGCAGCTTAATGCTTTTAGAGATTTTTTTGGAGTAAATTTTAAAGGCCATCAGAAGGCCCATAAAACTTTGGTGCTTACGGCAAACGGCGAAAACGCTAAGGTACGCATAGAAGATCTCAGCAAAGTAGAAGATATAAGTTTTGAAAAACTTAAGAATTTAAATCGAGACGAGATTATTGCCGCTCATGGCGTACCACCTCGGATGATGGGCATAATAAACGCTTCTCAACTCGGCGGCGGCGGCGAGGTCGCTCAGCAGCTACATAGCTTTAATGAGCTTACTATTATACCTAAGCAGAAACAGATAGAGTGGTTTTTCGATTCCTTGGGTTTTAAGATCAAACTAAATCCGATCGATGTTAGCAGCTTCAAGGACGACGGCGAGTTGATGAGCTCCTTGGTTGCGAGCGGTATCTTATCGCTCGCCGAGGCACGTGGAATTTTAGGGTACGACAAATAAAAGCGTTTAAGCCGTTTTATGTCTTAGGACGATAAAACATACGGGTAAAAGTTTTGCGGCAAAATTGAAAGCGTTTTGAAGCTTTTTGAAGGGGGTTTTAAATTATGAGTGCAGAGGATAAAAAACATGGATGAAATTTTAAACGAAATCCGCAGATACAATAAGCTTAAAATGATAAGCGACGAAGAGATTATTCCGTATATCGAGATGGCAGAATATGAGATAAAAAAATATGATATTAGCGGGCTAAACTTGATTAAGGCTAAAGCCTATATGAGCCTTGCTCTTTTGGGGCAAAAGCTTTGGCTGAAGATCCAGCAACGTGCGAACGAATACGACGAAAGCCTGGAGACCTTCAAGGACGTAAAGCAATGGGAGGAGTACTGGATGGATAAATTTTATAAGCTAACGACTAAAAAGAATACTAACGGCTACTTTTATGCCGCGGTTTAAGGAGTAAAAATGGATCTAAGTGAAAAAATCACTACCGAAAAAGCGCTTATTGCGCTTTGCGAGGGGCTTATTTTAAAACATGAGGACGATTATAAGGTTTTTGTATCCGAAAGATCGGCGCTAAATCTCACGCAATACCGCGCCAATCTTAGCGTAATAGTACCTATCGCAAGCGGAGAGGCGGTGCTAAAAGAGCTGATGCGGCTGACCCCTCTATTAAGCTTTACGGGCTCTAGCGTAGATGCTACGGATGAGCGCGGCGTGGATATACTAAATTTCACCTTTACCCTAGATTTTTTGGCTACGGCTAGCCTGGATGAGTGATGTATAGCAAAAAGACTAAAGAGCTTATCCTAAATCTTTTGCACTCGGGTTATGCCGCCTCCGAGCTAGCTAAATCTTACGGAGTGAATGCCGCTACGATCGCGCGCTGGCGTAAGAAAGGTGCGGAAGATGGCGGCGCGATGACGATACGCAATCTAAAAGCTCAAATAGCTGCGCTTAGCAAGGGCAAAAGCAGCGACTCCAAGGCAAAGCAGATCGCTATGCTTACAGCTTCGCTTTCTAGGCTGCAGGGCGCCAAAGTAAAAGAGCAAAAGGTAAAAAACAAGAAAAAACCCATCGCGCTAATGAATGGAGCATATGAAAGCCTAAAAGAAATAGCGCTTAAAAGCGGCGAGCTATTCGATTATCAAAAGGATTTTTTAAACGACGCTTCGCAATTTCGCATCGTATTAAAATCCCGTCAGATAGGTTTTTCCTATGTTTCGAGCCTCGATGCGCTCCTTGGCGCCGTAGCGGGGCGTAATCAACTATTTTTAAGCGCCAGCGAAGAGCAGGCTAGAATTTTAATGAATTATTCGCAAATGTGGGCAAAAAAGCTAGGCGTGAGCTTTGCGAAAGATAGCGAATATGAAAAGAGCCTTGATAACGGCGCTACAATCCGCGTTATGGCGCATAATTTTCGCACCGTTCAAGGCTTTACCGGCGATATTTGGATGGATGAGTTTGCTTGGTATCCTAATCAAAAGCGTATCTGGCACGCCTTTGTGCCCTCTATCGGCGCCGTAGCCGGTAGGCTTACCATTCTCTCTACACCTTTTGAGGAGAATAGTTTTTTTGCCGAGCTATTTGGCGACGAGCTTAAATTTTATATGTTTAGCCGCCATCGCGTCGATATTTACCGAGCTATGGCGGGGGGATTGAAGTTCGATCTTGAAACGATGAGGGCACTCTTTGACGCCGATACCTGGGCTAGCGCGTATGAATGTCAATTCGTAGATGATGAAAGCGCACTTTTAGGTATCGAGCTTATCAAATCTTGTGTGAGCGATTTTACCCCTACATTGCCGCCGAAAAATATACCCGTGTTTTCAGGTTATGACGTAGGACGCACCAAGGACAGAAGCGTGCATATGGGGGTTTATGACGCCGGGGAGGGCATCAAAAGGCTCTGCCTTTACGATGTGATAGCAAAAGCAAGCTTTGAGGCGCAAGAAAAACTTTTAACGGATTTTTTGAGACTAAATTTACTGGCTTGCCTTAAGATCGATAAAACCGGCATCGGTATGCCGGTAGCAGAGCGGCTTAAATCGCGCTTTACCTCTCGCGTGAGCGGAGTATATTTTACCGCTAGCGTCAAGGAGGCTTTGGCTTTAAATTTAAAGAAGCACTTTGAGGACAAAAGCATATCTATCCCTAACGATCCTTTGCTTATCGCAGACCTGCACGCTATAAAGCGTAAAGCGGGGCAAAAGAGCTTTTTATACGATAGCGATCGAAACGAGCACGGCCATGCCGATAGGTTTTGGGCGTTGGCTTTAGCGCTTAGCTACTTTGAAAAGGTACGCGAGAGGAGGAATAAGGCGTATATAATTTAAAATTTCAGGCACCGTAAACATAAAACTAGCTACCCGAGATAAGTAAGTTATCTTGCGGATGTTCTTTCGTGTATAGTTTGTAGCTGTTGCCGAATGGTTTTCTTATGATATCTCCGTATTCTGCTGCATAATAGAGTACGTATCGCATATCCTCAACAGAATAAACTCCGTCAGGACTTACGTCGTTGTATATCGTTGATTGTTTTATGCCTTGACTTTTAGAAACTATTTTTTGTACCTTTGACAATATATCTATATACATCGGATCGCGCTTTACGAAAAACATGCCTATCTTTTTTACGGCATCGCTTTGTGGCGTACTAGCAAATTTATAGGCTAACTGGCTTATCAACATTCTTAACTCATCGAAGTTACCTATTTTAAAAAGTTCGATCATTTCATCAGTCGTTCCGACCGGATACTCGTCCGAGTCGATTACCTCTGCCTCTAAAACTTGTGGTAGAGCTTTAAAATTTTCATCAAACAGTTCTCTATATTTCCCGCGTATTGCGTCTTGATCCGCGGCAAAATCCTCCATTCCTTTTTCTAAATGCTCTTTTGCCATATCAAAATACTTGCCCTTGGCTTTTTGCGATTTTAATGTTTGGTATTTTTCATAATAGGCCTGTGCCACATTGATATATTTAGCCGTGTATGCTCTTCTTAAAAGGTCTTTATACTTATTTTCTATAGCTTTGGCAAAATAGCTATCATATTTTATAATTTTTTTAAATTTATCTTCGGCTACACCGATTCTGCTTTCTATCGTATCTAGTTTTTTACTATTTATGGCTATATGAAGGCTTTGATATACGATATCGGCACATCTATTGGCACAGATGTCGGTACTATAGATCGCCTGTTCATCGCCCGGGTCTATGATCTCTATCTCGTCCACTAACTCTTCCGGTTCTTGTTCATACGCCGTAATTTCTATGGGTCTATTTTGCAACTCCTGCCGTTTTGTTTGAAATTTTAATTCTTGTTTTTTATCTTTTACAATGGCATCAATTGCCTTTTTATCAAGTATTTTTGAGTTAAATGCGTGTAAAATTTCGATTACTTTTTCTTGAGAACATCCGACAGCTCTAAGTTCTAGTATAATACTCATCTCGTCTAATGTAGGCTCGTAGCCTAAAATTTTGCTCCATTTTTTCTTATTAACAATTGAAATTAGCAGAAGAATCGCGAACAATCCTAATAAAATGATAAAAATTTGAAACACCAGCGCACCTTTAAATCTTTCTTTAAATTATAAATCGTTTAAAGCCTGATGTCAAATTCAACAATATACGAGAGTTTGCGATTTTAAAAATTTTTATCGCGTTTTACGGCACTGCTTTTTATAAGCTCGCCTTTATCTCTGTCACCAACTCGTGCCCGATCTCTTTCGTAAGCATCGCGGTAGCCCTCCGCAATCCTCTTATTTTATAGCCCTCCCACGCCTTTAAAAGATAGGGATTCGGCTTTTGTCCTTTGATCGATTTTCTGTATCCATACGGCGTCTTGAGCGCCTTATATTTTTTCGGCACGATTTTTTTCTTTTTGGCGCCGTAAAGCCCCGTGCCGCCGTGTACGAACTTAGCATATCTCACCCCTGCAGTATTGCCTATGGTTACGCTTCTCGCGTCTACCCTTATGACATTAATATCTCGCTTTAGCCTGCCCGTTTTAATAGGTGCGGTATGCTCTTTAGCTACGTTTACGGTCTCTGCGCCCACGCGATAGAGAAATTTTTCTAAAATTTTATTTAAATTTTTCATTTAGCCGAATACTCCTTTATATATTTAAGCGCGTCAATAAATGAGCCCTTAAAAAACTCTTTAAATTTATTATGAATTAGTACTCTGAAGTTGCAAACTTCCCTCATCATCTCGTCATTTTGCGATATTTTTATTACTTCGTCCGAGATAGATATATCAAAAAACCCCATAATTAGGCCGTCTTTTATGCAAAGCGTAGCAAAGGGATATCTGTCCGCAAGTTTTTTATCGTAATCCTCCCCCGCCCAAAGGTTATAACCCTTTTGATATACGCCCCATTCGGCATCATCGATATATAAGGTAAAATCTCTCATTTTTGCCACCACCTCTTAATTATTTCTTGTTGTAACATTAGGCTTTTTTCCTTAAAATACGTCTGCGCGCCTTTGCTTGGCTTGTATGCCGTTACTATTCTATTACCGTCAAATACCATAAAATAGCCATTGCTACTTACGGCATTGCTTAAGTTTTCCTCATCTTTTTTAGGGGCTATAGCAATTATCGAATTTAACGCTTTTATTATATCGCTTTTTAGCTTTTCGTTTCGTTTTAATCTATTTTTTAACCCGTGCTCGCCATTCGCCGCTTTTAGATCTAGCACGCGCTCCACGCCTATTTTATCGATATGCCTAATTATCTCATCATTGCTTAGCGGCTGCGTGTTTCGCATCATCACTCCATCTTCTTCCTCTTCATCCACCCACACGGGCGTTACCTCCGTGCGGCAACGAAAATGATATGGAGGCAGACCGAAGTTTTTAGGTAGGTTCTTGCCTAAAAAGGGCTGATCTCGCCAAGCGGCGGCGGCTTTTTTGTCGGCTAAGCTATGGGCGTTTAAAATTTTATCCGCCTGCGCGCTTAGATGCTCGGCGGGTATTATGCGCCCGTGCATGCTGCGGCAAATTTGAGAGGTTTTTGCGTCCATTATCGCTAAAATTTTATAGTATTCTACCCCGTATTTTTGCCCCTGCGTGATCGTCGCGACATTTTGCGCCTGAAGTGCGATATGATCGGCTACTCCTTTAAAATAGCTCTCATCTGCGTTTATAATGGAGCCGAATTCCTCTTTCAGTGCGGAGCCTACCTCCTCGTTTGCAATCTCTGCTTTAAAAACCCGCTCGATAATATCTTTTAGCCTATTCTGCAGCCTTTCGTTGTATTCTTTGCCCATCCAATAAAATCCCTTGCGCATAGCCTCGATCGCTTCGGCATCGACGGTGTCAAAGCTAAATTTAACAGCTTCTTTAATGTGCCCCGCAGCCGCTATGGCAAGCTTTTTGCTCACCTTTTGCGCAAGGATGATATATATGCTTTCTAAATCTTGTGGGTTAACCTCGATATTTGCACTTGCAGCCTTATCTAAGAGTAGCTTTTTTAACGTAGGCGCGTCCGTTTCTTGCGTGCTAAGAGCTACGATTTCATCTAAGATCTGCTCCAGCCTCTGTCTTTGCGTCTGTGAGTAGTTTTGTAACAAGGCTTCTACCTCGCCCTTTGCTTTTAAAATTTTAAATCTTATTAAGGATCTAGCTAAATTTCTCATTTTTTACCTTTTAAATTCACCAAATTTAGGTGGATTTTAAACCTTTTATGCCTTTTTATCTATCTCGTCAATATACTCTACGTAACCCGCTAGATCTTTATCTTTAAGCGGTTTTTCTTCGGTAATCCAGGTATAGCCACATTTTTCGCAGCGGCGCATACGGATATTTTTTAGCCCCTTTATGGTTTTTAGCACGGCGGTTTTTTCGTGCGCGCACTTCGGGCAAAACACTATCTAGCCTCCCTCATTTTCCTAAGAGCGGCAATAACCCAGGATGCTTGCTTTTTACTTAGCTTTGACACATCGGCGCAAGGCTGCTTAATGATGCGCCCTACAAAGGCTAGCAGTGCAGTTTCGCTTACGTTTACCGCTACTCTTTGCCATGCGTTTCTTATAGCAAACACTTGCGGAGCGGTCGCTGCGTCCTCAAATCTGCGAGGGGCGACCTTGCCGTCCATTACCGCCAGCACGTTTACGAGCTCTTTTACGTTTAGCTCGGCACAGCTGCCCACACCCCAGCTTTGCAAAAATACATCCCACGCCCCTTCTTGCACGGCGTGCTTATGAAACGGGTGCAGATGGATCATCGCTAGAAGCTGCTTGCGATAAATTTCTTGAGATTTGGTCATGATTTCGCTCCTGCGGTTTAAAGACGCTGCGATTGTAGCAAAAACGGGCGGAATTTTTAACAGGGGCGATCTCTCGCCCCAATGAAGTTATTTTATGCCTTAGCAGGCTGTAGCCCCTCAGCTTTCGCTCGAGCCGTATCGTCGCTTGCGCCGTCGCAGGATCTGCTTAAAAGATAGAGCGCTTCTTTTAGCCCGCTCGGGCTTTCGTAATTCTCGCATACTAAGCCAAGACCTTGCATTAAAACGCCTAGGCATAAAAGCATATCCCTTGCCCTATCCGCCGCATCGATATAGGCAATACTTACCTCCCTCATAGCGCACCTCCGAAAAGTCCGCTCGCGCTACCTAAACTGCGGGATCTTATCGCGTTTCGTACCGCCGTATCACTGCGACCGAGCCTGCGGCATATCTGCGCCTGCGATAGCCCGCTTTCATACAGCCTTGCTACTTCATCTCTCTCCGCTTCGCTTAGCTTGGTGGATTTCTTAAGCAGCTGCCCAGCCCCTTCGGCATCGCGACGCAATAGGGCGTTTTCGCGCTCAAGTGCGGCGGTGTATTTGCGGCTAGCTTCGATCAGCTCGCTTGCAAGGGCGGAGTTTTTGGCTTGAAGCTTATCTATCTTTTCGTTTAGGACGCCCATATTGTTGATAATAGCGTCTAAGTGAGAGTTGCCGCGCTTAATCATCGCCTCCATCTTATTAAAAGCGGCAATAAACTCTATTTTCCACTTATAAGCTCGCTCGCCCGTAAAACCCATAACGAGAAGCGAAAATCCGTCGCGGGTCATTTTATACATTGGACGAAATTCGCCTTTTTGGTCTTGATATTTAACGAGCGAAAAATTCCGTTCGTTAAAATCATCAGTTGGAAATTCGGATATTTTCGCTATAATATCGGCATGGCGTTTCTCAAAAACTGCTGCAACACTTAATGAAGTGGTGAATATCCCATTATCCATCACTTCAAATTCTACGCTTTGATCGTTAATGACTACTAAATTTTTCATCTTTTACTCCTTTGGTAAAATTTTAAACGATTGAAGTCTTTCGACAAACCTTAGACCATAGTCCACACTTGGCCGGGCGGCTTAAAATTAAGCCGTCGGTAAAAGCTAAGTTTTGACATTTGAAATGACTAAACTTATAAAAGTTATATTTTATAACCCTTATGCGAAAATAATAACATAAATACGAACTTATGTCAAGGTTTTACGTTATGTTTTTGGTAGAATTTAAAAGATTAGGTTAGTTTTTATTACTTTACTAATCTTTTTAGTAGAATTTTAAACTCGCGAACCTCGTTTATTTCAGTTTCTAGTTCGCGAATTTTTATCAGCATTTCAAGAGATTTAATGACTTGCTCGCTAATTTCGGAATTATCAAGTATTGCAATTTGCTTTACTCGCCCTTCACTT
>ERZ773008.2257-NODE-2257-length-12753-cov-46.448968_pt1 | contig 12753 bp, 14 predicted proteins | sample MGYA00580664_ERZ773008 | MGnify/ENA primary metagenome ERZ773008 (study PRJEB29015, sample SAMEA2738016) | human oral metagenome | biome: human oral; feature: human-associated habitat; material: dental | place: China | collected 2048 ... | reverse complement strand
AACGCATCGCCGAACAAAGCGGCTTCGGCAGCGCGGCAAACCTACGTTTGCAGTTCAAAGCCAAGTTTAAAATCAATCCAAATGCCTGGCGGAAAGTATTTGGCAGATAGCTCGGGTTAGTCAATCCAAGATACCTGGGTGCAGGCTGCTTTGAAGGTCGTCTGAAAACCCAAAAAGCAGCCTGCACTTTTCAGACGACCTACCAAAGTTTTCGGAACATGAGCCGCGCCGTTTTGTCGAAGTTACAAAGGATATTTATGATACAGCCTGAACATACTCCCTTAATCGAATTCAAAAACGTCAGCAAACGTTACGACAACCACACCGCCGTGAACGAACTGAACCTGACCATTTATCAAGGCGAGTTTTTCGTGTTGGTGGGCGGTTCGGGCAGCGGCAAATCCACCACTCTGCGCATGATTAACGCGTTGACCGAGCCGACCGACGGCGATGTTTATTTCAACGGCAGGCGTATCAAAGATTACGACATCCGCGGGCTGCGCCACCGCATCGGCTATGTGCTGCAACAAATCGCCCTGTTCCCTACCATGACCGTGCGGCAGAACATCGAGCTGATGCCCGACATTTTGGGCTGGGACAAACCGAAGCGCACATCGCGCGTGAACGAGCTGCTCGAACTGGTCGGTATGCCGCCCGAAACCTACCTAAACCGCTATCCGCACGAACTCTCCGGCGGCGAACAGCAGCGCATCGGCATCCTGCGCGCCATCGCTGCCAAACCCGACATCCTGCTGATGGACGAACCCTTCTCCGCCCTCGACCCGCTCGCCCGCGCTTCCCTTCAAGAAACCGTGTCGTTGATACACAAAAAACTCGGCACCACCATCGTTTTCGTTACCCACGACATGAACGAAGCCGCCAAACTCGCCTGCCGCATCGGCGTGATGCACCAAGGCAGGCTGGTGCAGGTCGATACGCCGCAGAATATTCAAAACCATCCGGCGGATGATTATGTACGCTCCCTGTTCGGCGCGGCGCAGCCGGAAAACACCGCCTCCGCCGACGAAGTCATCAATCTTTACCGCCGTCTGGACGCGGACGGCAAAGCGCGGGTAAGAGAGCATTGGGCAACAGAAGAAAACAAAGAAAATTAGAAAAAGGGTCGTCTGAAAACGGACATATTGGATTTTGCCCAATCGTTTTCAGACGACCTCAAACCATTTTCAGTACACACTCAAGCACCGGGCCTACTTTCCGGTAATACCCAATTTCGCAAAAACTCTACTGTAAGTCCAAATCAAAAGCATCTATGTCGTCATTCCCGCGCAGGCGGGAATCCACTTTTGAATTTCGGCAACCGTTTTGCAAACATCTGTTGTTCAAAGTTTCCGATGGTTTTCCGCCTGCGCGGGAATGACGGCAGCTGGCAGGTACCGTATCAAAAATCAAGCGAATCTGCTATATATGTTTCCTCAAAACCCCAAAGGAGAATCAAGATGGACATTCTTTCCCGCCTGCAAGCATTGCCGCCGGGCAGGTTCCACTACAAATTACTGGTATTGGTCGGCATCGGCTGGCTGTTTGACGCAATGGATACCGGCATCGTGTCGTTTATATTGCCCGCATTGGGCAAAGAATGGGGATTGCAGCCGGCGCAACTGGGCTGGATAGTCAGCATCGCCTTTATCGGCATGGCACTGGGGGCAGTAGCGAGCGGCTGGCTGGCAGACCGCTTCGGAAGGAAAACCGTATTTGCCGCGACCATGGCAGTGTACAGCACGGCGACAGGTCTATGCGCCTTTGCACCCGACATCGCAACACTGCTTACCTGCCGCTTCTTTGTCGGCGTAGGACTGGGCGGACAGCTTCCCGTCGCGGTGTCATTGGTCAGCGAATACGCGCCGCCGAAAGTACGCGGTCGGTTCATCGTGTTGCTGGAAAGTTTTTGGGGGCTGGGCTGGCTTGCCGCAGCACTCGCTTCCTATTTCTTTATCCCAAAATTCGGCTGGCACAGCGCGTTTTTAATCGGCGCGTTGCCGATTGTGTATATCCCGCTGGTGTTGAAATTCATCCCTGAATCCGTACCCTACCTCCTCTCGCAAGGCAAAACGGACGAAGCGCACCGGCTGGTCAGCCGCTTGGAAGAGGAAGCGGGGATTACGCCCGCCGCAACAGCCGTAGCACCGCCGCAACAGCAAAAACAGCGCATCCGTTTCATACAACTGTGGCAACAGCCTTTCGCACGGCGCACGCTGATGTTGTGGCTGGTTTGGTTCGGCATCGTCTTTTCCTATTACGGCATTTTTACTTGGCTGCCGAAACTCTTGGTCGAACAAGGCAATACGGTGGTCAAAACCTTTGAATATGTGCTGGTGATGATCGTCGCACAACTGCCCGGCTACATCGCAGCGGCGGCATTGGTGGAAAAAATCGGGCGTAAAGCGACTTTGGCGGGCTTTCTCGCCGCCTGCGCCGTCTGCGCGTGGTTTTTCGGGCAAAGCAGCAGCGCCGCCGAAGTCATGGCGTGGGGCAGCCTGATGTCGTTCTTCAACCTCGGCGCATGGGGCGTTTTATACACCTACACACCCGAACTCTACCCTCTCCGCTTCCGTGCCTTCGCCTCCGGCTGGGCAGGCGCAATCGGACGCATCGGCGGCATCCTCGCGCCTATGGTGGTCGCCCAAATGGTCGGCGGCAGCGGCGGATTCGGCAATATATTCATGATGTTCGCCGGCGTGATGATGCTGATTGTATTGGTGATTTTGGCTTTAGGCGAAGAAACGAAAGGCAGGACGCTGGAGGAGATTAGTTCGTAGCCGCGTTTTCATGATTTTCATGCTTTAAAAGCAGCCTGCACCTTGGGAATTTGAAGGTGCAGGCTGCTTTTGTGCTGTTTGGTGTAAAATCCCTTCTTTTCCAAACGGGGGGGGTATCTCATGAAGCGCAAATTTTGGTCGGGGTTTACCTCCGTCATGCTGGCGGTGGCCTTTTTGCTCCAAGCGGGCAATATCGCCTGGAAACTGTATCAGAACAAACAGCCGAAAGCAGCCATTGCGCCGGCCAAGCAATATGCCAGGGTGCAGATGGACTGGAATGCGGTCAAACTGGAAAGCAACGTGTGGAAAATCCACCGCGAAGGCCAACCCGATTCCTACCTGCTGGGCACATACCACATCGGCAAAAAAGGCGACGCCATGAACCCTGCCCTGAAGGATTTGATTGCCCGAAACCAAAAAATCATCACCGAAGTGGTCAGCGAGCCGCCCGAAGCCGAAATCAAAAACCTGGCGCAAAACGCCATGAGAAGCAACGTGCCGCTGACGGAAAAAATGGGGCGGCGGCCATTTGACGCGCTGGTGCGGAAAATGAATACCTATCCCGAAGGCAAATCTTTGTCGCAAAACCTGAAATATGTGAAACCTTGGGTAGGCGTGCTGTTCGTCATGGGTCTGCGCGATAAGGACGAAGACGGCAACACCGGCGCGGAAGGTTTCATTTATCGGGAAACAGCGCGGCTAGGCAAAGAACACGGCGCATTGGAAACCCACACCGAAGCGACGATGTATTTCGCGCTGATTCCCGACGATTTGGCGGTGGCCATGTTGAACGACTGGGTGGCCCATCCTGACGACTCGGAAGAAAGCAAGGCTTTGGAAGCGGCATACCGGCAGGGGGAATTCCACAAAATGTCCGCCCTGTACGCCAAAACTCTCTCGCCCGACCCGGACGGCAAAACCACGTTGCTGCCCCTACCGCAGCAGGAAGCCGTTAACGAATGGTTCGTGCAGGATTTGCTGATTGCGCGGAACAAAAACTGGCTGCCGAAAATGAAGCAGGAAATGGCGCAGCAGCCGACTTTGTTTGCCGTGGGCGCGGCGCATTTGATGGGCAGCCAAGGGTTGATTGCCATGCTGCGGCAGGACGGCTACACGGTTACGCCCGAACCCGGATTGAAAGTGTGGCGTTAAGGCAGGACACGGCAAAAAGCAGCCTGCACCTTTGTTTTCGAGATGCAGGCTGCCATCGGTCTAAATCTTCGATTCGGCGAACCGATGTGCGTGCCTTCGTACTGTTTTTTCGTTTTTCAGACCGCTGCAAAAACCGTTTGAGAGATTGCCTGAAACCTTCAAAGCAGCCTGCACCCGAGTTCGCCTTGCGTCCCCAAAGCCCTCTCCCCAGCCCTCCCCCTCGGGGGAGGGAGCAGATTGCCGAAGCCACGCCATTGGCTGCACAACCCAAAAAAGCAGCCTGCACTTTCTGAATTTGGAAGTGCAGGCTGCTTTTAAACACCCAATCCATCACCGCCGGTACGGCAGCTTCGGATATCCGGGCGTAACGTCAATAATATTATCGTCCTTCACCGCCGAGCGGCGTCCGCCCTGCTGCAAACGCCAGTATTCCCAAGCCAAAAGCGCGCCGCCGAGCAAAAGGCGGTATTGCCAGCGCGTGGGCAACAAGGCGATTTTGAATAATTGGCGGTTGCTGATCAGGCTGCCTGCACTGTTGGCCAGTTGCTTGAAATTCAAAAAGGCGTGAACGGCGGCATGGCTGCGGTCGCGGGCACGGTTTCGCGCGCGTTTGAGCTGGGCGGCCTGAATTTTCAGCCGCGCCAGTTCCGCCTGCAACTCCAACAGCTCGCGTTCTTCTTCACGGGTCATAGCGTTCTCCTTCTACGATGTCAGACGATATGTCGTCAGGTGAAACGGTTTCGCACAGGCGGTTCAAATCGTCCTGCATATCGCCCAGCGTTTGGCTGATTTGCTGCACGTTGCGCTGCAAAATCGACGGAATACGCCATGCCAATAGCACAATCGCCAGCAGGCACGCCGCACAGACGCCGAAAAACACCCAAGGCTTCGCCGCTTCGGGCAACACCGCCTGCAAACCGAACAACAGCGAAATCAGCCCGACCAGCAACGCAACGGCGATAACGGCGAGCATGGCCAGCACGATAATGATGTCGGTGAGCTTCGCACCCAAATCCAGGCGCAAAAGCCGCAACCGCAGCAGCAGCAACTGTGCGCCCTGTGTCATCAGGGTTTTGATTTGTCGGATTTCTTGGGCAATATTCATTTCGGCAACCTTATATGGTTAAAAAACCTGCATTCATCGGCGTGAACGCAGGTTGTGTTGCGAAAAGCAGCCTGCAAGGGCAGCCTGAATGCGTTTAGCGGCGATTCAGCAATACGCCGACCACCAAACCGGCCAATGCGGCAAAGCCCATGGCGTAATACGGTTTTTCATTGATGTATTCATCGGCGGCTTTGGCGGAATGTTTCACCTGCTCCACGGCACGTTCTTCAAAATCCTGCAATTTGTGCTGCGCGTTGCTCAAGCGCTGCTTCAATTTGGCGGTCAGTTCGCGGGCTTCTTCTTCGCCGCGCTCCACACCGGATTCATAAAGGTTTTCCACTTCGCCCAAAACGTTGCGGATTTCCTGCAACAAGGCTTCTTTTTGGGCTTCAAAATCATTGTGGCTGTTACGTCTCATGAGACTCTCCTTAAAACAAGTGGATGGGAAAGCCCACTATACGCGGTTCGCGGAACGGGGGCAAGGGCGATGATGTTTTTTAACGCGGGTTTGCGCTGTGTAACGTTTCCCAACGCGCAAAAAGCAGCCTGCACACCCGTTTTCCAAAGTGCAGGCTGCTTTTTGCGCCGTCAATCATGCGCCAGCGCGTCAATCGGGTTGAGCTTGGAGGCGTTTTTGGCGGGCATGTAGCCGAACACCACGCCGATGGCGGTGGAACACAGCACCGCGCCGATAATGGAGGCGGTGGAGAACGACATGGCAAAATTGCTGACAAAAGAATTGAACAGTGCGGCCAGCCCGAAGGAAATCAGCACGCCGCTCAATCCGCCAATCACGCACAGCAAAATCGACTCAATCAAAAACTGCTGCAAGATATTGCCCTGCCGCGCGCCAATCGCCATACGCACACCGATTTCCTTGGTGCGCTCGGTCACGGACACCAGCATGATGTTCATCACGCCGATGCCGCCCACCACCAGCGAAATCACGGCAATGCAGGAAATCAGCAGCGTCATGCTGCCCATGGTGCTTTCTATCGTCTGCTTGATACTGTCGCTGTTGCGCGTGAAGAAGTCTTCCGTGCCGTGCCGCGCCAGCAGCAGTTCTTTCACGCCTTTTTCGGCGGTTTGCGAATCCACATTGTCCTTCACTTTCACGGCAATGCCGTTGATGTGCTTGTTGCCGCTGATTTGGTGCATCAAGGTGGTGTAGGGCACATAAATATTCACGCTGCTGGAATCGTCGAACGAATTTTCTTCTTTTTTCAGCGTGCCGATAATGGTGAGCGGCCGTTTGTCCATCATGATGACTTTACCCAGTGGGTCGCTGCCGTCGGGGAAAAGCTGCTCCACGGCGTTGCTGTCGATAACGGCGACTTGGGCGTTGTTGCGCACGTCTTCATCGTCATACAGCCGCCCTTGGTCGAGCTTCAAGCCGCGTACATCGAAAAACTGCGACCCTGCGCCGTTGGCGGCTGCGGTCAGGTCGATATTGCGGTAAGTGAGCGTGCCGCTGGTGCTGACGGAAGGCGTGGTGCTTTCCACGTAGCTCAGTTTGGCAATCGCATCGCTGTCGGCCACGGTGAGCGTTTTCACTTTGGCGCTTCTCCGGTCGCCAAAGCCTTTGCCGGGGAACACGGAAATGGTGTTCGTGCCCATGCTGTTGATGTCGGACAGGATTTTTTCCTGTGTGCCGCGCCCCAGCGCCACCACGGACACCACCGCCGCGATGCCGATGATAATCCCCAGCATGGTCAGCATCGAGCGCATTTTGTGCGCCACAATCGCCTGCACCGACATTTTGAAGGCTTCGGCAAACTGGTCTTTATAAAACCCGAAACCGCGTTTTTCCTGAATCGCCTGCACGTTGCTTTCGGGCAGTTCGGCGGTTTTGCTGTGGTCGGAAATGATTTCGCCGTCTTTGATTTCAATCACGCGGTTGGCCTGCGCGGCGATTTTCGGGTCGTGCGTCACCATGATAATCGTGTGGCCGTCCGCATAAAGCTGGCGGATGATTTCCATCACGTTTTCGCCGCTGCCGCTGTCGAGCGCGCCCGTCGGTTCGTCCGCGAAGATAATTTCGCCGCCATTCATCAGCGCGCGGGCGATGGACACGCGCTGCTGCTGGCCGCCGGAAAGCTCACTGGGCTTGTTTTCCTCTTTGCCTTTCAGCCCCAGTTTGTCCAGCAGCATATCTGCGCGGCGGCTGCGTTCGGCGTGAGCAACGCCGGCATATACGGACGGCAGGGCAACGTTGTCGCGCGCCGAAATGGAGCTGAGTAGGTTGTAGCGCTGGAAAATAAAGCCGAAGCGTTTGCGGCGCAACGCGGCCAGTTCGTCCGCCGACATTTTGGAGGTTTCGGCGCCGGCGATGGCATAAGTACCGCTGGTGGGCGTGTCCAACAGGCCGAGAATGTTCATCAGCGTGGATTTGCCCGAGCCGGACTGCCCGATGATGGCGACAAAATCGCCCTTTTCGATGGTGAGGTTGATGTTTTTCAGCACGTGGACGCGGTTTTCGCCCGTGCCGAAATAGCGGTTGATGTCTTTACATTGGATAAGGCTCATAACGTTCTGACCTTTGGGTGGGAAAAGCAGCCTGCACGGGTGCAAAGCGGTTTCAGGCTGCCTGAATAATGAGGTGGTTAATCGGGGGGTTTGAGGGTGCAGGCTACTTTTTGCGGACGTAAAAATAAGGGAGGCGGCCGCCGAACCGTTAAAAAGCAGCCTGCACTTTTTAACTTCGTTGAAACCGTGCTTTCAGGCAGCCTGAAAATGGGGGTGCTTGAAAGCCGAAAACTGCGTGCATACCGCATACTCCCTACCTATGCGGACTATGCTTGCTACAACTTCCACATTCCTTTGCCTATTTTGGGACGGATCTGCCATGCCAGGCTGTTTTCCCGCCCGTATAGCGTAATAATGTCGCCCGAACGGACACCTTGCTCATAAAAATCCTGCGCATCTCTGGAGCACCAATCTGCTGTGCGGTTGTTGTGCGACAGCTGCCATTCCCGACGCAGTACGCCGCGCTGGGTACGGCATATTTCGCCGAACGAAACGATTTGGAATGTCTGCCGCTGGTAATCTTGAAACTGTACCGAAACACAGGCAATGCAGACCGCCCAACTCCATGTGCATAACAGCCAAAACACGGGCGTGCCGAACAACAACCCCGGCCAATCGCGCCTGGTGTAGATTTTGCGGTAACGCCATACGGACAACAGTATGAAAACGACCCAAATCGCGCCGCAGAGATAATAGGCGGTCGGTTTGATGTGTATGCTACTGCCCAATATACGCAGCATAAAAGCAATAAAGCAGGGGACGAATATCAGGCAGGGAACGATGGTTTTTTGCATTCAGCTTTCCTTAATCCGAAACGTCGGGTTTCCAATCCAACCTACCGATACTATGCTTGCTTATTTTGCCAAGTGCAGGCTGCTTTTTGGGGCTTCGGGTAATGCAAAAGCAGCCTGCACTTTTTCATTTCGTTATTGCCACGCCTGCTATGCCAAATCGAAGCAGTCGGACAGGGAAAAATTGGGCAGGTGGAACCCGAGTTCCGCTTCCATCAGCCGACCGCACGTTTCGTCCCAAAAAAGCCCTGCTGCATTGTCGTCCAGAGCGGCGGGGTCTGTGCGGCGGACGATTTCGACAAATTCTCTACCGATGCGTTCCTCTATGGCACAGACAGCATCATCTCCTGCGGAATCGGGCAACATCCTGCGTTCTGCAATCAGGCGGTGGATGCAGGACAAAAACCAGTGGCAGCAGACGGAAAAGGTGTGCAGGCTGCCATTGACATAGCTAATGGGTGTGCGGGTGTTGTCAGACGAAATTAGGCAGACGCTGCCATCTTTTTCGCACAGAGCGAAATATCCGCCAGGCATTTTGCCGAAGCACCAATAAATGCTGCGTTCGTGGATAAGGCGGCGTTGTTGGTCAGGAAAGCGGACGAATTTCACGCCCCAAAAACGGATATCTTCCAAATGGATAAAGGGATTTTGGACGATTTGTTCAAAGCGGCTTTTTTTATCAGCCAGTAGAGCGGGTTCTACGATAAAACCCAGCTTTTCCAGGCAGGCGGTGTCTTCGGTATCCAGTTGCATGGTGTACGTTCCGTTGTCGAGTTGTGGGGATGCGGTTTATGCCTGCCACCGAATGGCAAACGTTCCACCGCGTTCGGGCTGCCAGCCTTCTGCCAAAGCGAGGCGTATGGCACGGGCAACGGTATCCGGTGTAACGGTGCTGCACGGGATGCTGCCGCGCGGTTGATTGAATGCGTTGTCATGGCGCGGTTGATCCATGGAAACATGCAGCGTGCCGCCGTGCGGGCTTTCGGGCGCAACAGCAAATGTCAGCGGGCTGCCGCAGGCGTAATCCGCCTGAATGCGTGTCGGTTTGCGCCGTATGCGCCAGCGGTAGGCCGTGCCGTCCACCACGATGCGGCGGCTGCCTTTGATCGGAATAGCCATGTTTTTTCCAATATTTTCAATGGTTTTTAGGCAGCCTGCACCTGCGGATACACCGCCAAAAATTGCTGTTCGGCAGCGGTGTAGCCGTCAAAAATATCATCTTCGTCCCGCGCAAACGCCTGCTGCCGCATAAAACGGATAACCGCATATAAAGCGGCCTGCTCTTCGGCGTTCAGATTCAGTCCTTCGTAAAACCAGCTGTCCTGCAAATGGGACATCAGCGCATCGGAATCCATCGGGTTGTCCTGCAATGCCCACAGCATATAGCAGGGCAAGGCAAACCGCCGGCCTGCGCCGTCCATAAAACTCAGCGCGGAACCGGGGGAAAAGGTGGCGGTGTATCCGTTGCCGCAGAAAACGCGCTTCGGTGCGGTAAGGTTGCGCTCCCAAAGCACGCGCTCGTCTTGCTGGCGGGCGGCATACCGCTCTTCGTAAGGCATGTAGTCGTCAATCGCGTCGGCTTCGTAAAAGCCGATGCCGTCGCCCAATTCGGTGTCGAAAAAGGCGGCGGTAATCTGCAAGGCAAGGGTTTCGCGCTCTTCGTCCCACTGTGCCGCGCCGGTCTTGGCCTGCTGCACAATGGCGGCGGTGCGGCTTTGGTGCAGGGCAAGTTTGGTTTTGTTTTTCATATCGGGTGCAGGCTGTCGTCCAACAGGCGTTCGGGTTCGGGTGCGCCCCCTTCGGCAAAACCGTTTTCCTCGTCGCTCAATGTCAGTTGCAAATCAATCAAATCGCGCAAATACGGCGACGGCAGCACATTGTGCAAATCCAGCCGCAGTTCGGTATCCATCGTTTTCCCGTCCCATAAAAAGGGGCGGAATACCACCGTCAGGCTCAAATATTCGTTCAATGGTGACAAGAATGTGGCGGCGGGGCACAGCAGTCGGTCAGGTGGAAAAGGATTGTTTGGCGGGCATATTAGGGCTTTCCTTCGTGTTTCATCGGCGGTAGCTGACGACAACCGCCGTGCCGCCGTCTTGTTTTTGGTAATACGCACCTGCGCTGCCCCACGTGAAGCGGCGGCATTTGCCTGAAGCCGATGTTTGAACGGTGCAGGGCGCGCTGCCGAGCTGCCGGTCCAGCCAGCGGTCGAATTCTTGCCGGCGTTGCAGTTCCCGCGCTTCCGTCCACGTTTCCCAGCTATTGTCTTCGCCTGCCGGGCAGAAAAACACGGACACGCTGTCCAGCCACTGCTGTTCAAATCGTGCGGCAACGGTATATTGCTGGAATTTGTCGGCAAACAACAGTCCAAAATGGACGGTGCCAGCGCACGGGCGCAGCGGGTGGACGTGGGGATACAGGGTGGCTAAGTCGGCCAATACGGTGTGTGCGGCGATGGTGTTGCCGTCCGGCAGGGTAATGCTGCCGTTTTCGGGGTTTAGCTTCATTTTCGGAATTCCGATTTGGTGTGCAGGCTGCTTTTTTGTCGGCCTGAAACGCGCCCTGCTACCCTATCATGCCAGTACACCATGCTTTTCCGCTGCGGTAAACGCTTCGTCCAGCGCCTGCCGCATGGCTTCAGGCAACCTGCACCCGATGTTTTCGCGACGGTAGCGGTCGTGGCACAGCCCAAGTTCCGTGCTGCGGCGGCGGTGCACTATCGCGCTTTGCAGCAGTATCAGCAGGGCGGCGGTATAGGCGGCGGCTTGATCGGGGCGGCTGGCGGCATAATCCAGCACTTCGGACGGAAAATAGGCCGTACATTGTTCGGCGGTGAGGCAGCCGTTCTGCTGCTCCACCACCTGCCGTAGCACGCGCAAGTTTTCGGCGCGTTCTTCGTCAAAAGCGGACAGCGCGGCAATTTGGGTAACGGCGGCGCGGCCGTGCTCGGCAAGATAGGGAAACAGGGGTCGGTTCATGTGCAGGCTGCCTGAAATGGGTTGGAGCGGATTAAAATCACAATGCTGCTGCATTTGCCCGTTTTGCATCCTTATTATTTTCATCCGCTATTTTTGTCGGGCGGCAGGATTGGGACAACTGCCTGCGTGCCGCCGTTTTCAAACCACAGCCGCAGATTGGGGGTAAGCTGTTGCAGAGCAGCCAACCGTTCTTTGAACGGGGCGAGCGAATCATCCAGCCAGTAATCCTGTTTGCGGCTGACATCGGGACAGATGTACTGCTGCACGTTGCGCAAATAATGCAGCGCGTTGCTTATCCGCTTGTCCTGTTTCCAATTCAAGGCTTTCAGCGCGGTATAAACGGGGCTGCCCTGCGCGGGCGGCGGGGCGATTTCCAAATGCAGCGTTCCGTTTACGCATTCCCTTTCGGGCGGCGGCGCGTATTCGCGTTCCGCCTGATAGGGGAAACTTTCGCCGCTGCGCGCAAACCCAGGCTGCCGCGACAGGATTTGTTCGATTTCGCGGCGGGAAAGCAGCCCGGTTTCGCGTTCCCCGCCTGTTTCAAAAATTTGCTGTTCCCGCCGGAAAATGTCTGCCAACAGGTTTTCCTGAGCAGCGGCGAGATAGGGGCGGTGGGTGGCGGAATAGGCGGCAAGCTGCCCCTGCCATCCGTCCGCCGTCCAAAGCGAGGTGTCGGGGTTCATGTGCGCGACGCTTTCCAGCAGGGCGCGCAGCAGGAAGGCTTGCAGGTTGTCTGCCAAAATATCGGCTTGGTCGCAATCGTGCCACAGCAGGACGACGGGCGGTTCGGCTTCGGGCGCGGAACGGTCGTAAAAAAAGCAGTACAAATCGCCCGCGCCATTTTGGGCGAAGGGGGCGAACAGGTAGTCTTCGCGCACGTCCCAACAGCTGTCGGTGTCGTGCTGGCTGTCGAGTTCTTCGGCAATGCAGCTACCGTCTATCAGCTCAAAATCGTCGCCGTAAAGCAGCAGCGGCGGACGGGCTTTGAGTTTGGGAAATTCTTGCGCGAACCAGCCTGCGCCTGTTTGGCCGAAATCTAAAAAACCGTTTTGCGCCATTTGGAGGTAAAGCGGCGGATAAGCGAAGCGGTGTCGGGTTTCAAAGGTTTGGAGGGTTTTTAGGTTCATACTCGTCCTTTGGGCAAATCAATCGGGTGCAGGCTGCTTTTCGGCTGCCTGAAAACGCTAATGCTCGTGCATATGTTCATGTTCGTGCGCCGTCTGCTCGCACGCTTGGCAGCACGCCGCGCCGCTATCAGCAGGCTCGGTTTGCACGGTGATGTGGCCGATGCCGTGCGCCTGCACCACGTCCTGCACCTGTTTGACCAGCGCGTCTGCTTCCGCCACGGTCAGGCCGCTGTGCACAATCACATGGCAGGACATGGCGTGTTTTTTGCTGGTAATCGTCCAGGCATGCAAATCGTG
>ERZ773008.2252-NODE-2252-length-12766-cov-3.980883_pt1 | contig 12766 bp, 5 predicted proteins | sample MGYA00580664_ERZ773008 | MGnify/ENA primary metagenome ERZ773008 (study PRJEB29015, sample SAMEA2738016) | human oral metagenome | biome: human oral; feature: human-associated habitat; material: dental | place: China | collected 2048 ... | reverse complement strand
GGCGGGCGGCTTTGCCTCCGGGGCGGATGAAGCGCCCGGCCTGTGGCGCCGCGCGCGGCGCTTTTTGCGTGAGCAGGCGCGCATCACGCTGGCGCTGACGCCGCTGGGGCTGGTTCTGTTCGGGCAGGCCTCCGCCGTGGCGCTGGCGGCCAATCTGCTGGCCATTCCGTGGGTCACCTTCATCGTCACGCCGCTGGCGCTGGGTGGCATGGTGTGCCCGCCGCTGTGGCACGCGGCGAGCTGGGCGCTGGGGCCGCTGATGGCCTGGCTTCAGTGGCTGGCCGGCTGGCCCTGGGCCAGTCTCACCCTGCCCGCCGCCCCCGCCTGGATGGGGCTGGCCGCCGTGGCAGGCGGCCTGCTGCTGGCCCTGCGCTGGCCGTGGAGCTGGCGCATGGCGGGCCTGCCGCTGCTGCTGCCCCTGCTGCTGTGGCAGCCGCCGCGCCCCGCGCCCGGCCACTTTGATCTGCTGGCCGCTGACGTAGGGCAGGGCGGCGGCGCGCTCATCCGCACCGCGCGCCACGCACTGCTGTATGACGCCGGCCCGCGCTACAGCAGCGCCAGCGACGCGGGCCGCCGCATCCTCGCGCCCCTGCTGCAATCCCTGGGCGAGCAGCCAAACGGCATCCTCATCAGCCACCGCGACAGCGACCACGCCGGCGGCGCAAAGGCCCTGCTGGCCGCCGCCCCGCGCGCCTGGCTCATGGCCTCGTTTGACGACGCCGCCCTCACCGGCGCACGCCGTGCCCTGCGCTGCCAGGCTGGCCAAAGCTGGACGTGGGACGGCGTGCAATTTGCCGTGCTGCACCCCCTGCCTGCCGACTACGCCCGCGCCCGCCAGCAGCCTGATGGCGCGGGCGGCAACGCCCTGAGCTGCGTGCTGCGCGTGACGGCCCGCAATGGCCGCGCTGCCCTGCTCACCGGCGACATTGCCGCCGTGCAAGAGCTGGATTTGGCCGCCCGCGCCCGTCAGGGCGCCGCCGCCAGCTTGCGCGCCGACCTGCTGCTCATGCCCCACCACGGCAGCCGCCACTCATCCACCGACGCCTTTTTGCAAGCCGTGCGCCCCGCGCACGCCATCGCCCAGGCTGGCTGGCGCAACCGCTTCGGCCACCCCGCCCCGCAAACACTGGCGCGCCATGCCCGCCACGGCATCGCCGCCACCTCTACCGCCTACTGCGGCGCAGCCCTCTGGCAAAGCTGGCAGCCTGCGCAACTGCAATGCGAACGCCAGCACGAAAAATGGCAATGGCCCTGGCGCACGCGGCCTGAAAAAGAAGATGAAGCCCTGCAAACCCTGGAAGCAGGCGATGGAAAAACGCCTGACGGGTAAGCGGCCCAATAAAACAGATGGCGCTCGTCACCCACTATCATCTGAGATGCTCCAGAAAGAAGAGCAAATTCAGAACTCAAGAAACCCCGGTAGCGCGCGGTTCTCTAGGACCTATTGCTATCAATCAAATAGCAATTAAAAAGGCGAACCGGGCAAGCCAATGCGTAACAGACATCACGAACGGGCCTTCGCCGGCCCGCCCGCAAGATGCGGCTGCGCTGCGATCGTGAATCAACGAATCAAATGCACTTCAATTGCACCAAAGCTGCTTATTAGCTTCTGACAATCCACAATAAAATGAGCATGCCGCCATCTTTTGAATGGAAAGCGGAGCGGAAAATTCAAACCTGTTTTCCGAAGGATAGGAATATGAAAAAGCTCTTGATTTATCGATATTCCAACCGATGAATTGAATGTAGCGCTTGCGCAAGAAGTTCAATTTCGGATTCTTCTTTCAAATGGGAGCAGGTTGATATTTATGACAGATATCAGCAAAGATGACTTGTTTGTTCTATGCTGCTTGTGGGATGCCAGGGCGTATCGTCATCATATCGCTTCTGAAAATGCCGGCGTCAGGTTTAATATTTCGTGTAAACCGTTGGATGTGGAGGGCAGCATCAACAAATTGGCGAGACTGAACCTGGTAGATGCCCGTCGTTTGCCGGTGAATCTGGGAAGCATGACGCCATCCCGTTTTTGCGAGCGACTGGGAAAAGCGAAGACATGATTATCGGACTGACCCCGAATGGCGGCAAATTGTGGGAAAGTCGTCTCGATCCTTGTTGGCGCGATTATATTGGATCCGACACTGTCGTCGTGGACGGAAACGATTATTGAAGCATTCATTCGACAGGTCCGTTTTGCAGTCATTGCTTGACGGCATCAGTGAACTGGATTATGCAGGCGGACTTCGCGCCGAAATCATAGAGGCGGAAAATATAATCTGCTGGAAAGAGGGCCAGGGATACGCGGCAATTTTCATGAGCCAAGGCGGAACGCCAATCGATATTTCCGGCGCGCAATGGCATGAAATTGTATATGGCAGTTTGGATGCGGCAAGCTGCAAATTCCATGCCAATCTGCCATTCAAAATTCAGAGTCTATTGAATGGAAAATACGGAAAATTTTGCGCAGGGCAAAATTTCGACAGGAGTTGATGCATTATCGTCATTTTGATTTGCAAGGATTGTTTGGGTATGATAGCATTTTCTCATGCGCACTTGCCACCCGCCTTGTCGCGCTGGTGTTAAGTATGATTAGGTATGCGCATGAGACTTCTTGTTTCAATGCAGGAGCTTGCTCGAAAGCATGGCTTGTGCCTGGGAGTGGTACGTAAAATGTAACGAAACATGCAGGTTTCGCAGCCTGTAAACACGCGACACATGAAATAGATGTGATACATTGCGGATACAAACGTATCGTATTCGTTGCCGCCGGGGAGATTCATGTTCAAGTTTCTGCGCTGGGTCTATGCAATGGGGTGGGCCGTCTTTGTGCGGCAAGGGCTGCTGTGGCTGGCCTTGGGCTGCGCTTTGTGGCCATTGGCTGCCCAAGCGCAGGAGGCGTACTGCGCGGAAGTGCGGATCGTCATTGAGCAAAAGCTGTCGCTGGAGCGGCAGGCGTTTGATGCGCATCTGGTGATTCGCAATGCCTTGCAGGACAAGATTGAAAACGTCCGGCTGGAATTGACTTTTGCTGATCAGGATCAAAAACCCGTTACGGCAACAGCGGATCCCAATGCGGCAGGCGCCGTGTTTTTCCAGAGGATTGACCGCAAGGAGGGGCTGAGCGCGCTGGATGGAAGCGGCAGCATTGCGGGCGGCAGTGTGGCTGATGTGCACTGGCTCATCATCCCGGCGCAGGGGGCGGGTGGCGATACGGCCCATGGGCGCATGTACTTCATTGGTGCGAACTTGAGCTACACGTTGAACGGCAAGAGCACCAAAGTGGAAGTTGCGCCGGATTACGTGGTGGTGCGGCCCCAGCCCCTGCTGGCGCTGGATTACTTTTTGCCCACGGACGTGCAAGGTGACGATCCGATGACGCCTGCCGTGGAGCCGGTAGAGCCTTTCACGCTGGGCGTGCGCGTGGCCAATGTGGGCGCGGGTGCATCCATGCGCACCAGCATTGAAACGGCGCAGCCCAAAATCGTTGAAAACCACCAGGGGCTGTTGGTGGATTTCCGCATTCTGGGCGGCTACGTGGGCAACGAATTGCAGGGCAAAAGCCTGCTGCTGGACTTTGGCGACATCGCCAGCCGGCAGGCCCGCATGGGGCGCTGGGGGATGGAAGCCTCGCTGGCCGGGCGCTTCGTTGAGTTTGATGCCAGCTTCACGCATGCAGATTCGCTGGGCGGCGCCGTCACTTCGCTTATCAAGCAGGTGCGCACGCACAAGCTGGTGCGAGACGTGCTGGTGGATCTGGATGGGCACGACGACATCGCCGACTTTCTGGCGGAAGAAGGCGGTGGCTATAGGGTGTATGACTCTGCAGGCGGCGACGCTGAAGTGGCGGATGTTTCCGCGCAGGCCCGGCTGGCACCCGCTTCGGGCAGCGCGCAGCGCTTGGCCTTTCATGCGGCCAAGGGGCTGGTGCACGCCAAGGTGGCCGATCCTTTCAGGGGCCAGAAAAGCATTGCCCGCGTGGTGCGCAGCGACGGCAAGGTGCTGCCGCCGCAGAATTTCTGGCTTTCCAAAAGCCGCCAGGATGATTTGAGCTGGTCTTACTTCCTCCACGTGTTTGATGCTGACACAACGGGGCAATACGTCATTGAATTCGCGCAGGGCGAAAAGGCATCTCTTTCCGGCCTGGCCTGGCGTGACAGCAACGGCAACGGCGTGCGCGAAGCTGGTGAGCCTGCCGACGGCAACCTGCAAGTGCTGCTCAAGGGCGTGGACCTGGCCGGGCGCAACGTGCTGCAACAGGGCTACACCGACCCTGCGGGCGCGTTCAGCTTCACTGGCCTGATGCCGGGGCGCTATCAGTTGGAAGCCGTAGCGGAGGATGGCTGGGTGGATGGCGCCTGGGCAGCGGGCACGGCGGGCGGCGTGGTGCAGCCGGGCCTGATACGCGACATTGCGCTGACGGCAGGCACGCACGCCAGCGGCTACCTGATTGCCCGGCGCAGGCCGGACGCGGTGCCGGGCGGCGAATCAGCCGACTTGGCTGTGCAGGCGCAGGCGCAGCGCTCGCAATTGCGCGGCGGTGAACAAACCTCCGTCACGGTCACGGTGCGCAACGCCAGCGCGCATGCGGCGCAAGCCGTGCTTGTGCAGGCCAAAGTGCCGGATGGCCTGGCCTTGCAAAGCCATGCCGCCAGCCTGGGCCAGTATGCGGATGGCGCATGGGCGCTCGGCAGCCTGCCAGCGGGCCAGAGCGCCACGCTCACCCTGCATGTGAAGGCCGAGGCGGCCGCTGACGGCAAAGACCGCCAAATTGCCTGGCCTATCAGCGCGGGCGCGCGCACGGCGGACCCGCAAATATCCAACAACAGCGCTTTGCTGGGCTTGGTGGTGCTGGGCAAGGCTGGAGCGGCCAGTCTGGAGCAAACCCTGATGGCGCAGGCGCGGGTGCTGATGCTGGTTTCCTGCCCGCAGGCCGCGCCAGCGCAGCAAAGCGTTTGCGAAGAGCAGGCGGCCCGCATGGCCGCAAGCGCGCTGGCGGGGCAGGCGCATGCCTTGCAAACCGTCGGCACCCTGGCGGACTGGAATGCCGCGCAGCGCAGCAATGAATACAACATGCTGTGGCTGCACGGCGGCGCAGAAAAACTCGATGAACAGGCGCTGGCCGAACTGCGCGCTGCCGTGCGGCGCGGCGCGACCGTGGTGGCTGACGGCCTGCCGGGCGCGAGCAGCGGCCCGTGGCGCATCAACCAGCTGGCTGATGTGCTGGGCGCAGGCTTTGATGGGGCCAGCATGGGCAATGACTTGTCCGTCCAGTTCCCCGGCCAGGCATCCGCGCAGCGGACGACAGGGGCCTTGCATGGCATGAAACTGCATGCAGACCGCCCGGGCCAGGTGGTGGCTACGGCCTTTGCTGGCGGCCAGCCTGTCATGGTCGGCTCCACATGGGGGCATGGCCAGTCCTGGGTAATGGGCTTTGACCTGCTGGCTTCCATGCAGGGGCAGGCCAACGCGTTCTGGAGCGCCTATGCCGCGCAGCAAGTGCAGGCGCTCACGCCCGTCACGCGCATTGAACCGGCACTGGCGGGCGACCGCCTGCCCGTGAAGATGACCGTTCACAGCCATGCCAGCGATGGCGCAGCGCAGAACGTGAAGCTGCGGCTGCCCCTGCCTGCGGGCTTGGCGGCGCAGGACGCAGAGCCGCTGCCTGCCCTCAGCCAGCCGCAGCAGCTGCAATGGAACTGGCGCCTGCTGGCGGGACAAAGCGAATCCGCAGCCTTGCGGCTGGCTTTGCCGCAGTCATCGCAAACCCTGCAAATCAAGACGCAACTGCTGGATGAGGCAGACAAGGCGCTCGATGAAGCGGCGCTGCGCGTGGCGGTGCTTGGCCTGGACGAAGCAGCCGAAATCACTGTGCAGACGCTGAAGGCGCTTTCCGCCGCTCAGCCCGCCGATCTGAAGCTGGTTGGGCAGGCAAGGCAGGCACAGAGTGAGGGCAATTGGAAAGCCGCGCTCCAGGCCCTGGCGCAACTTCAGGTGCGGCTGGAAGCATTGCCTCCGGGGGCTGGAGCGGATACCGCGCTACTGGATGTGGCGCGCTGGATGGGCGTGGCACAGCGCCAGCCGCAAGCCGCGCAGCAGGAGCGCAAGCTGGTGGTGCGATCGGGTTCAGGCCAGTCTGCGCTGGTGTCCACGGCCTTCGCGCAGCCCTTGCAGCTACAGGTGCAGGATGTGAAAGGGCAGCCTGTAGCGGGCGTGCAGGTGCGTTTCAATGCGCCCGCCAGCGGTGCCAGCGCCAGCTTTAACGGAGCGGCCAGCGTGAACGCCGTCACAGACGCGCAGGGCCTGGCTACAGCGCCTGCGCCTGTTGCGAGCGCGGTAGCGGGCAGTTACGTCATTACCGCGCAGGCGCAAGGTGCGCAGCCCGTTGAATTCATGCTGACCAACGAGCCGCAGGGCGCGCCCGCTGCTTTCAGGCTGGAAGCGGTGGATGGCCTGAACCAGCAGGCCGCAGTTGGCGCGGTCTATGGCAAGCCCCTGAGCGTGCGCGTGGTGGATGCGCAGCAACGTCCGCGCACGGGCGTTGTCGTGACGTTCGCGTTGCCTGGCAGCGGCCCCTCGGCTCGCTTCGCTGGCGCTGGCGCTGGCCTGGACGCGCAAGCGCAAAGCGGCGCGGACGGGGTGGCGACATCACCCGCACTGACGGCCAATAACGAGCCGGGCAGTTTCGAGGTTCGCATCACGGCTGACAGCGCGGCGCAGCCGCTGCTGGCGCATATGACCAATCTGCCTGCAACGGCGCTGCAACCCGGCAAACACTTTGAAGGCCAGACGGCCACGGGCACCGGCAAGGTGACCGCGACCGTATCCGGTGGCGGCGATGGCTGCGTGTTCGACCCGAACCGCACTCGCATGGCTGCGCCCAGGGGTGTATTGAAGCCGCTGGAGCATTTCTTGCTGCCGCACGGTCTGTTCGACTTCGAGCTGAAGGGCTGCACGCCTGGCAGCGAAGTGACCGTGACCACCACGTGGCCTGACCTCAAGGGCATCACCGGCTACATGAAATACGGCAAGAACCCGCTGTCGCGCAACAAGGCCATCTGGTACCCGGCCCAGGGCGTGCAAATCAGCGGCAACACCGTCACCTTCACCATTCGCGACGGCGGCTGGGGCGACGACGACCTGACGGCCAATGGCGTCATCAAGGACCCCGGCGGCCCCATTGCAGGCGCGCAGATCACGGCTGTTCCGGCGCTGGAGCGCGGCTCGCTGTGGCTTCTGGGCGCGATGCTTGGCGCGCTGGCAGTGCTCCAGCGCCGCCGCGCAGGGCGTGACCTGCAATGAGGGCAAGAGCTGCCATGCGCCGTCTGCCTTTGTGTTGCTGGCTGCTGATCAGCGCGGGCGTCTTGCTGGCTTGCGCAAACGCAGTCCGCAGCGAAGCCGCGCGGTCTGACGAAGCGCCCGGCTGCGACAGACCATCCGGCGCGGCGGTCCGGGCCGTGCCGTTTGTTCGGCGGCAGGCCGCCGTTTACACAGAAGAAGAACAAGCCTGCTGGCTGCCGTGGGGTCTGGCGCGCGCCGCTGCCGAAGCGCCTGGCGGGCAGTGGGTGGACGTGCGTGACGCGGGCCAGCGCCAGCGCCTGGCGCTGGAAGGCGTCATGGCTGTTGATCTGGCCGACCTGCCGGACAAGCCGTTTCTGAAAGAGCAGTCGCTGGTGCTGGTAGGCACGGGGGTGAATTTGCCGGAGCTGTCCAGGCAATGCGTTTTGTTGCGGCAAAGCGGCCAATACCGGAGCGTGCACGTGCTGCTGGGCGGCGCACACGCTTGGCGGCAGGCTGGCCGCGCCGTCAGCGGCAGCCGGGCCAGCCTGCCCGCCGATCAGGTGGATGCGCAAGAGCTGTGGCAAGGCGCTGGCAATGGCGCATGGCGGCTGGTCGCGCTGGACATGCCGCCTGCGCAGATCAGGGAACTGGCTGACCGCCTGCCCGCTGTGGCGCAAGACGTTGCCGATTTGGGGGCCGATGCAGCCCAGGCCGTGCGCCAGTTGCACACGCTGGCGCGCCAGCCTCTACCGGCACCGCGCCAGTGGCTGGTGATCGCAGGCTCGCCGGAGCGGCTGGCCCAGGCGCGCCAACTCTGGCAGGAGCAGCAGAACGGACAGAAGAACGCGCAAAACCAGCCTGCGGCAAGCGCGGTGATGTGGCTGGCTGGCGGCTGGCCAGCCTATGCGGAATATGTGCAGCGGCAAGCAGCGGTGGCGGCCCATGCCGGCCAGCCTTTGCCGCCCTTGTGTGGAATCTGAAGGAAAACCCATCATGAAACCGGCCATCGTCCTGATGCTTTTAATGTTGCGCGCGGCTTTGCGCTCTGCGGCGCACCCGCTGCCTGCGTTTTTGCAGCGGCTCTTGCGGCAAACCCTGCCCTTCATGGGCCTGCTGATGCTGGCATGGGCTGCCTGCCTGGGCAGCGCGTGGGCAGCAACGGAAGTCACCGGAACGATTGCTTCCAGCACAACCTGGAGTGCGGCGCAGTCGCCCTATATCCTGCGGGGCGCCGTGGCGCTGGATAACGGCGCAACGCTCACCATTCAGCCCGGCACGCAGGTACGCATGACGGCTCATGCCAGCTTCACAGTCAAAAAGGGCGCGCTGCAAGCTGTGGGAACGGCGGCGCAGCCCATCACCATCACCTCTGACGCAGCCACGCCTGCGCCGGGAGACTGGCTGCAATGGAAGCTGACGGCCGGCACGCAAGGCGCGCGCACCGTGCTTGAGCATGTTCACATGTCCTACGGCAGTGGCCTGGTTGTGGAAGGCTGCGCGCCCACGCTCAATCACCTGCTTTTGCAACATCACAGCGCGGCGGCCATCAGCATTGATCTGGCGGCTTCGCCCGTGGGCCAGGGCATTGTTGCGAAAAACAATGCCCTCAACGCCATTGCCGTTCCAGCGGGCACGATCCGGGGCGCGGTGGTCTGGGGCCTGGTTGGCATTCCCTATCTGGTCCGTCAAGGAGTGGTTCAGATAGGACAGGCGCCCTTGTCGCTGGAGCCAGCCGCGCTCAAGCTCAGCCCCGGCGTTGTCGCCATCGTCCGGCTGGCGCTGAGCGAGCCGGCTGCGGCAGGCGGCGTCCAGGTGGATTTGAGCAGCAGCGTGCCGTCCGTGGCATCCGCCGCCTCTCGCGTCACGGTCGAAGAAGGGCAGCCGGGAACAGACGTGGAAATACAGGCGCTGGAACTGGGCGAGACCGTCATCACGGCCAGCCACGCCCGGCTGGGCGCGGCCACGCTCCAGGTGGAAGTGACAGACCTGCCCGCGCTGCAAATCACGCCAGCAGCGGCCACGGTGGGCGTGCAGCGCCCTTATGCCATGACGGTGCATGCGCCTCATGCCGCGCCAGCCGGCGGCCTGAACGTAACGCTGGGCAACTCCGACAGCGCCGTTTTGCAAGCGCCCGCCAGCTTGCTGATTGCGGCAGGCCAAAGCAGCGCCAGCTTTGAAGTCACCGGGCTGCAAGATGGTGAAAGCCGCTTGAGCGCGCAAGCCGAAGGCTTGGGCACAGGTCTGGCCAGCGTCACCGTGCGTGGCAAGGCGCTGGTGTTGCCTGCCAGCCTGGTGGTAGCGCCGGGCGCGCAGGCGCAAGGCGTGCTGGAGCTGACCGAACCGGCGCCAGCGGGTGGGCTGACTGTCAGGCTGGAACTCAAGCCTGCGGGCGTGGCCATCGTGCCAGCATCCATCCAGGTGCCAGCAGGCGGCAGCCAGGCACGTTTTGATATCCGGGGCGTGGCTCTGGGCCAGGCGAAGCTGACGGCTTCTGCCGCCGCTTACCGGCAGGCTGTGGCGGCGGTGCAGGTGGACGCAATTTCGCTCGGCTTCGAGCCTGCCGGTGATCTGGCGCTGAACGTGGACCGCACGCGCACCCGCCGGGTCAAGCTCTCCAAGGCAGCGCCGGCTGGCGGCGTCACGGTTAAGGCCAGTGTGAAAGATCCCCAGATTGCCAGCGTCAGCCCTTCGGAAACCTTCGTGCCGCCGGGGCAGGTGTTCGGACAGGCGCCGCTGGCCATCAAAGGGCTGTCCCAGGGACAGACGAAGCTGGAAATTGCTTCGGACGGCCTGACGGGGCAGGCCATCGACGTGCGGGTGGATGGAAAGGCGCAGCTTCTTCTGGGCCTGCCCGGCGGGCGGAGCAAGGCAGTGGTGGGCAAGGGCCTGAAGATGCATCCCCACGAGCTGTATGTGCAAAGGCTGGTCGATGGCAAACCCGCTGCGGCAGGCGAGCCGGTGGTGGTGCGTTTGCGCTGCGTGTCGCAGGACGTATGCCGCGTGCCGGAAGCGGTCATCATCAAGGCCAGCGAGAACTATGCCTACGTTCCTGTCACGGGCGTTGGCATGGGCAGCACGCAGATTGAGGCCAGCGCCGAAGGTATGGAAGCTGCCGCGATACCGGCGGAAGTGATTGCGCCGCAATTGGTGTTTTCGGGGCTGGATGGCGCGCGCACGACAGTCAGCGTGCGTGATGACTTCTGGTTTGGCCTGCGTGTGCCGGGCGCGTATTACCCGGATAGTCAGACGGCGGAGCAGCCATTGACCGTTCAACTGGGCCTGACGGATCAGCAGCCTGCGGGCGTGGTCAATGGTTTTTACGACGGCAGCGGAAAACTCGTCAGCCAGGCCGTGATCGCTGCGGGCAGCAATTCGGCAGGCCCGCTGTATGTGGCGCAGCCTGTGAAAGCGGGCACTTACCGCGTCAGCGCCAGCATTGCGGGCATTGGCAGCGGCCAGTCGGAAGTGCAGACGGTGCAAGCCGCGCAGCAGGCGGTGCAATTGGGCCTGCAAGGCGGCCTGAGCAAGTTGGTGGTGGGCAAAGGCCTGAAGGCCTTTATCGATGAGCTGTATGTCATGAGGATGGTCAATGGGCAGTCCGTGGCAGGTGGCGATGCCGTGAAGGTGCGCCTGCGCTGCGTGTCACAGGACGTGTGCCGCGTGCCGGAGACGGTCACCATCAACGCTGGCGAGCGATACGCCTTCATTCCCGTGACAGGCGTTGGCCTGGGCAGCACACAAATAGAAGCTAGCGCGGCCGGTTTTGGGTTTGACGCAATGGTGGCGGAGACAGTAACGCCTGCGCTGGCATTCGCGTATCCAGTGCCCGCGTCAATGCAGGCGGGGCAGAGCTTTGGCTACCTGTCTGTGCGGGCGAACGTGCCCGGCGCTTACTACGCTGACAGCCAAATGCCTGCGCAGAACATGGCCATCACCTTCACCAGTTCGGTGCCCTCGGCGGCCAGCGTGGCAGCTTCGGGCGTGTGGAACGCGGGGGAGGGGGCCTCAGGCGGCGTGGCCATCAAGGCGCTGGCCGCAGGCGTGACCCGCATCACGGCCAGCGCGCCGGGATTTGCGCCTGTGACCAGCGCGCCCATCGTGGTTCAACCGTGAGGCTGCCATCATGAAAACCTTGTTTCGCACACTGTTTGCAGCCCTTGCGCGCCGCCCAGGCGCAGAGCGGAAAGAAGGCGCTGAATCTGCTCCTTGTTTCGTAGCAATACGTCCTAGTGCAGAAAGCGCAGAACGGCGTTTTGGTCCCCTTGAATCTGCTCCTCTTTTCAATGCCTGTCTGCCAGCTGGCGTGAGGGTGCGCGCGGCTAGGCGGCTGGCTGGCGCGGCGCTGGCCGCTGCCTGCCTGGCGGCGCCGTGGCCCGGCCATGCCCAGGCGGATGCCACGGCCAGCCTGAGCGTGGCCGAAGGCGTCATCGTCAAATTCGGCGCGGGCGCGGGCCTGCGCGTGCGCGGGCAGCTGAGCACGGCAGCGGGCGTGATGTTCACCAGCCAGGCGGATGACCAGGCCGGCGGCCAGACGGGCGCTGCGCCCGGCCAGCCGCAGCCGGGCGATTGGCTGGGCATTGCTGTTGCGCCTGAAGCGAAGCCCGGGCGCCTCATGCTCGACGGCCTGAGCGTTCGCTACGCTGGCGGCGTGGCGGGTCAGGGCGTTTCAGGCGAAGGCGGTGCGGCCCTGAGTCTGCCCGGCGGCGCCTGGCGCTTTGAACGCCTTGACTTGCAGCACAGCGGCGTGGGCCTGCGCGTCACAGGCGAAGGCTCGCCCGTCATCACCCAGTCCCGGCTGGAAAACAACGCCATCGGCCTGCTGGCGCAAAACGGCGCCACGCCTGTCATCAGCGGCTCGTCCATCGCTGGCAACAGCCGCTACGGCGTGCAAAACCTGCTGCCTGCGGCCGTCGTCAATGCCCGTGGCAACTGGTGGGGCCACATTTCAGGCCCGCGCGAAGCCGCGAGCAACCCGCAAGGGCAGGGCAATGCCGTCAGCGCAGGTGTGGACTGGGGCCAGCATTTGGCCGCGCCGCCCATGCTGGACTGCACGGCGACTCCCGTGGGCGGCTACCTCACGCGCCAGCGCGCTATTGAGCTGCGCTTGGTCTGCCCGCAGGCGGCCCACTACCGCATTGCCGAGCAGTCCGACTTTGCTGGCGCAGCCTGGCAAAGCATGACCGGCACGCCCACAACGGCCCGCCACACACTTACGCCCGAGCCGGGAGACAAGCGGCTTTACGTGCAGTTCCGCGCAGCCGACGGCAGCCTGGCCGCCGTGGCCCTGCCGCGCGCCGTGACTTACGCGCCCACCGGCTGGGCCGTGCAGTTCGAGCAGCCCGCAGAAGGAGCCGTGCTCACGGCCGACACGCTCATTGCCGTCTCCGTGAGCGACGCGCAAGCCGCACGTGAAATCGAGCTGCTGGCAGACGGCCAGCGCCTGGCCCTGCTGGCAGCCGTGCCGCACCAAACCACTTATCAGGCCACCTGG
>ERZ773008.2251-NODE-2251-length-12768-cov-6.644065_pt1 | contig 12768 bp, 9 predicted proteins | sample MGYA00580664_ERZ773008 | MGnify/ENA primary metagenome ERZ773008 (study PRJEB29015, sample SAMEA2738016) | human oral metagenome | biome: human oral; feature: human-associated habitat; material: dental | place: China | collected 2048 ... | reverse complement strand
CCGATGCGTGTGCATCGGCGGGCGAACTATATGCCGTGATTAGGCCGAGAGCTTTGCGCGGCCCTTACCGCGGCGGTTCGACAGAATCGCGCGGCCTGCACGGGTACGCATACGCAGACGGAAGCCGTGCTTCTTGGCGCGGCGGCGGTTGTTCGGCTGGAAAGTACGCTTGCTCATACTTTGTCTCCTTGATTTTTGCGGTTCGTGCCCTCACGGGGTATCGGAACCGTACGCTTCTTGGTGCACGGAGGTACCGCGACTATTCGCAGTAGGCGGTGCACACACAACAGCACAACTTTAGAAGAGTGGAGGGCGTAAATCAAGTTCTTGACGCTTTTTTCCGCGTGATTCCGGGCTCGTTTGTGGTGTGGAGGCGGTGATTGCGGCAGGTATACAGGGTGTGGAGACACCACTGCCTCAGAGGGGCATAAACCTGGGGATATTTACGGCGGCACGATATCCACCGCGGTGCATATCCCCCTAAAACTCCTGTCGCTTCTAAGTTATCCACACCCGCGCACCACCGGGATGTTCCACTAAATATCAAGGGAGAAGCTCTGTTGTGCACTTAAATCCACCGCTTATCCACTTCTGTAATTACAAGTTTTCCACCGTGTGGAAAACTCTTGTGGATAACTTTCTCCCCCTGTGTATTAAGCGGGTAGAATCTTAATGACCTCGCGGTGGTTTCCGGCATGATTTCTTTACTGCACCACCGCTTCACATCGAGTGAAAGTAAAGAATTCCATGACCGACTCCCTTCAGGCGCGCTGGGCGCATCTGCTCTCCATTCTTGCCGCCGATCCGGCGGTGACGGCACGTCAGCGCGGTTTCGTGAATCTTGCGCAGCCTCAGGGACTGATGGGTTCTTCTCGCCTCATCATTGAGGTGCCGAATAAGCTCACCCGTGCGGTCTTCGAGGAGCAGATTAGCGCTTCGTTCCGTGCGGCTCTGCACGAGGCCTTTGGTCCGTCGACCACCGCACTTTTCGATGTGAATGAGTCGATGATTCCGGTTGAACCTGCAAGTCAGGACGTTTTCCAGGGTGAGCGTGAGGTGCCTGTTGAGCACCAGCCCGCCCCTTCGGCAGCGGCGGCTTCTGTGCATCCCGAGGCACCCGCCGGCTCGCGTGCTTTTGAGTACTACACGGAGCCGCATCCGGGTCCTGACCACTACGAGGTGCCCGCGGATGAGCAGGTCACCCGCCCCTCCCTGCATGCCTTGGAGGTGGAGCGTGCCGGATTCCCCTCCGCGCAACAGTCCGCTCCGGCGGCTCCTGCTGCGGGTGCGCCGGCGCCTCGCGAATACCCGACGGCGCCCTCTTTCGTTCCGGATGCCCCGGCGGTACCGCAGGCTCAGCAGGTGCATCCGCATGAAGACCCGGAAAACGCGCCGACTTGGGATAGCTCTGCCCGACTGAACCCGAACTACACCTTCGACACCTTCGTGATTGGTCAGTCCAACCGCTTTGCGCACGCGAGCGCTTTCGCGGTGGCGGAGCAGCCCGGCATTGTCTATAACCCGCTGTTCATCTACGGCGGTTCGGGTCTGGGTAAGACCCACCTGCTGCACGCGATCGGCCACTACACCAAGTACCTGTACCCGAATTTGCGGGTGCGCTACGTGAATTCCGAGGAGTTCACGAATGACTTCATTAACTCGATTCGTGACGATGAGGGTTCGTCGTTCAAGCAGATTTACCGCAATGTTGACGTTCTTCTGATTGACGATATCCAGTTTTTGGCGGGTAAAGAGGCGACGATGGAGGAGTTCTTCCATACGTTTAACGCCCTGTACAACCACCAGAAGCAGATCGTGATTACCTCTGATTTGCCGCCGAAGCAGCTGACCGGTTTTGCTGAGCGTATGCGTTCGCGTTTCGGTTCGGGTCTGAATGTGGATGTGCAGCCTCCGGAGCTGGAGACTCGTATCGCGATTCTGCGGAAGAAGGCTCAGAACGAGATTCTGCCGGTGCGCGATGACGTCATGGAATACATTGCTTCCCATGTCACGGCCAATATTCGCGAGTTGGAGGGTGCTCTGATTCGTGCGAGCGCTGCCGCCTCGATGAAGAAGCCGCCGGAGCCCATTACCCTGGCTGAGGCTGAGACTTATCTGAAGGATTTGCTCTCTGATACCGGTGGTGCGGAGATTACCTCGGCGCTGGTTTTGGCGACGGTAGCGAAGTATTTTGATGTGTCCATTGAGGATATGCAGTCGAAGTCTCGCACCCGTACGCTCACGAATGCGCGTCAGGTGGCGATGTATCTTCTGCGTGAGCTGACTGAGATGTCTCTGCCGCGTATTGGTAACGATTTGGGCGGCCGCGACCATACGACGGTGATGCACGCGGTGCGTAAGGTGAGCGCGCAGATGGCGGAGCGTCAGACGATTTTCAATCAGGTGACTGAGCTGACGAATTTGATTCGCCAGGAGCAGCGCGCCGCCGGCTAGATGTACTTTTCTCCCTGTCCCGTAGCTTATTTTGCGCCTTGACTAGGTGTTTTATAGGCTTCGGGGCGGGGATTTCCTGCTGGTTTCAAGGATTTTAGCGACTCGAAAAGGTGGATTTTCGGGGTGTGGATAAGCTGTGCTTTAACTCATGCGTTCGTGTGGACGTTAAGTGCATGAATATTCAAAAGGTGTGGAATCGAGGAAATGCATAAATATCCATTCACAATGCATCCTCAGCACCGGGTGGATTCTTCCACTTAATGTCCACAGGCTACTTCCGCGTCATTGCAGGCAAGGAAGGGGTTTTCCACCGTTTCCACAAGCGTTAACAATACTACTGTACTTAAAGAAAAAATCCTCCCCATAACAAGTAGTTCTGCTCGACAAACCGGGCCGGTTTAGATTTTTCTATGCTCCACTGCTGAAAACATAGATTTTTGCGGGTTGGGCTTGATAGCTGCACGCTATCTCCTAGGTTGGGTTTGGTGGTTGGGTTTACACAAGAAACCAACACCGGACCATCACCTAATTCGAACCTATTTTCGACCGGGTTCGTCGCATCTTCCGTCCATCTTTGTAATTACAAAAATACAGCGGCACTACATGCCTCATCTCACCCGATTTTTCGCTGCGGGAGCGACCTTCGAGTCTCTGTGTAATTACAAAATCCGGTAGGATGGATAGACGCGCGCGCGGAAGATTCACTGCGCATCAGAGCACGCGATATTTCCGGCTCTATCGTCCAAAGCTTTACGTGCGCCCACAAACTACTCTCTAATTCCGTGAAAGGCGCCTTCTCGATGAAATTCACCGTTGAACGCGATGTCCTTGCCGAAGCAGTCGGCTGGACGGCACGCTCACTTCCGCTGCGTCCCACCTCCCCCGTACTCAACGGTCTGCTGATTACCGCCTCCGCAGGTGAGGTCAGCATCGCAAGCTTCGATCACGAGACTAGCGCCCGTCAGGTCATTGCAGCCGATGTTGAAGCAGAAGGCGTGTGCCTGGTTCCCGGCAAGATCCTGGCTGAAATTTGCCGCTCCCTGCCGAACGCACCCGTCGAGTTCACTGCAGATGAGTCCGTGATTCGTCTTCACTGCCGTTCCGCTAACTTCCAGCTGGCTGGCATGCCGGTCGTGGACTACCCCGAGCTCCCTGAGCTTCCCGAAATTTCCGGTACCGTGGACGGCGCCGAATTCGCTGAAGCCGTCAAGCAGGTTCAGATTGCGGTATCCAAGGACGAGACTCTGCCGCTGCTGACCGGTATCCGCGTAGAAATCAATGGCGACACCATGACCCTGCTCGCCACCGACCGTTACCGCCTGGCAATGCGCGAAATCAAGTGGAACCCGGTCAACCCCGACGTTCAGGCGGCTGTGCTGCTGAAGGCTAAGACCGTCTCCGAGGTTGGTAGCACCCTCTCCGGTTCCGGCGATCTGTCTATCGCCCTGCCCGCAGCGGGCGAGCTGATCGGCTTTACTGCTGGCTCCCGCCGCACCACCAGCGTTCTGATGGACGGCGACTACCCCAACATCCGTGCGCTGTTCCCCGAGCAGACCCCGATTCACGCGGTGGTTCGCACCTCCGACCTGGCTGAGGCTGCTCGCCGTATCTCCCTCGTGGCGGAGCGTAACACTCCCCTGCGTCTGAAGTTCACTCAGGGTTCGGTTGCTATTGATGCCGGCCGCGGTGATGAGGCTCAGGCTTCTGAGACTCTGCAGGCGCACCTGTCCGGTGATGACATCACCGTTGCGTACAACCCCGCCTACCTTTCGGACGGTTTGAAGGTTTTCGGTACTGAGTTCGTTCGTTTCTCCTTCACCGATGCGCCGAAGCCCGCTGTGATTTCCGGTCAGGACGAGCCTTTGGCTGAGGATGACCGCAATTACCGTTACCTGCTGATGCCGGTTCGCCTGCCGTCGAACTAGTTTCAGTGTTTGCCGCCCCGCACGTCTTTCGGTGCCCTATGCATCGTGGGTATGTGCGGGGTTGCGCTGTTTTTCTGTGCTCATCCGTGCGGAAAAACCACAGTTTTTGGCCCGCGCGCTGTGCCCGCCAGCTGGCGCTATGAACCCTTGCGACCCCGTATGTGAAACCCCGTGAAAGGAGCTGCTCCGGTGTATATTGACCATATTTCGTTGTTGGATTACCGCACGTACGCTCTGCTGAGCCTGCCTCTTTCGGCGGGAGTTACGGTGTTTCTGGGGTCGAATGGTGTGGGTAAAACCAATATTGTTGAGGCGATCGACTATGCGGCGTCGCTATCTTCGCACCGTGTGAGCCATGACGGGCCGCTGGTGCGGGCGGGTGCTTCGCGTGCCTATATCCGTACCCGTACGGTGCGCGGTTCGCAGCAGACGGTGACCGAGTTTGAGATTGCTCCGGGGCAGAGCAACCGGGTACGCATTAATCGTGCCGCGCCGGTGCGTGCCAAGGAAGCGCTGGGTATTGCCCGCACGGTGCTGTTCTCCCCTGAGGACCTTCAATTGGTGAAGGGAGACCCTGCGGGTCGTCGTCGTTTTGTGGACGATTTGGCAAGCTCTTTGCGTCCGGTGGTTTCCGGGTACCGTAGCGAGTATGAGCGGATTTTGCGGCAGCGTAATTCGCTGCTGAAATCCATGCAGCGTAAGGCGCGGGACGAGAACGCTTTGAGCACGCTCTCGGTATGGGATGAGCAGCTGTCGACTCTGGGTGCTCAGCTGCTTTCTGCGCGTTTTCGTCTGTTACAGCGTTTTTTGCCGCAGCTTCGCCGCGCCTACGCGGGGCTGACAGATGGCTCTAAAGAGGTCGGTTTCAACTATGAGTCGACTGTTTTTTCGAGCATGGGTGAACGCTCTATCGAGCATGCGGCGCTGATGCGCATTGAGGACCTCAAGGAGGCTTTGATGCGCGGTTTTGCGGAGCGTCGGCGCGATGAGATTGAGCGCGGCGTGACCCTGGTGGGTCCGCATCGTGAGGATATTACCCTGCTGCTCGGTGGTATGCCGGTGAAGCATTTCGCTTCGCACGGTGAGAGCTGGTCTTTTGCACTGGCGCTGAAACTGGCGTCCTGGTTCGTGCATGTTGAGGATGATTCCTCGGCGGGTTCTTCGCCGATTCTGATTCTTGATGATGTGTTTGCGGAGCTTGATTCTGCGCGCCGACACCGCCTGGGCGCGATGGTTGCCGATGCGGAGCAGGTGCTGATTACCTGCGCGGTGCTCAGCGATATTCCGGAGGAGCTGGGCGACTACCGCCTGGTGTCGGTGACGGCGGGGCACGCTGAGTATGTGCAGCCTGCCGCTGGTCCTGCCACCGACTCGGTGGGGCAGTCGAACTCGACCGGTTCTGCGCTCGCGGAGGGTGACGGCGATGAGTAATCCCGCCCATCCTCAAAATCATGTTTCACGTGAAACATTCGATGAATTCGCGGAACCGCAGTTTGTGGAGCTTCAAAACCCGCGCGAGGTTGATAGCGTGGGTGAGTTCTACCGTGACGAGGTGGACGCCCCCTCCGCCCTGCTGACCCGCATGCGCGTGGCAGCTCAAGAGCGCGGAGAGGCGCCCCTCAACGCCTTCTCTGCGAACAAAATCATGCGTGACTTCGGTGCGGTCATGTCCGGTGCCGCATCGAAGAAGAAATCACGGCGAGCGCAGGGCTGGGAGGACCCCCGCGTGATGGGCGGCTATAGCGGCCCCGGAGAGAGCTCTCGCGACCCCAAACCCCTCGGTGGCATCGTCAGCGCCCTGATTCGTTCTCGCGGCTGGAAAGAGCCCGTGGCAGTCTCTAGCGTGCTGGCTCGCTGGGCCGAGCTAGTGGGCCCTGAAATTGCGGCGCACACCCGCCCCATCCGGTTCGAAAACTCCATTGTTGAAGTCCAGTGCGACTCTACCGCCTGGACGACTCAGCTGCGCCTGATGCACGGGCACCTCATCGAGCTATTCCGTCGCGAACTGGGTGAAGGTGTCGTAGCTCAGGTTCGTGTTTTGGGTCCGAATAACGGACGCTGGAATCAGCGAGGCTATCGCCGAGCGACCGGCATGCGCGGGGTACGCGACACCTACGGGTAGGCGTATCATGTTACCGCTTCGCAGCACCTTGACGGGAAAACTGAGATTTTGGGGCACGTTGCATAAAACGTGCCCCTTTTCTGCTCCTCATGATTTTCTGCACGCTATGAAAGCTATAGAAGCGCCGGCAACCCCCACGAAGTGGTGAACCGTATCCCCTACCTCAAAAGGGGGTTGAGGCACTCTAAACCGCCTTTGCGGGCTTTTGAGCGGGTGGTAGTGCCCAAAAAAGCTCAATATGTGACGTATGTAGATGGTTTTATGCTCTCTTGCTCGGTAAAATAAAAGAGACAATGCGTAAAGTGTGTCCACCTATGGGCACCACCGGCAACGCGGGTTGTACGGCACCTTCTTGTGCTCTCTGTGAGGCGTTCTAGGCTCCGCTCTTGGCTGCCCGTAGCTTTCCTTCGCCGGTTGCATCATCTACTCAAGGAGTTCTGCCTCGTGGCATCTGAACAGAATGCATCTGAACAGCAGCATGAATACGGTGCATCCGATATTACCGTGCTGGAAGGTCTGGAAGCGGTTCGTAAGCGCCCCGGCATGTACATTGGTTCGACCACTGAGCGCGGTCTGCACCACCTGGTCTACGAGGTTGTAGATAACTCGGTCGACGAAGCGCTCGCCGGCTACGCCTCCAAGATTGACGTGACCATCCAGGCTGATGGTGCTGTTCGCGTAGAGGATGACGGCCGCGGTATTCCCGTGGATGAGCACCCCACCGAGCATAAGTCCACCGTTGAAGTCGTTATGACCGTGCTGCACGCAGGCGGTAAGTTCGGCGGCGGCGGCTACTCCGTTTCCGGTGGTCTGCACGGCGTGGGTATCTCCGTGGTGAACGCGCTGTCTACCCGAGTGATTACCGAGGTGCACCGCCAGGGCTACGCATGGCATATTTCCTTCTCCAACGGTGGTGTGCCGGATGGTCCCCTGCGCAAGGGGGAACCGTCCGATAAGACCGGTACCATTCAGACTTTCTACCCGGACCCGGAGATTTTCGAGACCGTCGAGTTCGACTTTGAGACTCTGCGCGCCCGTTTCCAGCAGATGGCGTTCCTGAACAAGGGCCTGACCATCACCCTGACCGATGAGCGCGAGAAGTTCGTCGGTGACGAGGTTGCTGAAGAGAGCGAGAAGAAGGAAAACATCCTCAACCGCGTGCGCGCGAACGCTGATGGTTTCATGACCGTCACCTACCGTTACGACAACGGTCTGTTCGACTACGTACACTTCCTCAACGCAGGCGCGAAGACCATCGTGAACGAGGAGATTGTCTCCTTCGAAGCCGAAGACACTGAGCGCAATATGAGCCTGGAAGTGGCGATGCAGTGGACCGGTGCCTACAAGGAGTCCGTCTACTCGTACGCGAACACGATTAACACCCACGAGGGCGGTACTCACGAAGAGGGTTTCCGTGCCGCTCTGACCTCGCTGGTGAACCGTTACGCGCGTGAGAACAAGCTGTTGCGCGATAAGGACGATAACCTCACCGGTGAAGACGTGCGTGAGGGCCTGACCGCGGTGATTTCGATTAAGATTTCCGAGCCGCAGTTCGAGGGTCAGACCAAGACTAAGCTGGGTAACTCGGAGGCTAAGTCCTTCACCCAGCGTGAGGTGAACGATCACCTCGGCGACTGGTTCGGTCGTAACCCTGCGGTGGCGAAGGATATCGTGCGCCGCGCAATCACCGCCGCTCAGGCGCGTATTGCAGCCCGTAAGGCACGCGAGACGACCCGCCGTAAGGGCCTGCTGGAGACCAGCTCGATGCCCGGTAAGCTCAAGGACTGCTCCTCGAAGGACCCATCAATCTCTGAGATTTACCTGGTGGAGGGTGACTCCGCGGGTGGTTCGGCTGTTCAGGGTCGCAACCCGAACACTCAGGCTATTCTGCCGCTGCGCGGTAAGATCCTGAACGTTGAACGCGCCCGCCTGGACCGTGCCCTGTCCAACGCTGAAATTCAGGCGATGATTACCGCTTTCGGTACCGGCATCGGTGATGACTTCGATATTGAGAAGGCACGCTACCACAAGATCGTTCTGATGGCGGATGCGGACGTCGATGGCCAGCATATTACGACTCTGCTGCTGACTCTGCTCTTCCGCTTTATGCGTCCGCTGATTGAGGCGGGTTACGTGTACCTGGCTCAGCCGCCGCTGTACCGCATCAAGTGGTCGAACGCTCCGCACGACTACGTGTACTCGGATGCTGAGCGTGATGAGGCTCTGGCTCGTGGTGCGGCGAAGAACCTGCGCCTGCCCAAGGATAACGGTATTCAGCGTTACAAGGGTCTGGGCGAGATGGACTACACCGAGCTGTGGGATACCACCATGGATCCGGCTCGCCGTACCCTGCTGCAGGTGAAGATGGAAGATGCAGCAGCGGCTGATCAGATCTTCTCTGTTCTGATGGGTGAGGACGTTGAGGCTCGCCGTGAGTTTATCCAGCAGAACGCAAAGGACATTCGATTCCTCGATATCTAGCCTGAAACGGCATATGCCTCATAGGCAATATGCAGACTGGGGCATATGTTGATCGAGATATGAAGTAATGAGAAAGTTATGAGCGAAGAACACCAGAATAAGACTACCAAAGCTGACGTCGTCAGCAATGGTGGCGCTGAAAGCGTAGACCACCACGGTCACATTGAACAGGTAGACCTGCAGACTGAAATGCAGCGTTCCTACCTGGACTACGCAATGGCGGTTATTATTGGCCGCGCCCTGCCGGATGTACGTGACGGCCTCAAGCCCGTGCACCGCCGCGTGATCTATGCGATGTACGACGGCGGCTACCGCCCGGATCGATCCTTCAATAAGTGCGCCCGCGTGGTTGGCGACGTGATGGGTCAGTTCCACCCCCACGGCGATAGCGCTATCTACGACACTCTGGTGCGCCTGATTCAGAGCTGGATTATGCGTTACCCGCTGGCGCTGGGCCAGGGTAACTTCGGTTCTCCCGGTAACGACGGTGCTGCGGCGCCTCGATACACCGAGACCAAGATGGCTCCCATTGCCCTTGAGATGGTGCGTGACATCAACGAAGACACCGTTGATTTCCAGCCCAATTACGACGGCAAGTCTCTGGAGCCGACCGTTCTGCCCGCGCGCTTCCCGAACCTGCTGGTCAACGGTTCTTCGGGTATTGCTGTGGGTATGGCGACCAATATCCCGCCGCATAACCTGCGTGAGGTTGCCGAGGGTGTGGAGTGGTTCCTGAAGAACCCGCACGCCACCAATGAGGAGCTACTGAACGCGCTGATGGCGCGCATTAAGGGCCCCGACTTCCCCACCGGTGCACAGATTCTGGGTACCAAGGGCATTGAGGATGCGTACCGCACCGGCCGCGGCTCCATCACGATGCGCGCGGTGGTCAACGTGGAGGAAATCCACGGTCGTACCTGCCTGGTGGTCACCGAGCTGCCGTACCAGGCGAACCCGGATAACCTGGCGATTAAGATTGCTGAGCTCATTAAGGACGGTAAGGTCACCGGCATCGCGGATCTGCGCGATGAGACTTCGGGTCGTACCGGCCAGCGTCTGGTGATTGTGCTCAAGCGTGATGCTTCCCCGAAGGTTGTGCTGAACAACCTGTACAAGCACACCCAGCTGCAGGAGAATTTCTCCGCGAATATGCTCGCCATTGTTGATGGTGTGCCGCGTACCCTGTCCCTGGATGCGTTTGTGCGTCACTGGGTGGATCACCAGATGGACGTTATCGTTCGTCGTACCCGTTACCGTCTGCGTCAGGCGGAGGAAGAGGCTCACATCCTGCGTGGCCTGCTGAAGGCTCTGGATGCTCTGGATGAGGTTATTGCCCTGATTCGCCGCTCCCCCACCGCTGATGAGGCGCGTAGCGGCCTGATGGAGTTCTTGCAGATTGATGAGGCTCAGGCGCAGGCAATTCTGAACATGCAGCTGCGTCGTCTGGCCGCTCTGGAACGTCAGAAGATTCAGGATCGCCACGATGAGCTGATGCGCATGATCGCTGAGTACAACGCGATTATTGCTTCGGAGACTCGCCAGCGCGAGATTATCTCTGAGGAGCTGGGCGAGATTGTGAACCGCTACGGCGATGAGCGTCGCACCCAGATCATGTACGGCTACAACGGCGACATGTCCATGGAAGACCTCATCCCCGAGGAAGAGGTCGTGGTCACGATTACTCGCGGTGGCTACATTAAGCGCACCCGCAGTGATCAGTACCGTAGCCAGCACCGTGGCGGTAAGGGCATTAAGGGCGCCTCGCTGCGCGGTGATGACGTGGTGGAGCACTTCTTTGTGACCACTACGCACAGCTGGATTCTGTTCTTCACGAACCTGGGTCGCGTGTACCGTGCGAAGGGTTATGAGCTGCAGGAAGCCGGTCGTGACGCGAAGGGGCAGCACATTGCGAACCTGCTGGAGTTCCAGGGCGGTGAGCATATTGCTCAGGTCATGGAGCTGAAGAGCTACGAGGATGCTGAGTACCTGGTGCTTGCTACTCGCGGCGGCATGGTGAAGAAGAGCCGCCTGAGCGATTACGATACGAACCGTACTGCCGGCCTGATTGCGATTAACCTGCGTGAGGGCGATGAGGTTGTTTCGGCGTTCACCGTTTCGGATAAGGACGATATTCTGCTGGTGTCGCGTAACGGTATGTCGTTGCGCTTCCACGCTGATGATGCGTCGCTGCGCCCGATGGGTCGCTCCACTTCCGGTGTGACCGGCATGAAGTTCCGTGAGGGCGACGAGCTGATTTCTGCGAATGTGGTTACTGAGGGCTCCTTCGTCTTCGTGGTCACTGAGGGTGGTTACGCGAAGCGTACGAGCGTGGATGAATACCGCGTGCAGGGCCGTAACGGTTTTGGCATTAAGGTTGCTAAGCTAGTTGAGGATCGTGGCGCCCTGGTGGGTGGCCTCATTGTGGATGAAGAGGACGAGGTGCTGGTGGTTATGGCCAGCGGCAAGGTCGTTCGCTCGAATGTGAATGAGGTTCCTGCGAAGGGACGCGATACTATGGGTGTTATCTTTGCAAAGCCCGGTAAGGGCGATTCTATTATTGGTGTTGCGCGCAACCAGGATCGTCAGCTGGATGATAGCGACGATGAAACCACTGAGAACACCGAGGCTTCGGAGTCTTCTGAGGCGCCCGGTACGGACAACGAGGGTGAAGCGGCAGCTGCCGATCTCACCGCTACTGGAGGTAACTAATGAGCAGCACTCCCGCGAGCTCCTCTCCTGCGTCGGCACAGCGTTCGGCGTCGGCTGGCGCATCCAAGTCTTCGGGTGCGGCTAAGGCTGGCGCGCGTCGCCCGGCTCAGGCCCGTTCGGGCCAGGCTCGTCCTGGCGGTACCGCTAAGCGTCCTGCCGGCAAGCGCCCTGTAAACGCTAAGCGTCCGACCGGTTCACGCCGTCAGTTGGTGCGTCCGGCGCCGCGTTCGAAGATTCGTCGTGCGCGTCTGGTGGTTCAGAGGGTTGATACGTGGTCGGTGGCTAAGCTGATCTTCCTGCTGTCTATTGCTCTGGGTATTGTGACTGTGGTGGCTTCGGTGATTCTGTGGCTGTTCCTGCAGGCTTCTGGTGCGTTTGCTGGTGTGAACCAGCTGATTAGCTCTTTGGGTACCGGTTCGACCACTGTGGATATTTCGCAGATGATTTCGCTGGGTCAGGTTGCTTTGGTGACTACTATTTTTGCTGTGGTCAACACTGTGGTCTTTACTCTGCTGGGTATGATTGGCGCGATTCTGTACAACCTGGCTGCGAAGCTGGTTGGTGGCGTGACCTTGACTCTGAGCGATGAGTCCTAGTTTGTAGCTTTTTGAGCTTTGTGTGCGGGCGGTGCCCCTCTTGGTGGAGGTGGTGCCGCCCGTTCTGCATGCTCTTGCTCTGTGTGCCCGGTATGCCCGGAAACCCCTGACAATAAAATGTGATGCAGAACATGCTTTTTCGATTTGGTGTTACCTGTAAACACCTGTATAGTTATATCTCGTTCTACGGAAGAAATTCCGCAGAAGGAGGGCGTATAGCTCAGACGGTTAGAGCGCTTCGCTGATAACGAAGAGGTCCCAAGTTCGATTCTTGGTACGCCCACTCCACACAATGAAAGGCAATAATGAAGAAATTATTGATTCTTGCTGTTCTTTCAGGTGTCACTGTGATGGTCTTGAAAAAGTATCAGAGCAATGAAGTCGTAAAGGCTTGGGAAAATAACTAAACAGTGGTTTCCGCTGAGACGGGGGCGTGGCGCAATTGGTAGCGCATCTGCTTTGCAAGCAGAGGGTTAGGGGT
>ERZ773008.2246-NODE-2246-length-12796-cov-4.486540_pt1 | contig 12796 bp, 19 predicted proteins | sample MGYA00580664_ERZ773008 | MGnify/ENA primary metagenome ERZ773008 (study PRJEB29015, sample SAMEA2738016) | human oral metagenome | biome: human oral; feature: human-associated habitat; material: dental | place: China | collected 2048 ... | reverse complement strand
TACGCGAGTAACAGTAAAAGTTGTACCTAGACCATCCTTAACAATTCCGGGAATTGCCAAGTGTCCAACGACAGTATTGTCGGCATTCAAAAAAGCGAGTCGGCGTTCAGCAGTCGACAGTACTTTATAGTTCATGTGATTGATATTAACAATCTGCCCATTAGTATAGGCGTAAAGTCCTTTTGGTATTGCTATAAATAGCAACGCCAATAATAAAAGTTTAATTTTTGCCATAATTTAATATTATTACGATTAATAATTCTGAATCACTTTTATGAACCGATGTTCAAGTTAGAAGTACAATTTGTTAAAAGTGTTAATTGCGCGTTTGGACAATAGACTTTAAAACATTGATAATCAGTAGGTATTGAAGTTCTGAAACTTCAAGAAAAACACAACTGTTGATGCACAAAAAATAGAGGGAAAGAAGAGATTCTGACCCGTTTAACACTTTTGCATCAACAATATGGGAAAGCAATTAGATTCCAAACAGCGGCAAGAAATTGCCAAGCTCCTTCAAGAGGGGAAGAATTTCAGGGAAATTGCTGAAGTTCTAAAGGTTGACCGTACCACGATATTGCGAGAGATTAACCGCAATGTCGGAGACAACGGCGTGTATGATCCTGAATTAGCCGAAACCAAGAGACGAAGGCGAAAAAAACTACAATCCGTATCTCCCGGTGCCGTCGCGCAACTTCCTCCCAATGTCCGGGAGGAAGTTGAGAAGGTATTGGCTTTTGAGACTCCAACTGTAAAGCGAAGGCAATTAATCGTGGATAAATACATAAATGAATATGGCCCTGTAATAGAGAAAAAACTTATTTCTCCAATGGCAGCCATGCGTGCGCTTGCAAACGAGTTCTACATGAGTGTAAGTACAGTGTACTATCTTTTGAAAAGGGAGGGTATCTACCGAGATAGAACCAACCCTGTCTGTATGCCTTCTCCTAAAGGATAACCTTTAAAAGCGGATTTTCATGTATTACATCGTAAAAGAAGTCCATGTGCGCAAGAAACCACTATGGTTGGTTGACTTGCTCTTTCAGATAACCCCATCCTTGTATCGGGAGAAAGGGTCAAAGGAAACGGTTATTGGTAAATTCAACACCATTCTCTCTCTCATCTTAGATGCCCGGGTAAGGTGGCATCATGGTAAATCCTTGTTATCATCTATTCAAACCATCACCCACGATGAGACATGTATTTGGATCAAAGGAAACCGAGGCTCAAAGTTTCTTTCCTTTCGAATAGAATCAGACAATTGACTTTTAAAAGAACAGCAGTATGGAAATAGATAACAGTAGAAAGACAATAACAACATTTGTCCTCGTAGATCCAACCGGTAAGATCTTTGACGATTTCGAGAACATCAATGAGAATACAGAAGTAAGGGCGATAGCCATTGAACCCCAAAATAGCTGACCTATGGGAGATTACAAATGGATTTGTCTTATCAGAAAGTTCTATAATTGTTCTTTCTATAATGACAGCAACGCCGTGCAAATGTTCCTGCACATTTTTTTGAATGCTCAAAGGGAGGATAAGCCTTACTTTGACAAAATTACGATGAGGGGGCAGTTTCGCACCTCAATTAAAGACATCATGGGTTTTTTGGAGATAAGCCGTAAATCCGCCCGGCGTTCTTTAGATAAGCTGAAGGCGGCAGGCATTATCCACGTTGCCTCTCTAAGACGTAACGGTGTTCTCATCACCGTTCGTGAATTTTCAAAGTTCCTGGCTTTGGAAAATGTGAGAGGTGGCTGGGTGAAGCTGTATTACGACCTTGACTTCCAAGATTTCTTTGTGAACGCACAGGTTCTTCATATTTATCTCCATTTGCTTCTTCATACTTACTCGGAGAGTGAAAACTATGAGGATCCGCTATGGTTTGACATGAAGAAGATCAGTGCTTCAACCGGCATTCCTGTAGCAGGCATTAAAGAGGCCCTCCAGAAGTTACGCAAGCTGGGCATCCTGAACATTGGTTATAACGGTCAGAAGAAACTTTCTTCCGTTCGTTTGATAGAGTTCTCCGATTATGTCAAGGACACCTGCCCGGTAACATCAATAGGCCCTTCTGCCAGTCATGTCACATCAGTCGAAAGTTTCTCTGATTTGGAAAACACTTCATCTAATGGAGCAGCCATTATAAGTTTCGAAGACGGGGGGATAAAAACTGAACAAAAGGAGCCAAAAGAAGGGCCAAAAGATGCCCGACAAAATTCTGTACGAGAAAGTTACGGAATGTCTACCAAATCTTTTGTAAATGACGGTAATACAACTACTTACGAACATAAAGGTCAAAAAGAGGGCCAAAAGAGGGAACAAAACCGTCCAAAAGTTGAAGCCACCAAAATGCCACCAAACAGTCATGGGGGCGGCTACGCGCGTGATCCTATTATAAAAGAGAATAGAGATAAGAGAATAGAGAATCTTCATTATTATAATTATTCGTCCGCGCGAAAATTTTCGTCAATTGAAGAATTGGTCTTTGATGACGAATGGGTGCGCTCGATGCAGCTGCTTTATGGCTTCCCGGATAAGGAAACGCTCTATAATGCCCTGACTTTGTTCTTGGCGAACTTGAAGTGTCGCAAAGAAGAAGTTCCAAAAGGACTGGAGGGGTTCCTTGACTATTTCTGCAACTGGTATAAACGAAATGAAAAGAAGTTGCTGCATAAACTGAAGTCGCAGACACCGTCTAAAGACTATGCAAAAGTTCTTTGGGACAAGTGTATGTCTGCCTTTGCCAAGATTGTAAGCGAACGCGCTTTTGCATCGGTTTTTCAACAAGTTTCTTTTGAGTCCTTCGACAATGTGGCCAAGACGCTGACACTTGTTCTTCCGAATAAGCAAATATTTGAGATATTGGAAGCTGATTACCTTGATACTGTTAGAACGGTGTTACACAAGTTTTTCGGTGTAGGGTTACGGCTTCAATACCGCATTGCATAGGTTCAGGATTACAAACCATTTAAGATAGAATTACGCTTATGAATGAAGCTCAAAGAATATTGCAGATGACCGATGGGGGCTTGGCAGTGTTCATTCACTACCTTGGTGAAAAGTGCCTTGCCCGGACTTTCCGTAACCCTTTCAGGGAGGACAGCCGCCCGTCATGCCATCTGTATGCCAACAGAGGCGGATATGGCAACGGCCAATACTACCTCCAAGACTTCGGCGACAGCAGCTTCTGTGGCAACTGCTTTACGATAGTGGGAAGGCTGTGTAATATCAACCCAAAAACCAACTTTCGCGAAGTGCTTCAAGTGATAGACAGAGACCTTGGACTTGGCATTTTTGATGAACAACGAAGTGAGCACCATGTGTTGATGAAAAGAAAAGCCACACCCTCGCAGAAGTACAAATGTTCTTCCATAGCGAGTTTTGAGGTTGTGACACAGCCTTTCATGCCATGGGAGGAAGAGTATTGGGGGCAATATGGCATTGGACTTTCAACGCTGGAACGTTACAACGTAAAGAGCATCAGCAGTTGTACATTCAAGAAATCGTCCGGTGGAAACTTTGCCGTTTACGGTTCAAAGGCTATTCCGACCTACGGATATTTCTTCGATGACGGACGTAGGCTGAAGATTTACAGGCCTAAGGCAAAGACACGTTTCATGTATGCCGGTCACTTCCCAAAACCCTATATCTTCGGGCGTGAGCAACTGCCTGAAGAAGGAGCACTCGTTTTCGTCACAGGTGGCGAGAAAGATGTCATGTCGCTGTCGGCGCATGGATTTCCGGCCCTGACATTTAACAGCGAGACGGCCAACATTCCCGAAGATGTAATGAATGAACTTTCCCAACGATTCCGTCGAATCATTTTTCTCTATGATACGGATGAAACCGGCCAAAGGGAATCTGCTTTGCGGATACAACAGTACGGCGAGAAATACAACGTTCAGAAACTTGACCTACCGCTGTCCGGAGAGAAATCGGAAAAGGACATCAGTGATTTCTTCCGTCTGGGGCACACCGCAGAAGAACTGCAAGCAATGATAGAAAAGCTATAATTATCGAAAAATGAAATTAGAAAAAATAAGTAAACCTATATTCAGGCACGCAGGAGGAAACTCCGATAATATTCGGATCAGAACCTTGACAGATGCTGCCACGCCAAGTATAATGGGCATTGATGTTAAGGAGTTTCCGGAGGTTCATTCGGTCTCCTACCGTTTTCTCTCCAAGACCTATCACGGGGTGGGTGTCATAAACCAGAACAACGGGATAGAATTTGTTGGCCAAGACCTGACGGACTCCCCCATGACGTTGAATAGTTCCGGCGTGACTTTTCTTCCCATGGAGAAAGAGCACAGGAGCGACAAGTTGTGTATGTTCGCAGACATGATGGATTATTTGGCCTACCAGACCTTGCAGAAGAATGGCTTTGTCAGGCTGCCTTCAGACTGTGATTTCATGATTATGTCGGATGTAAGGAACTTCATCCATATCTCGGTCGAAGGAGATGACTATGATATGGTTTATCTCTACTTTCCCAATGATGTCATGGGCTGCACCATAACCAAGACGTTAAAGGATCGGTATGGCAAGCATGCCATTGAGTGTAATCCCCTGTACAAAGGTTATAACAACCTGTTGCAGTTCGTAAAAGCCATTGAGATCACCACAAACAGCAAATAGAGCCCGTATGGTATATGTCATAATCATCCTTGTCTTGCTGATAGCTTTGGGAGCAGCTTTCTATTATGAAATCACCCATAGCTACGACGACGACAAGTTCAGGAAATGAAAGATAAAGGGATTGATGTAAGTGCATCCTTTCCAAGTATAAAACGCTAACAAGTAAAAGTATGATTAATTATGTTTTAAGTATTGAAACCGGAGTTACGGATCTCGTCCGTACCCCCGAGTACTATCAGACAGCCACTTTTGTGCAAAAGAAAGAAGAGCTCTTGGCTCTGATTTATCAAAAGAAGAAACTCAAGCCTTTTGCCAGCATGAAGCTCATAAGGAGTATCAGTTTCTTTATTAAACGCTCCATCAGCCTTTGGCAGTTACAAGGTCTTTCAAACAAGATAGAAACGATGTTCGGCCCATCTTGTTTCCAAATCTCCATCGACAGAGAGAACAACACCGTACACATGCTCTGTGGCTGGATAGACAAAGAGACTGGTGAGTGCATCGTGCTGAACCGTACAGAACAGAAGAGACTTTCCGTCCTGATCCTGGATTATTTGGACTTGCCACGTCCCCGGTGTGCCGACATGTGGTTGAGATACTTTCTGCTGAACAAATTTGACAATGACAATTCTGTCTTCAGCAGACAGATAGAGTTTCTTGAAAGGTCTGAATATGAGAGTTTAAGTTATCCGGTATTACGAGATAGTCTCAAATACGTGGAGATGGTATGTAAAGGATTACTGAAATAAAAAATACACTTATGAGATTTTTAAAGATTTATTTAGCCAGCAGCTGGCGGAACAAGCATTTCGAGAATTTATTGAACGTCCTACGAATTCAGGGTTACTATACCTATGACTTCAAGCATCCCGAGGACAATGAACTAAGCGGATTCAGTTGGGAGAAAGTCGATAAGGACTTCGAGAAGTGGACTTGTAGGGATTTCAAGGAAGGGCTTCACCATCCCGAGGCTGTCAAAGCATTTGAAAAAGACTTTCACGCCATGCAGGAAGCGGACTATTGTGTCCTCCTCTTACCGTGTGGCCGCTCTGCCCATTCTGAAGCCGGTTGGATGAAAGGGCAAGGCAAGAAAGTGTTTGTCCTTGATATGTCCGAGAAACCAACGCCCGAGCTGATGTACCAGATGTTTGATGCGTATGTGACGAGACCGATTGATTTGGTAGAACACATTGAAGCAGCATTCCATAAGGACAATATGCTACTTAAAGAAAATTTCAGCACACATGGAAAGAGTGACAAAGAGACGGACCAACCTCTTGTATAATTTAAGAAGGAAAGGAGTCAGATGCTTGACCAAGGAACGTATGATTTTCTTTCCCTATGGAAAGGATCCCAATGAAGTCAGGCAAATTGTCTGTTTATGCAACGAGTATCATTTCCATGTACAATTGGAACTTCAATAGCACATTTAATATTAAAAGTATACACAGAATGAAAAAGATAAAGGATTTAACCATAACAGTAACCTATACTGTTGGTTTGCATGACGTAGAAGTCAGCGAAAAGGTTTATGATGATCTAAACGCCTTGGCGGATAAAGGGCGTGTAAACTGTGATCTTATGAATTTGGACGAGCAAGTATGTACTGGTTTCGAGTGGCTTTCTGATCATATTCACGAAAGTGACGCTTGTGATTGGAATTATGAAGTTGATATGGAATAATCTTAAATGTGGCCAATAGAAAATGAAACATATATATCTTTTTATAGGTGCTGCCATTATTACCTACCTCTTAATATCGCTGGCAACATTGGATTTGATGTGGTGTGTGCACAACACTCCTTGGATATGGATAGCGGTAATACCACTCTTTCTATTCTTATATTTCTTCGTATTCATGTGCTTTCATGAAGAAATGGGATTTAGGGAAGATCGCGCAATGCAGCAGACTCTCGCGGTAGCCAAAGCCAACAAGCTGATAGAAAAGTTGCAAGAGCAACTTCCAAATATGTTCCAAGGATTGGTTGATATGTCAATGGCAGAGATTAGAGACAGTCTTAGAGCGGTGAATGAAGAGCAAGCTCGCAAAGTTGCTACCCTTTCAACTGATATTTACAACGTGCTGGAACGACGTCAAAAACTTCTCGACCTGGAACGTAAGGTCAAACAACATAAAGGACAGCCTATGCTCTTGACAAAAAGAGAAACAGCGTCCCTGTTACTTGTTGATTATTCTACCCTTAGAAAATGGGCAAGGAAAGGATTTCTTGTCCCCACAAGGATTACTCCCCACCGTGAGTTATATCGTTATAGTGATGTTCTAAAAATATTGGAGGGCAAGGTATGAAACATTTGCTTTATTTCATACTCGCTGTACTCATTGTATATTTGATAGGTTCACTGCTAATGGCAGATTTCTTGTGGATATTACATACTGGTTTCTTAGGATGGATAGGTGCCATTTTTATTATTCTGTGGTTTTTCCTGCAAATTGAGAAAGAGTATGGTGGATGGAATATAGAAGAGGAAGAAGTAGATTCATGGAATGAGAAGATGAAAGCGATGACCAATACATTTCCAAGAAAGAAGCCCGGAAAATAGCAGAGGATGTCTGTAAAGAAATGTTTAACATAAAAGAAAACAAATATGATAAATAGCCCAATCCTTGATACCTGTTGCGGAGGTAAGATGTTTTACTTCGATAAGCATGATGACAGGGTTCTGTTTCAGGACATAAGGAAGATGGAGACAACATTATGTGACGGAAGGCACTTCGAGGTCAACCCCGATGTTCAGGCCGACTTCACAAACATGCCATACCCAGACAATAGCTTCCGCATGGTTGTTTTTGACCCTCCACACTTACTAAGAAGTATTGAGAACTGTAAGACATGCGATATATATAATGAACCAAGTCCAAAGAACAAGGTAACAGGCTACCAAATGATAAAGTATGGTACTCTTGGCAATGCAGACTGGAAAAAAGTCTTGCGAAAAGGCTTTGCAGAATGCTTTCGAGTATTAATGCCTGGAGGATTCTTAATATTCAAATGGAATGAAACGGACATCAAGGTATCCGAAATATTGAAACTTACCTCGGAGACGCCTATTTTTGGGCATCCATCGGGCAAACGTTCCAATACTCATTGGATTTGTTTCATGAAAGAAGATTGCAATAAATAAAAATAGCCACACAACGGCATCGACTTATGCTAATCAAATAGCATTTAAATTATGAAAGCAAAACTTAGAAAGACAGGTGAGGTGGTAGAGTTAAGGCAATACTACTGTGATGGTACGGCAATGGATATTAATGGGAAGTTGTATCATCAAGGTGATATATCTGAATTGTTTGAAGACACCAATTCTAAAGGATTAGAATACGAGTTTGAGCAATTAGGTAGGACAAAGAAATGCAAGTTCATATCGCAGCATATAGATTTGGCTTCTCCTGAAGCTATTGCCAAGTATGTAAAAGGGTATCTTTTTGACGTACTTAAAGATGTTGGTGATGATGAGTATATCGCCACATATCTTCGGAATAAAGGTTACAAGGTAGAGGGTAATATAGAATAGCAAATGGAAAACATCAAATTACTCTATATAGACTTGTTCTGCGGAGCCGGTGGAACTTCCACCGGTGTTGAACATGCAAAGTTAGATGGAACAAAGTGTGCGAGGGTTGTCGCCTGTGTCAACCATGATGCGAATGCAATCGCATCACATCAAGCAAATCACCCCGACACATTACACTTCACCGAGGATATTCGCACACTTGACCTTACTGGTCTTACAGCCCATTTGAATCGAATGAGGATGAAATATCCGTCGGCTTTAGTTGTCCTATGGGCTTCACTTGAATGCACCAACTTCAGCAAGGCCAAAGGTGGTCAACCACGCGATGCAGACAGCCGGACGCTTGCAGAGCATCTTTTCCGTTATATCGAGCAGTTAGCTCCAGACTATATACAGATTGAGAATGTGGAAGAGTTCATGAGCTGGGGTGATATGGACGATAAAGGACATCCTATTTCAAAGTTAAAAGGATGCAGCTATGTTCGTTGGACAAATAAGGTCATCTCCTACGGCTATCATTATGATTGGCGTTTGCTGAATGCTGCCGATTTCGGCGCATACACATCTCGCAGGAGGTTTTTCGGCCAATTTGCGAAAAAGGGACTTCCCATAGCATTTCCCGCACCTACCTTTTCAAAGAACGGTGATAGCGGTATGTTTCATACTTACAAGAAATGGAAGCCTGTCAGGGAAGTGCTTGACATGGATGATGCCGGCCAAAGCATCTTTGACAGGAAGAAGCCTCTATGCGAGAAAACCTTGAAGCGAATTTACGCAGGGCTAATCAAATTCGTCGCCGGTGGAAAGGAAACCTTTCTTGTTAAGTATAATTCAATGAACCAGACAGGAAAATACGCAGCTCCTGGAATTGACGAGCCTTCTCCAACTGTCGCTTGCCAAAACCGCCTGGGGATTGCCAATGTCAGCTTCATGTCCAAGGCATTCAGTGGAGATCCGTATTCCAAGAACCAATCGATAGACATTCCTGCCGGAACTGTCACCACTAAGGATCACCATTTCTTTGTTACTGCTTACTATGGCAATGGAGGGAACCATTCTGTTGAATCGCCATGCCCTACACTTACCACAAAAGACAGGCAGGGATTGGTTTCAAGTCGTTTCTTGGCAAATGAATACTCCGCTGGTGGTCAACTTTCCAGCATTGATGCACCTTGCCCTGCAGTATTGACAACACCGAAGCAAAAAGTAGTTGACTGCTTCTTGATGAACCCACAGTTCAACTCTGCAGGTGGAGATATCAATAACCCGTGCATCACTTTGATTGCTCGGATGGATAAGATGCCCCCTTACCTTATCTCCACAGAAAAAGGTATCGGTATAAGGATTTTTGAAACAGACAGTGAAATGACTTGCAAGATAAAGGAGTTCATGGCCATGTACGGAATCATAGACATCAAGATGCGCATGTTGAATATAAATGAGCTGAAACGCATCATGGGTTTCCCTGACAATTATATCCTTGTAGGGACACAAGCCGAACAGAAGAAGTATATCGGCAATGCCGTTGAAGTTAACATGAGCAGGGTACTCTGCGAGTCGCTTTGCGCAGCTCTTATTTCCAAGGCAATAGCAATATAAAAATCAATATTAAAATCACAAGCCTATGACAAAAGTTGAAATAACAGAATGGGGTGAACTTGCCATTGTTGAGAAACTTTTATCGGACTATACCCAACATACATCTGATAGAAAAGACTCACGTGTCGAACACGCAAGAAATTTATTGGAGCGTATTCGTCCGGCACTGGTTGAAGCAACAGAACAATTATAAAAATGAATCTTATGAATTCAAACAATAAAGCAACAGTCCCGAAAGTTAATGAATCTTCCCGTGGTACAGCTTTCTATTATCTTGCCACATGCCTATTGCTCTTGCTGATGGTCGATAAGCCATACAAAACCTCTGCAAAGGATTTCCGTTTATATCTACGAAAGTGCAGGAGAGTCAGCAAGCTGCTCCTTGTTCAAATACTTTGTGGAATTTTCAAGTTAATAGATAAATGTATAAAATCCCGTGATAATAAATAATTAAGCGTAAAAATTTTGCGAAATAAAATATATTATGTATCTTTGCAGATGTATAGCTGTATATACGGCTATACGTATATAAGTCAATAAAGGAATACGACAATACGTATATACATAAAAAATATAAATCAAACGGTATGGAAAAGCAAGTAAAAATTATCTCATTTGCCAACCACAAAGGAGGGGTTGGCAAGACTACCACTACTGCCAGTGTAGGTTCTATCCTTGCCTCTATGGGAAACAAGGTGTTGTTGGTGGACATGGATGCCCAAAGCAATCTTACTACCTCCCTGTTAAAAGATAATCAAGTTGATCAGACCATATATGATGCTCTTTCCGCTTCTTGCAGGGGTACAGCTTACAGCCTGGCAATCTATCCGATAGCAGAAAATCTTGACATCGTTCCATCTTCATTGCGTCTTGCATCTGCTGATCTTGAACTCTCTTCTGTCATGGCAAGAGAACACATCCTCGCAGACATATTAAAAGGTAAGAAGGCGGACTATGACTATATTCTGATAGATTGTCCACCATCTTTGGGTCTTCTTACTCTTAACGCAGTTACGGCATCAGATTTGGTTGTAATACCTCTGCTTGCAGAAGTACTGCCTTTCCAGGGTCTTACTATGATCAGCGATTTTGTCAGAATGGTAAAGCAGAAGCTAAATCCAAAGATTGAGATTACAGGTATTCTCCTCACTCGTTGGGAAAAATCCAATTTGAGTAGACAGATTGAGGATGGTCTTAGAGCCAAGCTTGGCGATAAAGTGTTCCGAACCAAGATCCGAAAGAACATCAAGATTGCCGAAGCTCCCCTGGAAGCCGTCAATATTGTTGACTATGATCCGAAGAGCAACGGAGCTGCTGATTACAAGGCTTTCGTAGGAGAACTTTTAGACAGGACGAAGAACCTATAATTTACATTTATGAGCAAAGGTATTAACAAAGACTCCATGAGCAGTCTTTTGGAAGGACTTACTTCTGTCAGGAGTACAACTCTGGAAGATCATCACCAGCCAAATCCAAGCTCCAATTCAAAGGAGAAAGTAATATCCATCCCAGTGGATAAGCCGATGTCTAAAGGTGGTTCAAAGGAAAGAATATGTACCTCCGTCGATAAGAACGTCATGAATAAGATACGTACCATATCAGAAACAGAGGGTATTCAAATCAATGAACTTATTACCTTAGGTCTTGACATGGTTATATCTAAATATGAAGAGACGCATGGGCCGGTGCGGCCTAAAAAGATTAACAAAGGCAATATAGACAACATCTTTCGCTAAGGATGGAAGTCTATACTATCATCTTTACACACATAAAAAGGAAGAGTAATCAGGAATGGTCACTCGTCCTTTTTGCTTTATGCAAGCAGAAAAACTGGAATACATAATATGGAATTTATGGTCTTTCACTATTCAGGATAGTAGCCAATTCTTCCGTGGTGTACCCCAAACGGAAGAAATCACTGATGTCCTTTTCCGATTTTTCACCTGAAAGAGGAAGCAGGACTCTTCTTACATTATATTTTCCAGTATATTCCTGTACTCGCTTTTTCGACTCACTTTGCCCTGTTGCATCCATATCATAGAGGATAACAATTGTCCGGAACCTTCCGGCAAGTTGTTGTATAAGACTGTCAGGGAGCTTGGCAGTCTCGCTATTCAGGCATATCGCATGGAACCCATGTGCTGCCAGTGACATGACATCTTTCTCCCCGCCGGTGATGAAGATATATTCACCTTGTGGCGGTAGCTGTTCCCAACCGAAAATGTATGGTTTCGGAAGGACACCAGCATAGAGAAATCTGTTTTTGGAGCAAGGAGAATAAATCTTGATACCATCATTGTTATTAAAGAGGTATCCAAAAGTCGGATACTTTGGTGTGCCATAAACCGTAAATTCCTTTCCATTCTCTTTTGACATTCTGCACGACGAAAGGCTTACAACATGATAGTGTCCCAGCGTATCCTGATCAATTCCATAACGCTGCCAAAAACATAGTTCTTCCATGGTAAAAGGCTTTTCCTTGTATTGGAATGAAAGTACGGAGGAAGTCTCCGGTTTCCGTCTCTTTACAATCCTCTTACAGATGGTTTCTGTTTGCGGAAATGAGTTATTGAACAATCCCAGGCAAAGCTCCTTGTCTATCACCTTCAGGATATCCTTAAATGCAGTCTTTACATTCATATTACACAGTCTGCCTACAATGGCAAAGCAGTTGCCACAGAAGCTGCTGTCGCCAAAATCCTGTAAATAATACTCTACTTGTCCGTATGTGTTTTTATTCGCATACAGATGGCATGAAGGCCGGCTGTCTTCCCTGAAGGGATTTTTAAAGATTCTCTTCAGGCATACATCGCCTAAGTAATGTGTAAACACATCCAGTCCACCACCTGTCAGATAAAGTATTTGTTGTCTTTCGTTCATTTTTTCTTATTGGAATGTTAGTTGATCATATTGCCCGTCATGCCGATAGGTCAGCTTTAATTGTTTATGATTAAAAATTTTATTCTGGGCATCCCGATTCTCAACCTTTTTATAGGTTTTTCGTTTCTTCGAC
>ERZ773008.2239-NODE-2239-length-12837-cov-9.051087_pt1 | contig 12837 bp, 10 predicted proteins | sample MGYA00580664_ERZ773008 | MGnify/ENA primary metagenome ERZ773008 (study PRJEB29015, sample SAMEA2738016) | human oral metagenome | biome: human oral; feature: human-associated habitat; material: dental | place: China | collected 2048 ... | reverse complement strand
GCGCCCCCACAGCCACGTACACGCCGACCTGCGCCGCGAGTGCGGCGGCCCGCCGCTGGCCCAGGCGACAACCGAACAGGTTGCCGAACGCATCGCCAGGGCGAGGGCCTGGCTCAGGCGCTGAAGAACCCGCAACCTTGGCTTCACAACAAGAAAAGCTAGTGATACTCTCACTCATCAAAGGTTAGTTTCGCTTAAGTGAGGCATTCGAGAGGTCGTACGCGTGGACGCTGACACTACGAGGCCGACGCTTGCCCGGGCCCAGGGTCACTGCCCACGGGCCTTCCTCTGGGGTCTGCTTCTCGCAACTGCCTTGGTCATCAGCGCAGTCACCACCATCAGCATCGGCGTCGTCTCCATCCCGCTCCACGAGGTGTGGGACGTGCTTCTCGGTAACCTAACGGCAGCTCCTGACGCGCTGAGTTCAAAAAATGCAGTGATCATCTGGAACGTGCGCACGCCACGGATGCTGCTGGCCCTCCTGGTCGGGGCTGGCCTTTCAATCGCCGGAGTAGCGATCCAGGGCGTGCTTCGCAACGTCTTGGCCGACCCCTATCTCATCGGTATTTCATCGGGCGCATCGACAGGTGCAGCTTTGGTGCTTCTAGGATTCGCTTCAGCCACATCCTTGTCCCTGACAGTCGGTGCCTACCTTGGATCCTTGGCGGCAATTCTCTTGGTATTCGGAATCGCTCGCAGCGGAGGCTCAATCACTTCAGAACGATTCATTTTCGCCGGAATAATTGTTGGCTTCGCCATGACCGCCTTGACGAATTTGCTTATATTCCTCTCAGGCAGCGACCATGGCGCCCGCTCGGTGATGTTCTGGATGCTCGGGTCATTGAATTTGGCAAACTGGGATTCCTTGTTAATACCATTCTTGGCCCTGCTCGCCACCCTCACGCTCATGATACTTTGGGGGCGCAAGTTCGACGCTATATCCATAGGCGATGACACCGCCCGAACACTCGGCACGAATCCCGATCATTTCCGGACGCTCTCACTTGCGATCATAGCCGCGTGCGTAGCCACCTTGGTTGCGGTTTCAGGAGCCATCGGCTTTCTGGGACTAGTGGTTCCACACATCAGTCGACGCATGGTCGGCGCTACGCACCGCGGAGTTTTCGTCATATCGGCTCTGCTCGGCTCGGTACTACTCATGTGGTCCGATGCTTTGGCCCGCACCATGTTCCAACCCAAAGAACTTCCCATCGGAGTGCTCACCGCCTTACTTGGGACCCCGCTCCTTTTGTTCCTGATGCGTCGGCTATACGCAAAATAGAAACGGTAATCATTCTTAACGGAAAGAGTATAATGAGTAAGTTCAACAAATTTTCCCTCACTCTCTTGTGCAGTGCCACGCTGACGATCACCACGATGACCGCCTGCTCAGCAGGAAACAGCAACACCAGCACCTCACAGGAGCAGGGCGGGACGGGGAGCGGCACGGGTTTCCCCATGGAAATTGATAACTGTGGTCAGAAACTCGTCGTGGAAAAGCGCCCAGAAAAGGTTTTGACCATCGGTGCCGATCCGCTCGCCCAAATGTCCGCCGCAGGAGCAGGAGACAAAGTTGTATCCTATTCAGCTCTGCTCGGGATGGAACTCCCCGAGCTCCCGGGGGTAACCGCCAAGGAACTGACCAGCGAAGACCCGAGTACCGAGCAGATCCTCAGCACTGGAGCCGATTTCTTGGTCGCCAATGCCTACCTCAACACTGACCCAAAAACCCTGAAGGGGAACGGCATCACTTCATGGGTGCCGTCAAGCGTGTGCGACCACTTGGTTGCCTCCAGCGGCGAAAAAGCTGAAGGAACCGTCTCAGACAAGCCGGCTCTCGAGAAGGTTCAAGATGATCTGAAAACAATGGGCCGGTTGTTCGGCACCAGCGAAACGGCTGATAAAGCAGCAGATGACCTCATGACCCGAGTGAAAAAGATAGCCGATCAGAATCCCGGGAAGGGTCGAAGCGTCGCCCTCTTGTACTACTTCGATGGCAAGTCTGCGCTGGGAGCCATCGGAGATAGCGGAATTCCGGCAGAGTTCGCAAAGAACTTGGGGCTGAAGAACGTGTTCGCCGACCAGAAAGAAACCTGGATCAATGACATGTCTTGGGAATCCGTTCTTCAAAAGGACCCCGACATCATCCTTCTCATCACCGAGATGACGCCCGGAATGGATTTCGAGAAAAACAAGGAGCGCCTGTTGGCCGAGAAAGGGGTAGACCATCTCAAGGCTGTCAAGAACGATTCCTTCATTCAGATGAAGTATCAACAGGGCATCGCTGCCCCTTCGTCCGTTGAAGGGCTCGAGAGCTTGGCGGGACAGTTGAACCAATGAATCCGTTGACCCTGGAGAATATCCGTTTCCGGTATTCATCGCATTCGAAGGGCGTCGTCCGCGACATCCTCAAGAACGTCACCCTTGACGTACCTGCCGGTAAGACGTTCGGGTTGATCGGCCCGAACGGTTCCGGGAAATCCACCCTGCTCCGATGCATATACCGAGCGCTTCGCCCCCAGGGCGGTAGGATTCTTCTACTGGGGCAGGAGGTTCAGCGGTACACATCCAAGAGCCTGTCGCGCGAAGTTGCGGTGGCAGTCCAGCAGGAGGAGGTCTCGGTACCCCTCACAACGATGGAGTACATACTCCTTGGCCGCTCCGCGGTAACCTCAGCATGGAGATCTTACTCGGTCAATGATCGTTCACGAGCGGAAAAAGCCATTCGAGACTTCGGCTTGGAAAACATGAAAAATCAGTCAGTTCTTGAACTATCAGGTGGTGAATGCAAACGCGCCATGTTGGCACGCACCTTGATTCAGGACACGCCCGTTCTGCTGCTCGATGAACCGACAAATCATCTTGATATCCGATTCCAACATCAGATCCTCCGGCTAGTAAATTCCTTGGAAAAGACCAGCGTCATTGTTCTGCATGACCTCAATCTGGCGGCCAGGTACTGCGATTACCTAGCACTGCTGGATAATGGTGAGCTCGTTGCTGTTGGGACGGCCGAAGAAATTTTGACACCAGAATTACTGGAACCAGTTTACGGACTGGACGTTCACTGCATGGATATAAACGGATACCTCCAGCTCCTCATGGCCCCCCAAGAAGAAGATTCGACTATTTTCCCAAGAGTCTCATGATGTTTGAAACCATCCGATTCTCAGGGCAGCCAATGACTGCAAGTCTAACGCGGGCATAGCGCCCTTTTCCGCATCGGCGCCGACACCACAGGGCGATGCTATGGGGTCGTAGTAACAGCTTGGTGTCAAGTGGTGGAAGCAACGAGTAGGCGTTCGTATGCTTCGCGTGGGGTGAGCCACCCCAAGGCTGCTCTGGGGCGTCCACCCAAGCTCTTCGGCGATGGCGCCTGTGGTAGGGCTGGTGTGTGGTGATCTGGGTGCCTTTGGGTAGGTACTCACAGATTCAGCCCGCCTGTGTTCTCGTTGGTTCCCCGTCCCCTACGGTAGAGCGAGGACGAGACGAAGACACATCTTCAGGTCGGTAGCCAGGGTGAGCGCGGCATGACAGGTGCATCTCCGCAACCGTGATCCCAGGTCAAGGAACCCCGCATCACATCAGGGCGTGGTGTCGGTTGTGATCGACCAAAGACATCACACAAACCCTCAGATGTTTCCTCTTCCCCAACGGGTAGAGCCAGAATCATCCACGGACCCGGATGGCTGCGCTTCTCTTCCAGGATCCGCTGCCGCTGAGGTGCCATAGGTTCCCGAGGTGTTCAGGCCACACCTCCCCGGTGCCCCAGGTGCCCTACGATCAGCCACATCCTCAGGGGATGGTCAACCAGTGCTGACCATCCCCACGAACAGGGGTGGGTGCGCAGCACCCGCCAGGTTGATGCGGCCGACCTCTGGTGCGCTTCGAACACAAGCATGACTCCTGTGACGGGCCAGATCCTGCTTGCCGGTAGGGGGTATAGAACCCTGGTGTAGACGGCCTCGTGGGACACCAACTACTCCCTTCGACTGCTGGGGGAGCCCTTGCACGGATCTCTAGACTGCCATCACAAGCCTCCGCCCGGAGTCCCCGCGACGATTTGGCGGGGTGTCCTGGAACGCTTCAAATCCGCCAGCACCCGGGCCTTGAGGACCCGATGCGGCATCGAATTTTGCGGGTCTTTGGTCTAGACCGGCGTTTCTGGGCTTTCACATCAGCTGCCACACGGGCTGATACCCACACTTCCCGCCGTTGCGGCGTATCTCCCGAGATACCACGGACACCGATCCACACGACCCTGACCGAAAAGCCCGCAAGATCGATGCCGCATCGGATCCCCAAAAGTTCCGGATGTCGACAAGCCCTGGAAATGCACCAGGAGGCTCCGCTAAATTGCCGGGAAACCCCAAGATGGGACCGGCGATGGCAGCCCAAGAAACCACTGTAAAGGCTCCCCCAACAACTCGAGAAAAGCAGCTTGATCGTTCCACGAACTTCGTCCACACACTCGAGTTTCCATGCCCTCGTGACCAAGAAAGATCTGGCTCGCCTAGCAGGAGGCATGCCTATGGCCCAAGTATTCCCGGAGACCATACTACATCAGGCGCTGACACATATCACGCACCCGGAACCAATAAACCTCTTCCTGATAAGCAGTATTTATTACCACGTCGCGTGGCACCGCAAAATTCTACAAGAACCAAAGTATATCCACAGCCATCCTCAAGTTCGCTTTACAGAGGGATTCGCTGACCAACAGACTGCCTATGAAGTAACTTCGCCCCTATCTTGCAACGTCTGTAGATGAGCCATTATGCATGCGGCAAAGGCATTCGATTCATCCGAAATTCATCTAGCGGGGATTCTCGCCATCCAAGTTCAACAGGAATATCAAATACCCTTCCCCGACCCAGCATCGGGTACGCAGCAGCAGCATTTCCTAGCAGCCCGGGGATCAAGGCCCGCACCACGAAAATTCCGAGAGACTTCACATCTGGAGGGGTAATGTCAACAGAAATTATCTCGTACCCCCTTGCCTCAATCAAGGCACGATACGACCTCAGACTACGTTCTTCCACGCATGCCACTGAGTTCAGATCAACGGTGGCTGGAGTGTCAATGAGATGCGCTACCCTCTTCTGGCTTCTAGGATCCAGATAGATTTGTTGCTGCACCATAAGATCAGTACAGTCCGAGAAATCGGGTTTAAAATCATTCAAGTAACACCTATCATTTCGATAGGGTTTCATTGCCCCGGCAGGAATGATACCAGACTTAATTGCTTGAAGATGTTTGCTGTCAACCTTCAAAAGATCCCTCGAGCCCTCTTGTAGGGTGATCGCTTCAGTCCAAGCCTTGAGCGCAGCATCTTTTAGATTGCTTCGAGCCGCAAAACCGATATTCAACAGTCGCGCTCTTCGCTCTCGAAGAATACCTGCAGCAACAGGAATACCAAATTCATTGGGAAGCTGTATCAGGGAAGCGTCTTGGTCATTACAGCCATCCCACAGGGCAGCAAGTTCTGTCGGAAGCTTAACACGATCAAGAACAGCGCCATTCAGCCACCACAGCATTGTTGCATGTCGCTCAACAAGCTCCTCAATCGCTGAGACGAGAGCAAATTCTCTAGTCGGGCCAGCTGCGACGCCAGCAAAGGGAGAAATATGGATCAGCGGTTCGTGAATCCGCTCTCCCTTGCGCCAGTTCGTATAAACTAGAGAAGCTGGGACAAATATCTCTTCCTCAGTGGTTTCACTCACCCCTTTGATCCAGGTAAGTTCGGTATCTCCCAAGAAAGGTTCCGCCGGAAAAGATGGGGCAGCATATTGAGCGTCTGAGTACAGAATCAGCGATTCAGGTGAAACAGCCCTAAAGCCTTGCCGACGCAAGCGCTCATAGGTAGAATGCACCGCAGAGCGCGTATCATGCATGTTAGCCGAATAACGTTCCGCTGTCTCACCCAATGCCGCCAAGCGCGCACTTTGTTCATCATTCCAAGCAGACCCTTGACAAGAAATTACGTTATCCCATTGGGAAATGCGATCCATACAGGCAACTTCTACCTGTATTGTCAGCAAGCTTGCTGGAATGCTCGCGTGATGCTCAATCCTACGTTCCCGTGTTATGATCCCGCACTCAGATGAAACCAAATCCTCCAGACAGTGTCGCTTACGAATTACGTCAGGATTGCGAGGAATTGGCAGAATCACATGATCCACCATCTCTCCTGTACCAATATGCATCTGACACAGCAGATCTGGAGCACCCAAGACCCGCCCTATCGCTGTCGCGATTTTAGCCTTCCACTTCACCAAATCTACAGGGATCGCCAGAATGTTCAAGGGTTGCTCACGGAGAACACGACCTATCATTTCGTGATCTGCAGCAGCGATTCTTCGCTCATGAAGATCTTGAAATTGAGCTCCCTCACCGGGTTTCACCAATGGTCCTATCCACAGATAATCGCGTTCAACAGAAAGCGGAATCCAGTCCACACGAGCCTGAGTAGCCAAACGCCCAAAAAAGCCGAGACCAACATCATCAGCGCTAGGCAGACATTGCAGAACGATGGCATCGGCTTCTTTAGCAATGTCTAAAGTACGACCATATTCACCCAAGTAGATCGAGACGTCAAATTTTTCTGGAATAATTTCCCTAACCACCTGCGAGATCAAATTCGCCAAATCGCTATCGCCCGTGATGAGAACGTTGCGCGCGCCTGAAGGTTTCCCAAGAGAAATATCAACCTCAGAAGACGAGGAGACAGCATACGTTTCAGAAATTGCCTCCTTTTCAAGAATCCCTCCTTCAGCCTTTAGTAACTCATACAGAGGCCGCGAATCTTCACGCCAACTTGACGGGAGAAGCGAATTAGGCTGTCCCGTGAACCATGCATCGATGATCCGAAAAAAATCTGCCACCCCAATGCTCAGGGAGTAGTGTTTCCCGTTCTTGAAGGAGAGCAGAGTATGGTGATCTGGAAGTGGGCGAACCTCAGCAACTAGTTCATGGGTTTTCATCACGTTTCCTTTCATCTGGAAGCTGGTGGGGACAGCCAGCCGACCGTCCCCACCAGCCGTTCATCACTCAGAAGGTAGTCTGATGATGGTGGCAATGAGGTGCCACAATCTGTCCACCGAGGTCGTTCTCAGTGATCTCGCTGATCCTGATGGCCATGATTCCCCCCTTTCATTCATTCCGATACCTTGGCCGCCTGCTGATTATCTTCACGCGGCCTCAATTGGTTGGCAAGAATCTCGGCGTATCGAGGATTCGTGCCAACCAAGTCTTTATGAGTACCAGCTTGAGCGATCACGCCACCATCTAGAAGCGCAATCATGTCAGCTCTTTCGATTGTACTCAATCTATGGGCTATGATCAACGTGGTACGCCCTCGCAGAAGGCTAGAGGTAGCGATGTTCAGTTCGAGTTCCAGCTCGGGATCCAGATGAGACACTGCTTCATCCATGACAACAACAGGAGAATCACGCAGGAATGCCTGTGCAAGATTCAAACGCTGTTTTTGTCCGCCAGACAAATTCGAGGCGCGCTCACCAAGCAAGGCGTCAAGCCCTTCTGGAAGCGCTTCGATCACCTCACGCAGCCTAGCCGCCTCCAGCGCTGACCACATCTGCTCATCAGTAGCGTCAGGCGCTCCTAAAGAAAGGTTGTAGCGGACCGTACCACGAAACACATAAGGGCTTTGGCTTACCAAAGTCACGTAGTTACGCAGATCGTTCCTGGAAACCTCGCGTATATCTCGGTCACCTATTTGAATGGAACCACGATCCACATCCCAAAGTCTGAGGAGTAGGCTAGCAAGTGTTGTTTTCCCGGATCCCGACTGTCCCACTAGGGCCACTGTCTTGCCGGGAGGGATCTCAAGATCAACTCCGCGAAGTACAGGCTTTCCCTCCGGGTAGGAGAAGTGAACATCTTTGAAACGGATGAACGAATCATCTGATTCCATGAGCATCGGGATTGGATCCGGAACATCTGTAACGGTGGCGGGCGCGTCATTGATGAGCAGAAAACGAGCGGTGGCCGCAGCGATCTCGCCCAGTTTTCTGAGCATTCCCGCCACCGATATCACAACTCGCAGAACTGCACTAATCCCAACTTGAATGATGGGTATCAGTATTAATGAGAGTCGACCATCCAAGTACTGCTGCAACATAATCAGAAGCATTCCGATGGTCAGCAGTGTCACCACAACATCTTCCATCGATTTCTCAAGACCTGACCGAAGAGCATACGAACGATTCGCTCGCTGCACATGATCAGTGTTCTCCTGGGTTTCATGAACGAATTTTTCAGTGAGGCCGAGGCAAATAATATCTCGTATCCCTTGGACGCCTTCCAATGAAGCTGCTTTAAGGTTTGAGAGGTTTTCACGCAGTCTAACTCCCTGCCGCATCTGAATGGGAAGAGTCAACAGAGGTAGCGCCAAGATCACCCAAGCACCGGCCAACGGAAGCAATCCTGCAAGACCCAAGACCATGACCAGTGGAATTGTCAACAACATGGAAGTTACAAAAGACGCAATAATATCTGCAATAGTGTGAGCATAGAACCATTCAGTTGCTTCTAGATCAGCCATGGTTGCAGTTGCGAGGTCCCCGGTTCTACGTTTCTGCAAACCCGCTGGATTGATCCGGGCAATTGCGCTGTAGATGTAAATTCTCAGACGGGCAATTATCTTGTATGACAGCAAATGAGCGTACCAGCTGTTGAGCCACATGAATACCCCAGCTCCCAGTACTGCTGCTCCAAGGCAAACAAAAATCGGAATCAGATGAGACCCAGCATCTACCTCGGAAACCATTTTCGTGACAGCCCAGGCACTGGCAGCAGAAACAAGTACAGCGGACAAGTGGTACAGCACCATAGTGATGAGTGTGACAGCAAACAGCCCTTTGAAGGGAGCGATGAACGGTACAAGACGAAAAATCGGAGCAAGAATCTTTCGATAGGTCAAGTTCGCGTCCGAAGAATCGAAATCAGTTCGAAGGTATGAATCGCTCACGATTTCACCAGAGTTTCGTTAGCGGCTCTGTACATGGCGGCGTAGCGACCTCCACGATTCAGCAGGTCTGCATGCGTTCCCATTTCAATGATTTTACCGGAGTCCATCACAAGAATCTTATCCGCCGTCTCTACGATATTCAATCTATGAGTCACCATTAGCACGGTCATAGGCGTGCTATCACTGCGGCGTCTGTTCTCACGTATCTGATCGATCAAAGCATGCACACGCGCCTCAGTTTCACCATCCAAGGATGATGTCGCCTCATCGAGCACCAGAACGGGGGTTTTCCGCAACAGCGCCCTGACTATGCAAAGACGCTGACGCTGTCCCCCGGAGAGCAACGCGCCTCGTTCCCCAACGTCGACTTCAAGAACATCGTTATCGGAAGGCGCTACCATGTCCAGCCCCAAGGCGGTCAAGTATGTCTGCATTTCAGCTTCCTGAGCATCAGGCGCCACCAAGGTAAGATTGTCACGGACTGTCCCAGTGAATAGCACGGTATCCTGTGGAACCAAAGATATCAAACTGGTTCTCTCACCTTCGTCAAGAGCTCGGAGGTCTTCGCCACCGATGGTTATCGCCCCTTCCTGCGGATCTCCGAGACGAGAGAGAAGACCAAGCACAGTAGATTTCCCACAACCTGATTCCCCCACAATAGCGATCTTTGCTCCCGGTTCGATCGTCAAAGAAAATTCATCGAGAATTTTGCTATCGCTCCCCGGGTAGGAAAATGCGACATTTGAAAATATAATTTTGGAATCCAATGATTTTTCGACTCCCTGCTTTTCAACAGTAGCCAGCGAAGGCATATTAAGAATCTCGAGAATGACTCCACCAGAGGCGCGTCCCATATAGCCAAAATGCCAGGCCGAGGCCAAGTCCAAAAGTGGGCGAAATACTTCAAAACTCAAAAACAGTACCCAAAACACATCGCCAGCTGCCAGCAATCCCGAGGTTAATCTTATGGCAGCAATCACAAGAGTGATCGCAGGCCCCAGCATAACCACAAAAGCATTAATTCCCGATCTCAGCAAAGAGATCTTCATCTGCTGCATGGTGCTACGAAACAATCCTTGAGCCGTTTCATTCATCTCAGTTCGTCTGCGCTCTACGGCATTGTAGAGACTCAAGGTGGTCATGCCCTGCATAGAATCGATAACTTCGGAGTTCAGAGTATTGTACATCTCCCAGTTGTTGTACCCGCGGCGCGTAAGAGTACGATCCCACAGGGTCGGGATCAATGGGGCCATCCCGGCCGCGACCAAGGTGGCAAGACCAATAAGAGGATCAATTACTACCATCAGGATCCCGGTTATCACCATCATTATCGCTGACACGAACAACTGCGTAACATAACGGCCGAAATAGGGTTCCAGATATTCCGATCCATCCGTCAGGCTGCTTTGGATAGATCCGCTCCGATCCTTGGCTACCCTGAAAGGCCCCACATCACGTAGCTTACGAATCATCGAAGCTCGGACATCAGACTTTACGCGCGACCCGATTCGAAAGACATTTACTTCCCTTAGCAACAGCACAACAGGACGCAGCAACAGCACTATCCCCAAGGCGATAAGAAGTGATGGAATCCGGGTCAGATCACCAGTCACAAATAGCGTAGCAAAAACTACTGACAGCAAGTATGCCTGCATGACATACGTACCGTTGAGCATCAACCCGATGCCTACGCCAATACCTATGTCCATCCGGGCTGCACGCCCGAGGGAAACGATTCGAGGGAATCTCATGGCATTCTCATCGTTTCACTGCCAAATAGCCTTCGAAATTTAAATATTTCATTATGAGAGAGACCTGAGCGAATCCACTTGACTTCAACATATTTTTCACATTTTTTCGAGTTTCTGGCTTGATTACGCCGTACACGCTTTCAGATTTCAGCGCGATCTGTTCATGAGTCAGTCCATGAAATCGCTTGAATCTCGAATACAAGAGCCCCACAAGATCCTGCATGAACCCATCAGTTTGCAGCGTTTTCTCATAGATAAACATGGCCCCACCCTCGCGTAGGCTCTTGAAAACTTTCCCATACAAATTTCTTCGTTCCCAACGAGTCAGGAACTGCGTGGTCAAGAAATCGACAACAAAATCGCAGCGCTCAAATTCGAACTTGCGAATATCGTCGCATACAAGTTCGATGTTGTCGAAGGAGCGACAAGCTTCACTAGCCTTCTCTATCATTTCAGGTTCACAGTCTATCCCGACCCAATGAGCCGAGGCTGTTCTCGCATTATGGGAAGCCAGCCGACGGACGAGTTCCCCTGTGGAAACTCCTATCTCATATCCGCAACCGCCAGGCATCATGAAACAGCTGGCCAATTCCGCTGCCATAAAATGGCCCATATCATACAGCGGAACTGATTTACGCACATGCGAAACAAATGAGTCGGCGACGCCATTCCCAAAATTCCAGACTCCATCAGCCACGCGAATCTCGGTATCCACTTCGCGCAGAGTAGACCCAGAACGTGGAAGGATGTCAGACATGCGATCCCGCTTTCCGATACACCCTGATCATTGAAGGCGATGAGTCCATGAGTGGAGAACACTTCCAGTCGGAATAGGCGTTTTCCATCACCAAACCCACAGAAGCAGCGATCTCATCCAACCTGCTGGTTGCGATATAGTGAGAAGCCGTTGTGTGTACGCGCGGAGATTCATTATCAACCAAGAAAATCAAACTGTTCAGAACCACCTGCTCCCAAGGACGATGGATCTCTCCATTAAGAATGGTAGTTGCGCGATCGATCTTCAAGGTCCCCAATCCGCCGGAGCTGAACGGATATCCCTCCGGATGCATGCCTTCTATGATAAAACGCCCTCCCGCTTGCAGATGCTCAGCAGCACGCTCGAAACAGCGAAGCTTCAACTCTTCTGAAAGCAACATTTGAAGGCCCCAAGAAATGAAGTAGACCAGATCGAATTTCAAACCTTCGAAAGTAAAATCTGTGACATCACCCAAGGTAGCTTGTACCCGCTCTCCCCCCTCCTTGGCGCGCAGTTCCCGCAGCATGCCTTCGGATGTGTCGATGCCGTGAAGAGTTCGACAATATGACGCGAGCGGGATAGCGACTCTTCCACTCCCAACTCCCAACTCCAAAACATCGCCACCATCTGCCCAGCCCGCCAAGCACTGAACCGCCAAATCCGTGTCGGGTCTTTTTGCGAAGTAGATCTGCCACAAGCGCGACCACTCATCACCGTAGACGTAGTCATTGATCGCATGAACGTCAACGTGTGGATCTATCACGATTTCCCCCAGGACGATCCAATTTATTAGGCATGCCTGACCATAGCGCTATAGAGGATCGTTGTCAACATCACGATGACGCTCACGTGCAGTCTCCGGACGGGCAGGGGTCGTACCGCACATGGCTCCCCCCGAGACGTGGTGGGGACGGGCCAGGATGGGGGTGAACACGAAGGAACTGTCGTTGGCCGCCAGGGTCAAGATCACGAAGAAGCACGCGCAGGCGTGTACTGCGGCACCGGGGAAGGATCAAGACAGCAATCCTGGATCAGGTGGCGGAGGTCACGGACTGGAACCGGGACCGTACCCAGCAGCAATTGCTCGCCCAGCTGAAACAGCCTCCAGGCCGAGCGGTGACCACCGCGACGATGATCGATCAGCGGAAGACACGGGGCTGTGAGTGCTCCTCCGACGAACAGCTGGTGCTGCAGAAGGCTTGGGCCGTTTCGGATGATAGTTGCAGACAGTACCTTGCAGCGGCGATGACCGACTGACTCGACGCGATGGAAACCGAAGAAACACCTTGGTGTCAAGTGGTGGAAGCAACGAGTAGGCGTTCGTATGCTTCGCGTGGGGT
>ERZ773008.2238-NODE-2238-length-12840-cov-8.588346_pt1 | contig 12840 bp, 14 predicted proteins | sample MGYA00580664_ERZ773008 | MGnify/ENA primary metagenome ERZ773008 (study PRJEB29015, sample SAMEA2738016) | human oral metagenome | biome: human oral; feature: human-associated habitat; material: dental | place: China | collected 2048 ... | reverse complement strand
GAGAAGTAAAATGGCAATATAAAAATGTTGCTAATCCAAAATGTATATCAATATTCGGAGAATACCTAGCTTTAGTCATAGATCTTAAAATAGAATAGTTTATAAATTCTGATTGGTTTGTATCTTTAAATTGATCTATTATTTCACTTAAATACTTTGAAGTAATCATATCTATAGGTTTCATTTTTATATTTAATCGATTTAGATGATTTCTTAAGATTTCCAATTTATCTTCTTGTGGTTTAGAATGAATTCTATATATTATAGGGATATCACAATCTCCAAAATGCTTTCCTACTACTTCATTAGCACATATCATAAATGATTCAATTATCCTATTTGCTACTCCGTTTTCTTTTTTACTAATATTTTCTACTTTACCATCATTATCAAAAGTAATTGCAATTTCAGGAAAATTAAAGTCTATAGTTCCTCTATTTATTCTTTTATTAGTTAAAATTTCATCTAATTCTTTCATAACTAATAATTTTTCTTTTAAAGTTTCATCATTATAAAAATGCTTTTTACCTTCTAAAAAATTTGTAACATCATCATAAACTAATCTATAATTGCTATTTATAACGGATTCATAAAATTTATATTCTTTAACATTACCATTTTTTCCAATTATCATTTTTACAGTAATAGATAATTTATCAGTATTAGGATTTAAAGAACAAAGATTATTAGAAAGCACTTCAGGTAACATGGGAACAACATAATCAATTAAATATACACTATTACCTCTTTTATAAGCTTCTCTGTCCAACTTACTGTCTTTTTTTACATAATGAGATACATCTGCTATATGAACATATAGTATATAATCATTTCCTTTTTTATCTATAGAAATGGCATCATCAAAGTCCTTTGCGTCAGCTCCATCAATAGTAACAGTAAATAAATTTCTAAAATCTACTCTATTTTTAATTTCTTTTTTTATATCAATTTGTGTTAATTCTTCTAATTCTTTATTAATCTTATTTGAAAATTTATAAGGTATTTCCATATCTTTTAACAATGAAATAATTTGAGTATTTTTATTATTTTTATTTCCTATTACTTCAATAATAACTCCTTCAGGGTTACGCTTCTTATCAGGAAATTCAACTAATTTACACACAACCTTGTCATCAGTTTTTGCTCCGTTTTTGTCACCTTTTTTAATAAAAATATCATAATTACATTTAATATCATCAGGAACCACAAATCCAAAATTTTTATTTTCTGTAAAAGTACCAACAATTAAATTGTTATTTCTATTCAAGACATTTATAACTCTACCTTCAGCTTTCGAGTTTATTCCCTTTTCTTTTATTATTTCTATTTCAACATCATCATTATGATTAGCGTGATTTAATTCCTTTTTGGGAATAAAAACATCATCAATATCATCCTCAGAAATGAAAAATGCATTACCTTTTGTTGTAAAAGAAATTTTCCCTTTTAAGATTTCTTTTTTTTGATAAATACTATATTTATAATCAATTAATGATATTTTTCTGTTATTAACAAGAGAATCTAATAATTTAAAAAATTGCTTTAAATTATTAAATGAAATATTTAAAGCTACAGCTAGTTCTTCCTTTGTTAATGGAATATAATTCTTTTTTTTCATAAAATTTAATAATTGTTTTTCTAAATTCATTAAAATCTCCTTGTATGTAAAAAGTAAAAAAATATAAGGTCATACCTTATATTTAATTATAAATATTAAGCAAAACTATAAGCCGTGTTCTGTATTAGACAATCATCTATCTAGACAAATTGTTGCCAATTTGTTCAAGCAATCTACCTATGAACGTAGCGAGCAACTACAAAAGTTCAATCTTGATCTTGCACCGAATGGGGTTTACATAGCCATATAGTCTCCTATATGCTGGTAAGCTCTTACCTCACCTTTCCACCCTTACCATTATAAATGGCGGTATATCTCTGTTGCACTAGCCTTAGGGTCGCCCCCACTGGACGTTATCCAGCATCCTGCTCTGCGGTGCACGGACTTTCCTCGTGATTATATCACGCGATTGTCTGTTTTACTTAATTTGATTAAAATATATTTCTTTTAAAAATATTATCTCTATAAATTAGCATCTTTAAATTAATATTTTTATTTATCAAAAATTCTTTTAAAGAAATCAAACCTGAAATTTCTGACTCAAAATGACCTAAGTCAATAATATTTAGATTATTTTCTAAAGCTAATTGAATATCGTGATATTTAAAATCTGAACTAATTAATAAATCTACTTTCTTTAAAACTGCATTTTTAATAGAAAATGCACCAGATCCTCCTAATACTGCAACTTTTGAAATACTTTTTTCAATATCACCAAAATATAATAATGGATTTTCGAAATTATTTTTTAGTTTTATAAGATAATTTTTAAATGTATCATTTTCAACGTTTCCAACTATTCCATAACCATAATCCTCTTTATAATCAACAAAAACTTCTTGATTATTTAACAAACATTTATCTGCCAAATATTTGTTTACTCCATTTGGATGAATATCTAAAGGCGTATGTATGGAAATTACATTAATTTTATTATTCATTAATAGTTCAATCTTTTTGTAATATTCAGAATTCACATTTAAATATTGAATTTTTTCAAAAAATAAAGGATGATGTGTTATAATACAATTAATATTATTTGATACCGCATAATTAATTGAATCAATAGTAATATCAAGTGCTATTAAAATTCCTTTAATTTCCGCTTCAAGATTTCCGATCTGAAAACCTGAATTGTCCCAATTTTCTTGTAAGGAAAATGAATATTCAGAATCCAATAAATCGATTAAATCACTTACTTTAAAATTCATCTAAAATCCCTCTAATTTCATTGATTAAATTAGTAATCTCTATGATTCTTTCATTATTTTTACTTTGTATACTAATTTTATCTTTAATATCTCTATATTTTTTTAACTCATTTTCTAAAAATAATTTCAAATTCTCAGATTTATTTTTTATAAGTAACTTTCCATATAGGTATTCATAATCATTTCTGTAGTAATCTTTACCTCTTTTTACCTTCAAAATTTGATAATATTTTCTATTTTCTAGTACATCATCTTCTTTTTCTATAACAAAATTATTATGCAATAAAAACATTCTAAGAACATCCAATGAATTATTTGGAGATAAAATTAAGCTATTTGCAGATTTTGCAACTTTTAGATTTTTTTCTAAAATTTCTTTAATTAGAATTCCACCCATACCAGAAATAATAATTGTATCTACTTCAAACTCCTCAAAGCAATCTAATCCATCAGATACTCTAGTTTCAATATTTACAATATTGCTATTATATATTAATTTTTGTTCTAATTTCTCTAAGGAGTTTTTACTAATATCAGTTGCAATAATTTTTTTTGATATATTATTTTTGGATAATTCTATAGGTATTATTCCATGATCAGTTCCTATATCTGCAACAATTGAATTTTCATCAACTAAATTGCAAATTTTTTTTAATCTTAAACTAGTCATATATCTATTCCAAGAAATCTTTTAATTTTTGGCTTCTACTTGGATGTTTTAATTTTCTAAGTGCTTTAGCCTCAATCTGTCTTATTCTTTCTCTAGTAACCTCAAATTCTTTCCCAACCTCTTCTAAAGTTCTAGGTGTACCATCATTAAGTCCAAATCTGAGTTCTAAAACTTTTTTCTCTCTATCTGAAAGAGTACTTAAAACTTGATTTAATTGTTCTTTTAACATAGAAAAATTTGCTGCTTCATCTGGAGCAATGGCCGTTTCATCTTCAATAAAATCTCCCAAATGACTATCATCTTCTTCCCCTATAGGAGTTTCTAAACTTACAGGTTCCTGAGCAATTTTTCTTATTTCATTTACCTTTTCGACTTCAATTCCCATATGTTCAGAAATTTCTTCGTTTGTTGGTTCTCTTCCAAGTTCTTGAACTAATTGTCTTTCAATTCTAACTAATTTATTTATAGTTTCAACCATATGAACTGGGATTCTTATAGTTCTAGCTTGATCTGCTATAGATCTAGTAATTGCTTGTCTTATCCACCAAGTAGCATAAGTACTAAATTTAAAACCTCTTCTAAAATCAAATTTTTCAACTGCTTTCATTAGACCCATATTTCCCTCTTGAATCAAGTCTAAAAATTGCATTCCTCTTCCAACATATCTTTTAGCTATACTCACTACAAGCCTTAAGTTTGTTTCTGCTAATTTTTTCTTAGCTTCAATATCTCCAGCTTCCATATTTTCTGCTAAAATTCTTTCTTCATCAGCACTTAATAAAGGTATTTTTCCAATTTCTTTTAAATACATTTTAACAGGATCATCAATATTAAAACCCTTTAAGTCAGAAAAATCTTCTAATTTAATTTCTTCATCTTCAGGATCTTCTTTTTCATCTTCTAAATCAATTAAATCATCAGTAATTTCAAGATCCTCCAAGTTTTCGCTTTCATCAATAAACTCTACTTGATTATCAGCTAATTTTGCTTTTATTTCTTCAATATCATCAATATCTATTAAATTAAATAAATCTAAAGATTCAAGATACTTGTTATTAACAAAACCACCATGTTCATTAGCATATTTTGTAAGTTCCTCTATTATTAGAATTTTTACCTCATCATATTCAATATCATTTAATTTATTATTCATGATGAACCCCTTTCTCAATATTTTTAAGATTCCTGTTTAGCTCCATTAACTTTTCGATATTATAATTCAAATTTGATATAACGTCTTTATTAGTTTTATCCATTTGTTTCAATTTTTCAATATTCAAAGTTGTTTTTCTAATCTCAAAATTTAAAATAGTTATATCAAGTAATCTATTATAATCTAATGTTGATAATTTTATCTTTTCATTATAACACTTAACTATATATTCAACAATTTTTAAGTTATTAATACTATTCTTAAATTCATCAATTAATGCTGATGGAACGGTTATAGTATTATTCTCAGCATTATTTTTAACATAACAAAAGATATCAAACAAATCAGAATTCTTAGATAATTTTTCCAATTTACCAATGATCTTCAGTACATTATTTTCACATCTCATTAATAGTATGATACCCAATATTAAAACTTTTTTGTCAGAATTTAATAATAAATGCTCTGTTTTATAATTTATTTCAACTTCTTCATCCTTTTTTTCAACTACTTTTTCTTTTTTATCATAGTTTAAAAAATCTTCTTTAAGCGAATTACTATCTAACCCAAATTCATTAGAAATTTTATTTATATATAAATCTCTTAGTATATTAGTATCAATCTTAACTAAAAAGTCTAATATTGAATCGTAAAAAATTGAATTATCAGTAATTGAATTAGAATTTTTTTTGTTTTTTTTCAATATTTCATAGTTAAAACTATTAATATCATATGGAGATTCTAAAAGCTTATTAAATTCATTCAATCCATATTTTTTTATATAATCATCTGGATCTAATTTATCTGGAAGCATAATTATATTAGGTTTTACAGAAATTTCATTAAATACGAAATTTGTTTTTTCTGTTGCACTTATGCCTGCATTATCACCATCATAACATAAATATACATTATTTCTAAAATATCTTTTAATAAGTCTTGCTTGACTTTCAGTAAATGCCGTTCCAAGTCCTGCGACAACGTAATTTATACCACTTTGATACAAAGATATTACATCCATATATCCTTCAACAATTAAGACTTTATTTCTAATATTATTTTCGATTATTTTATCAAGAGCATATATATTATCTCTTTTTTTAAATACAACACTTTCAGGAGAATTTAAATATTTAGCACTATCATCTACAATAGTTCTTCCACCAAAACCTATAATTTTTTTGCTTGTATTTAAAATAGGAAACATAATCCTATTCCTAAACCTATCAATATAATCACCAGTTTTAGTTTTTATTATCAATCCTAACTCTTCAGCAATTTTAATATCCATTTTTTTTAGTTTTAATTCATTATAAAAAGATTTCCAATTTTCATCTGCATAGCCAATAAAAAAAAGATTAATTGATTTTTGATTAATACCTCTTTTTGATAAATATTGTTTAGGAATAGAATTTTCCATCATACTTTTATAATAAAACCTAGCTGCAAATTCGTTTATTTCATAATATTTATCAAGGTTTATTTTATTACTAACGTTAAAAGAGTTTTCATATTCTAATTCAATCCCAAACTTTTCAGCTAACTTTTTTAGAGTACTAACATAATCCAATGAATCTATTTCCATAATAAAGGAAATACTATCACCATGTTTACCACATCCAAAGCAATGAAAAGTATTTGTTTCTGGATAAAGAAAAAAAGAAGGTGTTTTCTCACTATGAAAAGGACAATTTCCCATATAGTACCTTCCACTTTTTTTTAAGGATACATAGTCACTAACAACTGATATAATATCCGATTTTTCTTTAATTTCTTCAATTTTTTCCTTTTTTATATAAGACATTTCTATCACCTTATGTTAAAACTTTTCAATTGATATATGTTAAAAATTAAGCATAATGCATTTATTAATATTCCAAGAATTCTTGAAAAATTCATGTTAATATTATTTAAAACAATATTTTCTAATTTTTTAGAATTATAAAGAAAATAAATATAATTATATTCATTTTCATCAATTATATAATTGTACTTATAATTATATTTTAGACTTGAATTTATAATTAATTCTGAAATATCAAAATTGTAATTTTTAATATTTTTATCGCAATCAAATAATATATGATATCCATTAAAAATCAAATATTTAAGAATAAAATAACTTAATATTATTTTATAATCTATTTGCTTAATTATTAACACCTCTTTTATTAGATCATAAACTTCTATATTTTTAAATTCAGATACACTAGTCTTTAAAATAATTTCTGAAAGAATGTTCAAAAATAATATATGTTCCTTAGATTTAAAAGAAATAAATTCTAACAACTCATATTCATTACAATAGAAAAATTCGTTTCTGTAATTTAATTTAAAACTATAATTAGAGTACATAGATAAATACATTTCAATATTTTTTGTATAAATTGAAATAAGACCAAACTCATCAGTATATACTCTAAATATTTTAGCATTATTTAAATAGGCATTTTCTGAAATAACAAAGCCATTTATATTACTATAAATACTATTTTCTAAAATATCCAAATTCTTTCACCTTAAATGATTTGTTTCTCCAATCGTCATCTATTTTAACAAAAAGTTTTAAATTAACTTTTGAATCTAAAAACTTTTCTATATCTATTCTAGCAGACTTTCCAATTTTTAATATCATATCTCCGTTTTTACCAATTACCATACCTTTGTGTGATTTTTTCTCAACACAAATTATTGCATCAATATCAATAATAGGTTTATTTTTTCTTATTGAAAATTTTTCGATTATTACATTAATTCCATGAGGAATTTCATCTCTTAAGAAATTAAGAGCCTTTTCTCTTATTATCTCACTTACTATTTCCCTCTCGGACTGGTCAGTAATCATATCATCTGAGTAATATTTAGGTCCATAAGGTAAATAAGATTTTATACTATCTATTAAATTATATACATTAGTTCCTTCTGAAGCGGATATTGGAATAATTTTTTCAAACAAATTCATATCTTCATACTTTGAAATAAGTTTAGAAATCTCGTCAACATTTAATGTATCTATTTTATTAATAATACATAATTTTGGAAGATTTATCTTCTTTAACATATCTATTATTAAATTATCCAATTCTCCTATTTCAAAATTAACATCAACCATATATAGAATTAAATCTACATCTTTAAGAGAACTTCTAGCTTCTTTAAGCATAAATTCTCCCAATTTATTTTTTGGATTTTGAATACCGGGAGTATCCAGAAATATAATTTGAGAATCTAAAGAATTATATATTAATTTTAAATTAGACCTAGTAGTTTGTGGTTTGTTAGATATAATCGAAATTTTCTCTCCAATTATTCTATTTAATAATGTTGATTTACCAACATTTGATCTACCAACAATTGTAACAAATCCTGATTTTATATCATCCATATTACAAATCCTCTGGTCCAAAACTATAAGGTAAAATTTCTGAAAATTTTACTATCTTATATTCTTGTTCATTTTTTATTATAATTATCTCACAATCATTAGAACAAAATTCTCTTATAACTTGTCTACAGACTCCACAAGGATATGTTAAAGAATTTTCTTTCCCAACAACTGCTATTTTTGTAATCATTTTCTCTCCATCATATATTGCTTTAAATATAGCTACTCTTTCTGCACAAACTGTAGGAGTATACGATGCATTTTCTATATTACATCCTCCATATAATTTACCTGAATCAGTTAATACACAAGCTCCTACTTTAAAATTTGAATACGGTGTATAAGCTTTTTTTTGACTATTTAAAGCACAATCTATCATTTTTTCATAAATATTCATTTAACCACCAATTATAACTAATATTTTTGGAACAAATATTAAATAACCAACTATTACAGAAATAAAAGCTGAAACTAAAACTGCTCCTGATGCCATATCCTTTATAATTTTAACCTTAAAATTATAATTTTTACATAAAAAATCCATAATATTTTCAATGATAGTATTAATAATTTCTAAAGTCAAAACAACTGCTATCATAATCAATATTACAGATAATTCAACATAAGATAAATTTAAAGTTAAAGAACTCAACAATACTAACAAAGAAAATACAATATGAAATCTAAAATTCCTCTCTGTTTTAAAAATATATATTATTCCCCTGAAAGCACAAAGAAAACTTTCAAAAAAATTAGAATTCTTCTTCATTTTTAAAAACTTCCATCAATTTCATAGTCTCTTTTTCCTTATTTCTCATAACTAATTTGTCTGATTCTTCAATGTGGTCATACCCAAGTAAATGAAAGACCGAATGACAAACTAGATATAATATCTCTCTATCAATACTATGACCAAACATTTTTGCTTGTTCTATAGATTTTTCTGTGGAAATAATAATATCTCCTAGAATATAAGGCATTCCTTCTTCTGAAAATTCAAAATCCATCGGAAAAGAAAGCACATCCGTTTCTTTATCAATATTCCTAAACTCAAGATTTATATTTTTTATTTCTTCATTTGTAACAAATGATATAGAAACTTCAATGTTATTTATTTCAATTTTTTCAACTTTTAAAGCTGTTTCAATACATTCGACTATTTTTTCCTTGAGATTTTCAGACACATCAAAAGCATCTTGTCTATTATCAAAAAGAACATTCATTATTTTTTCTCCACTAAATTATCTTCATATTTAGTATAAGCATCAATTATTTTCATAACAATACTATGTCTTACAACATCAGAACTATCAAAATAATTAAAATTTATTCCATTAATATTATTCAAGATTTTACTTACTGAAACAAGACCTGAATTTTTTCTTCTTCCTAAGTCAATCTGAGTAATATCCCCAGTAATAACAGCCTTAGACTCAAATCCTATTCTGGTTAAAAACATCTTCATTTGTTCATTAGTAGCGTTTTGAGCTTCATCAAGAATTATAAATGCATCATCCAATGTTCTTCCTCTCATATAAGCCAAGGGTGCCACTTCAATAATACCTTTTTCTTTTAGTCTAAGAAAATTATCATATCCTAAAATATTATACAATGAGTCATACAAAGGTCTTAAATATGGATCAATTTTTTCTTGTAAATCACCAGGTAAAAATCCTAAATTTTCCCCAGCTTCAACTGCTGGTCTTGTTAAAATAATTTTTGATACAGAATTATTCTTTAAAGCTTTAGCAGCCATTGCAATAGCTAAAAAAGTTTTTCCAGTTCCTGCTGGGCCTATACCAAAAGTAATTATGTTCTCTTCTATTGCAGATATATATTTCCTTTGACCTAAAGTTTTAGGCTTAATAGGTTTTAACTTTGCATTTATACATATAACATAATCTAACCAATCTTTTAGAATTTCCTTATTTTCACTTTTTACTTTCTCAATTACATAAGAAATTTTTTGCTTATCCATACTTTCCGGTGATTTATCTTTAACTAAAAACTCAATGGTTTTAATACATAATAAAACCATTTTTTCTTCTCCAGTTATAGATAAACCTTCATCACTATTTTTTATAGAAACGTCAAATTTTTTAGAAATATAATCTATATTAGAATCTAAATTTCCAAATAAATTTCTAATATCTTCAATATCTAAAATTAAATTTTCAGTAACTTTATTCATTATTTCTCCAATTTATTTTCTAATTTCACTTCTGTTATTATCTAAAACTGTTATTATATCTCTTAATTTCTCTTGAGTTTTAGATAAAACATCATCAACATAAGTATTAGTTTGCATTTTAATAGTTTTTGCATTTTGTTCGGCATTTAATAAAATATCATTTGCTTTACTTTCGGCAGCTACAACAACATCACTTTCGTTAATCATTTGTTGACATTTTAATTCAGCAGCTGTTTTTATATTAGATGCTTCTTTATTTGCTTGTTCTAAAATTTGATTTGCATCTTTTGTAGCATCATTTAAAATCCTATCTTTTTCAACATTAACCCATTCTGCTTGTTTAATTTCTTCAGGAATATTTTCTCTCATTTCTTTTAAAATGAAAAACAAAGCCTCTGAATCAACCATAACTTTCTTTGAAAAAGGTAAACTTGAACTTTCTTCCACCAAATCTTCAATACGATCAATTAATTCTAAAATTTCCATTATCCATTCCTCCTAAATTTTTTATTTAATATATCTAAAACAATCTTATCTACATATGGTTCAATATTTCCACCATTAAAGAATATATCTTTAACAACACTTGAACTAATATGTTCTTCTGAAGATTCAGAAAAGAATAAAATTGTTTGCACCCCACAAAGCTCTTGATTTACTTTAGCATTAATCTTCTCAGATTCAAAATCTAAAGTATTTCTAACACCCCTTACAATAATATTGACGTCATTATGCATAATATAATCGCTCAATAACCCGCAATAAACATCAACACTAACATTTGTATATTCCATAAATACATTTGAGATAACATCTTTTCTTTCTTCAAGTGATAAAAGAGGTTTTTTATTTATATTATTTAAAATTACAACATTTATAGAGCCAAAAATATCTAAGGCTTTTAAAATAATTTTTTTATGTCCAATAGTTAAAGGATCTAAACTACCCGGAAAAACTACTTTCATTTATATTATTTCCTTTCTAGAAATATTACTCTTATCTTAGAGTATTTTTTTTCTTTTATTGGAATAAAATTTTTTATTATTATGTTTTTATCCGTCTCTAATATAATTATTCCATTTTCATTTAAAATATTATTATCCCATATAAATTCCAATGTATTTTCAATATAATTATTTTTATATGGAGGATCTAGGAAAATATAATCAAATTTTAAGTTATTTTTGAAAAAATATTTTAAACATTCCATATAATCATTTTTTATAATAACTGATTTTTCTACAAAATTAGTACTTTCTATATTTTTTTTAGTAACTTTAATACTATCATTTGAAAAATCACAAAAATATACTTTTTTGGCTCCTCTACTAATAAATTCTATGCCAATAGCACCACTACCACAAAATAAATCTAAAACTGTTGAATTTTCATCTATTTCTGATAGAATATTAAAAATAGACTCCTTAATTTTATCAGTAGTTGGTCTTACTCTATAATCTATAGGCGATAATAATTTTAATCCTCTCTTTTCACCCGATATAATTCTCATTTTTTTACCTTAATAATAATATTTTTAGTTATAATATTTGTAAAAGAAAAAATATAATCTACTCAAATATATTCATAATAAATTGTATCATAAAACTATTAAATTATCAATATTTTATTCAAAATTTAAATTAACATTTAATATTTTAGAAATAATGTTATACAAATAAAATTATAACATACTATTTATTAATATACTTAATCTAGAAATTATGTCTAAAAAATTTTTTATAACAGGAATTTAATTAAAATTTTAGTAAATACTAGTATAATTTTATAAAATCAAAATTATATTATATAAAAAAGGAAACAATCAAAAACTACTTGATTTTGCGAATGTTTCGCTAATAACTAAGCAAATTGTTAATATTAATACCATATATTACTCTCAGTTAAAAATGAATATTTAAAAATTATAATATTTAAATGCTAATATCAAAAATGAAACTCCACTTAAAGATAATGCGAATCCTAATCCAGAATAGAAAAATTCAAAGAAAAAATTCGGTAAAAATCCACTAAATCTTAATGCTATTCCAAAAGTCATCATAAAAAACATTAAAGTATAACTTGATTTATCAAAAAACTCCCAAATTTTCATTTGTTCTCTTTTATCATTTAAAATCCTATTTTTATGTTTATGTACATATTTAGAAAATATCATTATATAAAATATTAAAAATATTGCTATTGCACCTAGAAACCCAAATATAAACATTTTATCATCATTTATTAAAAATGGTATTCCAACATTCATAACCATTATTCCAGCAAATAGCCATAATAATCCAGCAAAAATAAATAAATTTCTTTTTTTAGTATTCATACTATCTCCTAATAATTTAAAAAGCTATTATCAAACTAAAAAAGGGAGATTTCTCTCCCGTTAGTTACAAACTATTCTGCACTATATGGTAATAATGCAACTTGTCTAGCTTTTTTAATAGCTGCTGTAATTTCTCTTTGTTGTTTAGCAGTAGCACCAGTCACTCTTCTTGGTAAAATTTTACCTCTTTCACTAATAAATTTTTTTAGAGTGTTTACATCCTTATAATCAAGTGGTTTACTGTTATCTGAGAAATATGCAACAACTTTTTTTCTTG
>ERZ773008.2236-NODE-2236-length-12847-cov-41.332161_pt1 | contig 12847 bp, 14 predicted proteins | sample MGYA00580664_ERZ773008 | MGnify/ENA primary metagenome ERZ773008 (study PRJEB29015, sample SAMEA2738016) | human oral metagenome | biome: human oral; feature: human-associated habitat; material: dental | place: China | collected 2048 ... | reverse complement strand
CGAAACATTCTGCCAGCTTTTCCCTTGCCAAGTCTTCATAGGACTTGGCTTTTTCTCCTCCTGAACTAGGGTTGACAATTAATAGGACTTTGGACATAAGGAAACCTCTTTTCGTTTGATAGCTCATTATACCATCCGGAAAACACTTTCACAACTATTTGAAACTGCTAGCTTTCGAAAGACCAGAAAAGTAGTTTGGTATTTAAACTCTATTACAAAGAAAACACTTCTACCGTTAGACTTTTCTGCCTAACTTTAGAAGTGCTGTCTTATATTTCGTTATTCTATTAAAAGAAGACAAAGAGAACAAAGGCAATTAGGTTATTGGCCATATGCAAAGCAATCGCATAGCGTAAATCTTTCCTAGATAAATATCCTAAGCCAAAGATAACTCCCATAATAAAATATGTTAGAAATTGGCCTGGGGTTGCTGGCCTATGAAGTAGAGAAAATAAACTAGAGGAGGTAAGAATATAGAGTAACTTTCGTAAGGAGGTCACTTGGTTTGAGAAAAAAAACTTAGCCATAAATCCTCGAGTCAGCAATTCTTCAACAATCGGAGCAAGGAAAACCACAAAAATAAAAGCAAATGCAGGCTGATACGCAATCAGCATTTCTACATTATTTTGATTTTCCGACGGATTCGTGGGCATTAATTCTTGAAAAATTATAAAAGCAATCAAAAGAATGACCGGTAGCCAAACAGAAGAGATTATTCTTGTTTTTTTCACCTCTAATTTCAAATCATGCTGATACCATTTCCACAAGGGAATAATATATAAAGCCGATAAGAATAAAAGGATCGGAAGAGCAATATATTGAGAGGTTCCCATCATCAGAGATTCTAAGACACTAGAAATGATGCTTGAAAAAATAACAAAATAAGACAATATAACTAATGAATAAAGTCCTAAATGGATAAGGAATGTTTTGATGTTCTTTGTATTCTTCATGTTTCTAATCCTTCCGATAAATGTTTAGACCAACTTCGGTATCTTCAACAAGAATTTCTTCCTTCTGACTAATGAGGACATAAGACATATAAAAATCACCGATACAAGAGGCTGCATGAATGCCAGCCAGAGCAATGTAGGAAGGGCTGGATAGCCATTCAAGTTCACAACAGACTGTTAAAAAGAGACTGATCAAAACAAAGGGTGCCAGAGCAATGATCAACATCTTACCCCTGCTATAAAAACTCCCAGGGCTAGTCGCGTAGGCCATACCGTTTTTAAAACCAAATTTGACCTTCGTTTTTGCATCACCAAAGATCTTGAAGAAAAAGCCATGGATCAACTCATGCACAACCAGCAAGACGAACAAGTATAAAAAGTCTGTAAAGACGAACAGTCCCTCGTCTTCTTCTAGTAATTCAAGTGCTATCCAAGCAAAGAAAAAGAAAAAAGGGAGAATTAATAGAAGAGCTCCTATATTGAGCCAAAAGTTTGTTTTCTTATCTGTTAAGAAATCAATCTTTCGTAGTAATTTCATAGTCAATCCTTTCTCCTCTTATTTAAAGTACTTTTTAACCATAGGATAGAACATGACATTGATATAAATGAAAATAATGGTCAGTACGATATAAGCTGAAACAACATTCATCGGAGTCAGTAAGCCGACCAAAAACATAAGAATATAAAGGCCAGGAATAACCCATTGATTTAGATTAAAAAGGATTAAAAGACTCTGTTCATAGTGAGCTTGAAGCTCTCCCTCGTCAAAGGAAAAAGCAAATTTCTTCATTTCCTCAACAGTAGGTGCTATCGATAGTTTATATTTTCGGATTTTCTGTGTCGTCTTGAGCAATACTATTTGGGCAATTACAAGGGCTAGAAGAATAACTCCATCATATAGATTAATCCAAAACACCGCACCAGCTTCTAATAATGGAAAAACATAGTTTACACCAACAAATAAGGTAAATAAAGTCAAGGCGGAGGTGACATTATATAAGATTGTCACAGATTCTAACGTTTTAAAGGTTTGACGATAAAGTTCATACTCCTTATCTTCATCCTCTTCTTTCTCCATAGATTGATGATATTTATTTGCTTGGTATATAAAATAAAAAGTAAAAGGATAGAGGATGGTTAAACATACACGTCCTATATTTTGTAGTAGTCCTACATTCAAAAAACTTGGCCAAGATATGTGTTCAATGCGTCCAGCAAAGAAACCAATCACTCCTCCAATGATTATGGCTAGAATTAAGAAAATTACATTCCTTATTATTCTCTTTTTCGTTGTCATGATTTTCCTTTCCTATCTCTCAATTTAGAGCCTACACTAGACTTACAGCTAGCTTTTCTTTTATGGCTTATTCTTTTATCTAGGATAGCTGCTAGAGTGAGATAAAATACAACTGCCCATTCTAACCTCAGGGGCAATTCTATTTGAAGTAGCCCTGCATCTTTTAAAACATAAGATAAGACATAAACAATAAACAAAGATAAAAGCAAAAGTTGACGATTGTTTCTAAGTTGTTTCATTCTTCCTCGATTCTAAAAACGTTTTCGACAGTTTCTCCAAAAATATGAGCAATTTTCAAGGCAATGATGATAGAGGGAGTGTACTCGCCTCGTTCCAAGAGACTGATAGTCTGTCTGGATACTTCTGCTCTCCTTGCTAACTCTGTCTGATTGAGGCCATCTCGTGCTCGCAACTCCTTGAGACGATTCTTTAATTTCATGAAATTTCCTCTCAATTCTCCAGCAATTCAACAGACCGAATATCTTCAATGCGCATAAGCTTCGTTTTTTTCTGGCCTTTTTTATCTGTTTTACTAAGCTTAACCCAGTCTTCATCCACATCCACTACAAGCCAATCATTTGTCCCAATCAATTCACTTGTAATCATCGGTTTCTTTCCAATCATCTCTTTTAAAAATCGTGACATTGTTTTCTCTCCTTTTCTATTTCTTTCTAAAGACTTTATCCGTCCCTGCATCCGTTTTAACTTATCGGAAGAATCAATCCCAAAGATAAAAACCATAAAAGTCATCGGAAGCAAGAACCATAAGAATGCATTCATAAGCGTCCCTCCATTTCCTGTTAAAAAATATTGTAACAGATTCTTTTCTTTTTGACAAGTATATTTGTCAAAAAACAATAATCCTTGTCAGAAATGCCATTATCATAGACAAAAAAGAATCCAGCTCAAACTGAATCCTTTTCCTTTATTCATCTACTTGAGAAAATACTTCTTTTAAAATAGCAATACCCTGCTGAATTTCCTCCCTGTTGATAGTCAAAGGAGGCAGGAGACGGATAACATTCTCTCCGGCTGTCAGAATAATCAAGCCCTTCTGACGAGCGGCTTCAACAAGCCTTGACAGACTGGCGCTTGTTTCAATCCCAATCATCATGCCCAGGCCTCGAACAGCAGAAATCTTTGGATGGTCCTGAAAAGCAAGCTGCAGCTGCTCCAGTAAGATGGTACTCTTAGACCTGACTTCTTCCAGAAAGCCCATCTCTTTCATGATATGCAAGGTCTCCAAGGCTGCTGCCATGGCTATTTTATTGCCACCAAAGGTAGAGCCATGACTACCAGGTCCAAAAGCTGGAGCCAAGCTAGATTTTCCTAATAGAGCACCTGCAGGCAGGCCATTGGCCAACCCCTTAGCCAGTGTCACAATATCCGGTATAATCCCATAATGCTCAAAGGAATAAAGATGACCCGTACGCCCCATACCTGTCTGTACCTCATCAACAATCAGCAAAATCCCCTCTCGTTGGCAAAAATCAGACAAGTTTCTGACAAAGCTTGCTTCTGTTGGACGAACACCTGATTCTCCTTGGATCAATTCCAGCATGACAGCTGCCGTATCCTGATTACCCAAGTCTTCTACGCTGGCCAGATCATTGTAAACCGCATAGCTGAAATGGGGAACCCCATCACCAAATCCTTCCTTGATCTTATCCTGTCCTGTTGCGGCCATAGCGCCAAAAGTCCGACCATGAAAGGATTGCTGAAAAGTGATAATGCCTTGCTTGCCAGTAGCTTTGCGGGCTAGCTTAATAGCTGCTTCATTAGCTTCTGCTCCGCTATTGCAGAAAAATGCCAAATAATCATAAGAACCAGCCAGTTCCTGAGCCACCTGCTCTTGCAGAGAGCTAAGATAGAGATTGGGACTGTGCCAGATGCGCCCTGCTTGCTGGATCAAAGCCTGCTGTACCTGCGGATGAAAGCCAAGATTGGTTACGCCAATCCCTGATGAAAAGTCCAAATAAGCCTTTCCCTCACTGTCAATCAGATAGGAGCCCTCTGCTTTAACAAACTCAATGGATGCCCGCTTGTAGTTTTGAAATAAATAAGTCATCGTTATCCCTCTGCTATCAAGGTGCCTGTCAAAAGATTATCGCCAATCAGAACCTGCCCGACACCGGAAAGCACAGTCTGGACAGCACTCTCAATCTTGGGAATCATACCACCCTTGATGACACCTGTCTGAATCTTCTTGGAAACCTGACTGGTCAGAAGCTGGGGCAGAACTTTTTTGTCCTCTAGAACCCCTTCTATATCTGTCATCAGGATCAGCTTCTCTGCCTGCAAGCTACTGGCAACTGCCGCTGCTAGATAGTCTGCATTGATATTTAAGAGCTCGCCAGCTGCATTTTCTCCTAACGAAGCCAGCACCGGGACCATGTCCGCATCCAGCAGTTGCTCTAGATAAGCAGTTTGAATTGCCGTCACCTGACCGACATAGCCATAGAGATCTTTATCGATAAAATCTGCCAAAACTGTCTTTCCCAAATGTGAAACCAGCTGAAGGCTTTCAATATCTGAATCGTTCAGTTCTTGAGTCAGCGTTCGGCCGACTTGACCTAGCAAGGCCTGCTCAATGATGGGTAAGTCAGACTTAGCTGTCACCCGCAACCCCTTAACCTTGCGAGTAGGCAGCTGGCGCTCTTTCATAAGTTGGTTAATGACCAGACCTCCTCCGTGAACGACTACGATTTTCTTACCAGCTGCTATCCACGCTTGCATTTGCTTGATAAACTTAGTAGACAGCTTTTGCGCAGCAACACCGCCAATTTTTATAACAATCACATCTTTCATTGCATTTCTCCTTAGGTTCTATAGAGGGCATTGATTTTCACATAATCATAGGATAGATCGCAACCCCAGGCCTGAGCTTCAGCGTCCCCATCGTGTAGGTCAATGGTCAAGGTCAACAGTTCTCCAGCCATGGCATCACCAGTCTCCTCGTGGTCAAAAGCCACAGGGCTAGAAGCCTGCATAACTGGAATCCCCGCAATCCAAATATCAATATTATCTACTGAGACATCTGCTCCCGCATAGCCGATAGCTGCTAAGATTCGGCCCCAATTGGGATCTTGACCAAAAATAGCTGTTTTGACCAAGCTAGAGCCAACGACACTCTTAGCAATCATACGCCCGCTCTGTTCATCCTTAGCATGCCGAACATTGACCTCAATCAGCTTGGTTGCTCCCTCCCCATCCTTGGCAATTTTCTTAGCCAAGTCAGCCATAAGATAGCGGAGCATCTTGGAAAACTTTTCAAATTCTTCCGTATCTGGCAGAATTTCTTCATTTTGCCGGCATCCGTTAGCCATGACTAGCACCATGTCATTGGTCGATGTATCTCCATCCACCGTGATTTGGTTGAAAGTCGTTTCCACATGCTGACTGAGAGCCGCTTGCAAGGTAGCACTAGAAATATTAGCGTCACAGGTGATAAAGGCCAGCATAGTCGCCATATTCGGATGAATCATGCCCGATCCCTTAGCCACCCCTGCCATAGTCACCAGGTCTGAGCCAAACTCTTCTGTGATTACACAGGTCTTAGTGCAAGTATCTGTTGTCAAGATAGCTTCAGCAAAATCTTCTGCCTTACCACTCACCAGAATCCGAGAAAGACCATTTTTCAGAGCATCCATTGGAAGCTGCTCGCCGATGACTCCTGTAGAAGCCAGACCTACCAAGTCGGGCTCAATCTTCAGCTTTTGAGCAGTCAATCGCTGCATATCATAGGCAGCATCCAGTCCCTGCTGGCCTGTACAGGAATTGGCAACACCAGAATTAACCACTATTGCCTGCAATTTCTGATTCTTTTGGATTGAGGCTTTGGTCACTAGAAGCGGAGCAGCAATGACTTTATTGGTCGTATAGACTCCAGCCACACTGGCCGGTACTTCTGATACAATCCAGCCAAAATCCAATTTCTTTTTCTTAAAGCCGGCGTGTAAACCGTCAGCCGAAAAGCCTAGTGGACTGGCAATCGTTCCATCAATAATCTTCATATCTAACCCTTTCTCATCTAGACATAAGACGGTTGACTGAGCAGGCCATCTGTTTCAGGAAAGCCCAACATCAGATTCATATTTTGAACCGCCTGACCAGCAGCCCCCTTAATCAGGTTATCCAGCACAGCCACGACAGTTAAAATATTTGTCACAGGATTATAGTCGAAACCAATATCCGTATAGTTAGTACCGACAACCTGGTGCAGATTCGGAAGAGCTGCTTGGATGCGAACAAAAGGTTTTTCCTGATAGCATTCTTGGTAAATAGCAGTCAGTTCCTCCTGAGTCAAAGGCTCTTTCAACTTGCTGTAAACCGTCGCTACGATGCCACGATTGACAGGAATAAGGGAAGTTGAAAACTGAATCTGCTGCAATCTCTCATCAAAACACTGCAACTGCTGTACAATCTCAGGAATATGCTGATGCTGATTCAGCTTGTAAGTCACATAGTTGTCGTGCACATGAACAAAATGGCTGGATGCAGCTGGATTTTTCCCAGCCCCTGTCAAACCGCTCTTGGCATCGACAATAATGGAGTCCAGCTCAATAGCCTGAGCCTGTAGCAAGGGAATCAAGACCAACTCTGTAGCCGTCGCATAACAGCCGGGATTGGCAATAAATCGCTTCCCTCTGACATCTGTAAACTCAGACAGTCCATAAATAAACTTTTTTTGAACATGGTCTTCAGCTGGCTCTTTCTGATACCATTTTTTATAAATATTCCCTGATAAACGATGATCGCCGGATAGGTCAATAACTGGAAATCCTGCTTCTACAAAGTCTTTTGACAAATCTTTAGCCACTCCACTTGACGTTGCAAAGAAAACAAGATCTGCTCGTCGCATTATTTCCTGACTGTCAAAAGCTTCTATTTTCAAGTCGCAAATCCCCTTCAAATGAGGATAAAGCTCTGACACAGGAGATTCCATATCTCGGCTGGCATGAAGTGAAACGACCTCCACCTGCGGATGTTGCAGTAAAATACGGAGGAGTTCCATTCCTGAGTAACCAGTAATTCCTACAATCGAAATTCGCATATTTTTAAAACACCTCCGTATAAATATGCGTTTTATTTTACTCGCATCTTTTTCCTTTGTCAAGTATTTTTTGTATTTTTATGCAATATTTTCGAAAATATCATTAATTATTTGAAAAAACATTCATGATTTCTTGCCTTAAAACGACTTATTTGCTTATCATATAGAGAAGTAAGAGAGCTAAGGGCACAGAAAAAGATCTGCCCAAAGAGCAGACCTTTTCATCTATCTTTTATCTCATATTACAACTTCTCAGCAACTGCTGCTAGCAGGTCTGGAATAGCTGATTGCTTGCTGCCGCCGGCCATAGCCATGTCTGGCTTACCGCCGCCTCGACCATCTACAATCGGTGCCAATTCCTTAATCAGATTACCAGCATGGATGTCCTTGGTCTTGCTGGCTGCAAGGACATTGACCTTGTCTCCAATTGCTGCGACCAGTACGAGAACATCTGAATAGTCCTTCTGCTTCCATGTGTCCGCAAAGGTACGCAGGGCACCTGCATCAGAAACAGAGACCTGACTAGCGATAAAGCTATGTCCATTTGCTTCTTGAACATCCTTGAAGACTTCACCAGAGGCCGCTGCTGCTGCCTTTTCCTTGAGCTCCGCATTCTCTTTTTGGAGTTGACGCAGCTGCTCTTGTAGCGCCTCTACCTTGTGAGGCACTTCCTTGATTTGCGGTGCTTTGAGGGTCGCTGCAATAGCCTTGAGTGCCTCTTCTTCCTCACGGTAGGCTGTGAAAGCTTCCTTGCTGGTGACTGCCAAGATACGGCGAGTTCCAGATCCGATACCCTCTTCTTTGACAATCTTGAAAATACCGATTTCAGAAGTGTTGCCTACGTGAGTTCCTCCGCAAAGCTCGACTGAGTAGTCGCCGATGGTTACGACACGAACTTCTTTACCATATTTTTCACCAAAGAGCGCCATGGCACCCATTTCCTTAGCCGTGTCAATATCCGTCTCCACTGTCTCAATGGCAAGAGCTTCCCAGATTTTCTCATTGACTTCTTGCTCAATAGCGCGCAGCTCTTCTGCTGTCACCGCTTGGAAATGCGTAAAGTCAAAGCGGAGAAATTCTACTTCGTTCAGAGAACCAGCCTGGGTTGCATGGCTACCAAGAACATTATGCAGGGCTGCATGTAAAAGGTGAGTTGCCGTATGGTTTTTCATCACACGATGGCGACGACTGTGGTCAATTTCCAGTTTATAGCTTTGACCCAGAGCTAGAGGAGCCAAAACTTCTACAGAATGAAGTGGCTGACCATTTGGTGCCTTTTGCACATCCGTAACTTGCGCTACCAGATTGCCTGCAGTATCAAAGATTTGACCGTGGTCGGCTACCTGACCACCCATTTCAGCGTAGAATGGCGTTTCTGCAAAGATGAGGGCAGCCGTACCTGTCTCAACAGACTCCACTGCTGCATCATCCGCTACGATAGCAAGGAGTTCAGCTGTCAGCTCTTCTTTTTCGTAGTTAAAGACACTCTCTACGGTGATAGCCTGCAAGGTTTCATTTTGCATGCCCATTGAACCGCCCTTGACAACAGAAGCACGCGCCCGATCCTGCTGCTCTTTCATAGCCGCTTCAAAACCAGCACGGTCTACAGTCATGCCTGCTTCTTCAGCGATTTCCTCAGTCAACTCCAGCGGGAAACCGTAAGTATCGTAGAGTTTGAAGGCATCTTGACCAGAGATGACTGTTTGACCTTTTTCTTTCAGGTCTGCTACGATGCCTTGGGCAAAATGTTGACCAGAGTGCAGAGTACGAGCAAAAGATTCTTCCTCACTCTTGATAATCTTTTCGATAAAGTCTTTCTTTTCAAGGACTTCTGGATAGTAGCTTTCCATAATCTTGCCCACAGTTGGAACAAGTTTGTAGAGAAAAGGCTCATTGATACCCAGCTTTTGGCCATGCATTGAAGCACGACGAAGAAGACGACGAAGGACATAGCCGCGGCCTTCATTTCCAGGAAGAGCCCCATCACCAATTGCAAAGGAGAGCGAGCGGATATGGTCTGCGATAACCTTGAAACTCATATTGTCGCCATCTTGGTCATAGACCTTGCCGGACAGTTTCTCTACTTCACGAATGATTGGCATAAAGAGGTCGGTCTCGAAGTTGGTCTTAGCACCTTGAATAACAGCGACCAAACGCTCCAAACCTGCGCCCGTATCAATGTTCTTATGTGGCAATTCCTTATACTCGCTACGCGGTACAGCAGGGTCAGCGTTGAATTGTGACAAGACGATATTCCAGATTTCGATATAACGGTCATTTTCAATATCTTCTTCTAAGAGGCGCACTCCGATATTTTCTGGATCAAAAGCCTCACCTCGGTCAAAGAAAATCTCTGTATCTGGTCCAGAAGGTCCCGCACCGATTTCCCAGAAGTTGTCCTCAATCGGAATCAAATGACTAGGCTCAACGCCCATAGCAATCCAGCGGTTGTAAGAGTCCTTGTCGTCTGGATAGTAGGTCATGTAAAGCTTGTCTTTGGGAAAATCAAACCACTCAGGGCTAGTCAAAAGCTCGTAAGCCCACTCAATCGCTTCATCACGGAAATAATCGCCGATAGAGAAATTGCCCAGCATTTCAAACATGGTATGGTGGCGGGCAGTCTTTCCGACATTTTCAATATCGTTGGTTCGAATGGCCTTTTGAGCATTGGTAATCCGAGGATTTTCTGGAATGATGGTCCCATCAAAGTATTTCTTGAGGGTTGCTACACCAGAGTTAATCCAGAGCAAGGTTGGATCGTTGACCGGCACCAAGCTGACAGATGGTTCTACTGCATGACCTTTAGTTGCCCAAAAATCCAGCCACATTTGACGAACCTGAGCACTTGACATTTGTTTCATTTGTTTTTTCTCCTTAAATTTTTTCTAAAAAATTGCATTATGATGACGAACTTTCCAGCATTTCGACATAATCAATAGCGACACAGAGGGAAATCACCAAATCTGAATAAGTCTCCTCATAGATATGAACCTGATAAGTAGAGGTCAGATGGAAAAGCTCCTTGGTAATCTCTGCAACGACTTGATTGCTGTCATCCAGCAGACGAAAGTTTAAATCCCAGATATTCCCTTCAACTCGTAGCCCCAAATTATCAAATTTATACTTATCACGCAAAATAGTGAATTTCTGACGGATATAAAAGCTATGTCCGCTGCTGAGTTTGATTTCAAACTGGGGCAGGAAGGTTAGAACGGTCTTGGTAATCTGACTGACGATTTGGCCCTGACTATCATAGATCGTAAAGGTCTTAGGAATCTGGAAGAAAGAGCCTTCCACTTGATAATCCACATTTCCTCGATTGTCCTTGATATCAAAGCGTTCGCCGCCTAAGCGAAATTTCTGTTTGACAAGATAGGTTTTCATTATGTTACCTCCACAGTCAACATAAAAGACAAGTTCCTTGTCCGAAGGGCGAAAAACCGCGGTACCACCTTCATTCAATGAACTTGTCATTCTCATTTCGTATTCTATTTTTCAAGATGAGTAGCATGATTCTCCGTCTCAGATGGCTCGCAGCACCGCCAATTCTCTGAACTAAGAACTTGAAAAATCAATTCTCACCAGTCTTATTATACTTGCTTATTGTCTTTTCGTCAACCTTATTCTGCGGCTGATGATGAAGCTTCTGCCGAACTGCTTTCGGCTGCTGAGCTAGACTCAGAAGTCTTTGAGCTGCTGGCAGCACTTGATGAAGAAGTTGAAGAGCCTGTCGTTTCAATATACTGAGCAAAGACAGATTGGAAAGCACTGTCCTTAACCTTGATGTTGGCATCTTTCAGCTCTTTAGCGACAACGCTTTGGATAAAGCTAGTATCTTTTTCTTTTTGCGCAATGATAATCTTTTTCAGCTTATCTTTGTAGTCTTTCCAGTTAGAAGATTTCTCTGACTTCTTGACCAGCTTAACAATATAGTAGCTTGCTGAGTACTGTGAATCTGGCACAGTCACAAGGTCTGAAACGCCATTTTCTTCCAAAGCAAAGGCAGCTTTTTTGACAGCATCTGGAACATCAGTAGAGCCAGAGTCAAACTTGATTTCTCCGCCTTTTTCCTTAGTGGCAGCATCGGTAGAGTTTTCCTTAGCGATTTGACTGAAATCTGCTCCTTCTGCTTTAGCTTTTTCAAGAACTTCCTTACCTTTGTCTTCGCTGGCAACTTTGATGATTTGAGCTGTTACTTCTGGCGTGTAGTTTTCAAAGGCAGCCTTGTAGTTTTCGTCAGTCAGCTCTTTTTCAGCAGCCTTCTTAACGGCATACTCTACCAGCATATTGGTGCGGATTTGCTCCTTGTAGGCATCTTCGGTCAATCCGTTTTGAGCCAAGACTTGAGCAAAAGCTGTACCGTAAGCAGTTTTAGACTTTTCAAAAGCTTCCTTGACGTCCTTGTCTTTGACGTCTTTGCCGTATTTTTCTTCAAAGATGTCTTTGATAGCCATCTGCAGCAAGACCTGCTGAGCTGCACCATTGTTTTTCACTTGATCGTAAAATTCATTGACAGTAATCGTGTTTCCTTTCATGGTCACGATGTCCTTGCCTTCTGAGTTAGAACATGCTGCTAATACAGCGACTGACAAGAGTGTCACAGCTCCTGCAAATATTTTTTTCTTCATTTTATATTGACTCCTTATTCTTAAAAGTTCACGTTTTCTATTGTAGCACAAATTTGAATTGATATCTTAAATTTTACTAAAAATTTTTGGAAATTAGGAAAAAATCAGAGATGTCATTTTTTTCTAATCATAAGCAGTCCATCTCCCAAAGGAAGCAGACTCGCAGTCAAATCTGAACTGTCCAAAGTTGCGTCAAACAGGCTATGCAAACCGCGGTAAATGGCCCGTTGACCACGCTTAATTTCCTCAAAAGGCTTGGCAACATCGCCACCTTGAAAGACATCATCAATGAGAACCAGACCACCAGGATTGAGGCGCTTGAGGACCTGAGGCAAAAAGACCACATACTTGGACTTGGCAGAGTCCATAAAGACAAGGTCGTAAGAATCCTCTAGTGTCTCAAGCAAATCCACCGCATCGCCTTCCAGCAGGGTAATCTGCTGACGGCTGTCATACTTGGCAAAATTAGCCTTGGCTAGCTCAATCATCTCTGGATTGCGGTCAATAGTAGTAATCTGAGCCTGAGGAGCATGCTCCGCCATCAAAAGGGCCGAAAATCCAATAGCCGTCCCGATTTCTAAAATCTTCTCTGGCTGCAGGCTTTCGAGTAGCAGGCGGAAGTAAGCTACTGTCTCATGGGGAATCACGGGCACATTTTCAGCTCTGGCGAAATCCTCCAGCTCCTTGAGTCCACCAGTGACCGGCTGGAGACGCTGTCTCATAAAGTCTACGACTTCTTCTTTGACCACTGGCCGGCGCATATTGGGATTAGAGTTTTGATTATAAGTCTCGACCATCTTATGCCAGTCCCAACTTTTCTACCAAGGCTTCGAATTCATCCAGACGACGCTCAAAGACAGCAAAAGCAGCATTTAGGTAGTCTTCTTTTTCCATATCCACACCTGCTTTTTTGATG
>ERZ773008.2235-NODE-2235-length-12859-cov-43.695251_pt1 | contig 12859 bp, 11 predicted proteins | sample MGYA00580664_ERZ773008 | MGnify/ENA primary metagenome ERZ773008 (study PRJEB29015, sample SAMEA2738016) | human oral metagenome | biome: human oral; feature: human-associated habitat; material: dental | place: China | collected 2048 ... | reverse complement strand
AATATGTGGATACTAATAACAATAAGGACTACTATAATACATTCCAAAGTGGACTGGGGGCTAAGATGCCAAAAGAAATGGTTACTTATGATATTAAGAATATTAAGTAGACGTTATTTATGAGTTGAATAATAATTAAAAATGAGCCTGTAGCACTATACTATTATAGTGCTACAGGCTCATTTTACTATATCAATTCTTTAAGACCCTATTTTATTGTATTAGAACTTGTTTTATCGGCCGCTAGTGGTTGTTCTGCTAGAACAACTTGAGATTCATCGTAAGTATAGCTTAATTGATGATTATAGGCTAATTTAAAATAATTGGCTAATCCTTTATTTGTACAGTAGATGTAGCAACCTTTTTGACCACGTGTCATTAATGTACGGTATGTATTTTTTACAATTTCGTTTGCAATACGATGCCCCTCCTCAGGATTTTCTTTTAAAAGTTTTTTGATACCTTTGATAGACTGATCTGTTTTAGCACGTTTATTAATATCTACGATGAGTTTGCCATTTTCATAACGTAGATCATCACCGATAATAACACCTACGTATTCAAATTCAAGGCCTTGAGTGGTATGAATGCAGCCCGCTTCATTAATAGAGTCTGGATCTATTGCATATGTGGTGGAATTTCCTAAGTTCCAGCTGATTCCAAAATTATGTTCCGGTATTTGGATATCTTTTATAAGAGAAGTTGTTCGACCTTCCTTAGGCCAATCCCAACAATAGCCTGCTAAAACTCGGGACTTATTGTTTATTTCATTTTTTGCTTTTATAGCAGCATACATAGCATTAGGATCATCAAAAATCTTAAAGTCATAATCACCTTCAAAACCATCATAGTTTGCTGTTTCTGCAATTTGAAGAACGTTGTCTAACCAAGCTAAATAGCCGTCAGAGCCATTACAACGGAACTGAGATTCTAGCGCGCCCTCATAAACAAGAGCTTTTTGTTCAGTACTAAACTTTAATATTTTATCGATAGTACCTGCATCTTTAAACGTAACACGTTGGTTTCGATCAATAAAGAAGACACTAAAGAGGGAGGCATTAATAATTTCTTTGATTTGGTCTTCCCCTTCATTTTGGTACATTCCAGATTTTTCACGTAATCTATGTGCTTCATCAACAATTGCAATTTGAAGTGCATTTTTAGAACGTGTATGGAATGTGCCACTACTTTGAAATAATGCTTTAATCTCTGTTTTCTTAAATCCTTTTTGTAACATGGTACTATATACATTTCGTGGTGCTGCATTAGATGTAACATATTGTGCCATATAGCCGTTATGGATACATTCAGCTAATAAGTTTATTGCTACAACACTTTTACCAGTACCGGGACCGCCACGAACTATATATACCGTTTTTTGATTATTCTTAATAGCATCTAGGGCAGCTTTTTTCATACGTTCGAACTCAACCTTTTGGTCATCAATAAGAACAAATTCTTTATTGCCCTTCAACATACTTAGAATCGAATCCTGAAGCGCTTTAGATGGTCTGAGCTTACCATGCTCGATAGATTCCATGATATTTGTTGTGTCAGGTTTTGGGATATAGGTCTTGATAAAATTACGTAAGTTATTCATCTGGCCTAATGTAAACATAGGGGATATGTCTAATATAGTACTATAAATTGGATCTCGTAGCTCGGTTGAGATGCTTTCATCAAAGTTATGTAAAAACGAACATGGATGCAATTCAATAGGTCTTGTCTGTACATCTTCATTAAAGTTTTCAATGAGGCTACAGTAGGACCACGCTTGATAGGATGGATGTGTGACTTCATGGAGTCCACCACGGAGATAAGTAGATACAATATTATCTTTATCAGTTACCTTGAAAGCTTCGCCCCATTGTTTTAACTCTACAATGACTACATGTTCTTTATCATGTTGATCTAAACCTGTAATAATAAAGTCCACTCGTTTTTGTGTATTTGGCACAATATACTCAATGGCAACACCAGCTAAATCTGGTATTGCAAAGTCTCGCATGACATTGGCCATATAGGATAAAGACGTTTGCCATGAATGAATCTCAGATTCGCCAACACGACGATATTTTTCTGTTAATGTTTGATGTAATTTTTTGACCAAGATACCTTGCTCAAAATCTTGGATGAAAGATTGTTTTGTGGAAGAGTAGATAATCATTTTCTAACCTTAATGTAAAATGAAGGAAAATTCATGAAATGTGTTGAATAATATTATTATAACATTCTAGTTTGAAAATTTAGAAAAAGGGAATTGTTTATTTAGTCTAGCTTTAAAATAATCGTGTTTAGTTTTTAGGAGGCAATATGTGTATAGGTAAATTAGAATCTGTTGATGTACGTAAGTTATGGGTACATGAGCAATATGATTTTTCAGCTTGGCTTGCAAAAGAAGCAAATTTGTCGATTTTAGGTGAAACGTTAGGTATATCTTTTACTGATGTTGAAACAGAAAAGTTTGTTGGCTCATATCGGTGTGATATAGTTGCTAAAGATGATAATAATAAAGATAAAATTGTTATTATTGAAAATCAACTGGAACGTTCTGATCATGATCATTTAGGAAAAATTATTACATATGCGTCTGGTTTAGACGCTTCGACAATTATTTGGATTGTTACAAATGCACGAACTGAACATAAGAGTGCTATTGAGTGGTTAAATAATAATACGATAAGTAATATTGCCTTTTTCTTAATTGAGTTAAAGGCTTATCGTATTGGTGATTCATTACCAGCACCTAAGTTTGAAATTGCAGAGATGCCAAATGATTTTGTTAAGAATGCAAATACAAAGTCTGGTGATAAAATATTAAATCGTTCTAAGGCCGCACGATATGATTTTTGGACACGACTCATTGAATATAGTTCAAATAGTGTTGAGAGTATGCTCTCAATTTTAAAGAATAGAAAAGCCAATACAGATGATTGGATGTCTGTATCTATTGGGACAAGTAAAGCTCATTTAGAGATTAAGCTTAGTGATAAAGATCATTGTATCAGAATAGTTTTATATATTTCTGATAATAAAGAATTATATTATTTACTTGAAAATATGAAAGAGGATATTGAAAAAGATGCAAAGCATCCATTGATATGGCGTAATTTTGATAGCTTAAAAAAATCAGAAATTATATTTGAGATACCTGGATTAAATTTTGATGATGATAGTAATTATGATGATTTAATGCGAGATATATTGGAAAATATAGTTCTACTAAAGGCTATTTATATTAAGTATTTAAAGAAAACAGGGATTATGTAATTTACCTAATTGTAAAATGAAAATGAACATTGTTTAGAGCTACTATTTTTAAATTTGTTCTAAAAGGACTTCTTGTAGTGTTTTGTAATGTAATATTTTATGTAGTAAGTTATTATATTAGTATTGGGTTCGTCGTAGTGGATATTCTGAGACCCTTTCTATTCGCCTCTCTTTTGGAATAAAGCGTCAACATTAAATATATGTCTTCCGTTAGAGTTTCTTTCTCGAGCTAAATAGGGCATTATAAAAACAGATAAATAGTATGTCGTCTTCAAAATTAGATATATTCGTAAATTTTAAACCACTATCAGCGGTTATCGAATTACATAACAATTCTAGCTCCCAAATATACTTAACTATATTTTTTTTACATCACTAGAACATACAGAAGGACAGCGTAAAACGGTATATAGTCTGCTTGTTCGTTCTGCTAAAGCGGTCAACATCGTCTGTTTTATCTATTGCTCCACAAACAGTGGTTATTTACCAGTGAAAAATCTTTTTTCGAATATCAATCGTAGCATCACGAAGTTTTATTGATTTTCTTAGCTTACATTTATACCTATTTGAAACGGATTTTTTATTGAGCAACATATTATTAAAGGTAGAACAATAGCTTTTACCCCAAGTATTCCTTGATAAAGATAATTATATAAAGTTTTAGTGCAAACCATTTTATTAAGTGCACATATACACTTATGTTTAGTATATCCAACAGCAGTATCAAAAAATCAATGTTCTTTATATACTTTCTCTTCAACCCAAGGTATAAAGGTATCTATGGAGCCTAACTTTATAGTATTAAATGAACCAAGGCTTAATTGTTCAAATGTTAATTATCCGGAGTCTGCTAAATATACAAGGCGAGCCTTACCTTTCGAATTTAAATAATATGTTTACATTTTAACTCTGTATAAATAGTGGTTCTAGAGCGACCTAATATGATTGTAATATTTGTAACAGAATTTTTAGCGGCGATTCTTTTTTACATAAAATTCATTCTTTAAGGTCTAAGTATATGTACATAATGTCGTTTCGTGATTAATATAGCCCATAATGATTATCTCAGTTAGATTATGTATGATTATTTAAATCATACATAATCGATACCATGGATTTATTAGTCGTTCAATTCATTCTACAATTAAGTGAAATCTGTTAATATTAATAATAATCGTATTAAATTTTTAAAAACAATTCTATGTACCAAATCAAATCTTTTGTGTTATTAATATTTATTATATAGTTAAACGAGTAAAACAATATTGTAAGTTTATATGTGTGAATATATAATGAAAGAGAAAGCAGTTATAATAAAGATGTCTTATATCTTATGTGTTTATCTAATTATAATATGTGAGATAAACTTTTTAGTTTACTTTAACTTTAATGATATTTTAATAAAAATAGGATGACTATATATGAAAATTGTTGATTTATTTTCTGGGGTAGGTGGGTTAACTTTTGGATTTTATTATCGGAAAAGAGGAAATAAATTTGTTAGAAATCGCAAAAATCAATTTATATTTGCTAATGAATTCTCTGATAGTGCAGCTCGTGCATTTAAAAGCAATTTTCCTGATATACCAATGATACATGATGATATATCAAATATTGATAAAAATTATTTGGACACTTATGGATTAATAGATGATATTGATTTAGTTTTGGGAGGACCTCCATGTCAATCATTTAGTATGGTTGGAAAACGTCAATATGATAAACGTGCAAAAATGTATAAAGAATATATAAGGTTGTTAAGTATTTTAAAACCTAAAATGTTTATATTTGAAAATGTTGTAGGGCTATTAACTATGAAAAATGATAGAGGAAAGCCTGTTATAAATGATATTATGAAGATGTTTCAAAATATTCCTAAAAATAAAGATTTGGGTTATCGTATTGAACAAAAAACTTTGAACGCTCAAAATTATGGGATTCCTCAAAGTAGAGAGAGGGTTTTTCTTATTGGTATTAGAAACGATTTAGATAATCGCTATTGGCGTTTTCCAGTAGAAACTCATGGAAATAATGGGAAACATTATTTGACTGTTAAAGACGCTATATCGGATTTACCTCATTTAGAAGCTGGCGAAAGCTGTACTGAATATTCTATACCAGCACAATCAAATTATCAGATTTTAATGCGAGGAAATAATATATGTTTAATGGATCATTGTATTGGTATTTATGGTGAAAAAATTAACACGGTAATTAAAAATATTGAACAAGGACAAGGTAAAGAGGATTTTAATAAATTAGTTGAATCAGGTAATCTTGATGAAAAATACTATCTAACATCAGGATATAAGAATACTTATGCAAGGTTATGGTGGGATAGACCAGCAACAACTTTAACTAATAGCTTTGGAACACCGTCTTCATTAAGATGTATACATCCACAGCAGGATAGAGCTCTATCGACACGTGAAGGTGCAAGAATTCAGTCATTTCCAGATTGGTTTGTTTTTTGGGGAAATAAGTATGAGCGTAATTCTCAGATTGGTAATGCTGTTCCACCATTATTAGCATTAGCATTATCTAAGTCTGTGGATGAATGTTTTAAAAAATGGGAGTAGAATAATGAGCAGGGATAAGTTTACATTTTCTTTTGGTTGGTTGGCATTAAAACTTTTGGGAAAGAGTTTATATTCAAATACATGGAGTGCAATATCTGAACTAGTAGCTAATGGATTTGATGCTGGCGCAAGAAATATTTATATTTTCTTTGATATTTGTGATAAGAAGAATGCAGTTATTGAAATTTTTGATGATGGGAGTGGAATGGAGAAGGAAGATTTATCTTCTTCTTATGTAAAAGTTGGATATAATAAACGATTAAAATACAATGAGAGAATAGAAGATAGCTATTTAGTAATGGGGCGTAAAGGTATTGGTAAATTAGCTGCTTTATATTTATCAGAAAATTATTATCTAATTACAAAAACTATAAATGGTAAAAATATTCAGCTTCAAATGGTATACAATGAGAATAAAAAAAATGAAAATGAATCACCTTATTTATCCATTTGTAAGGATGAAATAAAATTGTCATGTTATAATGAGTGGTCAACATTTAAATCAGGAACTTGTTTACAAATGAATAATGTTGATTTAACTGGTTTGGGAGAGATTGCGTTTGAATCATTAGCGAAGAAATTATCTAATTTTTTTGCATTAGATTCTATGGTAGATAGAAAAATAAATCTATGTGTAAGGGAAAAACAAAGTGATAAAATAGTATTTAAAGAAATTGAAAAATCTATAGCTTTTAAAAATATGGCATTTTTACTATATAATCATAATAAATTCAAAAAGATTGTTGACCAATTAGCTGGACATAAGGTTTTATTTCCAATGAATCAAGAAAGAGAATATAAACATGATATTGAAATTCAAAAGTTTGAGGATCTTGAGAATATAAAATATAAAGGAACAATAGAATATAAGACCTCTAGTGGTGGGTATATAAGCAAAGAGTATGAGTTACGTGGCTGGATAGGGTTACATAGTACTATAGATTTAAAACAAGCTAAAAAAAATGATAATGTATTTTCACGTAATAAGTACTATAACCCTATTCAGTTGAGATTATATATTAGAAATAAATTGGCAACGGATAATTTTTTGTCATACTTAAATAATACTCAGGCTTTTATTAACTATATTGAGGGTGAGATTCATTTTGATATATTAGATGATGATGATTTACCAGATATTACAACGTCAAATAGACAAAATGTAGATGAGCATGATGAGCGTGTAAAAATTTTAGTTGATATAGTTAATAAGTTTATTGATTATTTAATAAAAAAAAGATTAAATCTGAATAGTTTAATTAAAAAGGAAGAAGCATTAATTACAAAAAAAGGTAAAGAACGATTTACAAAGGAGTTTAAAGAAGAATTAGAGAAGTATCCTCATTTAGATGCTAAAGTTAAAGATGAATTATCTTTAGTAATGAGTAATAAAATTAAGGGTGATATATCAGTAAAAGATAAATATATGGTATTTATATCTCATGCAAGAAAAGATAAAATATTTACAGACTTTATATATAATTTATTGTTGAAACAAGGTGTAAATGATAATGAGATATTTTATACATCAAAGGATGAAGATTCTAGTAGCTATAATAATATAGATCCTTTGGCAAAACAGATTAAAGACAATATAATTAATAAAAATGTATTATTATTATACTTGACAAGTTCCAATTATAAACAGAGTGAATATTGTTTGTTTGAAGGCGGCGCAGGTTGGGCAACTAGAAGTGTTGGAGACTATATTTTATTATCATTAACATATAATGAGATTCCTAAGTTTTTAACAAATGGGAAGTTAGAATATTTACTTGAAGAGAATAAGTCAGTTTCACTTAATAGGAAAAATTATACAAATATTGTGGATATATTAAATAAAATTATACAGCATTTAAATTCTGGTAGGAGGAGTGGAGATTTAATTAATTTATTTTCTAAAACAGATATACCTTCTGATATAGTACTTGCTGAATCTGGAAAAAAGATTGAAGAATATATGGATCCCGAAATAAGAAAGTATTGGAAATTTTATATTGGAGATAAAATAGAAGATTATTTAAAGAATAAATATTTAAATGATGCTGAATAAATCTTTAGTGTGAGAATCATAATCTTTTTATAAAATTTGTATTATTTTTTTCATTATGATTAGTTATACAATCGATATTAATCTTTCTGGTATTGATTTTATAATCTCTCATAATGCGTATTATCAAGTGATTTATACAACTAATTCAATAAAGAATACATATGATGTAGACCAGAGTAATTGCGATGATGTCGCTTACAACTAAAGCACATATATATAAACAAATTTGTTCAAATAGTATAAGTGATGACGATATTACGTATTTAGATAGGAGATATATGTTGCTAAATAACGTCAATTAAAGAGGGATACGGTTGTTAATTTACATAATATTGTTGGAGGTATATTCTTAACACTACTATTTGCTGTACTGATGAAAGATGCACTAGATAATATGTTTAATTCAAAAGTATATTATTTTGTTGAATCTTCAATTATTACTGGGGGTATTATTAAAAATAAAACACCAAACACTACTGATAAAACATATGTGGCTTTTAAATATGACGACCTAAGTAAAAGTTCTTTGAGAAAGACAACACTGAGCGGGACTGTTGAGATGGATATTACAGGTTTAAAATTTGAGCTGAGCGAATATCCAAATCAAGAGTATAATGTTATCCTTTATTCCCATGTAACGAAACTAGTTACATCAAATGATATTAATACTAATGGCTAATTATGTAGTGCCATCAATCTATTCGATTCAAGATTTAGACGATTATAGCAAAGTTGAGACATATAAAACTTATACCTTTAGAGTGCCTAAAACAGCTGTAAAAGCTACGAGGCTAAATGAAAAACTAGATGGTGTAGCTTTTACAATTGATAAAGATATAAATCAACAAATACGGATTGAACCTAATAAGATATCCGAAAAAGGTATATTTAGTACAGTCGATGAGATTCGTATATTAACTAAGATTGATAATAAGTCAGCAGAGTTATTTGGTGTACCTGGAGCAAAAATGGTAACAAAGGGACTTTATACTTATGTTTGGAATGATGGTGTTCCAGGGCTATTACTAGATCTTGAATTAGATAATCAACAAGGTATATTGATGTTTGTTACTTATGATGAAAACCATAAGTATGTAAACACAATTCAATACCCATTAGACAATGGTTCATATAGTAAAACTCAGTTACGTAAATTAATTACTGATGTAAAATTATCATCTACTGGTAATTTGTATGAAGGTGATGTTTGGGTTATTTAGTTAAAACTATTTATAATTGAAAACAAGGAAAGAAATCCTTGGATTTTTTCCTTGTTTAGATATGATATAATTTATATCAAAGTGAGGCATAAATGGTTTGGTCGCCAGACTTCGCTTCTAGATTTATTGAATTGAAGAAACGGTCTGACTTCTATGTCGGGCCTTTTTTCATATAATCTCTCATTGTCAATTTCTAGAAGATTAGTAACGGTTGGGTCATTTAGCGGGATTAAGCTCAATATAGTGTTAGTAATAATAAAAGTAAAAATATGAAAGGTTCCTAATTGTCATTAATTTGTCTATTAGGACCTTTTCTATTTTCAGTACTAAATATTTATATTTTTGTGGTTCATGAAATATTCATAATTTGATTTATCTATGATAAAATATAAGTAATATAGCTAGATTAAAAGATTTGGTATACTTTTTTATTGGAAAAATGTAGGGGAAAATATGGGGTATATTGATAATTTAACAACAGAGGAAAGAGTTTCTTATTTAATAAAACCTATTTTAACGATACTTAGTCAATCGAGTAGTCCATTAACGGCAGCAGAATTACGCTCTCAAATAATTAAGATGGATCCATATATTGCTGAATATGCTGAAGCTGTATATACTTCAGAGAAAACAGGAATCCCTTATAAGGATTTTACTAAAAGATTTAGTCTTGCAATTAAAGAGCTAGAAGTTTTAGGTATTTTAAGTCGTGAGGGTAAAGGTCAAAATAGTAGTATTTTATTAACACCAAAAGGTCAAGAACTAGATATATCAACATTAAATGTGGAAAAAGAAATTAGGGCTAAAGCGCAAGTTTATTGGAAAGCGAGACGAAAAAAGATAACTAAGAAAAAAACAAAGGCAGCTAATGTAGCAAAAAATGAAAAGAGATTGTTATGGAGAGCAACTGCAAACTTTAAAGAATCTGGTTTCTCTTGGTATCAACTTGAAGTTGGTGATGTTGTTACGTACAACTATGCAACTGAAAAGAACATAGAAATCGGAAGATTTGGCTTAGGGTATAATAAAGATTCTGGAGCGGGCTCTAATCAACCTGCGGGTTCCATAGTTTGTGTTTTTCAAATTGTTGATTATTTAATTTTACCTGATTTACAAACTAACAAAGCCGTATTACGTTGTGTACATAAATTTGATAACCCAATAAGTCTTTATGAGATTAATAGTTGGTTTAATGATGGAAGTTCATTAAATCTTCAAGGTGGGCTTGCCTCAATTTCAGATACTCAAGCAGATATTATTATTAATAAATTTGAAAGTATTATACCTAAATTATCACCCTTTATAAAAAGTAGTAAAATATTTTTACCAATAGATCAAAGAGAACATCCACTACAGATAATGTTGTATGGTGCACCTGGTACTGGCAAAAGTTATAGTATAAGCTTTTTAATAAGACAAAGTTATCCAAGCTTCAATGAATGTGATGATAACCCTTATGTTTTCCGTACCACTATTTATCGTGATTACTCTTACTTTGATTTTGTAGGTAATATTATGCCTGTAACAAAAGATGGGAAAATTTCTTATGAATTTGTACCAGGAATTTTTACAACTGCTCTATTTGCTGCGTTAAGAAATCAAGATAGTGGTATAGATGTATATCTTATTTTAGAGGAAATGTCTCGTGGTGATATTGCTAGTATTTTTGGTGACATATTCCAGCTATTGGATAGAGATGATACAGGTAAAAGCATGTATGGTATTAACAATAAATCCATTTATGAATACCTTATTTTAAATGGATCTATAAAGCCAGGATATAAGATTGTTATTCCAAAGAATTTACATATCATAGGTACCGTTAATACAAGTGATCAAAATGTTAATGTTATTGATACTGCGTTTAAACGAAGATTCGATTTTAAATATGTCGGAGTTGAACCTGTTAAGTCAAATAATAATGGCTACGTCAATAATTTTAGTATTAATTTTACAAGTGACAATCAGTATGAGTGGGTAAAACTATATCAAGCAATCAATCATGTTATAATAAATGATTTAGGATTAGCAGAAGACAAACAGCTAGGGCCTTTCTTCTTAAAGGATAAAGGTAATGATGACTTAAATAGAGATCAAGTTGCTAATAAATTATTACATTACTTATGGCAGGATGTAGAGCGTGTTTCGTATACTAGTGGAAGCCTTTTTGCTGACGGTATAACATCTTTTAGTCAATTATATTATGCATTTGAGAAGCGAGAAAATATTTTAAGTAAATCTGTAATCGAGCAATATGGGAAGTTATGATATGGAAAAGGATGTATTGGACTATCACTTTGAAATTATTAATGATGGTGATAATTTGACAGAGTCTTTTTGCGACGATTGGGATATTTATCCATATTGTGATCGATATAATGAGAGGTTGAGCTGCTCGTTTGTAGGGATGGTAGTGAAAGAAGGTAATATTCTACTATCCTTTCCTAAGCACTATAATGTTGGTAAAGTCACTTCACGAGATGAGAAGTTATGGATATTACAATCGATGAAAGATATATTACATATTATAGAGCAAGATAGACAATTGTATGGGGTTGAGCCTGGACAATTAACTGACACGATTCCTGTAGATGCATATCATTATATTCTTAGATATTATTTAGAGCTTGGATTATATCATCGTCAAATAAGGGATACCTCTAAAGGTTATAAAGGGCACATCAATTGGCATCAAACAATAAATTCAATTCGTCCTTTATTAAGTGATGGAAATTTTATATATTCTCCATTTATAGTTAACTGTGAATATGATGAGTCAATTTTTATAACTGAGTGTATGGATTATGTCTTATATGATTTTTATAAATCATTTCAATCTTTATTAGATGATATCCATCCTTATAAACGTAAATTTTATAATCCTATTTTTGACGAGTACAATTTTTGCATCTCTAAATTACAAACATTAATTGGTCGTCTTTTCAAGGATCATGAACGGTTGTTGTTGAACTCTTTGATAAGATACTTTCAATGGAAAAGTAATCATAGTAAGTCCTCTAAGTTTCTAACTCTGTATTTTGAATGGTTTTGGGAACGTATGGTACATTCGTATTTGTCTAATCATGTACTAATCTCGGGTGATGATTATGAAATTACAACGGAGTTACAACCTACCAAGCTAAATATAATAAAACCAGATAACATGGATATCGAGCAACGTAAAAATGGTGAACGTAGTCGATTTTCAATACAGTTTGATCATTACTTAAAAATTGTAACTAGTAGAACTCAACCATTAATCTTATTGTTTGATTCCAAGTATTTTTCTAATGATGTGAATGCATTTAATTATAAGCAAGCATTTTATTACTATTATTTGCGTGGTAAATATAAAGATGCCATTATTAGAAATGCTTTAATCATACCTACATCAGGTGAAAGGAGAACTGTAGTACACGTTGATAGACAACACATTGATGGTCTATATATTCGTGAGGAATATATAAACCTTAAGGATGTAATCGACTATTATAATTCGATCATATCTTAATAGTAATTGTAAAAGATATATACATAAGTAAAAAATCTCCCTAGTTGTAATATGATAGCAACTAGGGAGATTTCCTTATTTGGCAGTACGTATTAGTTATGCAGTCTTCGTTTACTGTATATTTTTAAGATTATAGCAATAATTGTATTTAACACAAATAGAGCGGCAAAACATTCTAAAGCAGTAGTATAGCCATATCCTGCTTCGTGAAAGTATGATACGAGCA
>ERZ773008.2230-NODE-2230-length-12869-cov-2.751132_pt1 | contig 12869 bp, 8 predicted proteins | sample MGYA00580664_ERZ773008 | MGnify/ENA primary metagenome ERZ773008 (study PRJEB29015, sample SAMEA2738016) | human oral metagenome | biome: human oral; feature: human-associated habitat; material: dental | place: China | collected 2048 ... | reverse complement strand
CAAGCGAGTGGCTTCCCCTGCGAATATCTGCTGACCTACCATACCATCATCAGTGAGGTTCATGGCATATTTGGCCATTTTGATAGCAGTAGGGGACTTGCGAAGAATCTCTTGTGCCCACTCATAAGCAGTGCTTTCTAACTCTTGGTGAGGGATTACGGCATTGACCATACCCATCTCAAAGGCCTCTTGGGCAGAGTAGTTACGTCCTAAGAAGAAGATTTCTCTTGCTTTTTTCTGTCCCACCATTTTGGCTAGATAAGCCGAGCCGTAACCTGCATCAAAGCTAGCTACATCGGTATCGGTTTGTTTGAAAATAGCATGTTCTCGGCTTGCCAAGGTCATGTCACATACCACATGTAAGCTATGGCCACCCCCTACTGCCCAGCCAGGCACTACCGCGATGACAACCTTGGGCATAAAGCGGATCAGGCGTTGGGCTTCTAGGATATTAAGCCTATGAGCACCATCATCACCTACATAGCCCTGCTTGCCACGTACACGTTGGTCACCCCCACTACAGAACGACCAAACCCCATCTTTGGGAGAAGGACCTTCAGCTGAGATGAGTACGCAACCGATAGAGGTGTCTTCAGTGGCATCTCTCAGCGCATCAATAAGTTCAGAGGTAGTACGAGGACGGAAAGCATTTCTTACCTCAGGGCGGTTAAAGGCAATACGAGCGACTCCATTACACTTCTTGTAGGTAATATCTTCGTATTGTTTGGCGGTTTGCCAAGGGATTTCTGTATTCATTATTCAGTAGGATTATCTATATACATACGATTATTAGTAAGGGAGCGGCTTCGGCAGTGGTCAAACTCTTCTAAGGAAAGCCTATTGGCTACACGCCTAAGTCCCTGTTGTCTTAGGGAAGCACTCTGCTGAGGCATACCTGTGATGAGTTCTAAGGCCTTAGCCAAAAGAGGTTCATTCTCATCGCCTAAAGTGCCTAAATTTCGGACATCTTCTTTGATTTCAAAATTAGGTACTAAACCTGTCTCATAGTGTCCAAAACCAGCGGCATTCTCCGAGCGGAGTACGATAGGTTGCATCGCCCACTTACTGCCTTTGGTCTTGTCCTTTAGTGTGATAGAAGCAAGGTTTTTCCCTAGAGTGGTCTCGCCTATTTGTACGACAGTCAAGTAGGGCTTGAGACCATTGATAATCAGCTCGGAAGCGGAAGCAGTATGCTTGGAGGTGAGTATATATATCTTAGGGAGGTTTAGGGTATGGATAGGCGTTCCTGATATGTTATTTTCGAATGTATGGTCTCGCTTCCAATAATTAGCCATTTTAGTATTAGAAGTTTGCCTTACAAATACTTTATTAGTGTCAGTTCCCTTGATCATACTCGCCAAATAGATAGCCGTTTGCACACTCCCTCCGCTGTTATAGCGCAGATCAAGCACTAAGTCGCTTATCCCATCAGACTTAAATTTACCAAAGACTTCATTCAGTTGCTTGTCGTACTTACTTACAAAGGAGTTATATACAAGGTAGCCAATCTTTTTGCCACTGCGGCTCAGTGTCTTGTGTAGTAATATAGGATCTTCCTGAAGGGGAAGCTGGGAAAGTGTCTTGCTCTCGGTAGGAACTATTTGTTTATTAACCACCTTGAAGAAGCCAAAGGTTAGCGAGTTTTTTTGATTAAATAGCAACTGCTGATAATTGGTCGTGGTGAGTCGCTGCCCATCTACCGATAGGAAAAAATCGCCCCGCTTTACCCCTTTTTTTTCGGCATCGGAGTTAGGGAACACATAGCGTACATAGCCTACAATCTCACCTGTTTCTATTTGGGCTAAGGCATAATCCATACCTGTACTTAGAGAGATCCCTTGGAAGGAGTCTTCTAACTGATCTATATCCTCCACGATAAAGCTAAATCTGTCTTCGGGAGAAAGCAAGTACTTGAAAAGCACTTCGGGAGTGCTAAAGTTCTTAAGGTAGCTTACATAACGCTTACTTGTAGCATTGGTATAACCTAACGATTTCTCAAAGCGAGTATCAGAGAGGTCATTTATTTCTTCTTGCCACAAGTAGTATTGGTTGAGTCCTTTCCAAATAAAATCTTTGGTGCTATATAAGGGATCTTCAGCCTCAGCCTTTCGGGTAGCCTCTTCTAATTGCTTTTCTATTGGTTCTTTACTGCAAGAGAGTAAGCATAGGGAAAGTATTAGCAGTAGGGAAAATCTTTTAATCATAAGTTATTTAGTTTATGTAAAAAGTTGCTGCAAAGGTATGGATTTTTAGGCAAAAAGAAAAGTGAAATTCTTTTTTAGAGGTAAAAAAATAGCTATGGATCATTGATAATTAGCTATTAAATTCGTATCTTTGCGCATCAAAACCCATAACAAACATGTTTTCAGTAGGGGACAGCGTAGAAGTGATAGACGAACTCATCTCAGGGGTAGTTACCAAAATTACTCCCAAGGGGGTGTGTATAGAGACCATCGAGGGGATTAGTCTTACTTTCGCCCCCTCAGAATTGGTCAAGACAAACCCCAATACTCTTATTCCCTATCATAGAGCCATGTATGTAGAACCGAAGGACGAAAAAAAGAAGAAAAATGTGGCACCCAAGGGGCAAAAATCAAGAAAAAAGCCTGCCCATCACATGGAGATAGACCTGCATATAGAGAAATTGGTTACTCATACCCGAGGAATGACCAATTTTGATATGCTCAATACTCAATTGGAGGAAGCCCAACGCTGTATAGAATATGCCATAGAGAAGGGTGTCCCCAGTATTGTCTTTATACACGGCGTAGGGGAGGGCGTACTTAAGGCCGAGTTAGAGACTCTTTTTTCCCGCTATGACCTAAGCTATCAGGATGCCGACTATATGCGCTATGGTATGGGTGCAACCGAAGTATTTTTGCAAAACATATTTTAAAATATAAAGATAATGACAACAAAAGAAAAATTATCATTACTTCGTAATGAGATGAAAGCCAATGGTTTGGATGCTTTTGTGGTTTTCAATGCAGACCCTCACATGAGTGAGTATTTTACCCCTTATTGGGAGGAAAGAAAGTGGATTTCCAGTTTTGATAGCTCAGCAGGCTATATATTCATCACTCATGACAAGGCTGTATTATGGACAGATGGTCGCTACTTAGTACAAGCTAAGAACGAGCTTACAGGTACAGGAGTAGATTTCTTCATAGAAGGAACTAAAGATGCTCCGCTTAGCCAACAATGGCTTTTGGATGAACTTCCACAAGGGGCAAAGGTAGGTTGCAATGGTCTCTGTACTCCACACAATACTTGGAATCTATTGAGTGATACCCTTAAGCAAAAGGATATTACTATGGTAGATAAGCCGCTTATTGAGAAGATATGGAAAGAACGCCCTAAGGACGATAGACAACCGATCTATGTACGTCCTGAGAAATATACAGGACGTCCTACTTCCGATAAACTGGCCACCCTTAGAGATATTATGGCTAAAAAGGGCGTTACTCACTTCCTTGTTACAGCTCTTGATGATATAGCATGGATTACCAACCTCCGTGGTAATGATGTGAATTTCAACCCTGTTTTTTTGGCTTACCTTTGTATCACTCCTAAGAGTGCTACTCTTTTCGTAGATACTAAGCAGTGTGATGATTCGGTAAAGGCCTACCTCAAAGAACAACATATTGAGCTTAAGGATTATCATGATTACTTTAAGGAATTACAAAAACTCAAAGGAGAAAAGATACTTCTCTCTCCTGATGCTAACCAATCTATCTACAATACAATAGGAGGACAAAATACCCTACATATAGAACCTTCTCCTGTACAATTACTCAAGGCGGTTAAGAATGAAACCGAATTGGAAGGCTTCCGCAAAGCTATGGTAAAAGACGGGGTAGCCTTGGTGAATTTCTTCTATTGGCTTGAAAATAACATAGGAAAGACTCCACTTACTGAACACTCTTTGGGAGATGTCATGGACAAGTTCCGTGCCGAACAAGGCTTCTTGGCCAATAGTTTTGGTAAGATCATAGGCTACGAAGGCAATGGTGCCATTGTGCATTACCATGCCGCTACCAATCCCGAAGTGCCTTTGCATGCTAAGGGAACGGTACTGATAGACTCCGGTGCTCACTATATAGAAGGTACTACCGATATTACCCGTGTGATTCCTCTTGGGGATTTCTCGGAAGACTTCAAGCGGGATTATACCCTTGTGATGAAGGCGATGATTACCCTAAGTACCACCATCTTCCCTGCGGGTACTCGAGGGGTACAGCTCGATTCCATTACCCGTGCTATACTCTGGAAGAATGAGCGTGATTTTGGACATGGTACAGGTCATGGGGTAGGTAGCTACCTATGTGTACACGAAGGGCCACAGAGCATTCGTAAGGAGATGAGAGATGTGCCTATGCTCGAACATATGGTTTGTTCCAATGAGCCTGGTATCTATTGTGAAGGTCGCTATGGTATTCGTATAGAAAACCTCGTTGCGGTACAGAAACACAGCTCCAATGAGTTTGGCGATTTCTATCGTTTGGAAACCCTTACCCTTTGCCCATTGGATACCCGTGCTATAGAGGTAGCTATGCTTACCGAAGAGGAACGCCAATGGCTCAATAACTACAACCAATGGGTAGAGAAGACCCTTAGCCCGTTGGTAGGTAAGGAACAACAAGCATGGCTTAAGGAAAGATGTAAGGCGATATAATCAGAAGACTCAAGTAAGCGGGGAGACAAGTTCCACCAAGGCATGTGGCTGAATAACAAAGCGCTTGCCAGTTGAGAGTTCTTTACACTCGTAGCGCTTGATCTTCTTATCACCTTTTTGAAATACACGTCCGTCATCGGTACGGAAAAGACTATCAGTGGGGAGTTCAAATACGTAATATTTGGCACGCTCCCCACTATCATATTGTCGCATTGCCAAAGTTAGGTGTACATCGGTATCGCTGCTGGCGGAAGGGTTTTGGAAGTGAATGACAAGGTAGGAGAGCAGTTCAGCGGGAAAGATCTCAACTCGCAAGAAAGGCTTCATCAGGGCTTGGTAGGTAGTTTTCCATTCATTGCCATGAGGCTTTATTTGCTTGCCATACTTCTCAATAGCTACCAAGTGTGCGATCTCATGGATAAGGGTCATCAGGAAGCGATATTTGTTCAGATTGGCATTGATCGTAATCTTATGCTGTCCGTTGGGCAGGCATTGGTAATCCCCATGCCTACTCTGTCGCTCATTGACGATCTTAAGATAGATCCCTAAGTTCTTAATCAACTCAAAACAAGGAATCACCGACTCAGAAGGTAAGTATTTGTATAAAATTTCTTCCATAATGAGTGCAAAAATAAGAAAAAAAACAGTAATACAAGTAAAACAATGGAGAAAATCATAAGAGAGTTTGCCCTATTGCGATATGTTCGCAATTGTAATAGGAAAGGAGAGTTTCCCAAATTCCAAGAAATAGCTAAGGAGATGTCCAAATATGTCAAGGAAAGAGAAGATAATAAGGAACGCAAATATCGCTATGATAAGCAGTTATTTCGCCGAGATAGGGAATCGCTTAAGGAAAAGGGTTGTAAGATAGAGCGCAATAAGGAAAATGGTTATCTCTTTAATGAAGAGGGGAGCGAGCTTATAGATAACTTTTTGACTGCTTATATGCTGCTGACTGCTCAGAATAAAAAAAGTCTGCTTCCCCCATATGCCATCCCAGAGTCTCGAAAGAATACTGGGTCAGAACATCTATCTGACTGTATACGTGCCATAGAGGCCTGCCATGAGTTACAGCTTATCTACTACGACTATCGTGATGAAAAAGAAAAGTCCTACACTGTGCAGCCTTATAAGCTCAAGCATAAGGATTATAAGTGGTACCTCTTAGCTGTAGATGTAGCCCATCCTGAAATACCTTTTAAGTCCTTTGCCTTGGAGCGTATTAACGAGATAGAGGAGGGAGATACCTTTCGCCCGAATAAGCAACTTGATTTTGAAACTCCTTACCGCGACGCCTTTGGGATGTTCACTGATGAGCCAGCCGAGCGGCTTGTTTTGGAGTTTGACCATCGCGATGGTCATTATCTACAAGCTTCACCTATACATCCCTCTCAGAGAGTAGTGAGCAACACCAAAACACGAATTACCTTTGAGCTGTATATCAAGCCCACCCTTGACCTTATCATGGAGCTGATGAAGCGCAGTTGGTCACTCACCATCATAGAACCACAGTACCTAAGAGAGGAATTTATTACATATTGGCAAGAGGCGATAAAGAGGAATAAAAAAGTGAAGAGTGAAGAGTGAAAAATGAAAAGTATTAAGACGCAATAAATTGCGTCTCTACGGAAGACTATGCTAAGCAAATAATCGTCTTAGCCAGCGTATGTGTAGAGACGCAATTTATTGCGTCTTAGAAAGTTAAGAGCAGTATTAATTTTATATTAGTACTTGATTGTCTGAATGTAGTATTCTTTGAAATCAACCTTAGAGAATTTATCAATGAAGTGATTAGGAGCTTGCTCTGTTAAGATTTCTAATCTGTATTGATTATTTTTATCCTCTCTTATTCTTAGTTTATCAAAGGAGTCATTATTATTTATTTTGAATACATGGACTTCTTTTTTTGTATTTATTATTCAATAAGATCCAACTTCCTAAGAGTTTATCCTTATTAGGTTCAATCCACCAAACGGGCATCGTTTTATTTATGTTTGCAAAAAAGAAAGTGTCTTTATCGGAAAGTTCATTTATTTGATTTTTTACGATGCTAACAATATCTTTTTTATTTATTGCTGTTGTGATAGCTTCTTCAAAATCTTCATCGGATAGTTCGTCTTCCTCTAATTCATCTACATTTATATGATCTTCAATTTCTATATTATTTGTTTTATCATACTCTCTATGGCAGCTTTTACAAAGAATAATGACAGATTTTTCTAAAGGAGTATGCTCTTCTATAAATTTTTCTAAGAATAGATTAAGATCTATATCAATAATATCATTACTACTAATTTCTTTTTTTTTCAGTCATTTCACAAATAATATTGGCGACAATAACAGGACGTTCTTTTCCTTTTAAGTGAGCAGCTTCTAATTTTGTTCTATTTTTACAGTGAGAACAAGTTCTATGTTTTTTCTCTTTTCTGCTTATATTAGCAACGAGATTTCTTGTAAGAGGATTTATAAACTTATTAAAATCCTCAAAAGTTCCAACAAATTTTGACATAATATAATAATTTAAAATGATTGCGAAATTACGAAAATATTTTTATATATACAAATAAATTTTATTATTTTTAAAGCAAAAATTTAATCCATTCTAAGAACCTAGTTCGGTTATCTTTATTGCTGGATTTTCCTTTTGTTTTTTCATACCAATCATTGGTAACATAGTATTTTTTGCCTTTGTATTCAAAAAAATCATTGGGGTAATATCGGTCTCTTCCACTATTATCTTTGCTACTATTCACCTCATCTACTTCTAATAAGATAGGGAAGGTATGCCCTAAGTTCTTACAAGCCTGAACATTGGTAATATTCACAAGATAAGTCTCTAATAGCCCATAATCTCTCATGAATTCGAGTAGTCTAAAGGCAAAATCTTTGTTGGGAAGCTCATCAATACCTTCTAGTACATGCTTATTCTCATGTATAGGACTTGTGTCTTCTCTCTCTTCTTTTTTGCTCGTTAATTGAAACTCCACTTGTGAGAGGACGCTCTCTACCTCTCTGAGTAGGGCGATGGGGATTGTCCGAGGAGCAATCTCTTTGTAGGGTTCACCTTTTAACAAGCTTTGAGTTATAAGGGTGAGTTGCGGATAGGTAGCTTCATCCAAGAGGTCTAAGGCTGTAACTGTTTGTGGGACAGCGTGTAAAATAAGGTCATGGATGGACTGGGCAATGAGGGGTACTAAATCACCATCCTGAGTAGGGGCATAGACGTTTTCCCCATTGATTAGCACATGCCCACTTTTAGGCTCTATGCGTAGTTCCTTTAGGTTGGTTAGCTTTTCATAGGTATCTTCTACAAAATAGCTGATGTTTTTACTTAGGTGCTCTATCATGTTATAAAAAAGTTTTTGATGCATGCGGTTAAGTGTGGAATGAATTGTACTTAGGGATAGCGTTATACGTCCATCACTGCTGCAAAGGTGATGTCTGTTTATTTGAGAAGAAAGGAATCTTTGTGCTTGCCTAAAATCCATAGATGTGACTGGTAGATTCATCCTTGCTTCCCCTAAGATTTCATTGATACGTTTGTCCAACAATTGAGAAGATTCAAAAGGAATTTCTGTCTCTTCGGTAAAGAAAGGCAGCTGGATAATGCTACGCTCATGGTGCAAACGCCCTTCAGAGTCCATCCATAGGGAGGGGGTGAAAAGGCTGTTATACTCCATGATGTCCTTTACCGTCATGGTATCTTTGTCCAAGCACTCAGAGGTGCCTATCAGGTGAATACCCTGCTCTTGGCAGCCTTCTAAGGCATTGAATAAGTCCTTGTGCTGGTGGTAAGAGGTATAGGCATCGCTAACGAATATGACCCAGTGGGTATCAAAGGTGTTTTCTGCCTTGCGTTTTTCATTTTCAGCTACTATTAAGGGGAGTACTTCCTCGGCTTGGGTAGCTTCGGTAAGCATAAAGGGAGCAATACGGGAGCGCAGCTCAGGGTGCTTGTTAGGCTCTTCTATCCAAGCGATTTGTACCCGCTTGTGGTTGTTGGGGGTTAGTAGAGAATGCAGAAAAAGCTGTTGGAGCTTGTAGCGGTAGGAAGGCAGATCACACTCTATAGCAATATGCTTGGAGCTTGCTAAGTCTATAGAATACAAATCACTATCATCTAAGCCCAAGATAATAGGGAGTATTCCTTTAGTCTTTCTAAAGCAGGAATAAGAGAGTAATTCCTGTAGATGGAAGAAATGGCTGGTTTGGTTGGGCATACGTATTTCTAAGAACTTATGCTGTGTCATCTCGCCTAGGAAGCTATCGGAGATCACTACATATCCCTCAGGGAAGGCTTGTTGTATTCTCCATAACTCTTTGGTGGGGACTAGCCTTTTGAGTTCCACCGAGAAAGTGGTATAGGCTTTACTGACCCTAAAGTGTAGGGACTTTTTGAAAGGAATAAGTAAGGAGGTTAGTTTTTCCTTGATATAACGCTCCTGTTGGGCAATCTCTCTTTGGAGCAGTGCGCGCATGGTGGGTTGTTGGGTCATAAAATTTTCTTTTTAAATTATGGGGCAAAGGTAGGTCTAAGAGGTTGTCAAATTGTGATACCCATGCAAAAAAATTACAAATAAAAAAATATGGGAAAATATTTGATTTTTATGCAAGAATGTTATATCTTTGCTCTTTTATAGAAGAAAAATGAAAAGTGAAGAGAGAAAAGTAATCAAACTCAAAAGTCAAGATATAAAACTTAATCTTACCCCTAATAATCTATAATCCTATTAATTCTTAATTTAAAAAATTAGAAAATGAAATTTACAGAGTACAAAGCCTTAGAACTGACCAAAATAGCTGAGGAGATATTGCAATTCTGGAAAGATAATGCGATATTTCAGAAAAGTATAGACTTCCGCAATGGGAAGGAGCCTTTTATTTTCTATGAAGGTCCCCCTTCTGCTAATGGATTGCCTGGTATTCACCACGTAATGGCACGTTCGCTAAAGGATATTTTCTGTCGTTTCCATACCCAATTGGGGGCACAGGTGTTCCGCAAAGCAGGTTGGGATACTCATGGGCTTCCTGTGGAGTTGGGCGTAGAAAAGGAATTAGGCATTACCAAGGATGATATTGGTAAAAAAATCTCTGTAGCCGATTATAACAAAGCTTGTAAGGAGGCGGTGATGCGCTATACCAATATATGGAACAACCTTACTGAACAGATAGGTTATTGGGTGGATCTGGACGATCCTTATATCACCTATAAGCCCAAATATATGGAGACGGTATGGTGGCTTCTTAAACAGTTGTATAATAAGGGATTACTCTATAAGGGGTATACCATACAGCCCTATTCACCTAAGGCAGGGACGGGGCTTTCCTCTCATGAGCTTAACCAACCTGGTTGCTATCGCGATGTAAGTGATACGACCATCACAGCTCAGTTCAAGGTAAAAGACTTCTCTCCTAAAGCAAAGATGGAACTTGGTTCTCCTGAGGGAGCTGTGTATATCCTTGCTTGGACGACTACCCCTTGGACATTGCCTTCTAACACTGCATTGGCTGTAAGCAAAGAGATTGATTATGTCTTGGTACGTACCTTTAACCAATATACTTTTGAGCCTATACAAGTGGTGTTGGCTAAGGAATTGGTAGCCAAACAGTTTGCTGGTAAGTTCTTTGAAACTTCTGAGGAGGCAGATTTTGTAGCTTATGCTAATGACGAAAATCGCAAGAAGGTGCCTTATGAGGTTTTGGCTGAATGCAAGGGAGCAGACCTTGTAGGGACTACCTATGAGCAGCTTATTCCTTGGTTTCTTCCTGCTGAAAATGCAGAAAAGGCTTTTAGAGTGATCCCAGGTGACTTTGTAACTACCGAGGACGGTACAGGTATCGTACATATAGCTCCTACCTTTGGGGCAGATGACGCCCGTGTGGCAAGGGAAAATGGCATTCCGCCTATGTTGGTCAGAGATGAGAATGACAACTTAGTACCTTTGGTAAATTTGCAAGGGCGTTTTCTTAAAGGAGACAAAGTACCAGCCCTTTTTGCAGGACAATATATCAAGAATGAATACTATAAGAGTGGCGAGGCGCCCGAAAAATCATGGGATGTGGAGCTGGCTATATTGCTCAAGACAGAGAACAAAGCCTTTAAGGTAGAGAAATATGTTCATAGCTATCCTTATTGTTGGCGTACCGATACTCCTGTACTCTACTATCCGTTGGACTCTTGGTTTGTGAAGATGACAGCTGTAAGAGACCGTTTGGTATCGCTCAATCAGGAGATTAATTGGAAGCCTAAGGCTACAGGAGAAGGGCGTTTTGCCAATTGGTTGGAGAATATCAACGACTGGAACCTTTCTCGTTCCCGCTATTGGGGAATCCCACTACCTATTTGGCGTACTGAGGATACTAAGGAAGAAAAAATCATCGGTTCGGTGGAAGAGTTGGTTACAGAAATCAACAAGTCCGTGGCTGCAGGCTTCATGCAGGAAAATCCTTTTAAAGACTTTAAGGTGGGGGATATGTCCGAGGCTAATTACGACCTTATAGACCTGCATAAGAACATAGTAGATGAGATTACTTTGGTTTCCGACTCAGGCAAACCCATGAAGCGCGAAAGTGACCTGATAGACGTATGGTTTGACTCAGGGTCTATGCCTTATGCGCAGGTACATTATCCTTTTGAAAATAAGGAACTCATAGATAACGGCAAGGCCTTCCCTGCTGACTTTATTGCCGAAGGGGTGGATCAGACCCGTGGTTGGTTCTATACCCTACATGCGATTGCTACGGCGATATTTGATACCATTTCCTTTAAGAATGTGATGTCCAATGGCTTGGTATTGGATAAGAATGGTCAAAAGATGTCCAAACGCTTAGGTAATGCGGTAGATCCGTTTGAGACCTTGGCCAAGTACGGAGCTGATGCTACTCGCTGGTATATGATCTCCAACGCCAACCCTTGGGACAACCTCAAGTTCGACGTGGAAGGCATAGAGGAAGTACGCCGCAAGTTCTTTGGTACGCTTTACAATACCTATTCTTTCTTTGCTCTCTATGCCAACTTGGACGGCTTTACCTATGCTGAGGCAGAAGTACCTTTGGAAAAACGACCAGAGATAGACCGCTGGATTCTCTCCGAGTTGCACACCCTTATAGCCAAGGTCAAAGAAGCCTTCTTGGATTATGAGCCTACTCGTGCTACTCGACTTATTTCTGACTTTGTACAAGAGAACTTAAGTAATTGGTATGTACGTCTTTGCCGTCGTCGTTTTTGGAAAGGAGAATACGAAGAAGACAAGATATCCGCTTACCAAACCCTCTATACTTGTTTGGAAGTGGTGGCTAAGCTCTCCGCTCCAGTGGCGCCTTTCTTTATGGACAGACTCTACCGAGACCTTAATGCCGTAACAGGCAAAGATAAGGCAGAATCCGTACACCTAACCGATTACCCAGAGAGCCAAGCCGCTTATATAGATAAGGCTTTGGAAAGCAAGATGGAGAAGGCGCAGAACATCTCCTCCTTGGTGCTTTCTCTCCGTAAGAAAGAGATGATCAAGGTACGCCAACCTTTGCAAAAAATACTCATCCCTACCCTTAGTGAAGCCGAAAGAGCAGAGATACTGGCGGTGGCTAACCTTATCAAGCACGAGGTGAATGTAAAGGAAATAGAGTTTATCGACGATGCTTCAGGTATTTTGGTGAAACAAATCAAACCTAACTTTAAGGTTCTGGGAGCAAAACTAGGCAAAGACATGAAAGCTGTGGGAGCAGAAATTTCTACAATGAGTTCTGAGCAGATAGCAACCCTTGAAAAAGAGGGGAAAATGAGCATCGCAGGACATGAAATCACCATCGATGATGTAGAAATCTTGACCAAAGATATCCCTGGATGGACAGTAACCAGCGAGGGCAGAATAACTGTGGCTTTAGACCTTACTGTAACTGATGAACTCAGAGCAGAAGGTGTGGCAAGAGAATTTGTGAACCGTATCCAAAATCTTAGAAAAGATAAAAATTTTGACCTGATGGATAGAATTTCTATACAATTAGAGGAGAATAATCCGTTTAAGTCAGAAATCAATGCTAATAATTCTTACATTTCTGCAGAAGTATTGGCGAATAAAATAGAGTTTGTGGATTCGCTTTCTCAAGCTGATGAAATAGAAATCAATGATGTGTATTTCAAAATAAATATAAACAGAGTATATACTCTGTTTATATTTATTTAAAAATACACATC
>ERZ773008.2229-NODE-2229-length-12870-cov-20.061256_pt1 | contig 12870 bp, 9 predicted proteins | sample MGYA00580664_ERZ773008 | MGnify/ENA primary metagenome ERZ773008 (study PRJEB29015, sample SAMEA2738016) | human oral metagenome | biome: human oral; feature: human-associated habitat; material: dental | place: China | collected 2048 ... | reverse complement strand
CCAGCGGGGCCATGAAGACCACGGTGGCCACGCTGGCGGCGATTTGGTGGCTGGCGGCGGCCAGCGCGCCCAGGCGGGCGACGAGCAGGGCCATGAAGGTGAACGAGGTCACTTCCACCACGACCGCCAGCGCGGCGGGCACGCCCAGGCGCAAGAAGGCGGCAAGCTGCCGCCAGTCGGGCCGCTCCGGCTTTTGCCAGATGGCGTAGGGCGCATACAGGGGCCGCCCGCGCAGCAGCGCCAGCGCGGCGAGCATGAGGCCCGCGTAAACGGCCAGCGTGGCCCAGGCGCAGCCTGCCGCGCCTTGCGCGGGCACGCCCAGGCCGCCAAAGGTGAACCAGGCCGAAAGGGCCGCCTTGGGCAGCACCGCGCCAATTTGCAGGGCCGTGACCAGCCGGGGCTGCCCCAGGCTCTGGTTGAGCGTGCTGTAGAGGCGGAAAAACAGCGCGGGCGGCAGCGCCCAGGCTTGCACGGCCAGGTAGCGGCGCGCTTCGGCCTGCAAGGCCTCGGGCACTTGCGCGGCGTCCAGCAGGGGGCCGGGCATGAGCAGCACGGCCATGCCCAGCGCGCTGGCGGCGGCCAGCAGGTAAAGCGACTGGCGCACCGACTGGCCCAGCTGCCGCAGGCGGCCCGCGCCGCGCAGCTCGGCCCACACGGGCAGCAGGGCCTGCAACAGGCCCATCAGGCCCACCTGCACGGTCACGTAAACGGCCACGCTGACAGACAGCGCGGCCAGCGCGTCTTGCGAGTAGCGCCCGGCAATGAGCGTGTCGGCCAGGCCAAAGGCCACGGCGGCCAGCTGCCCGGCCAGCACCACGGCGGCGTGGCGGGCGATGGCGGCCAGCTCGCCGCCCCGGCTCCGGGCGGCGTTAGCGGGGCGGGCAGGGCATTCAGGGGCGCGCGCCATGTTCACCTGCGCAGCCGCATGAAGGCATCGAATTCCCAGCGCCGCATGGCAAGCACGAGCGTGTAGCCCTCGCGCGCGGCCTCGGGCAGTTTCTGGTCGGCCAGGTGCTGCTGGGCGAAGTCTTGCGCCACGCGCTGCAAGCGTTCCAGAAACACCGGCGCCAGGCTGCGGCTGACGCTGCCGTGCACCAGCAGCAGCCCTTCGGCGGGGCCGTCAAAGCCGCCGCTGTAGTAGTCCAGCGCCACGTTGTCGCGGAAAAAGTTCATCACCGGCCCGTGCGGCCGCCAGCGGAAGGCCTTGGCGAGCTTGAGGCGGTAGCGGTTGCCGGGTTTGAGGTCGATGATGCCGATGCGGTCCAGCTGCGCCAGGCATTTCACGCATTCGGCCTCGGTCAGGCGGTAGGCGCTGGTTATTTGCTCCAGCGTCCACTGGCTGAGCACGCAGATGGACACGAGCAGCAGCTTTTCGTCGGCCACCACGGCTTTTTCCTGCTCCAGCGTCAGCTCCTTGAGCAGCGGCTGCGCCTCGGCCACGCGGCGGGCCAGCTCGGCGAAGTCCAGCCGCAGGGCGCGGCAGATGGCGTCAATGCGCGAAAGCGGCATGTCGCCGCGCGCCAGCATGCGCTTGACGCTGGACTCGGCCAGGTTCAGCTGCCGCGCCAGATCGGCGTAAGTCATTTGCGCGGCCTTGAGTTCTTTTTTCAGGGCGGCGATGAGGTCGGCGGTGGTGCTCATGAGTATTTGATTTTGATACTACAGGTTCAGACTTGGCGTTCAAGTCGCATATTTTGCGGCTTTTTGCGGCGTTCGCCCCCAGACTGCGCGGCATCCGCGGTTTTACCCGCTGTTTCATCCTCATCCAAAGGAACAAGCCATGGAACACCTTTCCACCGCCGCCGCCGAGCGCCTGACGCTGGGCCTGACGCTGGGTCTTGTGGCGCTGGCCGCGCTGGCGCCGGCCACGCATTTGCCCGCGCACTATCACCACTTTGCCGATCAGCGCGCACTGGGCGGGCTGCCGTTTGCGATGGACGTGCTCACCAACCTGCCCTTTGCGCTGGCCGGTGCGTGGGGCCTGGCCTGGCTGCGCCGCGCCACGGGGCTGGCGCAGCCGCAGCGCATGCTGGCCGCGCTGTTTTTCGCGGGGCTGGCGCTGACGGCGCTGTGCTCGGGCATCTACCACTTGCACCCTGAAAACGCCGGGCTGGCGCTGGACCGCGCGGGCATGGCCGTGGCCTTTGCGGGCGTCGTGGGCCTGGCGGCGGCAGACCGCGTGAGCGGCCGCGCGGGCCTGGCGCTGGCCGCGCTGCTTTTGGCGCTGGGGCCGCTGGCGGCCGTGTGGGACTGGCGCACGGGCAACATGACGCCCTGGGCCGTGCTGCAAGCGGGCGGCGCGCTGCTGCTGGCGTTGCTGGCGCTGCGCCGCCCACACAGTCCGTTCAGTCCGTTCAGTCCGGATGCAAAGGCTCACGCAGGAGCGCTGGGCTTTTCCACGCTGGGCGTGCTGGGCATCTATGCCCTTGCCAAGGCGCTGGAGATGGGCGATCACGCGGTGTTTCACGCGCTGCATGGCGTGATTTCAGGCCACAGCCTCAAGCACGTGGCCGCTGCGGCGGCGGCCTGGCCGGTGCTGGCGGCGCTCAAAAGGCTGCACGGGCACAGCTTGACACACTGACACAATCCGCGCGCTCCGGATACACGCTTTCAACCCGCCAGAACTTCAAAAAAAGATAGCTGCCCGCGCCCATTCCACAAGGGCCAGGGGCCGGTTTGGCCCCGCAAACCCAGCCTGCGGCAGCGCTTCCGACCGATTCAGACCCCTGCAAAAAAATGAGCCATTCCAGCCAGTTCGGCCTTCTGGCCCAGCGCCGTTTCGCCCCGTTTTTCTGGACGCAGTTTTGCGGCGCGGCCAATGACAACCTGTTCAAGTTCTCTTTCACCGTGATGGCCACCTGGCAGCTGGGCGCCGCGTGGCTGTCGCCCGACATGGCGGGGCTGGTCATCGGCGCGGTGTTCATCCTGCCGTTTCTGCTGCTGTCGGCCACCAGCGGGCAGCTGGCCGACAAGTTCGACAAGCGCGCGCTCATCGTGTGGATCAAGCGGCTGGAAGTGGCCGTGATGCTGCTGGCCGCCGTGGGCTTTTGGCGGCATGACGCGGCCTTGCTGCTGGGCTGCGTGTTTCTGATGGGCGTGCATTCCACGCTGTTCGGCCCCGTGAAATACGCCTACCTGCCCTGCCATCTGCATGAGAGCGAGCTGACGGGCGGCAACGGCATGGTGGAGATGGGCACTTTCGTGGCCATCTTGCTGGGTAGCGTGGCAGGCGGCCTGCTGGTGGCGCTGCCTGATCACGGCCCGCAATACGCCGCGCTGGCCTGCCTGGCGCTGGCGCTGCTGGGGCTGGCCGCCTCGCACGGGGTGCCGCCCACGCCGGCGGCCGCGCCGCAGTTGCGAATTTGCTGGAACCCCGTGGCCGAAACCTGGCGCAATCTGGCGCTGGCCAGGCAGCAGTGGCCGGTGTTCATGGCGCTCATCGGCATTTCGTGGATGTGGTTCTTTGGCGCGGTGTTTCTGGCCAACTTTCCGGCCTTCGCCAAAGAGTCGCTGCACGGCAGCGAGCAGGTGGCGGCGCTTTTGCTGACGGTGTTTTCATTGGGCATAGGCGCAGGCTCGCTGTGGTGCGAAAAGCTCTCGCAAGGGCACGTGGAGCCGGGCCTGGCGCCGCTGGGGGCCATCGGCATGAGCGTGTTTTCCATTGACCTGTATGCCGCCGTGCAAGCGCTGCCCGCCGTGGCCGGTGGCACGGCGCTTTCCGTGGCCGAATTCGTGGCCCGCCCCGGCCACTGGCGCGTGATGGCGGATCTGGCGCTGCTCAGTTTCAGCGCGGGCATCTACAGCGTGCCGCTTTACGCGCTGATTCAGGCGCAGGCCGCGCCCGAGCGCCGCGCGCGCGTGATTGCGGCCAACAACATCCTCAACGCGCTGTTCATGATTGCCGCCAGCGTGCTGGCCGCGCTGCTGCTGCGCGCGGGCTTGTCCACGCAGGCGCTGTTTGCCGCCGTGGGGCTGGTGAATGTGCTGGCAGCCCTTTACGCCGTGCGCACGGCCCCGGGCCTGCTGCTGCGGCTGGCGGCCAAGCTGATTGCGCGGCTGACTTACCGCTTCAAGGTGCGGGGCATGGAGCACGTGCCCGCCACGGGGCCGGCCCTTTTGGTGGCCAACCACGTCAGCTTCATTGACCCCGTGCTGATCATGGCCGCCTGCCCGCGCGATGTGCGCTTCATCATGGACAGCCGCATCTTCCGCGCCCCCGGCCTGGGCCTGGTTTTTCGCATGGCGCGCGCCATCCCCATTGCGCCGCACCATGAAGAGCCGCTGGTCTATCACGCCGCCTTCGAGCAGGCCGTGCGCGCGCTGCAAGCGGGCGAAGTGGTGTGCATCTTTCCCGAAGGCGGCATCACGCGCGACGGGCAGTTGCAGCCCTTCAAGGGCGGCATCATGAAAATTCTGGCCCGCGCCCGCGAGCAGGGCCTGGCAGATGTGCCCGTGGCGCCGCTGGGCCTGTCCAACCTGTGGGGATCGTTTTTCAGCCGCATTGAAAAGGCCGGCGCCATGACCCGCCCCTTCAGGCGCGGCGTGTTCAACCGCGTGGCCTTGCGCGCGGGGCCGCCCGTATCGGGCGACGCCACCAGCCCGCGCGAGCTGCAAGCGCGCGTGCAGGGGCTGATTGACTGACGCCAAGGCCCGCATTTCGCTCCTTGATTCATAGCATGATGTCCTAGTAGAACGTGCGCGGGAGCCATTTTTCGCCCGCCAAATCAGCTCCTCTTTCTGAAGACATTTCCCGTTTCTTTCACCCCTGTGGAGACCACACCATGACCAAAACCCTTGCCCTCACCCTGGCCGCCGCCGCCTTGCTGGCCGGCTGCTACGTCGTGCCCATGGGGCCGGACGGCAAACCCGTGACCGTGCAGCCCGCCGCCGTGCAGCCCGCCACGCCGCCGGCCGCGCAATTCACCGCAGACCGCACGCCAGTTGAGGATCACAAGATCTCCGGGGGCAATATCGGTTACGTCATCGCCAACTGCCTCCACTACAGCTGCTGATTCGTGCCCCAACAGGTAGGGGAAATCATCGCCCACACCGCCTGCAACATAGTGGTGATCTGTCTGGCAAACACCGCAGGTAAGAACCTTCACGAGAGCCTCGCCCGGACCGGGATCGGGTACATTAATAGTCGTTACGGTAACGGGCTCGTTCTTAGCGAGCGCTACAACAGCTTTAACCTTGTGCATGCTTTGGCTTATTCCCTTCGGGATCGTTGAAGAAGTTTCGGGACCTCGTGCGGCTTTACCCGTCGCATAGAGCATGTATGCCCACATGTTCTGACGCATCAAGATTTCTTGATACGTCTTTCCATTCTAGGGCTATCACTAGGGTCTGTACATATGAATAGCTATAAGCTAAGCGTGTTGGTGTGCAGAAAGCTTATACTGCTTGCCGGTCACTTCCCTGAGAATCGCGCGCAAAGGCTAAAGCGTTGCGCCTAAAAACGCCTGAGGTCAGGGCGCTCACATGATCCCGCCCCGGAATATCAAGAAATTTTAGATACGGATGTACCCTCTGGAGCAGGGGATATAGCCTACGCCCGTCGGCAGCGATGGAGTCTTCGGAACCGATTGCGATCAGCAGAGGAACACGAGGGTACGGGAAAGGCGGGTTAGCAGCGTGAATAACGGGAATGCGCGTAGAGTCTGCAAGCGCAGACGGCAGTGAGAAGAACTCGCCGAAGGGTATATGCACAAAATCAAGAAGAGCATCGGTGCGCAAAGGTGAGGATTCAATAATGCTGGTAAAGGCTTCTTCTGTCGCAGGATCTTGGGTAATGGCATAATCAGCACACGAGGCAGAAAGCATAGAGCGCAGGGCTTCGAGGTGATTGTGCAGGGGCATACCGCCCAGAATAAGCGATGCAACGCGAGATGGGTGCCTCAGAGCGAGCTCCCACCCTACCCTAGATCCGAAGGAAAAACCCACACCATGTACTTGCTGGATAGCAAGTTCGTCAAAGAGAGCAGAAAGTGTATCAGCGAAGAGAACCATGCCGTTCTGCGGTGAACCATTTTCTGACACTGTGGTCTGGACGACCGGAAAAGTACCGTGTTCTTCGATTGTTCCCACCGGGAGTTTGGCATCTACCGTAAAGCTGGAGTCTTTGAGGTATTTTCGCCCGTGAAAAGGTAAATCGACGGTTAGCACGGGTATGCCCGCCCGAATATACTGGCGAATCCAGCCGGTACCGCCCCAGAGCTGGTCGCTACGGGTTGCAAAGCCGTGTAGAAACAGAACGGGAGTTGTACCTTTTTCCGCGTCTGCAGGTGTGTAGCGGGTGTATTCAAAAGGCGGTATGGGAGTCTCACACATATGTATATTTTTGCACCTGCGTGCGCTGATTGTGTAGACGAAAATATATATGACGTGTGGGGCGAAAAATCACGTTTATGACAATCACAATCGTGGTGGGTGCGGTATATTTCCGCCAACTACCGCAGGTCTATCCGGTAGTGCGTGTGCCGCTCATGCTGCACTTAAAAAAGCGTGTCTCGCGAAGAGTCTTGACGCTTGGAGCTGCCGTTTTGAGGATTATCGCTGTGTGGCATGGAATCGCGGGTATGTTTTTGAGAGGACTGCGAAGCCTTCTCCTTCACGTCCCTAGAATCCTCAGAGGATTGTGCCTCCGTCGCCCCTGCACGGGTATCGGAAACAGCCTGTCGAAGCATCTCAGTGTTGGTAGAAACAGCAGTCTGCACCCGTTCGAGGATTGAGGGCTCGGGCGGTTTGGGCAGCGTCTGCTGACCGCTTGCAAGGTCTTGGATCTCTTGGGCACTTGAGCTTAGGGCCTCTAATTTTTCCTGGTACTTGGTAATGGCTCGGGTTTCGCGGGGCTCTACACGTAGTTTTCCGTCGATATCCTCACCCGCCACAATTTGGCGCATCCGTTCAAATTCAGCATCGACATGAGCGCCAAAGACCAGCATATTGTTCATGATCCAGAGGAACACCAGCATGACGATGACACCACCGATAAGTCCGTAGGTAGCGTTATATTTGCTGAAATTATTGGTGTAGATGGTAAAGCCTAATCCGCCTAATCCCATGCCAAACAAGGCGATAACGGCTCCCGGCGAGGTCCACCGAATTTTAAGACGCCGCACATTGGGTGTTGCAGTGTAGAGCATCGCAATGAGAAATACCGCAAGAATGAGAATTAAAACCCAACGTCCATTGAGCCACAGAACCTTGATGAGTTCTATATCTACTCCAGGCATATAGGGCGCAACCCAGTCGAGAACTGATGCTCCCAAGAGGAACATCAGCATCATGAGAACCACAAGCACTATAACCCCGGTAGTGATGAGTACGTTATAGGGTTTGAGGAACCACCCGGGTCGTCCTTCGCGTACTCCGTATACGTTATTGAGCGCACGCCCGAAAGACCCTACATATCCGGAGGCAGACCAGAGCGCACTGAGAATACCAATGATTAATGCAAACCCGGCGCCTTGTCCATTGGTTAGCTGATGAATGGGTCCTTCCAGAATCGAGTACATTTGCTGAGGGGCACGCTCTTGGAGGAACCCTAAGATTACCTTGGCGCTGTCTTCTCCCTGCCCAAAAATTCCCAGGAGTGACAGGATCGCGAGCAGAGCAGGAAATGCAGAGAGCACCGTGAAATAGGTGAGCGCTGCGGCTAGATCTGTTCCCCCGTGCGCTCCAAAGGAAAAACCCGCGCGTCGAAAAATATAGGCGATACTGCCTTGAGGAAATTCGCGTATTTTTACATATTCTGAATGAGGAAGTGATTTTTTGCGGCGTCGTGCCATAGGAGCGTTCCTTGTCTTGGTGTTTGCTTGCGGCGCTTAGGAGTACCAAGTACTTGTGGCAATAATACAGGAAATAGTTTTTCTCATGAGGAGGAACGATAGAGCGCGGCACGTATGAGTTCTCTCCACTGAAGAGTTTTACTATTACTTAACAGCGAAAACCTCCATCCAAAAACCTGTGTATGGCAGGGAACAGGATGAAGGTTTTCGAGTCAGCACCTCAAGTGTATCTTAGTTGGCGATATCTAATGTATGTGCAGTGTGAGCCATAATTTCGTCAGCGAGATCCGGATTATCGTTGAGTTTAACCCCATACCCCGGAACCAGAGCACGGATGCGCGACTCCCAACCCGCAAACTGAGAGGGAAAGCACCTCTTGAGTAGGTTCAGCATAATGGGTGCTGCGGTTGAAGCCCCCGGTGATGCGCCAAGCAGGGCGGCGATAGAACCATCGGCCGAAGAAACAACCTCGGTGCCAAATTGCAGAATTCCACCCTTCTTCGCGTCCTTCTTCATGATCTGCACACGTTGACCCGCCTCAATGAGTTCCCACTCGTCGCCGTTAGCCTCAGGGTAGTAGCGGTGCAGGGACTCCAGACGCGCATTCTTATCTTTAACCAACTCGGTGAGCAGATATTTGACGAGCGACAGGTTATCGAGACCCGCACGAGTCATGGGATAAATATTGTGCAGACGAAGTGAGAGGGGCAGGTCGAGGAGAGACCCCTGCTTCAAGAAATTGGTCTTGAACCCAGCATAAGGTCCAAAAAGCAGAGAACGCTTACCATCAACATATCGAGTATCCAGGTGCGGAACAGACATCGGAGGAGCGCCTACGGATGCCTGACCATACACCTTTGCATTATGCTTAGCGGCGGTAATTTCATTGGTATTGCGCAGGAACAGACCCGAAACCGGGAAGCCGCCGTATCCCTTACCTTCCTCAATCCCAGACTTTTGGAGCAGATGCAAAGCACCGCCTCCAGCACCGAGAAAAACAAATTTAGCGTGGATTTTCAAGGGTTCTTCGGTATTAAGGCGGTTAATGGCAGAGACAGTCCACGTACCGTCAGATTCACGGTCAAGGTTCTTAACCTCGTAGCCGTAGCGTACTTCGACTCCCTGAGATTGCAGATAGTCGATCATGCCGGAGGTAAGCGCACCAAAATCAACGTCGGTACCTTCCGGAGCCCAGGTAGCTGCGACCGGTTCTCCCTCGGAGCGACCCTTGACCGTCAAGGGTGCCCATTGAGCGATCTGGTCGCGTTCCTTGGAGAACTGCATTCGCTCGAAGAGCTTCTGCTGGCGGAAAGAATCGTAACGTGCCGCAAGGTACTTGGAATGATCTTCGCCGAATACAAGGGACATATGGGGTACAGGGTGGATGAAATCGTTATTGGGCAGAATACCTTCATTCACAAGGGAAGCCCAGAACTGACGTGAAATCTGGAACTGTTCATTGATACCCAAGGCTTTATCGGCGTTTACTTTTCCGTCGGGACCAGCGGGGGCGTAATTCAACTCGCACAGTGCAGAGTGACCGGTGCCAGCGTTATTCCACGGGTTCGAGGATTCCTGCGCAGGTTTATCGAGGCGTTCCAGAAGAATAATATTCCAGGTGGGTTCCAGTTCCTTCAAAAGGATACCAAGCGTTGCGCTCATAATACCGCCGCCCACAAGGACGACATCGGTCTGTTCAGTACGTGCTACCACTGATACTCCCAGGGGTTTGGTGCCCAGCTTTGGGCACGGTCATATGACAGTTATATGACTCTAGCGTACTCCCTGAGGGTCTGCAGGTACACATTCCGTCGAGAAAAACCCAGAATCAGTAATGTAGCTCACAAAAGAGTAGGGAAAATCTGCAAAATACATTAAATTCCACAACAGAAACTTTAGGAAATTCGCACTTTAGCAAAGAGCTCGATAGCGCTTTGTTCGGTTTCATAACCAATAATACGTCGATTAATACCTATGTTAGACGTAACGTTCAAAAGTGGAACCGCAGGCATAAATGCCGCTAAATCCTGGTTGATGGAACGATATTTTTCACGCTGTTCGTCTAAAGAAGTGGCGCTATCGGCTTCGCGGATCTTACTCATAATCTGTTCCAGCGTAGGCGCAGGTTCTACCTTTGCAGGAGTAATGCTGGGAGACGGGGTAGGCGATGTCTCGGCTTCGGAACTGTCTTTCGGGGCAGCGCTTGCTGACGGTGATGGAGTCGGAGAATCGGCGGGATGCGCCTTCGCCTCGGGGGTATTGTGCGATACGGGGTTTAATCCCATAGCATCGATCCACTGCGCCACCAGAAGAGGTGCAAGAACCGGCCCAAGAAAAGCGTAAGGATCACGATAGGTTCCGTAGAAACCACCGAGGAGAATGCCGCGAGTAGTATTTATTTCCGTAGCGCGGGTATGATAATCGGACCAGTTCAGCGGAATAGGTTTAATATTGAGCCCAATATCGAGAAGAGCTCCGATCATCTCAGAATAGACTTTTTGGGGTGACATAATCCACGGAAGCGAAACATCAATAGGGTAGTAGCATTCGATAGTTTCGCCTGTGTAACCTGAGGCCGCGAGCAACGATTTTGCTTGGTCAACATCTCGCTTATACAGACGTTCCAGAGAGTCATCCGAGGTACGAAAAAGCCTAGGCATAAGGTGCAGTGCTTCAGAAGTTCCAGAAAGGTAATATCGGATGAGGGCACCGCGATCGACAGCTCGCGCGATAGCTCGGCGCACCGAAATATCTTTAAGAACCGGATGCGCAAGGTTGAACCCCAGATAAAGAAGCGAGAAGGGATCACGCAGCGGGTATAGGAACCCTTCACGCCCCAGAGGTCCTAAGTCATTGCCGCTTACTTGATCGCAGGCATCAACTTTATTGTCTACGAGAGCATAGTAACGCTTGTCGGAAGAATTGAGAGTCGAGAAATGTATTTCGTCGAGTTCAATCTTTTCCTGCTTGATACTCACAAATTTATCGTTGCGTATGAGAACAATATCGGTATTTTGCGAAGCGGGCGTTGAGATTTTAAAGGGCCCAGTACCGATGGGCATCTCTTTGATACGGTGGTTCTCGGTAAGTGCCTCGGGTGAAACGATGCCGAAAGCCGGTTGGGTCAGAATCCGCAAGAACGCTTGTGAAGGACGTACAAGCGTAAACACAAGTTTGGAGTCGGTGACGCGCACATCGGAAACTAGGGGAGCATAACGTAAAGGTATCTGCTCGGTGTGTTCATCAGTCTTTGGTGTATCGGCCTTGGGTGTATCTGTGTCTTCCTGAGCCGAAGGGGTTTGCGTTGCGGCGGCAGACGGTGAAGAGCTTGCCTCCTGTGATGCTTTACCTGCGTGTGGCGAGTTGGAATGCACAATATTACCAAAACCCCAGCCGTAGAGTGGCTGAAAGGGAACGCAGCGTGCCGCCGTTTCTGGGGATGTTGCTAACGCCCGCCACCGCTGTACATTACGCAGTACGGCTTCTGCCGTAAGGGGAGTGCCATCGCTAAATGAGACCCCTTCCCGGAGCGTAAACGTATAGGTCAGACCATCTGGGCTAATCGTCCACGAGGAGGCAAGCGCCTCCTGCGGAACGCCCGTGTAATGGTCGGCACTCACGAGAGTTTCAAGAATCTGTGCTGTTACACGGTACGTCGGAGAGACCGGGTCAAAGGCGGGATCAAGAGAGTAAGGTGCCGCGCCTTGAGCAAATCTAAAGATCCTGCGGGTCTCTCCTGAACCGTTGTCGGGTGCCGAATCACCGCAGGCCGTCAAAGTATAACCCGCTGCCAGAAGAGACCCTAACCGCAGCGCAGTGCGACGGCTGATGCCGCTGTAGCTGATACCGGGGGCATCGGTTGGGGAAAGATGATTCACGGACAAGCCCTTTCATGGTGATTACTGAACCGTGATAGGTAATGCGTGGTTGATAAGGCGTTTATGTCTGGGCGAAAACACTATTCTTTTAGAATACAACGTCACGATTTAATGTCGCGATACTCAAAGAGGGTTTTAGGCACGACTTACAGTGAATTGTAAGCTTGGGGGTATAGCGCCAGGGTACTCGGCTGTGCGGTATATAACAAAAAGTCCGCAACTTCTTCAGTAAGGAAGACGCTGCGGACTCAAGATTGGTGCGCGAGGGGGGACTTGAACCCCCACGCCGTAAGGCACAGGAACCTAAATCCTGCGTGTCTGCCAATTTCACCACTCGCGCGCGGTGAGCAAAGCTACCTAGGAAAGTCTACACGAGGATATAAGACTATACAAACAGAAAAATTAGATTATTTGGGGTCAATACCCAAGTCGCGGCGCAGCTTAGCAACGTGGCCGGTAGCGCGTACATTATATTGTGCCAGCTCTATGATGCCTTGCTCATTGATGACGAATGTAGATCGGATAAGTCCTTCGTAGACTTTGCCGTAGTTTTTCTTTTCGCCCCATGCACCGTAGGCGAGTGCTACAGCGTGATCGGTATCGGAGAGAAGGGGGAAGGTGAGAGACTCTTTGGTGGTGAACTTCTCTAGGGCTGCGGGTTTATCGGGAGAAACGCCTAAGACAACGTATCCGAGCGATTTCAAAGAGGCAAGGTTATCTCGAAAATCGCAAGCTTCTTTGGTGCATCCGGGTGTTGATGCCTTGGGATAGAAATAGAGAATGACCTTATGCCCTGCGTAATCCGCTAGGGAATATTGCTGACCAGTATAATCTTCCAGGGTAAACCTTGGGGCTTTTGTGCCTGGTTCTAGTCGGGTGCTCATGGTTTCTCCTTAAAAGTAGAGGTTCTCGGTATTGCATGTGTTGCCGTAAACGTTCTCTTTAGTGTACGGGGTTTATAGGATCTCTGGAGTATTTTTTGTGAGGGTGTGCCATGAGATGAGGTGCTGCGGTGCCATCGAGAGCATGAGCGACAGCAAGAAATGAGAGTTTGTGTGAAGCGTCACTTATATGTAACTTGCGTGAAATATTAATTATCCGTATAGTATTTATCTGTTGTCGTATGAATGCGATACATCACCCCAAGTAAGCGCCTCTAGCTCAATTGGCAGAGCAATTGACTCTTAATCAATGGGTTCTGG
>ERZ773008.2228-NODE-2228-length-12871-cov-9.378745_pt1 | contig 12871 bp, 11 predicted proteins | sample MGYA00580664_ERZ773008 | MGnify/ENA primary metagenome ERZ773008 (study PRJEB29015, sample SAMEA2738016) | human oral metagenome | biome: human oral; feature: human-associated habitat; material: dental | place: China | collected 2048 ... | reverse complement strand
CGGCGGTGATTCCGGGCTCCAGACGGAGGGTGGTTGACGAGGCGAAGGACTTGAATCCCTTGATCGTCAGGGTCTTGAGATGCACGCGCCCACGATAGCCGGGGACGAGGCCGGCCCCGGGGAGCCGGCCCATCGTGACCGCCCAACTGCGCCCACCGGCCCGAATAGACCATGATGTGCAATCGATGCCCGTTCCATCCGCCGATGCCCCGATCATTCCCACGGCCACCGACTGGCACTCGCGGGTCCGGATGCTCGGGCCGCGCGACGCCTCCTGGTCGCTGCCTCTGGTCGACGTCGTCCTGGCCACGGCCTGCCTGCTGCTGACGCTGTCGACCACGTCCCTCCTGGAAGGCTTCGGCGTCCAGCTCGCCGAGATCGGCCCCGTGGAAATCGGGGTTCCGCGGGATCATGACGGGTCGTTCGAGTCGGTCACCGTGTCCAGACGCAGCAGCCGCCTGGACGGGGTCGACAAGATCGTGCTGTCGTTGACCGCGCGCGGGCTGACGACGGGAGGAGATCGCGGCGGACCTCGAAGAGGTCTACGGAGGCGAAGGTCCGCGACGGTCAGGTCCGCGACGCCCTGTTTCTCAGTCGTGATGGGCGTGAGGGTGAACGGGGAACGCGACGGCCCCACCAGCTGTGCTGTCTCCTCGCTTGTGGGACACCTGGGTCTCATGGCTTGTGGGACGGTGTGGTGGGGGTGATGCGGTAGGGCGGGTGGACGGCGTCGATGGCGCGCTGGTTCCCGAGCTGGGCCTGGGTGGGCTTGGGTCAGGGGATGGAGGCGAAGTGCTCCGCGTCGGGGTCGAGCAGGTCCAGGCGGTGGGGGTGCTCGATGACGCAGATGCTCGCTCCGGCCAGCCGCCGCCCGACGTTGACGAGGCGGCCCCTTCGGGGCGCCCCAGGCCTCGAAGGCGGCGGCGAGGACGGCCTGGGCGCGTCGGCCCTCTCGCCACCAGCGCAGGCGCGCAGCCCCACAAGGAGACGGGAGCAGTCGTCGATGACCTGGTAGATCGTCACCGATCGTCACCGCCTGCCCGCCTAGATGATTGATTCCAAGGGGGTGTGGGTCGGCGTGGGTGCTTGGGGTGGGGGCGAGGGTCTCGCAGGATCGGTGCTGCTAGAACCGTTTCCTCGCGCTGGGAGCTTGAGAAAGTGGACACCGACCTGGAGACCCTCGCCACTGCACTGTACGTCACCGCTGATGACCTGTTGAAGGCCCACCCCGAGATCACCCCGGCCCGCCCGCGGGTGGGGGTCGCCCCGTCCATCACCGACGCCGAGGTCCTGACCCTGGCCGCCATCGCACCGTTGGTGGGCATCGACACCGACAGACGCTTCCTGCGCTACGCCCGCAAGCACCTAAGAGGCATGTTCCCCTACATCCCGGGCCAGTCCGGCTACAACAAGCGACTGCGCGCCCTAGCCGGCACCATCGGGTGGCTGGCGGCCGTGCTGGCCACCACCACCAGCGTCTACACCGACGACGTGCGGCTGGTCGACTCCACCCCCGTCGAGTGCGCCCACTCCCGGCCCACCGTCCAGCGCTCGAACCTGGCCGGCTGGGCCGGCTACGGGTACTGCCCCTCCCACTCGCGCTTCTTCTGGGGCCTGCGCCTGCACCTGATCACCACCACCGCCGCCGGGCTGCCGGTGGCCTGGGCACTGACCAACCCGACTGACAACGAGCGCGAGGTCCTGCGCAGCATGCTCACCCGGCTGGAACCCACCACCGACCAGACGATCGCGGCGGACAAGGGCTACCGCTCCAAGGACCTGGAGGCCGACCTCAACCAAGCCGGACTGACCCTGCTGCGCCCGGCCGCCCGCAACGAGGCACCCCGACCCGGCGCCGCCGCCCTGAAGAAGATCCGCCAGAGGATCAAGTCCGTCTTCGACACCCTCAAGGACCAGCTCTCCCTGGAGCGCCACGGTGGGCGCATCCCCACCGGCGTCACCGCACGCGTCGCCCAACGCATCCTCGCCCTGACAGCCGCCATCTGGCACAACGACAACACCGGCAACCCCACCCTGCGCTCCCTAACCCCCTACGACCACTAACCACACCCCCTTAGAATCAATCATCTAGCGTGTGCTGGATGCCGTCGATCTGCCACAGCTCGTTGGCGGCCGTGCGGGTGAACCGCTTGTAGGACACCCGTGGGCGCTTCCTGGGGGCCAGGGTCACCAGCCCCATCGCTCGCAGGCGCCGGGCGATCGTCGCCCGGGAGGGTGCCGCCGGCGGACATGACCCACCACAGGGACCATGGGCCGGCCTCCCGCCCCTGACCGATCAGCTCTGCGCGCAGGCGGGCGATCTCGGCGTCAGTGTCCCCGCCCCAGCGGCGTCGAGGGTTCCTGGGGGCGCGGGAGCCGGCGGTCAGGGCCGCCGCCGTCCCCTCCTCCCGGGCCCTGGCGCGTATCCGGTAGAACGACGAGGTCGAGATCCCCAGGCGCCGGCAGAAGTCCACCACGGACCGGCCCGCGACCCTCGCGTCGTACTCGATGACCTGCAGACGCACAAAAAGCGTGACATGGTTGCCCAAGCCCCAACACACCCCGAAACGTCCCAGAAGTCATGAGACAGCACAGACGTCCTCGGCATCTGGGGCCGGCGATGGCGAATAGGGCTCGTTCCGGTTGCAGGTATTCTCTGAGCCGAAGAACCGTGGTGCTGAACGTCCTCATCGCCGTCTGCGATGACCTCAAGGGCCTGCGGGAAGCGATCAGCACCAGTTGGGAGCAGGTGGCACTGAAGTGCCTCTAATCTGGTGACGAGCTCGCCTGACCCCACCGGCGGTTCCCGGCATGCTGGATGATCGGGTGTACGCCCGCGCTGAACGCGTTCGCGACCACCTTCGCTGGACGGTTCGAAAGGACCACTCCCTGAAATCCGCCGGGCCCCGCACGCCATTTACCGAACAGACCCGGTACCGGTTACAGGAGCACCCTCACCCACCTGTTCCTCTACGAGCTTATCGCAGTAAAATACGTTGCGGTCGTTGGGTACAAGCAGCAACAATTAGCGACACGGCCATGGCTTCCGCAGCGACAAGTAGCGAAGCCACAAAGCCGCCACGAACATCAGCGACTCCAGCAACAAGGGGGCCAAAAATGGAAACGCCAAACGCCCCGCCAAGTTGCCTAAAAGTATTAAAACCCGCGGTTGCCGAGCCGTGACTGTCAATAGGAACAGTAACCAATGTCTGAGATGTCATTGTTGGCACTAGCAGACCTGACCCGAATCCACCAGGAAGCAACGCAGCAAATAAAAGCAGCCTTAAGTCACAATAGCCCGCAAGGGCACCAATTAACAATGAGACCACAACCAACGCCTCACCAAATATAAGGACATGCAGTCGATGGGTTCGTTCGGCCACCCGAGGCGCGACAAGATTTCCGGCAGTCACGAGGCCAGTAAAAGGCAGGAAAGAGATTCCCGCGAGTAGCGCATTATAACCAAGTCCATTTTGAAAATAAAGACTGAGCGCGAACAATACGCCATAGAACATGAAGTTGAAAAAGAACCCCAGACCGATTACGCCAAAAAATTGGGCGTTTCGATAGAGCCCCAAAGGCAGCAGCGGGGAGTGCGCGTATCTTTCAACGAAAATAAACAGCGTCAATGTCACAACGAATAAAGGCAAAGACGTGATTACGAGCGAATCGGACCACCCTCGCTCAGGGGCCTCGACTAAAGCGAACACCAAACTTGCGATAGCGAAGGTAGCGAAAAACTGACCAAAATAATCAATCTTCTTCTGAGAACGAGTGGAAACAGGTGTAGGCCAGAGGCCCGCGGCAAACGCAATTAGCCCAACACCTACGTTGACCCAGAAAATACTTGGCCAACCGAATCCGTGAATGAGCAGGCCTCCAGCGAGCGGCCCAACAGCTAGACCGACCCCGCCCGCCGCAGCGTAAAAACCCACGAGTCTATGGCGCAACCGTTCATCCGTTACGTCGGTGGTCATTATAGTAAGCGAACTTGGCAACACCAATGCAGCCCCTAGCCCCTGGACTAGTCGAGAGACATTGAGGTAACTTATGCTCGATGAGGTTGCACAAGCAACGGAGGCCAGAGAAAATACAATAATGCCTACAAGAAATATCCGCCGAGCCCCAAGTACGTCTGCGAGTGAACCGGCAGATAGCAGAAATGCCGCAAATACAAGAGTATAAGCGTTGATGACCCACTCAAGACTTGCCGTCGATGCATGAAAATCGACAGACAACGAGGGAAGAGCAACATTGACGATAGTGCTGTCGACGAAGACGATGAATGCGCCAAGAAGGCCGCCGACGATATGGAGAGTACGTCCGAAATTAATCGTTGCCGACATGAATGTTCCTCGGTTCCTACAACATCTTCAATGGGCATGCGCTTATCAGGTATAAAAGATCGATGTGATCGGTCTGAAGGCGCCTCAAGCTTTCGTCGACTACATGTCGTGGTCTGGCGAGCTGTCCACCGGTAGATGGCTGCCATCTGGCTGGATCATGGGAAACCCGAACTTGGTTGCAATAAAGGCATCATGACGACGCTTGCGTACAGCCTTACCAATAAGCATCTCGTTGGTGAAAGGCCCGTAGGCCTCAGCGCTATCGAGATAGGGATTCCCCGAATCGAGTGCTTCCTGGATTGTGGCAATCGATTCGACCTCGTCTGTCGGCCCATACCATTGGGACATGCCCATGCAGCCGAGACCAAAACTGATGTTCGGCAGAATTGTCATATCGGCCCTTTCGGAAGGTTGTTATTCTAGTAGAGATTCGAATTAGAGACAGCGCATCGTTATTGTTCGGTCGGAGGTCCCATGTCAAACGCAATCCTCGGCGAAATTCCACACATCGATAGACTTGAGCGGCTTAGTCCAGTCTGTAAGGGGAGGCATACTCCATGCGCTCTAACGCTTGCGTGTTGCGGACGGGAGGGGTCACCATATGTCATATGTCCCCCCTCCCCCCCCCAAGTAGTCTTGGCTGGTTGAACGTGAGCGGCATCGTGATGCGACCATGTGCAGTTGTCAGAGGTTGGCGGTGTCATGAGGTCGACGCTACCCGCGGAGCGAGAGTGTTACAACGTGTCCACTTATGGTGTTACTAGAGGTGATGGGATGAATCGCAAGACAGCGAAGTCCAGAAGTCGGCGACTGGATAGGACAAGAACAGAACTGGCTGAGTTCCTCCGCAGTCGTCGCTCACGGATCACTCCTGAGGAGGTAGGTCTTCAAGCCTCTGGGCGGCGTCGCACACCTGGATTGCGTCGTGAAGAGGTTGCTGCAATGGCCGGCGTCGGGATCACATGGTACACATGGCTGGAGCAGGGACGCGATATCGGTGTGTCATCCGAGTTTCTCGATGACCTATGTAAAGTACTGAAACTCGATTCAGCTGAGCGCAGGCACCTGTATATGCTCGCTCAGAAACGCCCGCCGAAGGAGTTGTCTCAGGCCGCTTGTACGGTACCGGCGGTTATTCGTGACATGCTGTTTCGACTTCCCGATAATCCGGCATTCGTGTTGAACTCAAGGTGGGACGTGCTTGCGTGGAATAGCGCGGGAGACAAGCTATTTGGATTCTCTGATCAACCTCAGAGTGCACGCAACATGTTGTGGATGGCTTTCGCTGACGAGAGATTGCGGACACGCTTATCGCCTTGGGAGGAGCAAGCCCGCAGTCTGCTGACCAGTTTCAAGAGAGACTTCGTTCAGTCTCCTCAAGATGCGGAGCTCATTCGCCTCACCGAGAATCTCTCGAGCATCAACGGTACGTTTCGAACATGGTGGAAACAGCCGGACATAGATGGAAAATGTAATGGAAAACGAACTTTCACCCTAGATCGGTTGGGTGAAGTTACTCTCTCCCATGTCACCATGACTTTCGGTTCTGATCGGCAGTTGCGTCTTGTCTATTACACATCGCTCGACGAAGCAATGAAACCCTTTACGGAGTGGTTGCGTTCGGATAAGTGATTTATGGCAGTCACGAAACGTGATCGTTTGTTTGGGTGTTGATTGGGAGGTGTCCGAAGTCGTAGGGGTGAGCTCCATACGGTGATGGCAGTTCCCACGGCGACCCGGCCGGGACGCTGACAGGCCTGGGGCGGGTCATCGTGGGATCAACCATCTGAAGGGCTCCACGATGACCCAGGGCCAGTCTGCCTTGTCTGCCGCAGGAACTCCTCGACGACTCCTCCCTGGCGCACGAAGAGGTCTTCCGCCGCCTGCTGCGGGCGGGTTTGCAGGACCTCATCGATGCCGAAGCCGAGCCTGTCAATGTTTTTGTGTAAGTGGGTTTGTCAGAGGTAGGGGTTGATGCGGTCGGGGTAGGCGGCGGCGAGCTGGGCGAGGGCCTGCTTCCAGTTGTTGGTGACCTGTCCTTGGACGAGGCGGCCCTTGGCCTTTCTCTTGTTCGCGGGAGTGCCGGTCTCCTTGGCTCTCTCGGCGGCGCGACGGTCCTCGATGTTGCAGATCGCCAGCCACAACAGCTTGATGGCCGCGACATCGTTGGGGAAGTGACCGCGGTTCTTGGTGACCTTACGCAGCTGATAATTCAGCGACTCGATCGAGCTGGTGGTGTAGATGACGCGGCGCAGCGCCGGCGGGAACGCCAGGAACGGGATGAACCTCTCCCAGGCCCGCTCCCACACCCCCACCGTGTCGGGGTAGCGCACCCCCAGGGGCGAGGACGCGAGGTCGGACAGGGCCGCCAGGGCGGCCTCCTCGTTGGCGGCCGTGTAGATGGGCTTGAGGGCGGCGGCGACCTTCTTGCGGTCCCGGTAGGACACGAACCTCATCGAGGAGCGGATCAGGTGGACCACGCAGGTCTGGACCATGGAGCCGGGCCAGGTCGCCTCGATCGCCTCGGGCAGGCCCGTCAGCCCGTCGCAGCACACGATCAGCACGTCAGCGACGCCGCGGTTGGCGAGTTCGGCGCACACGCGAGCCCAGAAGGAGGCGCCCTCGTCGGCCTGCACCCAGATCCCCAGGACGTGCTTGACGCCCTCCATGTCGACTCCGACGGCGATGTGGGCCGCCCTGTTGGACACCCGCCCGCCGTCGCGGATCTTGACGCGGATCGCGTCGAGGTAGATCACCGGGTAGAACTCCTCCAGCGGGCGACTCTGCCACTGCAGGACGGCGTCGGCGACGGCGTCGGTGATGTTGCTGATCGTCCCCGCGCTCAGCTCTACCCCCAGGGTGGAGTCCAGGTGGTGGCGGATCTCGTGCACCGTCATCCCGCCGGCGTACAGGCTGATGATCATGCCGTCCAGCCCGTCCATGCGCCGCTGGCCCTTGCGCACCAGGCGGGGCGTGAACGTGCCGGCGCGGTCGCGGGGGACCTCGATCTCAAACGGGCCCACCTCGGAGTCCATCGTCTTGGTTGACGTCCCGTTTCGCGCGTTGCCCCGCGCGCTCGGCGCGCGCTCGCCCTTGTCGTAGCCCAGGTGGTCGGTCAGCTCGGCCTGCAGGCCCCGCTCCAGGGTCTCCTTGAGCAGCGCCGGCAGAAGCCCGTCGGCGCCGGTCAGCGAGATCTGGCCAGCATCGATTTGTTCGAACAGGCCGTCCAGGCCACCGGAAGCAACCAGCTCCTCCACCGCCCTACGACCCGCGCCACCCGCAGCGGCCTTCTCATCGGTCATGGTCATCAGTGTCAGTCCTTCCAGGAGGGCTTACACAAACCATTGAACAGGCCCAGGTCAGTGCGTCGACGACGTTGGACTTGCCGGACCCGTTGGGGCCGACCACGGCGGTGATTCCGGGCTCCAGACGGAGGGTGGTTGACGAGGCGAAGGACTTGAAGCCCTTGATCGTCAACGTCTTGAGATGCACGGGTGCCACCCTAACAGCGCGGGGTGCTCTGACGGGGACAGAAACGACAAAGGGACTTGACATCATCATGTTGGACAAGCAAACTTTCCATGTCAAGGGAGCTGGACACACGTGTGTGCACCTGCTCCACCGGTCCCATCCACCTCTCGTCTCCGAGCCCCAAGGAGCCACGATGCTCACGCTGTCCAACCTCTCCAAACGCTTCGGGAGCCTGCAGGCTCTCGACCGCCTCTCCCTATCACTGGATGCCGGCGAGATCGTCGGCTTCGTCGGTGCCAACGGAGCGGGCAAGTCCACCACGATGCGCATCGTCATGGGCGTGCTCGCCGCTGACTCCGGCTCTGTGACCTGGAAGGGCTCTCCCGTGGACGCCTCCACCCGGCGCGCCATCGGTTACATGCCCGAGGAGCGCGGCCTCTACCCCCGGATGAAGGTGACCGAGCAGCTCGTCTACCTGGCTCGCCTGCACGGACTGTCCGCCTCCGCCGCCAAGGCGGCCGCGGACCAGTGGACCGAGCGCCTGGGCCTCCAGGAGCGCCGTGGCGACGAGGTGCAGAGCCTGTCATTGGGCAACCAGCAGCGCGTCCAGCTGGCCGCCGCCCTGGTGAGTGATCCCGAGCTGCTCATTCTCGACGAGCCCTTCTCCGGTCTGGACCCGGTGGCCGTGGACGTCATGAGCCAGGTCCTCCTGGAGCGGGCGGCCGCAGGTGTGCCCACCCTCTTCTCCTCCCACCAGCTCGACGTCGTCGAGCGCCTGTGCGACCGAGTGGTCATCATCCGCTCGGGCCGGCTCGTGGCCGACGGCACGATTCCCGAGCTGCAGGCCACTGAGACGCCCCGGTGGCGGGTCGTCGTCGAGCAGGCCGCGGGGAGCCCACCGGTGCAGGCGGCCTCCTTGAACCTGCCCGCCCCAGTTGTCGAGCTCGATGATGCCGGCCGCCTGGTCATCACCGCGGCGGGAGCCGATGAGCAGGCGCTGCTGAGCGCTGCCCAGCGCCTGGGGACGGTGCGCGAGCTCGGCCCGGTGCGCCACCGGCTCACCGAGATCTTCCGAGAGGTTCTGACCACCACCTCCCACGAGGGAACCGCAGACACCAACGAGACGAAGGAGGCGCGCTGATGAGCGACCGGACCACCCCCATCACTCGCCGTCAGGAGATCGCCCTGGTCACCGGCCGGGAGCTGCGGGCGCACCTGCTGAAGAAGTCGACCATTATCTTGACCCTGGTGCTGCTCATTGCCGCCGTCGGCGGCATCGTCGGCGTCAAGCTCTACACCGCCGGCCAGGACCATGCCTATCGGGTCGGGCTCAAGGGCGTGACTCTCACCCAGGCCACCGGGCTGGACAAGGTTGCCGCCTCCAACGGGGAGACGATCAAGCTCGTTGATGTCTCGGCTCACCAGGCCAAGGACGTCCTGGCCGACGACGCCCCAGAGGGCACGCCGCACGTGGACATGGTCCTGGACGTCTCCGGCTCGACCCCCACCATCACGGTGGAGAAGTCGGCCGACGACGCGGTCGTCTCGGGGGTCACGGCCTTCCTTCAGCAGTCGGCTCTGGGCCAGCAGATCGCGTCCTTGGGAGGCGACCCCGCTCAGGTGGCCTCTCAGCTTAGTGCCGCCAAGCCCGAGGTGAAGGCGCTCAACGCCCCTCAGCGCGATTCGGCAGAGTTCGGCTCGCGTTACGCGATCCTCATGACGATTGACGTCCTGCTGCTGTTCGCCATCATGGGCGGTGGCCAGTTCATCGCCCAGGGGGTGGTGGAGGAGAAGTCGAGCCGGATCGTGGAGATCCTCCTGGCCTGCGTGCGGCCCAGCTCGTTGCTGGCCGGCAAGATCCTGGGGATCGGTATCGCCTCGGTCCTGACCACGGGGGCTGTCGCCGTGGCCGGGGTCATCGCCGCGAAGGCCACGGGAGTCATGCCGGACATCAGTCTCAACCTGGACGGTGTGCTCGTCGCGATGATCGTGTGGATGATCGTGGGCTACGCGATCTTCGCGGTCGCCTTCGGGGCCGCCGCCTCACTCGTGAGCCGCCAGGAGGACGTCAGCTCGGTGAGCATGCCCTTGGTCATGCTCTCGATGGTCCCTTACGTCCTGAGCTTCTTGATGGCCACCGGGGACACCAACAGCATGACCTTCCGGGTCCTGTCCTACGTGCCGCCCTTCGCCCCCTTCATGATGCCGGCGCGCCTGGTGCTGGGGGTCTCCTCCTGGAGCGAGCAGCTGATCGCCCTGGGGCTCGCGCTGGTCTTCCTGCCGCTGCTGGTGCGTGTGGCGGCGGCGATCTACACCAGGGCCGTCACCCGCACCGGTGCCCGCGTCCCTCTCAAGGAGGTCCTCAGGAGGGCCGAGCAGGCCTGAGCGGGGCCTCATCGGCTCGCGCCGGCCACATGAGACGACGGTGGTGCGCCTCCTGAGAAGGAAGGCGCACCACCGTCGTCTCGTGTCGCGCGTCAGGCGCCCTGCGGGAGGGGCTGCGGGTCAGTCGGCCAGCTCGGGGAACCAGATGGCGATCTCTCGGGCTGCGGACTCGTCGCTGTCCGAGCCGTGGACGAGGTTGAGGATGGCGGGGGTGCCCCAGTCGCGTCCCAGGTCTCCGCGGATGGTGCCGGGTGCGGCCGTGGTGGGGTCGGTGGGGCCCATGAGGCTGCGCACGCCCTCGACGACGCGCTGCCCCTCGGCAACCGCGGCCACCACGTTGCCGGAGGTCATGTACTCCACGACGCCGGGGTAGAAGGGCTTGTCCACGTGCTCGGCGTAGTGCTGGGCGAGGATCTGCTCGGTGGGAGTGAGGACCTTCAGGGCCGTCAGGGTGTACCCCTTGGCCTCGATACGACGCAGGATCTCACCGGTGAGGCGACGCTCGACGGCGTCGGGCTTGATGAGGACGAGGATGCGGCCGACGTGGGAGGTGCTTGCCATGGGGGCTCCTTGGTGGGTTGGCATTCGAGGGACCGAATGGACCATAACGGGTCCGGGCGCCTGCCCGCCATGGCGGAGCCGGTGGAGTCAGGCCTGTTCGACAAGCAGGATCGGGTCGGCGGCGCGGTCGCGGGCGGCATCGAGGGCGGCCTGGAGAATAAGTGCGGAGGACTGGGCTCCGGGATCGCGGTGGCCGCAGGAGCGCTCCCCCAGGAAGGAGGCCCGACCACGGCGGGCCTGGAGGGGCTCGGTCTCCTGAGCCCCCGTGGATGCGGCCTGAGCGGCTGCGGCGAGGACACCGACCTCGTCCTGCCCGATCTCGGCGGCTTCCCTGGCGGCCACCGCCGCAGGGCGCCAGGCGTCGGCCATGGTCTTGTCCCCGCTGGCGGCGTGCCCCCGGGCCTCCAGCCCTGAGGTGGCCTCCTCCAGGGCGCGAGCCAGGTCCCCGGGCCCCCAGGCAGCGGCCTCACAGGAGCGGGCGGCCTTGAGGAAGGCCGTTCCCAGCAGCGGCCCACCGGCACCACCGACGGTGGCCATGAGTGTGGTGGCGACGAGCTTGAGGACCCCTCCGGGGCTTGCCGGAACGCCTCCGGCCTGCTGAGCGGCATCGAGCTTGGAGACCGCCGCCTTCATGCCGCGCTCCAGGTTGTCGCCGTGGTCGGCGTCTCCGATGGCTCGGTCCAGCTCGGTCAGCTCGGCGCGGTTCTCGGCGATCAGCTCGGCGGCGCGACGGGCCCAGTCAAGGGCCCAGGCGGCGTCTAAGGACATACTGCTTCCTTCTCGGGTCTTAGCAGGTGTTGGTTCCAGGCCTGACCGCCACGCACCCGAGGGTGAAGGACGACCATGCGGCTGTGATCGGGCCCCGCACGGCCCCGATGGGTCCCTGCGCATCCCGGGAACATCCGTGGGACGCGCCGGAGCAGGACGGCGAGGTGCTCATCGCCCACTCGCGTCTCCATCCTCTCACGCCCCCTGCCGCCTCGCGCGCTGAGACGACCGCAGGGCCTGCGACCAGCCCACACGCACATGCCTCCGCAGTTGGAACGGGGACTCAAGGAGCGCCGTCGAAGGAGCGGGCCGCTGCTGTCAGGGCCTGCCGAACAGGGCGCGGGCCTCGGCGGCCAAAACGACGGAGCCGACAATGAGGATTCCTGAGGCGGTCAGCGGGGCGTCATACCCCTCGGACAGGGCGACTGCCCGCTCCACTCCCTCGCCGAGCTGCTGACTCACCACGACGCGGTCGGCGCCGTAGACCTCCCGGGCGATCTCGCCGAGGTCCTCGACGTCCATGGCCCGGGGTGAGTCGATGGGGACGCACACGACGGCGTCGGTCACCGGTTCCAGGCCCGCCAGGATGCCCTCGGCATCCTTATCGGCCATGACGCCCAGGACCGCGACGAGGTGCTGGAAGCCGAAGGCCTCCTCGATGGCTCCGGTGAGGGCCTCGATGCCGTGCGGGTTGTGCCCGGCGTCGACCAGGACCGTGGGCGAGGAGCGCAGCACCTCCAGACGGCCCGGGCTGGTGACGGAGGCGAAACCGTCCTCGACGATGCGCGCCGGCAGCCGGCGCCCACCGTGGACCGCCTCGGCGGCGGCCAGGGCCAGCAGGGCATTGTGGGCCTGGTACTCACCGTGCAACGGGAGGAAGGCGTCCTCGTAGACGGCCGCCGCCGTGGCGAAGGTGACCAGCTGACCGCCGACGGCGAGCTGGCGGTCGAGAACCTGCAGGACGCCGGCCTCCGGCGAGGTGGGGTCCTCCTGAGGGTCCCGCTCCCGGCGCACAACGGCCCGGTGAGAGGCCGCGGCCTGCTCGATCTCGGCAGCGGCCTCGGGAACCTGATGGGCGACGATGACCGTGGATCCGTCCTTGATGATGCCGGCCTTCTCGTGGGCGATCTCGGTGATCGACGAGCCCAGCCAGCGCTCGTGGTCTCGCCCGATCGGGGTGATGACCGCGACGTCGGAGCCGATGACGTTCGTGGCGTCCCATCGCCCGCCCAGGCCCACCTCGATGACGGCGACATCGACGGGGTAGTCGGCGAAGGCGGCCAGTGCCATGACGGCCAGGACCTCGAAGAAGGACAGGCGGGGCCCGCCTGCGGCCTGGG
>ERZ773008.2227-NODE-2227-length-12872-cov-3.212920_pt1 | contig 12872 bp, 9 predicted proteins | sample MGYA00580664_ERZ773008 | MGnify/ENA primary metagenome ERZ773008 (study PRJEB29015, sample SAMEA2738016) | human oral metagenome | biome: human oral; feature: human-associated habitat; material: dental | place: China | collected 2048 ... | reverse complement strand
CTCTCTGCCTCAGATGCAGTGTCCACTTCAGGCTCTACGGAATCTGCAAGCTCATCGTTCTTCTCGCCATCAAGGCTCTGGATAAGCGCAACGAGGCCGGAAACGATTGCATTGATGTCCGGATCGGCCTCATCCTGGTTGCCATAAGCCCAGTTGAGAAGCCATACGGCGCTAGACAACGAAGCTGCAACCAAAACGTCATCTGGGCATGCAAGGATAATCTCGTAGAGACCACGATGTGAATCTACCAGGGAAGTCTTGCCAGAAGAGACGTCTCCTGCAAGATTGGTCAGGGCTAGAAGCTCAACAGTTACGTGCTCAAGCAAGTGCGCAACCTCGGTGTCCTTGGCGACAAGTCCAAAACGGGCGTCAGCATCGCCTAAGCACAGATGCTCGGAAAGACCAGGTAAAAGCTCAAGCACGCGCTCGGTTGCCTCAGCGTCTTCTGAGGTCAAACGTGGCGCTTTGGCCGAAAACTCAACGGTAGCGGTCAAATTTTTAGGTCCTACCACAACTTTTTTGATAGAAATCAACTGCGCCATTTCAACCTCTTTCTATTGGTTCACTCTATTGTAATCATTCTTTTAGCTACTCATTTTCTGATATGTCAGAGTTTTCGCTAGCTGGCTCAGATTCACCGTCTACCTGTGGCTCTGGTGCAATTACGCGAAGCAAAGACAGACGACGGCGACGCATTGACTGCACACGGAACACATAGCCATCCTTCTCAAACACCTCGCCTGGACGAGGCAGATGACCAGCCAAATCCAGCACAAAGCCCGCGATAGTCTCGTACTCCTCAGACTCCCCTACCGGCCATCCAAGTTCATCTGCATCATTAAGAGAAAAACGACCATCTACCAGCCATTCTCTATCAGAAAGCTGCGTCAAGTACTTATTGTCTGGATCAAACTCATCCTCAATCTCGCCGACAATCTCCTCAACAATATCCTCAATGGTAATGACGCCGGCAGTTCCACCGTACTCGTCAACTGCAATAACCATCTGGTCGCGACTTGTCTGCATCTCGGTGAGCAGCGGGATGATGTCTTTAGTGTCGGGCACGTAATCAGCAGAGCGCACGAAGCGCGCTATCTTCTCTTCACTTGCATGCTGGTCAAGCACCGGCTCCAGCAAATCTTTGATGTGGGCAATACCCACAATTCGATCGATATTCTCGTGGTAGATAGGGATGCGCGAGAAACCCGTCTGGCGCATAACGCGCAAGACTTCGCTGATAGTTGCGGTATCCTCCATAGCGGTCATGTCGACACGCGGAACCATCACTTCGCGGACAACAGTATCGCCCATCTCAATAACCTCGTGGATCATGGATTTTTCTTCTTCGGAGAGATCTCCGGAATCCTTAACGATGTAGCGAAGCTCCTCCTCGGTGACCTCTTGGTAATCGTTGGTTGTATCAACACCCATAAGCGTGGTAACCGCATCTGCTGCGGCAGACGTGATAAACACCAGTGGGCGCGCAATCTTCATGAACGCCCCCATAGGACCGACCACAGCCTTGGCCACTGCCTCGGCGTTTGCTAGGCCAATACTCTTTGGGACCAGCTCGCCAATAACTACAGAGAAAAACGAAACAATCAACGTAATAACGACGACGGCCAAAGGAAGCGCTAAATCAGCATGGACACCAATGCTGACCAGCCAAGCGCCAAATGGCTCGGAAAGGCTTGTTGCCGCGAATGCCGAGGAAGCAAAGCCTACCAAAGTAATTGCGACCTGAATTGTTGCGAGAAAATGTCCGCGATCGGCGGCAATATCAATGACCAACTGGGCTTTTAAGTCGCCCTCGTCCACGTCTGCCTCAAGTGCGCCGCGACGAGCGCTGACAATGGCCATCTCAGCTGCAGAAAAGAAGCCGTTTACCAGGGTAAGCAGCAGAGTTATTGCAATACTTAACGCAATGTCCATCGAATGTATGGGCACCTACCTCTTCGAAGTTACTTTTTGCGTCATCTATTGTACTCTAACGCGCTCTACCTTGTAGTCTGCAGAAATTTGACACAGTCTTGACACGAAACGCAGGTGCAAGTTGTTCCAGCAACGGCACCGCTATCGCAGCTAGTGAAAAAACGCTGAGAATAGGACAAAAGTCCGCTATTTTGTCTGTTTTATATCACCGTGAAATCTTTTATATAAATATTTCAATTTATAAATAGCTTAAACAAAGAAAACCGCAGGTAAATGAATCGCGAGAAAATCGGATCTTCTCGCCATCGGCTTAGTGGCCGATTTTAGGACCTCAAAAACACAGCAATGTCAGATAATCTGCATTTTTGAACCTAAAAAACACACCTGTGTCGGATAATCTGTTGAAAATCGCCGCATTAACGTGCAAAACGGCCATTTTGAGCTCATTTTTGACAGATTATCCGACATTGCTGTGGTCGTCGACTCCAAAAATGCCAAAAACGCAGACTATCGTACTTTGCGGTGCTAAAAGTGGACAGTATGTCCACTTTTTAAGCCACATTTTATTCTGAGAGGCATTTTTTGCTGTAGAGTCATCTGTTGCCGCATACTTGCTGTAATCGCACATAAAAACCCTCGTACCCGAAGAGGATACGAGGGTTTATCTCATCATTTCATGCGCTTAGTACGGAAGCGCCTTCTGTTCGCAGCAATGTCACGCTTGTCGTTGTTGGTGCTTACACTGATGGTTTCGGTCCACTGGATACGCGGATGGTGATAGTAGCGCCAGGCACAGCGCTTGATGGCGTCTGACCAACAACATTACCAGTGGCAACGTTATCGTCATAGACCCAAACAGTGTTGACCTGGAAGCCAGCGTTTTCGAGCGTGGTCTGAGCGGTCTCAAAGTCTTTGCCAACAACATTTGGAACAGATCCGCTTTGAGCTCCAGTAGAAACAACGATAGTTACAGTAGAGCCTTTATCTGCCTTGCCATTAGCTGGGGATTGGGAGATAACACGACCTTCGGGAACGCTTGATGAAGGCTGCTGTTGAGTTTCTACCTTAAATCCAGCGTCTTTCAGGACGTCAGACGCGCGCTCAGAAGTCATCTCCGTGACATCTGGGACGTCTACTTTACCCTTACCAGAAGACAAATGATAGGTGATGGTGTCACCAGCCTTAGCGTCGCTACCTGCAGCTGGCTCCTGTGTTGCAACGTAACCAACGGCTACGTTGTCCGACTCAACCGAATCACCATTTCTTGCTTTGAGACCAACAGCAGCAAGGGCCGATTCGGCCTCTGATGGACTCTTGTTAGTAAGGTCGGGTACCTTAACTGCTGCGGCAGGTTTAGCGCCTTTAGAAATAACAAGGTTAACAGCGGTTCCCTCAGGAGCCTGTCTGTTAGCACTTGGCGTCTGGTCAATAACTTGGCCCTCAGGAGCAGAATCGCTATAGCTTTCTGTGACAGTTCCTAGTTTAAAGTGACTGCCAGATGCATTTAACGCCTGAGTTGCTTGATCTTTTGTTTGTCCAACAAACTGTGGAACCAGGTACTGCTGGGAGGAGTTGCCGAGGATGTGTGCAATAGCAAAACCAGCAAGAGCTACGACAACTAGAGCACCTAGGATACCAAGGATAATATTGCGCTTATGACGATTATTCTCGCGCTTGTCCAGTTCATCAGCTTCTTCACGAGAATGAACGCGATTCAAGCGACCAGTATCGCCACCTCGAGTTATGTAGGTGTTGGAGCCTTCGATGCCGCGGCGATCAAGCCTGGAAGTTGGCTGAGGTGGCGTCACAATGCGAGGGCTAACAGTAGTGTTACTTGGAATAGTGGCACGGCCAGCAATGAAATCGCGAAGAGCGCGAGCAAGCTCGTCAGCGCTCTGGTAACGATCTCCCGGATTTTTCTCCATGCAGCGAAGGATGATTGCCTCGAGAGCGGGGTCGATGTTGGGATTAATGAGCGATGGTGGCTGAGGAGCCTCATTGACTTGCTTCATGGCAACGCTGATTGCATCGTCGCCAACAAAAGGAACGCGACCAGTAGCAGCTTCGTACATGACAATACCCAGGGAATAGATATCGGTGGTTGGTCCCAAAGGTTTGCCAGTACTTTGCTCTGGAGAAACATAGTGAGCGGTACCGAGAACAGAGTTATCGGTGGTTAGACTACTGTTCTTTGCACGAGCAATACCAAAGTCCATGACCTTGATGTTGCCATCTGGCTGGACCATGATGTTTTGTGGTTTGATGTCACGGTGAATGATGTCGTGACGGTGTGCTACAGAGAGCGCTTGAGCAATCTGAGAGCCAATCTGAGCGACCTTACGGGAATCAAGAGCTCCATGCTTGCGGATGCCGCTCTTAAGGTCTGTACCGCGCAGATATTCCATGACAATGTAGTAGGACTCCCCGTCTTTGCCCCAGTCATAGACCGAGACAATGTATGGACTGGAGAGCGCTGCTGCTGCCTGCGCCTCCTGCTTAAAGCGAGCAGCAAAAGACGGGTCGTTTGCATACTGTGGCAGCATCATCTTGATGGCAACAGTACGACCAAGAACTTGGTCTTGTCCGCGGTAAACGGTTGCCATTCCACCGGTACCAATTTTGTCTTGAACCTGGTAACGCCCACCGAGCATTCTACCTGGCATAGCTCAACTCCTATCAAGCGTGCGATTTTCTCGCCACGTTACTTACTATCTTAGAACACACCCAACTACTTAGGGAGAAGGTCGTGTGATGTCTTGAGATCTACGAAGCAGCCCCCAAAGCCTGGATGTTTAGACACTGTGCAAGAACACGTCCGCCAACTTGAGCACCGTAACCCAAAACGTTTTCGCCGTTGCCCTCGATGACAACAGAAACAACAAGGGTTGGGTGGTCGTATGGTGCAAAACCAATGAAGAACGAGTTAAAGTTACCGTTCTCGACGTCTGCTGTACCTGTTTTTCCTGCAATCTTGACACCTGGAACGCGAGCTCCCATGCCAGTGCCAGATTCTACAACGCCCAACATTGCTTCGCGAACCTGTGCAGCAGTATCTGCAGAAACAGCTTGTCCAAGCGATTTTGGTGACGTTGTAGAAACAACAGCTCCCTCTGGCGAGAGAACGCGATCAACGATATAAGGGTTCATAACTACACCACCGTTAGCAATTGCAGCTGCAATAACAGCGTTTTGCATGACGGTAGTTTGAGGTCCTGCGGGACTTGCGTGTTCGCCAACAGGAAGGCCACAGGATGCCCAGGCAAGTTCCCAGGTGGTCATCTCAGCAGGATTTGGCATTAACGATGGCGTTGTTGAGAAATCTTGACCAAGTGCGGTGCCATAACCAAAGGCTCGTGCATAGCTGACCAGATTATCCGCACCTAGCGTTACACCAAGCTGCGCCAAAGCTGTGTTTGAAGAGCGAGCAAATGCCTCACGTAGAGGAATGGTGCCCATGTCCTCGTTGGCGTAGTTGTGGATGGTTCCGCCGCCAATCTCCATAGTTCCTGGGGCTGAGTATGTGGTGTCCAGCGTGGTTTTGTGCGTATCAATTCCAGCAGCAAGTGTAACGGTCTTAAAGGATGAGCCAGGGGAGTAGAGTGCCTGGGTAGTCCTGTCAACTAACTGACTGCCAGTACCGGATTCAATAATAGTACCCAGTTCAGCGTGGGTATATGAAGGACTTGAAGCCTTTGCAAGCACAGCTCCGGTAGATGGATCCATAACAACAATAGAGCCAGAATAACCCTGGAGTGCAGCTTCTGCTACGGCCTGCATTTGGGAATTGATGGTCAGAACAACACTTGAACCAGCGGTATTGATACCAGCCATCGAGTACAGAGCGCTTCTCCAATCGGAATGATCTGCATGGCCAGTGAGTGTTTCGTTCATGGAGGACTCAATGCCCGCAGTTCCGTACTGAGTAGATATGTAGCCAACCGTGTGAGAAGCCATACCGTCGTGCGGATAGTTGCGCACGTAGGTACCGTCGTCTTGTTTGACGCTTTCTGCCAGTGTGACTCCGTCAGAAGTTATGATGGCACCACGCTGAACGTAAGCGCTCTTAGCAATAGTGTGGTTGTTGGTAGGAAGTGCTTGAAGCCTAGGGGCGTCAATTACCATCAGGAAGGTTAGATTGCCGAGAAGAACGGTGAAGAAGAGGGTAAATACGGTAACCAAATTGGTTAGACGCTTTCCGAGAGCAACGCGTCCTAGAACGCCTGACTCCTCGGACTGCAGATCAAAGCCTCCGCGGATGTGACTACCGTGCAAAACGGAAGAGGCGTGAGCTCCACCAGAAGAAATTTCAAGCCTCTGGGAATCAAGCACTTTTTTGCTTGGTTCAAGCTCTGTCTCGCGACCAGTTCCCTCGTCACCTGCTCTGAGTAGTAAGGCAACAATGATAAAGCTGGAAAGCAGAGAACTGCCGCCCTGGCTCATGAAGGGCAGAGTGACGCCGGTAAGAGGCATGAGCTTAGTGACGCCTGCAATAATAAGGAAGGTCTGGAACGCTAAAACACTGGTAAGTCCAGCTGCGGCAAAGGCAGATGAATCAGACTTTGCACGAGCGGCTGTTGCAAGACCACGCACTGTAAGGAGTAGGAACAGAGTAATAATTGCTGCTCCACCAAAAAGACCCATCTCTTCAGCAATGGCAGAGAAAATAAAGTCAGACTCTACAACAGGAATGAGTGTAGGCATTCCCTTATCAATTCCTGTACCAGCAAGCCCTCCATCTGCGATGGAATAGAGAGACTGAACAATTTGGAAGCCGTCTCCAGAGGGATCTTTGAAGGGGTCAAGCCAAATGTTGACGCGAGTTTGGACATGGCTAAAGAAGTGGTAAAGTACCACGCCGCCGATGGCCAAGAGCGCAACGCTGACAAAAACGTAGCTAGCGCGACCTGTTGCAACATAAAGCATAATGACAAAGAAAACGAAGAAAAGAAGTGCACTACCAAGGTCTCGTTCAAAAATGACAACAATCAGACTGATGCCCCACATGACAAATAAGGGCAGTAGCATTTTGAAGCGAGGAATTCGGAATGGTCCCACAGAGCGCATGGAGACCGACAGAGCTTCTCGATTAAGCGCAAGGTAAAACGCCAGAAAGAGCGTAATAGCAATCTTTGCAATCTCGCCAGGCTGGAAAGTAAAGGAACCAAACGAAATCCAAAGCCTTGAGCCGTAGCGGTCCTGACCAATAACAATTGGCAGAAGAAGCAATATGACACCGAGAATACCAATGGAGTATTTGTAGTCTGCTAACGCGTCAAGGTTTCTAATGATCGCTAGTACCACAATCATGACAACAACAGAGATAAAAAGCCAAATAGTCTGGTTGACTGCGAGATTTGGAGAAAGTCTAGTGACCATGGTGATACCAATTCCCGAAAGCACAAACACAATGGGGAGAATGGCGGGGTCAGCTGCGGGAGCAAGGAATCTAATAGCGATGTGAGCTACAGTAAATGCTGCGAAGAGGCCAATAGGAACAGCCATAGTCTCAATGCTTAGCGTCGAACGAGCAGTAATCATATACATGGCGTACAGTAGAAATACTGGAATCGCTCCAACAAACAGTAAGAAGAGTTCTGTATTACGCCTTAATCCACCTGCTTTTTCCATTCCTACTCACCTCCCGAATTTGTTGTTGAAGTTGTTGTTTCTGTTGTTGGTGTTCCGCTAGATTGAGCATCTTCTTTCTTTTTAACTGCTCGATTGTTGGCATCGTCAATTTGCTTTCGGTAATCCTCGACGGTACTGTGCGCTTCATCCTCGTCTTTAACACGGATTCCGTCGGCAAGCGAGTCTTGAACCGCGTCAGGTAAATCTTTTATTTCGATTGACGTAGTTTCAACAAGCGAAGACATATTTATGCCAGCAATTGTTGTAGGAATTCCTCGATACACACCAACAGTAGTTCCGTTGATTCCTAAGTACCACTCGCTGCTTATAAATAGGAAGAACACAGCAATAGTGGCAGCAAAGAGTGCAAGGAATGAGATAAACGTTGCAATAACGCCACGGGTAAGGTGTCGCCTTGTCTGATCGGCTATACCGTCGTCTAAGACATCGATGACAATAACAGTGATGTTGTCTGATCCACCATAGGTAAGAGCTGCAGAAACAAGGTTATCGGCAGCCTTTTGTGGTGTGACGTTAGAGACGGCAATAGATTCAATTTCGTCATCAGGAACCATGCCAGAAAGACCATCGGAGCACAAAATGATGCGATCACCATCAGATACTTCGAGTGAGAAATGATCTGCATACATGTCTGGATCAGAACCAAGAGCTCGTGTAACTACTGAGCGAGAAGGATGTGTGCGAGCTTCATCAGCAGTAATTTGTCCAGAATCAATGAGTTCCTCAACGTAGCTGTGATCGTGAGTAATGCGAACCAAAGTTCCGTGATGGAGCAGATAAATACGGGAGTCACCAACATGGGCAACAGCCATCTGATTGCCTTCAATGAGAACAGCAGAAGCAGTGGAACCCATTCCAGGTTTGCCAACACCCTTTGCAGGAGCGTCAATGACTTCCTGGTTAGCGGCCTCAATTGCAGCACCAAGACGTACGTCGTCTGCAGTACTTGGAGCCTGTTCAGCGATAACTTTAACAGCAATTGAGCTTGCCACTTCACCAGCAGCGTGTCCTCCCATACCGTCACAGATGGCAAAGAGAGGAGTACGCAGGAGGAATGAGTCTTCGTTGTGATCACGGACTAATCCTACGTCAGAGCGGGCACCCCAAGAAATAAAGGTGTTAGAGCCTGAAACTGCTTCTGTATCGCCTCGACCATCAAGTGGCAACTCACAACGACCAGGAGCACTAACGGGCTCTTGAGTAGGTGTATCAGAAATATGTGTTGTATCAGAAGAAACCATGAGCCTCTTATCGACGTCCAACACGCATAATCACATCGCCGACCTGAACTTCATCTGTGTCACGAAGGGTAACAGGTTGTTCGATGATGTGACCATTAACCATGGTTCCATTTGTGGATCCAAGGTCTTCAAGCACCAGAGCAGGGCCCTGGATTGTAAAGCGAGCGTGTGAAGCAGAAACGTAAGGTTCGTCAATCACGATGTCAGAAGAGGGAGAGCGTCCAATGACAACGGGACCTAAGATGTCAACGTGAAGGCCGCGTAAGGATTTGACGCCCTTCTCGACATCGACGGACCAAATAGCTCCGTCTTTGCGTTGTCCACGAACAAGGCCAATACCTGTGCGCATGACTGAGAATAAGAAGATGTAAAGCAGGACAACAAGCAGAACGCGTCCTGCAAAGAGAATCAAGTCAATCATTAGTTCTCCCGGAACTGAAGGTCCATAAGACCAATGGTAATAAGGTCTCCATCACGCAGAATAACCTCATCTACGTCGATATCGTTGACTAGCGTTCCGTTGGTGGAGTGCAAATCAGCAATATGCCAATCGTGACCGTCGTAGGTCATTTCGGCATGACGTCTTGAAACGTTGGGATCACGCAGAACAATGTCTGCTTGAGAACGCTCACGACCAATGATAGCGCGAGGAGCCTCAACACGATACGAACGCCCGCTTTGACGATCAATTAAGATGCAGATAGCGTCCATATTTGCGCGTGGTGTGCCTTGTAAATTGCGAGAAGAACGTCCACCTATGCCATTAAGCTGTGCATCAAGGGAAGGTGTGATACGACGCTGAGTCATAGGAACGGGAGCTGCTGTTGGAATAGCACCGTTTACTGGAAGGTCTGGAAGTTCATTTGAGTTAGGAAGAACAGGCATTGGGGTGGATTCAGCTGCAGAAACAACAGGAATTGCACCTTGAGCCTCAACAAAATCTGGTGGCATTACTGCAAGACCGGCATCTGTACCAGCAAGATCACCCAACACTTCTGGCGTTGCATTATCTGCAGAAACAGGTCGAACTACAGACAACGGATCTGGCTCTGGCTGTGATTCTGGCTGAACAGTTGCGCGGGAATTGTGTTGTTGAGGCATCTGTGCCGCAGCTCCTCCAACACTGGAGTTTCCTCCCAAGAAAGCACGTTCTTCATTACGTAGCTGGTCAAGAGTATTGCCATCAACATTTTCTGCAAAGACAGCAAATTTTCCAGGTTTTAGAGAAGGATCAACCATAAAACGAACAAGAGGTTGGCCTACAAATACATAATCTTTTTGCTGAGCCTGAGTAGCCACAAAGTTAGAAATCTCTGCAGTTAGATCAGCATAAAGGGGACGCATCAGTGAATCATCTTGAGGAGCAACTAAAACGGTATACAAGGCAGGTGCAGTGTCTACACCATCGATTTCATATGTCTCACGTTCCATCTCTTTAGCTGCACGTTTGGCCAGCTTCTTAAAAGAGAAAGGCTCTGCATATCCTTGAGGCGCGGCGCCAAAGACCGAACCAATACGGTTTTCAAAGTCACTAAGAAAGCTCATTTAATTCCTCGCCTTCCTGATCCGCTTGAAGTGGACCTATCAGGACAATTGCAATACATACAAACACACATAAGAATACCGTAATTAGTACTGAAACTATACTTTCAACTACCCAAAAATTGGGATTCTCCATCCAAGCTGCCCATATAAAGCCACCTGAAAGTAATGTAGCGCAGACAATTTGTCCAAAAATCATCCATCCGCGACGTCTTTTTTGACTTATCAGTGAGCCTAAAAGAGCAGATAATGCGCATGTTCCAAAACGGATCCAGAAAGGAAAACCTCCGGCTAGTGAGGTGTAGTCATAGGCAAGAGGTGTTGCAGCAAATCCAAAAGACATGCCTTTAATAAGCAGAGTTCCAAAGAGATAGCTGAAAGCTCCTGTCAAAACCGCAGGAAGAGGTCGCATAGTAGCAGAGGCAAGAGCTGGTGCTGAAACAGGAGTAGGCAATAACGCACCTAGCAAGCAGTTAATGCTGCTGAGCTTTGAGGCTCTTCCTGCAAATGCCCACCAGATAACGCTCACTAAGGTTACAAGTGTTGCAAATGGGAATGAGGTGCTAGTAGGACTAATGCTTGCTAGAGCGTACGCTGTACACGCAATAACAAGCGCGGATCCTAAGGGTGTCCAAAGAGCGGCGATTGCTGCTCCCACAAGGGAGCCTACGACAATAAATGTGAGTGAATCTGGTTCAATAAATTGAAACAATTGGGCGAGAAGAACGCCGGTGATCAGTGCGGATGTGCCACGTACAGCAACTGAGGGCAGCCAGGGGAAACGAATTGAAAGAGGAAGATGCTTGACATCCCAGGTCTCGGTCTCTTCTTCTTCTGACTGTTCTACTAAGGCTTTGAGGCTTTTCTCGCCCTGTTTTTCGTTGCCAAGAGGAGTCACGATTTCTTGCGCGAATTCAGAAATACTGCCCTGTCGCAGAGATGGCTCAGGAGAAAGTGCTTGCGTCAAGGCTGCGTCTACGGCAAACGGAACTTCAGGATCCTCTTTTAACAGAGGAATCTTTGGACCTTTGTATATACGATCAAGTGATTCTTTTGCAGTTCTGCCTGAGAATACATTAGACCCTGTAAGGGCCTGTCTCAAAACAACAGCAAGCGAGAAAATATCAGCACGTTCGTCAACAAGCATACCTTCAACTTGCTCAGGAGGCATGTAGCCTACCGTGCCGCCTCGAGCACCGCCATAACCAGCGGCCGAAGCAAGCGTTGCCATACCAAAATCGGCAAGTTTTACGGTGCCTTGGCGGTCAATCATAATGTTAGTTGGCTTAATATCCAGGTGAAGAACGCCGTTATCGTGGGCGTACTGGAGCGCCTTTGCAAGTGAAGAGACCATGTGAGCAGCTTCAGCGTAGGTAAGATAGCCGCCTTCAACACGAGCCAGGAGTTCAGAAAGGTTGAGACCGTCTACAAACTCCATAACTAGGTAGGCGTAATTGCTTTCAATTTCAAAGTCATGAACGGTCACAATGTTGGGGTGTGCTAATAAGCAGGCAGTTCGTGCCTCTGAGAGCGCTTCATCAACCGTGGAAGCCAGCACACCAGGAGTTTCGGAAGCACCTAAAAGCGGCATGCGTTTGATAGCCACACGTCTCTGCAAGCGAGTATCCCAGCAGGTACAAACAGTACCAAAGCCTCCGTTGCCTCTACGGGCAAGAACGCGATATCTATCCAGCAAAACTTCCGGCTCAGCCGCAAAAGTTGTCTGCTGAGCAGAAGGTGCATGTATATATGTGGTCTGCGTGGTCTGTGACCGCGAGTCACTCACGGCAACCTCCTGTGTTTAAAGTGTGTTTGTCGGCCGTGACTTCCTATATTCTACCGCTGAAAAGAATTTTCTTATATATCTATCGTTTTTCCATTAGAAGAAAACAAAATGTTGTAGTATTATTCCCTAGCACGCGGGTGTGGCGGAATTGGCAGACGCGTACGGTTCAGGTCCGTATGAACGCAAGTTCATGGGGGTTCAAGTCCCTTCGCCCGCACCATTTGCATTTAAAAAGTCCCTTAACGGGGCTTTTTTGTTGCTTATTTATTATCTGCTTCGAAGTCAGACCAGCCTTCTTCGGAGTCATCTCCAAAGAGATCCCAATCTTCGTCAGTTTTTTTGTGGTTGAAATACATCTTTTTTGTTTTGCGCTCAAGTACAAAAGAAATAATTAAAAAGAGCAAAATTCCACCAAGCACAAGGAATAATGCACCAGTCTTATCGCCAAAAAGCCAACTAATAAACGAGTTAATTGCGTCCATAATCCTACTCCAGAACATGTGAAGGGTTAAGAATCTAAATACAAGTATATACTTGGTAGGCTATAAGAAAAAATGCACTGCCAAAAAGTGTTGATTCAAGGAGAAGCTGCATGCTTGATATCAAATTTGTGCGCGAGAATCCTGACCTCGTAGATAAGGCTTGCGAGTCTAGGCAAAACGCCCATTGGGATCGCGAGAAATTCTTTGAGCTTGATGAGGAGCGTAGAAGCGTAATTTCTG
>ERZ773008.2219-NODE-2219-length-12891-cov-9.002649_pt1 | contig 12891 bp, 10 predicted proteins | sample MGYA00580664_ERZ773008 | MGnify/ENA primary metagenome ERZ773008 (study PRJEB29015, sample SAMEA2738016) | human oral metagenome | biome: human oral; feature: human-associated habitat; material: dental | place: China | collected 2048 ... | reverse complement strand
ATAAAGCATCCTATTATGCAACAAAAACACTTAGAAAAGTTTATAAAAAAGTTGGTTTTTTACCAAGATAAAAAAAGACAGAAAATTTTATTTTTCTGTCTTTTTCATTATTGTGAAACAACAAGGTTCCCAGGAACCCACCCGATGCAAAGCATCGTGGAAGGGTGGGGTTCTTATTCTGAATTTTATATTATTTATAGTCTTCTACGATCATTCTTGCAAGTTCATGTGGATTTCCACATCCTGTTGTAATTATAGTATCTTTATCTTTAAAAGTTTCAAAGATATAATCTCTTGCTTCTTCAAATGTTTTTAGGTATATAGCATTTACTCCATTTTTATTTAGTTTTTCAACTAAATCTATTGAATGAATAGTAGGATCGAATTTTTCTCTTGCAGCATAAATCTCAGTAACAATAACTTCATCACAATCATCAAAACATTTTGCAAAGTCATTTAATAAAGCTTTTGTTCTTGAATAAGTATGTGGTTGGAAAATACACACAAGTCTGCCTTCTTTATGTTCAGCAATTGAACTTAGACAACTTTTAATTTCTCTTGGATGATGTCCATAATCAGTTAGAATAGTAGCTTTTTTACCATTACCAATTACTCCATAAACTTCCATTCTTCTGTGTAAATTTTTATATTTTGAAATAGCATTCTTAATATATTCAACATCTATTCCTGTTTCATAAGTAGCTATAATAGCAGCAGCTGCATTGTAAATATTATGTCTTCCTATTATATTTAAACAAAAATGACGTTTTCCAAATTTTTCATTTTCAATATCAAAACAAGGATGACCAACTTTATCAAAACTTATATTTGTAATATTATAAGTAGCATTTTCATTATTTATACCAAATGTAATAGTTTCTCCTTTGATATGTTCTAATAGGGGAAGACAGTTTGGATCATCAATATTAATTATAGCTTTTGAATTTTCATCCAAATTTTTCATATATCCTATAAAAGTATCTACAATATGATCTAAGTTTTTATAGAAATCTAAATGATCTTCATCTATATTTAGAATAATAGCCATACTAGGATAATAATGAAGAATATTTGCCTTAAATTCACAGGCTTCTGTTACAAGATAATCTTCGTTTCCACATAGAACATTTCCGTCAATTTCATCTAAATTTCCACCAATTAAAATTGATGGATCAAATGGGGAATTAATTAAAATTTTTGAAATCATACTCGTAGTTGTACTCTTTCCATGTGACCCAGAAATTGCAATAGAATGAGTATAATTTCTCATCAATGCACCTAAAAACTGTCCTCTTGTTACACAAGGAACTCCAATAGATTTTGCTTTTATTAATTCTTCATTATCCGGTAAAATTGCATCTGTATATACAATTAAATCAGGATTTTCAATATTTTCCTTTTTTTGACCTATAAATATTTTTGCTCCATTTTGTTCTAATATTTGAATTTCTTTAGAAGTATTTCTGTCACTTCCAGAAATATTATATCCCTTTTTTAAAAGTAGTTTAGCAATTCCACTCATACTAATTCCACCAATACCGATGAAATGTATATTTTTGTATTTTTTATCATTAAAATTAAACTTAAACATAATAACTCCATTCAAAATAATATAATCATTGTAATTATATCATAAAATTAATATATATGCCAAATTTTTTATTTAAATCAAAAAAACGGAAAGATAAACTTCCCGTTTTTTGATTATATATATCTACTTAAATTGTAAATATATTGTTCCACTATAAATAGCAATATATCTTTTTGAATTTACACATATTATATTATCTAGAGTTAAAGTACCAGCATACCATGCTTCAAAATAATCATTATATTCTTCATAGTATCTACTGTATGGAAAATTTGGTGAAGTATCATATACTTTTAAAGTTTTAAATCTTGTTACTGAACTATTATTACGTTCATTATAAACTTCATCTGAGTCATCAGGTATTTCAGCATATTCATCACAATCTAAATCACAAATTGTAGAAATTTCATCTTTATTAACAATTGTAAATAAACCCTTTTTAAATTCAATTTCTAATTTTCCGTTTTCTAGTTCTCTAACTCTATATTCTTCTTTAATTCCATATTCTTTTCCGGATTTAGTGTTTTTGTGAGTTGGTTCAAAATGTTCATTTGCCATTACTATATTGTATCCTAATCCCATTGATAAAATCAATGTACAAAGTATTAAAAATTTTTTCATAGCAACCTCCTTAAAAAGAATTAAACAAATTTAGCGGTTTTCTAAAATTAAGTTAATCTTCGTTTTTGTACCTTTGAAAAAGTTTAAATAATTTATATTGCACCTCCATAAAACAATTAAATTATTAAATTGATTTTCTTACATTATCAGTATATCACACCAAATTAACACTGTCAATATATAATAAAATTTTTAAAATGCTCAACTTTATGCTATAATTATTATAGTTTTACACCATATGGTAAAACTATAATAATTTCAACATAATAACCAAAATTTAGCTATAATACAGGAATTATGTTATAATTAATATAGTTTTATGCCGTGTGGTAAAACTATAATAATTTCAACATAATAATCAAAATTTAGTTATAATATAGGAATTATGTTATAATTAATATAGTTTTACGCCGTGTGGTAAAACTATAATAATTTCAACATAACAATTGTAGTTGAGTTAAAAAATAATTAATTGAATAGTTTTTATGATAAAAAATATTTTGGAGAATAAAATGAAAAAAATACTTTTAATTGATGGGTCAAGTCTTATTTTTAGGGCTTTTTATGCAATAAGAAATTTAACAACTAAAGATGGTGTTTTTGTTAATGGAGTTTATGGCTTTTTAAATATGTATTATAAGGCTTTAGAATTAATAAAGCCTACTCATGTTTTTGTTGCCTTTGATAAAGGGTCAAAAACTTTTAGACATAATGAATTTGCAGATTACAAAGGGACTCGTGATAAAGCACCTAATGAAATAACTTACCAATTTGGAATTTTAAAAGATTTGCTTTCTTCTATGAATGTAAATTATTTAGAACTTGATGAATATGAAGCTGACGACATCTTAGGAACTATAGCAAAACTTGCTCAAAAAGAAGGTTTTGAAGTAGATATTTTCACAGGAGATAGAGATTATTTACAATTGGTTGATGAGAATATTTTAGTTTATTTAACTAAAAAAGGTATAAGTGAAATTAAACTTATGAATAATGAATCAATTTTTGAAGAATATGGACTTTCTCCTAAACAGCTTATTGATGTTAAAGCTCTTCAAGGAGATAGTTCAGATAATATACCTGGAGTTAAAGGAGTTGGAGAAAAAACTGCTTTAAAGTTAATCCAAGAATATGGTAATCTTGAAAATTTATATGAAAATTTATATAGTCTTAAAGGGAAATTAAAAGAAAATCTTGAGAATGAAAAGGATAAGGCCTATTTGAGTCGACATCTCGGAGAGATTTTTTTGAATGTTCCTATTGCAAGAAATATTGAAGATTTTGAAATTAAAGATGTTTCTAATGAATATCTTGAAAAATTAGAAAATTTAGAGTTTAAGAGTATTATAAGCAAGCATTTTAAAGATATAAAGAAAGAAAATGACGTAAAAATAAGTCAAAAAATTGATTTTGAGGTTATTAATTTTTCAGAAATTTTTGAAAAAATAAAAAATGATGATGCAATATCAATAAAATTTTTCTCTGATAAAGGATATATTTATAGGGAAAAGTTTTATACTGGAATTTATTCAAACTATAACAAGAAAGCTTATATTTGTAAAGATTTTGAGCTATCTGATTTTGAAAAGTTTTGTAATTTAGATGTAAATATAATTGGTTATGATATAAAAGAAGAATTGTTTTTTGCATTAAAAAATAATTTAGAATTTAAAAATTATGAAGATGTTATGATTTTAGAATATTTATTTGATTCTAATAAAGGAAATTATGACATTGGAAAAGTAAGCAACGATTTATTGCATCTAGAAATTCTAGACCTAAAAGAGATTTCAGGAAAAGGAAAGAATAAAAAGACTTTTTTCGAATTTGAAGAGGATATTATTTTTAAATATATTTCTCAAAATGTATTTGCTATTTATAAATTATACAATATTTTTATTGAAAAATGCAAAGAAAATAATTTGATTTCGTTGTACGAAAATGTTGAAAAACCTTTAGTAAAAGTATTAGCAGATATGGAAAACACGGGTGTTTTAGTAGATAAAAATATGATTAAGGAATTAAATGAGGAGTATTCTAAACTTGCAAATGAGTATGAACAAAAGGTATATGAATTAGCAGGTGAAGTATTTAATCTTAATTCTCCAAAACAACTTGGGGTAGTTTTATTTGACAAAATGAAATTGCCTGTTGTAAAAAAGACAAAAACAGGATATTCAACAGATGTTGAAGTTTTAGAAAAACTATCTAAAAAGCATGAGATTGCAGATTATATTTTAAAGTATAGGTCTTTGAATAAATTAATTTCAACTTATCTAGATGGTATATTGGAATATATTATGGATGATGGTAGAGTTAGAACTTCTTTTAAACAAATGATTACTGCTACTGGAAGACTTAGTTCAGTAGATCCTAATTTACAAAATATTCCAATAAGAAGTGAAGAAGGAAAAAATATTAGAAAGGTATTTGTAGCAGATAAAAATAAAGTATTTATTGATGCGGATTACTCACAAATTGAGCTTAGAGTTTTAGCACATTTATCTAAAGATTCTGTTATGATTGATTCTTTTAAAAATGATTTAGATATACATTATAAAACCGCAAGTGAAGTTTTTGGTGTTCCTATTAATGAGGTTACAGATAATCAAAGGAGAAGTGCAAAGGCTGTAAATTTTGGAATAGTTTATGGAATAAGTGATTATGGTCTTTCAAAAGATTTAAATATTACAAGAAATGAAGCTAGACAGTATATTGATGGATATCTGAATACTTATCCTAGTATAAAGAAATATATGGAAGAAATAGTTAATAAAGCTAAGAAAGATGGCTATGTAACAACTATTTTGGACAGGAAGAGATATATTCCAGAAATTAATTCAAAAAATTTTAATATTAGAAGTTTTGGTGAGAGAATTGCCTTGAATACTCCTATACAAGGAAGTGCTGCAGATATTATAAAACTTGCTATGATTAAAGTTTATGAAAGATTAAATTCAGAAAATGTTAATGCAAAATTAATTTTACAAATTCACGATGAGCTTATAATAGAGTGTGAAGAAAGTGAAAAAGAAATTGTTAAGAAGATATTAAAAGATTCTATGGAAAATGTATATAAATTAGATTTGCCATTGAAAGTTGATGTTTGTGAAGGGAGGAATTGGTATGAGTCAAAATAAGAAATATATTGTTATTACAGGTCAAGCTGCTAGTGGTAAAAGCAGTTTAGCTAATTTTATTAAGGAAAAAAATGAAAATTATTTAGTTTTGGATGCAGATGATCAAATTAAAGAGTTATATAAAAGAGGTGCTGAACTTTATAAAATTCTAGTAAAAGAATTTGGAGATAGCATTTTAAATGAGAAGGGTAATATATCAAAAGGAAAGCTAAGAAGAACAATTTATTTTAGTGATGAAAATAGAGAAAAGCTAAATTCTTTAACTCATCCAGTCATTTTAAAAAATATGGTTAATATAGCTAAGAACTCTGATGCAGATGTTGTTTTTTTACAAATTCCACTATTAAATGAATCAATAGATAGATTAGAAAAATTAATTGATATTGATGAAGTATGGAATATAACAGCAAGTGATGAAGTTAGATTTAAAAGGCTAATGGAAAGAAAGGGAATGACTGAAGAAATTGCTCATAGAATTATGGAAATTCAATCAGAGTTTGAAAATGAAAACTATGATATTTTAACTGTTGAGAATAATGGAAATTTTGAAGATTTAAAAAATAAACTTGATTTATTTTTTAAGAATAGTTGTATAAACGAACAAAAAAAGTCGGGGTTTTTTGGAAGATTAAAGAAAAATAAGAAGGAAAGCGAAACTGATAAAATCGAAGAAAATCTTGATGATAAAAATGATGATACTGGTGCTTTTAGAAAAATAACTGAAGAAGAGGTCGTACCAGAAAAAATTGAAGATATTGACTCTAAAAAAGAAATTTCTGAAGAGCAAAATCTAGACAATTCTAAAATTATTGATGAACAAAGACAACCAATATTTTTTCAAGAGCAAAACACTGAAAATATTGATTTAGAAAATCAAGATTCATTAGATATGAAAAAAACAAAATTAACAGATTTAAGTTCAGTACGTGATGATATTAAAGAAGATGATACTAATTCTGTTAAAAGTGAAATAGCTAATTCTAACGAAGAATTTTTTGAAGAAAGTGTTGAAGAAGAAAAAAAAGATGAAGTCAAAAAGAAAAAGAAAATGAAAGTTTGGAAAAAAGTATTAATAACCATAGTTACTATAGTTATTATATGTAAGGCACTATTTTTAGGTGCTGTATATTATGGTGGTCAGAATTATCCAGTAAATTATATTGAAGAAATACAAAAATATTCAAATGAATATGGTGTAGATCCTAAAGTAGTTCTAGCCATTATGAGAGTTGAAAGTAATTTCAAAAGCGATGCAGTAAGTAAAGTTAATGCTAAAGGTCTAATGCAAGTTTTACCTGATACCGCTAAACATGTAGCAAAGTTATTAAATGTTGATGCTAATTCTTTAGATTTAAATGATCCCGAAACTAATGTTAAAGTTGGAACATACTATTTAAAATATTTAATGCAAAATTTTAGTAATATGGATACAGTTTATGCGGCATATAATGGTGGTATAGGAAATGTGAAAACTTGGTTGAAAGACTCAAAATATTCTAGTGATGGAGTCAGTCTATATACTATACCTTCAGCTGAAACGAAAAATTATGTTAATAAAGTAAATAAAGCTTTGAAAGCTTATGAGATTCTTTATGGAAATGAATTCCCTACAAAAAAACTTAAGGGATTTGCTAAATTTAAAGAAAATGTAAAGAATACGGTTAGATATATTTTGAATAATTTTTAATTAGAAACTTATAACTTAATATTGAATATAAAAAGCAATGAACAAAATATTTCATTGCTTTTCTTGTTAATAAATTTTAAAATCATAGGAATAAATTGATTATATAAAAGTAATATGCTATAATCACCATAGTATTGTAATTACTGTATTGGAGATTTGTATGTATAATAAAATTAATAATTTATTAAATATTTTTACAAAAGATAAAGAAACTATAATAAAATTCTTATTTAGGTGTTCAATAGCGTTGGATTTATTTTTAATTTTGAGTTTTGTTATTGGTTTTTCTCTTGGAATGATAAGTTATGAAATTGGTTTTTTTATAGTAGGAATAGTTTATAGATATGGTTTTATTATTTTTATATTAAGTATTCTACTTAAGTTTATAATTTTTATTTTGAGTTTTCATAGAAATACTGCAGAAGAAAAGAGATATTTTTCTACTAATTTAACGTATATGTTTAGATTATTATTTGTTGCAGCATTTCTTTATGGAATTTATTATATTGGAAAGGTTATGACTGCAGTTGGATAATAAACTCTAATAATATGATTAGTTTAAAATAAGAACCCCACCCTTCCACGATGCTTCGCATCGGGTGGATTCAGGGAACCTTGTTGTTTCACAATAATAAAGTTGAGTTAATATTAAAAATTTACTCAACTTTTTTGATATAGAAAATATTTTGAAACTTAAAAAGTTTTTTAAAATGTAAAATAGTAAAAATCATTGGGTATAATATAATAAAGGTCAAAGTAGGTCAGGAGGTGCTCTTTTGGCAGGCATTAGTGATGTTATTGAAAAATTTTTGAAAGAAATGTTAGAAAATTCGGAAGATGGAATTATTGAGATAGGTAGAAATGATTTAGCAAGTAAATTTTCTTGTGCACCTTCTCAAATAAATTATGTTTTAACAACTAGATTTTCCTCTACAAATGGATATTATATTGAAAGTCATCGAGGAGGAAGTGGTTATATAAAAATTTCTACTCTTTCAAATGAAGATGTATTTTTTAATTCTGTTTTTGATTATTTAGAAAATAATGTAATTACTTTTAATGAAGGTAGAAGGATTGTAGACAGATTGTTTGAATTAGGATATATTACAAAAAGAGAAAGATTTATTATATTACATGCTATAAGTGATAACTCTCTTTGTATTGATACTAAAGCAAAAGATAGTTTAAGAGCAAATATATTACTAAATATTCTATATTCATTTGGGAGGAAAAATGACTAGGAAAATTGCAACAATTAGTTATGAAAAAGAAATATCAGATAATGAATATGACAATTTATTTGAATTTTTAAAATCTAGTGAAAAAGATGATTTGTTTTCTAATTTTAAAGGTCAAATTTCTAATTCAAATGTTAAATGTAAAAGATGTAAAACATCTGTAAAGGATATGATTTTTACAAATCGAACAGTATGTCCATGTTGTTATGAAACAATTTTTAAATTGATAAGAAATAAGAAATTAAAACCAAGTCTTATTTATTCAGATATTCTCGATAGATTATTAAGGGACGATTTTAAAAAATATAAGGGTAAGGTACCTGAATATACAAAGATTTATTTTGATAATATAATAAAAATTGCGGACTTAGAAAGAGAGTTGAATCATTGTATAGAGGCTGAAGAATTTTTAAAATGTGATGTTTTAAAAAATACTATTGAAGATTTAGAAAATAAAAATCTTAAACTTAGGAGAAAAATTAATGAGTAATTTCTTAGGAAAAATTTCTGAAAAACATATTTCCCTTTCAAGTCAAGTTGATGTTTATAGAAATGTAAAAGGTTATAATTTTAATTATATGTTAACTTTTAATGACGAAATTAACTTATATAATAAAATTTGTTCTTCATTCTATAAATTGTATTATAGTGATAGATTTTCCTTTGAAAAAGTGAATTCAAAAAAACAAATCATAAAATATTATAACGATGGACTTTTTATAGATTCAAATGATATTTTTAGAGAAAATTCATATATAGCATCAAGAGATGATGGATTTGTTTATATGAATATAAATATTAGAGAACATCTTAGATTTACAGGAAAACTTCCGGGAGTAAATTTTCTGAGATGCGGACATTTTGCTTATGGATTAGAATCTGATTTAGAGGAAGAACTTGATTTTTCATTTAATACAAATTTTGGATATGTTTTTGAAGACATTAACTTAATAGGTAATGGATTAAAAATGATTAGTGTTTTACATATTCCATCTTTGAAATACTATAAAACAACTGAATTTTTAGAAAAGAAAATGAAAAAAATGGGGATAAATTTTTATTCTTTATCAAAAATAGGATTATGTGATGATTTTTATATTGCAGAATTTTCCAATCCTAAATCAGAAGAATTTTCAGCTATTAGAAAAATGGATAAATATATTAGTGAGATAGTAAATTTAGAAATAGATAATCGTAGGAAGCTTTTAGGTATAAAAACTGACTACTATAGAGAAAAATATGAAAAACTTAAAAAAATTTTGATAAATAGAGAAAATATAACTCCATTTATAGTTAGTAAATTTATTTCTCTTTGTATATTATTGCAAAGTTTAGAACTTATTGTAGATTATGATATAAATTTACTGTATAAATGTCTTATGAGTATAAGAAGTTTAACTTTTTTAAATGATAAAGAGAGCGATAAAGAACTTTTAAATATAATTATAAAGTTAATTTAGGAGAGGTGATTGTATGTATGAAAATGTAATTAGAAGTGTGGATGAGTTTATTCGTTATGCTGTTAATGAAGCATTTTATTTAAAAGATGATTATATCGGTACTGAACATATATTACTTGCATTCTTGAAGATAAACAGTAGAGAGACTGAGTGTCTTGTTTCTGCTGGTGCAAATTATAATTCTTTAAAGGGTTATTTAATAGATAAAAAGGGTTTTGGTGATTTTACAAATGTTGCAAGTAAATTATCAAAAAATGCAAAGAAAGTTGTTGATAATGCAGTTAATATTGCAATGGAATCTGATAATGTTCAAGTTTTACCCTGTCATCTTTTAATTTCATTAATGGAACTAAAAACAAGTCTTGCATATAAAATGCTTATTGATGCAAATATAAGTCCTGAAGGTATTTCTGCTGATATAAAAGAAAAGATACATTTTGCTTCAGATACTGAAGATAATGGTGGAGTAATGACAGAAACTTTAGATAAATATACCATTAATTTAAATGAAAGAGCAAAAATAGGAAAGATTGACCAAGTTATTGGTAGAGATAAAGAAATAGATAGAATCTTGCAGATTTTACTAAGAAGAACAAAAAATAATCCAATTCTAATTGGAGAAGCTGGAGTTGGAAAAACAGCTATTGTAGAAGGACTTGCTCTTAGAATTGTTGAAGGTAATGTTCCAGAGTTTTTAGAAAATAAAACAATTTATAGTTTAGATTTACCGGCTATGCTTGCAGGAAGTAAGTACCGTGGAGACTTTGAAAAAAGAGTAAAAGATACGTTAAATGAAATTATGAAAAATAAAAATGCAATTGTGTTTATTGATGAATTTCATAATATTGTTGGAACTGGTGGTAGTGAAGGATCTATTGATGCTGCTAATATTTTAAAACCATTTTTAGCTAGAGGAGAAATACAATTAATTGGTGCCACAACAATCGATGAATATAGAAAACATATTGAAAAAGATTCTGCTCTTGAAAGAAGATTACAACCAATAGAAGTTTTAGAACCTACAGTTAGTCAAACTATAAACATATTAATAGGATTAAAAGAAAAGTATGAAAAACATCATGGGATAGTAATCACAGACGAAGCAATAAAAGCTGCTGTAGAATTATCTAATAGATACTTAACAGATAGATTTCTACCTGATAAGGCAATTGACTTAATTGATGAAGCTGGATCTATGTTAAGAATTAAATCATATTTAAATCCAGATGATATCATTTATTTGAAAGAAGAAAATATAAAGTTAAAATCAGAAATTAAACAATTTGTTGAACATCAAGAGTTTTTAAAAGCTCAAGAATCAAAAAATAAGTATGAACAAAATCTAGAAGATATAAAAAAACTTAAAGAGATAAAAAAAGATAAGAAAAATAATGAAAATTTAATTTTAAAATATGATGATATTGCAAAAGTTGTTTCAGACTGGAGTAAAATTCCAGTTAATAGATTGACAGCAAAGGAAAGTCAAAAATATCTATCTCTTTCTGATAATTTAAAGAATATAGTTATTGGGCAAGGAACTGCTATTGATAGAGTCACTAATGCTATAAAGAGATCTAGAGCAGGAGTATCTTTGGGTAGTAAACCTATTGGTAGTTTTATATTTGTTGGAGCTACAGGTGTTGGAAAAACTTATCTTGCAAAATCATTAGCAAATCTTTTATTTGAATCTGAAGAAAATATGATTAGAATTGATATGAGTGAATATATGGAAAAACATACAGTTTCTAAACTAGTTGGATCTCCTCCTGGATATGTTGGATATGGAGAAGGTGGATATTTAACTGAAGCGGTAAGAAGAAAACCATATAGTGTAGTTTTGTTTGATGAGATTGAAAAAGCACATCCAGACGTATTTAATATGCTTCTTCAAATTCTAGATGATGGAAGATTAACAGATTCTCAAGGAAAAACAGTAAATTTTAAAAATACTGTAATTATTATGACTTCTAATTTAGGAGCATCTGCAATCGAAAAGAAGAATACATTAGGATTTTCTTCAAAAAAGGATGAAGAAGAAAAGGAATATGATAGAATTAAAGAAATTGTTAATTCTGAACTAAAAATTATGTTTAAGCCTGAATTTTTAAACAGGGTAGATGATATAATTGTATTTTCAAAATTAGATGAAAAAGACATATTGAAAATTACAGAACTTTTACTAGAAAAACTGAAAAAAAGACTTAAAAATATTGGGTTAAATATTGGATATAGTAATAAAATAATAAAAAAATTATCTGATATGGGCTTTGATAAGTCTTATGGTGCAAGACCTCTTGAAAGAATTATTAAATCAGAACTTGAAAATAAAATTGCAGATGAAATTTTAAAGAATCAAATTTTAAGTGATGAAAAATTATTTTTAGATGTAAAAAAAGGTAATATTGTATTAGAAAAAGTAAAAATAAAAACAAAATAGAATATCCTTTATTAATTTATATATTAGTAGAAAAACTATTGATAACATTTTACAAGTGTGTTAATATTATAAAAAAAGGAGGATATTTCTATGATTATTACAACTACAAATAATATTGAAGGATATGAAATTGTTGAATATAAGGGAGTTGTCTTCGGTGAAGTTATTACTGGAGTAAGTTTCTTAAAAGATTTTAAAGCAGGTCTAAGGGATATATTTGGTGGACGTTCATCTTCTTATGAAAAAGAATTGATGGGTGCAAGAGACGATAGTTTAGATGAGATTACTGAAAGAGCTAATGAAATTGGAGCTAATGCTGTAGTTGGACTAAAAATGGATTATGAAATGCTTGGAGCATCAAATGGAATGATGATGGTTACTTGCTCAGGTACTGCTGTTAGAATTATAAAAAAATAAATTTTTAGGTGTTTTAAAAATTTTTTAAAACACCTTTTTTGTGAAACAGCAAGATTTCTAGGAACTATCTCAATATAAAACATTATAGAATGTTGAGGTTAATGTTAAAAAATAAAGTTTTAAATATTCATTCAATGCAAAGATTAGCGAAATGTTGTAGTATTATTTTTATTTAAAATTACTTGAAAAATTTTTTAAAATTTAGTATAATATAACTAATAAAGGGGAGTAGCTAATTTTGTTTAGTCGTCAATACGGTTTATCCCGGCTAAACACCTAACTATTTCAATAGGAAGCAAG
>ERZ773008.2215-NODE-2215-length-12930-cov-12.828117_pt1 | contig 12930 bp, 18 predicted proteins | sample MGYA00580664_ERZ773008 | MGnify/ENA primary metagenome ERZ773008 (study PRJEB29015, sample SAMEA2738016) | human oral metagenome | biome: human oral; feature: human-associated habitat; material: dental | place: China | collected 2048 ... | reverse complement strand
ATAGTACGTCAAGGCGAGCCAACGCCGTATCATTGCGATTTTAATTCACTATAACGTGCAGGCTGCTTTTTCGTTTCCAAAAAGCAGCCTGCACCTAATGCGGCACTTTGTCTAACGCCGCACCAGCAGTTCGCGCAACGGGCCGTCGTGCAGCCAAATCATGCCGCACAGCAGATACAGGAACGTGGAAGCGAACGCATTGGCTTCGCGCATTTGCGCCAATGCCTCCGGATTTCGCCACGACCAATACGCCCAATAAACGCCGTCCACGCACAGCCACATCAGGAACAGCGCCAGCGGCAGCAGCTTCCAACGCCGCCGCGCCACAATACGCGTGCTGACGGGCGCGCAGAAATAAGTCCCCACGCCCATGAGCAGGCTGATGGGAATGTCCCAATCCGGTGCAGGCTGCCAATACGAACCCGCAATCAGAAGGGCAATGCCGCACGTCAGCGTGAACAATTTCCACGGGCGGCCATAATCGTGCAGCGAAATCAACGGCTTCATTGTGCAATGTCCTCCACCGCCTATTCCGCCACCGCCAAATATTGCGGCGGCACGGCTTCCGTCAGCCAAACCTGATTATCGCTCAAATAAAATGCCCGACCTGCCTGGTGCATGGCGGCGGCATCGATGCACAACACCACCGGTTTGCCGTGCCGCTGCCCCACCTTCACCGCCATCTCCCTGTCGGCCGACAAATGCACATGGTGGCGCGCGCCGGCCTGCAAACCCTGTCGCATAATGCTGTCCAAAAAGCGCGTGGCCGTGCCGTGATACAGCACATCGGGCGGCGTTTGGGGTGCAAGGTTCATGCGGACTTGGCCGGTGGAATGTCCCTGCGCGGCGCGGATACGGCGGCCATCTTCGGAAACCGTGAAGCGTTTTTTGCTGTTGTTGTCCACCGTTTCCTGCAATTCTTGGCGGCTGATGCTGCGGCCGTGTTTTTGCGCCTGCGCCAACAGCAGGTTAATCTCTACCCAGCCGTCGGAATCCAGCGTGATGCCGATGCTTTCGGGATGGTGGCGCAGGATGTAGCTCAAAAATTTGCTGATGTGCGGATGGTCGTTCATTTCATCGTTCTTTTTCACGGATATACAAAATGTGCAGGCTGCTTTTCGGGTAACGCAAAAGCAGCCTGCACTTCCATCGGGCTTATTTCGCCAACGGTTTCAGCGTATAAACCAAATCTTCGTCCTGCACCTTCAGCAGCAAATCAATGTTCGGATGCTTGCCCGGATGGGCTTTCGCATCGTCCACAATTTCCGCAAACCAAGCCAAGCCCTGCTCGGCGGCATAACGGTTCAGCATATTGCCGAACTCCTGCGCCAGCGCGTGGTAAAGCTTCAGGCTGCCCAATTTGCCTTCTGCGGCAGGAATATGGTGGGCAACGCGGCCCTCGCTGTCGATGATGTCCAATCCGCTCAAATGGGCAATGTCGGGCATTTTATCGAGATTTTCTTTGAAAGACATGGTGGCGCTCCTGAATAATGGTCAGTGAAAATAATTCTTGTCGGGCAGCTGGACGGCTTACGAACAGTTCCGCGTGCCGAAAATCTTATCGCCCGCATCGCCCAAGCCGGGGATGATGTAGCCGTTTTCGTTCAAATGGCTGTCCAGCGCGGCGGTATAAACCGTAACGTCCGGGTGCGCTTCGGTAACGGCTTTCACGCCTTCTGGCGCGGCCACCAGCACCAAAGCCTTGATATTGCGGCAGCCTTTGCTTTTCAGCAAATCAATCGTCGCCACCATCGAGCCGCCCGTGGCCAGCATCGGGTCGATAATCAGCGCAGGGCGTTCGTCCATTTTATCAACCAGCTTTTCAAAATACGACACGGGCTGCAAGGTTTCTTCGTCGCGCTGCAAACCCACCACGCTCACTTTCGCGCTGGGAATCAGGTCGAGCACGCCGTCCAACATACCCAAGCCCGCGCGCAGAATCGGCACGACGGTCACGGTTTTGCCTTTAATGCGCTTGCCTTGGATTTTGCCGCACCAGCCGTCGATTTCATAAGGTTCGATATCGAAATCGCGCGTGGCCTCATACGTCATCAAACGTGCCAACTCTTTGGTTAATGTGCGGAATTTTGCTGTGCTGCAGTCTGCTTCACGCATCAGGGTCAGTTTGTGGTGGACCAGCGGGTGGTCGATAATATGCAGTGCCATAATGCTTTCTCGTTCGCTTCAATCGGGTTAAAACGCGTGTATTATAGCGGATAAATTCACTTTCGAGACAAGGCAAAATCGGGTATATTTGCATTATTTGCGTACAACGGTTTGGAGGGAGGTTTTATGTTTAGGCAACCGGAAGAATGGCTCATGGCGGTTTTGGCGGTGATTTGGGTGGGCATCCACTATTTTCTGGCCGGTTGGGCCACCGCCGCTTCGGTGAAATACACCCTGATGATTACTTTTTTCCATGCGCTCCTGACCCTGCTGGCCTTCCTGCTGTGGCAACGCGACAAGGTTCAGCACATCCTGCCGCTGCTCTTGGGCTTGTGGGTGCTGTGTTGGACGCCTTGGCTGGACTGGTTTATGTTGCGCGACATCGTGCCTGCGGCAGACGGCAGCATCCTTCTGCCGCCCCGCCCTTGGTATGCCTTGTGGTGGTTCAAACTGCTGCTGGTGCTCGTTCCCGTTGTGGGCGGTTATGCTTGGCAATGGAAACGCGCCCGCAAACGCAAAATGCACGGCTTAATTTAACGGGGCTGGCAGAGGTTTCATGAAAAAAATATGGGTTTTATACACCGGCGGCACCATCGGCATGGTGCAGGGCGAACACGGCCTACGTCCCGACACCGCCCTTGCCGGCACTGCGCTTGCACCGTTTGCAGGCAGCCTGCACTTTGATTGGCACGTCTGCCAACCGCTCATCGACAGCTCCGCCGTGCAGCCGCGCGACTGGGCGCAGTGGCGCTTGTTAATCGAACAGAAACTGCCGGATTATGACGGCGTTTTGGTGCTGCACGGCACGGACACGCTGGCCTATACCGCCAACCTGCTGGCACTAACGCTGCACACGCAGAACAAACCCGTTATCCTGACCGGCGCGCAAAAACCGTTCAATGCAGCCTGCAGCGATGCGCCGAACAACCTGCGTACCGCTGTCGAAGCCTTGCAGCGCAACGATATTCACGAAGTCCTGCTGGCGTTTGACGGCCAACTCTTTCCCGCCGTGGGCAGCAGCAAAGTCAGCACCGAAACCGATGCCGGATTTGCCAACCATCATTTCGGCACATGGCAGCCGCAGCACGCCAAAAGCAGCCTGCATGCATCACGTAGTTTCAACCCCGACATTACCGTGCTGCCCTTATGGCTGACCCCCGCCCATTCCGTGCAGGCTGCCGCATACAGTTTGCAGCACTGCCCCGCCGATGCCGCCGTGCTGATGAGCTACGGCCACGGCAACGCGCCCGATGATGCCGCCCTGTTGCAGGCTGTGCGCGATTTTACCGCCGCCGGCAAGCCGCTGTTGAACATCAGCCAGGTCGCACACGGTTGTGCCGCCGCCGTTTACGCGCAAGGCAACGCCCTGCGGCAATCGGGCGCAGTTCAGGGCGGCAAATGCACCATTGAAACCGCCACCGTCCTGCTGATGCTGGCCGTGCACCACCGCTGGAACGCCGCGCAAATCGAACAGGAACTGCACCGTCTGCAACTGTTATAAATATAAACAACCACTGCACTCAAAGTGCAGGCTGCTTTTTTTCCAAAAAAACAAGACAGAACAATGAACACCCCTTTTGCATACGCACTCAAATCCGCCCTTACCCTTGCCGTTGTCAGCCGCCAAGTCAGCGAAGAAGGGCTGGCCGTCGGTTTCTTATACCGCGAAGCCCCCGGCTTTCCCAACGACAGTGGCTGGCGTTTTTTCAGCGGCGCGGAAGACGATGCCTATACCGACAACCCCGACCATTTCCAAATCCTGCCGCTGAACGAAGTGCTGGAGGGCAACCCCGAAATCGCACCGCTCATGTCCGAAACGCAGGGCGCTTGGGAATGGGACGACGCGCAACAGGCGTTCACAGCTGCCGAAGACTGGCAGCCGCAAGAGTAACCCGTTATCGACCGAAGGAATTTTATGAATACCCTACCCCAAAACTTAAACGGCAGAGGTTTGCGCATCGGCATTGTGCAGGCACGTTTTACCAACGAAATCGGCAGCGCCATGGTTGAAGTGGCACGGAAAAAACTCATCGAGCTAGGCGTGGACGACGACGATATCACGCTGGCAACCGTGGCCGGCGCATTGGAAGTGCCGCTGGTGCTGCAAAATCTGGCAGACAGCGAAGAGTTTGACGCGCTGATTGCCTTCGGCGCGGTGATTCGCGGCGAAACCTACCATTTCGAGCTGGTGTCCAACGAATCCGGCGCAGGCGTTACGCGCGTGGGCTTGGATTTCAACATTCCGATTGCCAATGCGATTTTGACCACCGAAAACGACGAACAAGCCCACGCGCGCATTCAAGAAAAAGCTGCCGATGCCGCACTGGTGGCAGTGGAAACGGCGAACCTGCTGCGCCATATCAGCGAAAACATTTAACCGCTTTACCGAGAACCAATTATGTCCGAACCCAAAAAAACGAAAAAATCCCCGCGCCGCCGCGCCCGCGAATTTGCCGTACAGGCGCTGTACCAAACCGCCATCAATAAAATACCGGCGGAAGAAGTGGCGAAAAACACACGCGAACACACCGATTTCAAAAATGCCGACGACGAATTGTTTACCGCCGTATTTTTCGGCGCACACCGCCAGCAACGCGAATACATGCAGCAAATACGCCCGCATCTGGACCGCGATGAAAACTTAATCAGCCCGGTGGAACGCGCGGTTTTGCTGCTGGCTGTGCACGAATTAGCTGCCATGCCCGAAACGCCGTATCCCGTGGTGATTAACGAAGCTATCGAGCTGACCAAAACCTTCGGCGGCACGGACAGCCACAAATTCATCAACAGCATTTTGGACAAGCTGGCGGCGGAATTGCGCCCCAACGATCCGAAACGCGCCTGAATTTTCCCCGTTTCCGTTAAGGAGATATGTATGAAACAGCCGTCTCTGTTTTTTCCTTTGTTATTGATTATCGTGGGCGGACTTTGGTTTCTGAACAGCATGGACTGGTTTCCCGCCACCGCCAGTATTGTCGCGGCGCTGTTTTTTATTGCAGGCTGCCTGATTCTGCTGCTGGACGGCATCAACAAACAATCCATCGTCCAAGGGCCTTTGCTGATGTATGTCGGCGCGACCATCTACCTGATTGAACACGAAAATGCGGCGCGCTCGCCTTTGTTTGCGGCGGGTATGATATTTGCAGGCTGCCTGATGCTGATTGCGCGCAGCCATGCCATTTCGCCAAAATATCCGAAAAAGAAATAAACGCGCATTTTGCCAACGGCCGTCCGTCGCAGTGCCAAAAGCAGCCTGCACATTTGTGTGCCATTTTATGAATATCCCTCTGAATATGACCCATCGAACCCTTCAAATCGGCATTGTCGGGGCAACCGGCTACACAGGTGTCGAACTACTGCGTCTGCTGGCGCACCACCCGCATGCCGAAGTGCGCACCATCACCAGCCGCAGCGAGGCCGGCGTGCACATTGCGGATTATTTCCCCAGCCTGCGCGGCGTTTATGATTTGCGTTTTGCCGTACCGGAAAATGCACCGCTTTCCGAATGCGACATGGTGTTTTTTGCCACGCCGCACGGTGTCGCCATGCGCGATGCGCCTGCCCTGCTGGAACAAGGCGTGCGCGTGGTGGATTTGTCGGCCGATTTCCGTTTGCGGGACACGGCGGTCTGGGAACGTTGGTACGGCATGCCGTTCACGGCGCAGGCTGCTTTGCAGGAAGCGGTGTACGGCTTGTGCGAACTGAACCGCGATGCCATTGTCCACGCGCGTTTGGTCGCCAATCCGGGCTGCTACCCGACCTGTGTATCGCTGCCGCTGGTGCCGTTGCTGCAACAAGGCGCGCTGCTGCCCGATATGCCGATTATTGCTGACTGCAAATCCGGCGTGTCCGGCGCGGGGCGCAAGGCGGCCGTAGGTTCGCTGCTGTGCGAAGCGGGCGACAATTTCAAAGCATACGGCGTTGCAGGGCACCGGCACTTGCCCGAAATCCGCCAGACCATCGGCACATTGCAGCCTGCACTCGCGCAGCAGCTGATTTTCGTGCCGCACCTGACACCGATGATTCGCGGCATGCACGCCACCGTGTATGTCCACCTGCGCGACGGTGCCGACCCGCAAACGCTGCTGCAAAACTATTATGCCGACAGCCCGTTTGTCGATGTCATGCCGCAGGGCAGCACGCCCGAAACCCGCAGCGTCCGCGGTGCCAACATCTGCCGCATTGCCGTGCAGCGCGCCCCCGAATATGCGTCCAACACCTGGATTCTACTCAGCGTGCAGGACAATCTGGTCAAAGGCGCGGCGGGACAGGCGGTGCAGAATATGAATATTATGTTCGGCCTGCCCGAAACCGCCGGTTTGACCCAAACCGCCCTTTTGCCCTGACGTGCAGGCTGCTTTTTTGCCATGATGAAGTTTCTGTTTCACTGTATCGCCCGCATTCCCCTGCCGCTGCTGCACCGTTTGGGCAACCTGCTGGGCTGGGTGCTGTATGCCGTATCGCCCACCAACCGCCGCCGCATTCGGGAAAACATGGCGCAGGCGCAACTGCCGCACCGCCCCGAAAACGTATTGCGCGTGTGCCAAGAAACCGTGAAAAGCGGCTTGGAGCTTGCCATTGCCTGTTGCAGGCAGCCTGCACACATCAGCAGCCTGTTCACCGAAATCCACGGCTGGCAGCACATTGAAGCCGCCGTGCAAAAAGGTGAAGGCCTGCTGCTGCTCACCCCCCATCTGGGCAGCTACGACCTGGCCGGCCGCTACATCAGCGAGCAGCTTGAAACACCGCTCACCGCCATGTACAAGCCGCCCAAAATGGCCGCATTCGACCAAATCATCCGCGAAGGGCGTGAGCGCGGCAAAGGCAAAACCGCCCCCACCAACCTGCAAGGCGTGAAACAAATCATCAAAGCCCTGCGCTCCGGCGAAGCCACCATCGTGCTGCCCGACCACGTCCCCAACCCCAAAGAAGGCGGCGACGGCGTGTGGGCACACTTTTTTGGCCGCATCGCCTTCACCATGACGCTGGCGGGCAAACTCGCACTAATCCAATCCGTTACTACACTGTTTTTCGTTGGCGAACGCCTGCCAAACGGGCGCGGTTTCGCCCTGCATATCGAACCCTTGGCCGGCCATCTGAACGGCGACAAAAGCCACGACGCGCAAATCATTAACAACAACGTCGAAGCCTGGGTGCGCCGCTTTCCCGAGCAATACCTGTTCGCCTACAACCGTTACCGCAACCCCACCGGCCTGCCGCGCCCCGGCGAATCCTAGGCCTGACGAACCACCGACCGTTTCATGGCGTTGCGCCGCCCTACCCGCGCTTCGCCCCACAAAAAAGCAGCCTGCACATTATTAAACACAATCATATCAATGAATTAAATCATCCAACTTTTACCGCTCCACATCCCTAAAAGCAGCCTGCACCCCGCACACAATCCCCGCACCATGTCCGAACCCCAATCCTGTTTCCACTGCGGCCTGCCCGTCCCCCCGAACACCCGCCTCCCCATCCGTTACGAACAGCGCGAAGAACCCGCCTGTTGTGCAGGCTGCCAGGCCGTTGCCCAAAGCATTATCGATGCAGGGCTCGGCAGCTATTACCACAACCGCACCGCCGCCGCCGAAAAAGCCGCACTGCCGCCCGACGAAGTGCTGGCGCAACTGAAACTGTACGACCTGCCCGAAGTGCAGGCAGAATTTGTAGAAGTGCTGCCGGAAAACGAAAAAGAAGCCATGCTCATGCTCGGCGGCATCACCTGCGCCGCCTGCGTGTGGCTGGTGGAACAGCGGCTGCTGCGCTGTGTGGGCATTTCCAAAGCGGAACTGAATTACAGCACCCAGCGGGCGCGCGTGCGCTGGGACGATTCGCGGCTGCAACTGTCCGACATCCTGTCGCTCATCCAAAAAACGGGCTACACCGCCGCGCCGTATGACGCGCAAAAACTGGAAGCACAGGCGCAGAAAGAACGCAAAAAAATGCTGATTCGCCTGGCCGTGGCAGGCTTGGCCAGCATGCAGACCATGATGTTCGCCCTGCCCACCTACCTATACAGCGACATCGAACCGCAATACCTGACCATCCTACATTGGGGCGGCTTCCTGATGGTGCTGCCCGCCATCCTTTATTCCGCCCAACCGTTCTTCATCGGCGCACTGCGTGATTTGCGCAACCGCCGCACCGGCATGGACACGCCGGTCGCCATCGCCATTTTGCTGACGTTCGTGGCCGGCATTTCCGCACTTGCCAGCAACGCGGGGCAAGGCATGTATTTTGAAAGCATCGCCATGTTCGTGTTTTTCCTGCTGGCCGGCCGGTTTATGGAGCAGTCTGCACGGCACAAGGCGGGCGACGCGGCGGAACGCTTGGTCAAACTCGTTCCCGCGTTCTGCCATAAAATCATTGACTTGGACAACGAACAAAGTGAAGAATTCCCCGTCGTTTCGCTGAAAACGGGCGATGCGGTGGTGGTGCGCGCGGGCGAAACCGTGCCAGTGGACGGCGTGGTGCTGCGCGGCGACAGCGAAATTAACGAAGCCATGCTCACGGGTGAAAGCCTGCCCGTGGCCAAAAGTGCAGGCTGCCGCGTTACCGCAGGCACGCTCAACCTGTCCGGCCCGCTTATCGTCCAAGCGGAACAGGTCGGCAGCCAAACGCGACTGGCGCACATCGTGAAACTGCTCGACCGCGCCTTGTCGCAAAAACCGCGTTTGGCGGAACTGGCGGAACAATATGCCTCGGGCTTCACGCTCTCGCTGCTGGTGATGGCGGTGCCCACCTTCTTGGCATGGTGGTATTGGGCAGACGCGGGCAAGGCTTTGTGGATTACCGTGTCGCTGCTGGTCATCACCTGTCCCTGCGCCCTGTCGCTCGCCACGCCTGCCGCACTCGCCGCCAGCACGGGCAGGCTGGCCGGACTCGGCATTCTCATTGCGCGCGGCCATGCGCTGGAAAGTTTGGCGCAGATGACCGATGCCGTGTTCGACAAAACCGGCACGCTCACGCAGGGCAAGTTGTCGGTGCGGCAGTTTGCCAACCTGTCGGCGCAAAACGGAAAAAGCAGCCTGCACGACAACGACTGCATCGCCGTGGCGCATTTATTGGAACAGCACTCGGAACACCCGATGGCCAAAGCGGTTTTGGCGTATCGTCCGCCGCAAGATGGCATGCAGCCTGCCATCCAGATTGCCCAAAAAACCAGCAAAACCGGCCACGGCGTTGCCGCACAAATCACGTTGCACGGCCATACGCAGACATGGGCCATCGGCAAACCCGAATTTGTGGCGCAGATTGCCGGAAAGCAGCCTGCACTTTTGCAGGAACTGGCGCGGCAAGGCAGCCTGGTCGCGCTGGGCAACGAGCAAGGCTTCCAAGCCGCATTCGTGTTGCAGGACGAAACCAAGCCCGATGCTGCCGCCATCCTGCAACAACTGGTGCGGCACGGCATTACGCTGCATATTTTAAGCGGCGACAACCAAGCCGCCGTGTCGCAACTGGCCGATGAACTCGGCATCACACATTACCGTGCTGCCGCCACGCCCGAAGACAAACTGGCCTATGTGCAGCAGCTTCAGGCAGACGGCAAACGTGTGCTGATGCTGGGCGACGGCATCAACGATGCGCCCGTGCTGGCGGCGGCGGACGTTTCCGTGGCGGTGGCCGGCAGCGCGGACGTGGCGCGGGACGGTGCGGACGTGGTGCTGCTGAACGAAGATTTTTCCGCCCTGCCCGTCATGCTGGCGCAGGCTGCCCGCACCCGCCGCATCATCCGCCAAAACCTGATTTGGGCCACCGTGTATAACCTGCTGGTGGTGCCGCTGGCGGTGCTGGGATATGTAACGCCATGGATTGCCGCCATCGGCATGAGCGCCAGTTCGCTGATTGTGGTGTGGAATGCGCTGCGGTTGCGCAAATAAACGCCGCAAAAGCAGCCTGCACTTCCCCAAGCTCTTATTTTCAATTTAATTTTTAAGGATGAGACACTTAACCCCTAAACAACGCCGCCTCCTCCTGCTTGCCGCCATCGCCCTTTGGCTGATTTCGCTGCCCCTGCCCGTTTTCATCTTCGGCCCGAACCATGATTACGATGGCATCAAAACATTGTGGCTCGGCACTATCTTCGGATTTACCACAAGGGAAATCGGCTATTATGCCGTGTACGCCAACTATATCTGGCTGTTCATCGTTATTACCCTGATGTTCCGCCCCTGCTCGCGGACAACGGGCTATATCCTAAACGCCTGCCTGTGGGTAGCGGCACTGCTCACCTTCACGCTGGATGAAATCATCCTTAAAGATGCCCAACACCGTGCCGCGCCAACCTACGGCTTGGGCCTGTATTTATGGTTTGCCTCATTCGCCGTCACCACCCTGACCGACTTATGCTCGGCACGCCGCCCGACCAACACACCGGAAACCGCGCAACAACAGAAAGAATCCTCATGAAAAAATACCTCGTCATCGCCACGCTGCTGCTGGCCGCGTGTTCCTCCGCGCCAAAGCAGCCTGCACACCGCACGGCGGCCAACCATAACGCCGACTACAGCGCACTGATTATGCAGGCGGAAAACCAAGCGTCCGGGCGCGTGAAGGCCGTGCTGGCGCAGGCGCGCATTATGACGCTGCTGCGCGGCGAAATCATCAAAGGCGGCTGCTGGGATTATCTGGACGCCGCTTGGACACGGGCAGGCGTGCCGCGCAATCAGCGCAAAGTCGTGTTCGCCGGCAACCGCAACGGCCATTTCGCATCGCCCGACCAACTGCGCGCGGGCGACTGGATTTACCACATCAACCACAGTTATCGCGGCATCGAACACAGCGGTATGTTTATCGGCTGGGTCGATAAGGAACGGCGGCTGGGCTTGACCTTGAGTTACGCCGGCGAACGCCGCCACGAACCCGCGCGGTATAAAGTTTATGATTTATCCAGCGTTTATCAGATTACACGCGCAGAATAATCCGGCAAAAAAGCAGCCTGCGCCCCATGTTTACAGATGCAGGCTGCTTTTCGAATGGAGCGGCCGTTACTGCGCGAATATGGCGGCACAATGCCTCGTCAACCGCAAAAATACCGTTTCCAAGCCAACAAAAAGCAGCCTGCACGTTCATCCGTCCGAACCGTGCAGGCTGCTTTTTCATGTGAATGCGTTACGCAGATTTCTTTGCCCACCATTTGCCCAGCGGCAGCACAACGGCACAGCAGGCCGCACCGACCACCAGTCCGATTAGCACATCGAAACCGAGGGCATACAGCGCGTTACCCCATTCGATTTTGTGCAGCATTTCCACTTTGTGCGTGAAAATGCCGCCGCCCACCATAAACATCGCCAGCGTGCCGACCACCGCCAAGCCGCGCATAAACCACGGCACAATGGCAATGATTACCCGACCGATAAAACGTTGCACGACCGAAGCACGGCGCATCAGGTAAAAGCCCAAATCATCGGCCTTCACGATGGCGGCCACCAAGCCGTATACCGCAAAAGTAATGCCGATGCCCACGCCGGTGAGCGCGGCAATTTTCACCGGCAGGCTGGCCTGCTCCACCACGCCCAGCGCGATGATGATGATTTCCGCCGACAAAATAAAGTCGGTGCGGATGGCGCCTTTGATTTTCGCGTTCTCATCGGTCAGCGAATCGGCCACCACTTCGTCCGCCGCGTGCTCTTCGTGCCGGTGCAGCCATTTGTGCAGCAATTTCTCCACGCCTTCGAAACACAAATATGCGCCGCCCACCATCAGCAGCGGCGTGATGAGCTGCGGCGCGAACACGGCCAGCAGCAGCGCCAGCGGAATCAGTATCAGCTTATTGACCAGCGAGCCCTTTGCCACCGCCACCACAATCGGCAGTTCGCGTTCGGCGGCCGCACCGGTGACTTGGTTGGCATTCAGCGCCAAATCGTCGCCCACCACGCCGGCGGTTTTTTTGGCGGCCATTTTGGTCATCAGGGCGACATCGTCCAGCATGGAAGCCACGTCGTCCAGTAAGGTTAATAGGGTTGCGAAGGCCATCAGGCGTCTCCCGTGGGTGTGTAAACTGCGCATTATAACAAAGCAGCCTGCACTTGACGCAAAATGTGCAGGCTGCTTTTTCGATTATCTGCCGCCGCCCGTCCTTTGCAGATACCTGCCATTCCGGATTTCCGTTTTTTGAGAATGCAACCTGCAAAATTCGGCGGGCGATGACTAATTTCGCCATGTTCAAAATGGAAGGTTTGTTTTAAAATATCAATAGTCTGCTTGAATGCCATCTGCGTTTGATGTGGATTTTGTGCTGTGAAATGATATTTTTTAAGGAGTGCATGATGTTGGAAACTATCAAACTATATCTTCATTGTGTGATTCAATTTTTGGAAATCGGCTTTTTGGCTTTTCTCTTTTTTTTCGGATGGGGCGGAAAAGAAGACAATATATTTGATCCTGCAAATTTGATCTATAGCATCATGATGGCCGTCACATTCGGCTTTATCTTCGCCTGTGTCGCATATGCCGAACGCAAGGAAAAAATGCAATCCAAAGAACAACCTGACCAACAAATCCGATGAATACGGCAAACCTATCCTTTGGGGTGCCTTGCTGGCGGAAGCTCGGAATTATCCCACATTAAGCAGCATCAAAGGATGGCGTGCCGGAGGTTTGGCATGATTGAATCCATCGGCCTGCGCTATTTGGGTGGCAGCTTAGGAGGAAGAAATAATAAAAGTTGTAACTGCGGCAGTGCCTGTCATTGCACTTCAAACGATTAAGGGGCTGTACTAGATTAGCCCTAAATCCCACACCAATCCCGCAAGATTTTTAGCT
>ERZ773008.2214-NODE-2214-length-12941-cov-3.526385_pt1 | contig 12941 bp, 9 predicted proteins | sample MGYA00580664_ERZ773008 | MGnify/ENA primary metagenome ERZ773008 (study PRJEB29015, sample SAMEA2738016) | human oral metagenome | biome: human oral; feature: human-associated habitat; material: dental | place: China | collected 2048 ... | reverse complement strand
CGGAACACGCTTATTTGCATGATATAAAAAGAGCCGAATATGTAGCAATAGAAGACGAAGAGGCTGTGAGTGCATTTGAATACCTGTCAAAGGCTGAGGGTATAATACCGGCTATAGAAAGTGCTCATGCGGTAGCCTATGCAAGAAAGCTTGCGCCTACTATGTCTAAGTATGAAATAATAGTAATAAATATATTTTGAGTAAGAGGAGAAGAAAAGTGGAAGAGAACAAGACTTTGTTGAAAATCAACAACTTGTATACAGGATTTCGTATTAAGGATGAATATTATAATGCGGTAGATAATGTCTCAATTGAACTGAAAAAAAATGAAATACTGGCTATAGTAGGAGAATCAGGGTGTGGAAAAAGTACTCTTGCTACATCTGTTATAGGACTACACAATCCTATAAATACAAAATCTGAAGGAGAAATAATTTATAAAGGAGAAAATCTCCTGTCATTAAATGAGGCGCAATATAACGAAATCAGAGGAAATGAAATAGGAATGATATTTCAGGATCCTTTGTCAGCTCTAAATCCGTTAATGAGAATAGAAGAACAGATAGAAGAAGGACTTATATATCATACAAAATTTGATGCCGAAGAAAGGAAAAAACGTGTATATGAACTTCTGCAACAAGTCGGGATAGCTAACTATAAAAGAGTAGGCAGACAGTTTCCCCATGAGCTGTCAGGTGGAATGAGACAGCGGGTAATGATAGCTATTGCTCTTTCGTGCAAGCCGTCAATTTTAATAGCTGACGAGCCTACGACAGCTCTGGATGTTACAATACAGGCACAGATATTGGATTTGCTGAAATCCCTCCAAAATGAGATACAGGCAGGTATTATACTGATAACTCATGATTTGGGAGTAGTTGCGGAAATGGCGGACAGAGTTGCAGTAATGTATGCAGGACAGATTGTCGAAGTAGCGACAGTCGATGAGCTTTTTAATAATCCGAAACATCCATATACAAGGTCTTTATTGAGCTCCATACCTCAACTTGACAATGAAACGGAAAAACTGCATGTGATTGAAGGAGTCGTTCCTTCATTAAAAAACCTTGTAAGAACAGGTTGCCGATTTGCTCCGAGAATATCATGGATAGAAAAAGATGAACACGAAGAAAATCCTGAGTTACACGAGATTTCTGAAGGGCATTTTGTGAGATGTACCTGCTGGAAAAACTTTTATTTTAAAGATAATCAGGATGAAAATGAAAGTACAAAAAATGATATGGGAACGGAGGAAGGATAAAATGAGTTTTATGGAAATAAAAGGATTAAAGGTTCATTATCCTATTCGTGGCGGATTTTTCAATAAAATAATAGATTATGTCTATGCTGTAGACGGCATTGATATGACAATAGAAAAAGGAAAGACATACGGACTTGTAGGGGAATCGGGTTCAGGAAAATCTACAATAGGGAAAGCTATTATAGGTCTTGAGAAAATAAAAGACGGAATAATCAATTATGATAAAGAAAGAATTGATAAAAAAACAAGGGGAAGAAACAGAAAATATAAACAGGATGTTCAGATGATATTTCAGGATTCGCTCTCAAGTTTAAACCCTAAGAAACGTATAATAGATATAATTGCGGAACCTTTGAGAAATTTTGAAAATCTGACCTCCGACGAAGAGAGAAAGAGAGTGTCCGAATTACTTGAAATAGTAGGCATGACTGATGATGCATTATACAAATATCCTCATGAATTTTCAGGAGGACAGAGACAGAGAATAGGAGTAGCAAGGGCAGTTGCTACAAAACCTAAGTTGATAATAGCCGATGAGCCTGTTTCAGCGCTGGATTTATCAGTACAGGCACAAGTGCTGAACTATATGAAAGAGATACAGAAACAGTTCGATTTAAGTTATCTGTTCATATCTCATGACCTCGGAGTAGTAAAACATATGTGCGATCATATATCAATAATGTATCGTGGACGTTTTGTAGAAAAAGGAGAGAAAAACGACATATACAGCAATCCTCAACATATATATACAAAAAGACTGATTGCCGCAATACCTGAAGTAAATCCTAATCATAGAGCAGAAAACAAGAAAAAAAGATTAGAGGTAGAAAGAGAATATATCCAGAATGAGTTGGAATATTATGATAAAAACGGAAAAGTTTATGATTTGAAAAAAATAAGTGATACTCATTATGTGGCATTGGCAAATAAAGTCAAAGGAGGAGAACAGTAAAATGTGGAAAACGATATTGAGAAGAACATTGGTGATGATACCTCAGCTATTTATATTGAGCGTACTGATATTTATACTTGCCAAGAAAATGCCGGGAGACCCTTTTACAGGATTGATAACGCCCCAGACAGATCCTGCGGCTTTGGAGGTACTAAGAAGAAAGGCAGGATTATACGACCCTTGGCACATACAGTATTTCCGTTGGATGAAAAATGCCTTTCAGGGAAATTTCGGAATGAGCTATGCTTATAAAATACCTGTAAAAACGCTGATAGGTCAGAGAGCTGCAAACACATTTATATTATCTCTGGCAAGCATAATATTGACTTACTCTATAGCCATACCGTTAGGAGTTCTGGCAGGAAGATATCAGAATTCATTTTTTGATAAAGTAGTAGTTTTCTATAACTATATAAGTTATGCTATACCTACATTTGTCATGTCCCTGATTATGTTATGGTTATTTGGATATACGTTGGGCTGGTTTCCGAAAACAGGTTCCGTTACTATAGGACTCGACCCGGGAACATTCAAATATTACATAGACAGAATACACCATATAATTCTTCCGGCTGTAACTTATGCTCTATTACAAACGACAAGTACAATACAGTATTTAAGAAATGAAGTAATAGATGCAAAATCCCTTGATTATGTAAAAACTGCAAGAAGTAAAGGAGTACCTGAAAATAAGGTTTACTCAAAACATATATTCAGAAATTCCATATTGCCTATAGCTGCATTCTTTGGATATACAATAACAGGACTGTTGGGAGGGTCGATTTTCATAGAAATGATATTCGGATATCCGGGAATGGGAAATCTGTTTATAAGTTCCATAAGTACAAGAGATTACAGTGTTGTAACATCACTTATACTATTATACGGATTTTTAACATTATTGGGAAGTCTATTGTCAGATATTATAATGAGTATAGTAGACCCGAGAATAAGAATAGAGTAGGTGGTGTTATATGAAAAAGAGTGATAAAAAAGAAATCGAAAATATGAATATAAAAATAAGTGAAAAGCCGACAGGATTTAATGTCATAATGAGAGAAATAAAAAAGGATAAACTGGCAATGTCTTCCCTTGTGATACTCATAGTATTATTTTTGTCGGTATTTATAGGAGCGGCATTTTTGAATAAAGATGAAGTGATGAAAGTATCTCTGCTGGATAAATATGCAGCTCCGGGAGAAGGTTTCTGGCTTGGTGCCGATACAGGCGGACGTTCTATTTTAGGACAGCTCGTAATAGGAGCGAGAAACTCAATAGTAGTAGGAGTAGCAGTTACTGTAATTACATCAGGACTTGGAATTATAATAGGACTGATTTCAGGATATTATGGCGGTATAATAGACTATATTATAATGAGAGTAGTGGATTTTATAACAATAATGCCTACCCTTATGCTAATAATAGTATTTGTAACTATTGTTCCAAAGTATAATCTTATTTCATTTATATTTATAATGAGCGTATTTTACTGGACAGGAATAACAAGACTAATAAGAAGTAAAGTTTTATCGGAAAGCAGAAAAGATTATGTACTGGCTTCAAAAACATTAGGAACAAGTGATTTTAAAATAATATTTAGGGAAATTTTGCCGAATATAAGCTCTATAATAATAGTGGATACTACATTGGGACTTGCAGGAAATATTGGTATAGAAACAGGACTGACTTTTTTGGGATTTGGATTTCCGCCGTCTACTCCAAGTTTAGGAACTTTGGTAGGATATGCCACAGATCCTGAAGTTATGGCTTCCAAATTATGGATATGGGTTCCTGCTTCACTGCTTATACTTATTATGATGCTATGTATAAATTATGTAGGACAGGCACTGAAAAGGGCTGCCGACGCAAGACAGAGATTGGGATAAGAATATATTAATATAAATTTAGTGAGAAAAACTTATTTTATAAATAAATTATAGTAATAATTAATTATAGTAGTTTCAAAAATAAAATATATTAGTAAAGGAGAACGGATATGAAAAAGAAAAATCTTTTTTTGATGTTATTGATTTCCATTATGTTACTGACAGTTGCCTGCGGGCCGGGAAAGAAGAAAAGCGATAAAGGAACCGAAAAAGTCGACATTTCAAAATTTCCTACGGCAGTTGAAAATAATGAAAAATCTGTAGAGGGCGGCACATTAAAAGTAGCAATGGTGAAAGATTCAGCAATGGTAGGTCTTTTTAGTAGTGTTTTAGCTACAGACGGTTTTGATATGATGATTAATTCCAGTTTTATAGGAGAGCAAATATTTGATACTGATGAAAATTTTGAAGTAATGGATACCGGAGCAGCTTCGTTGGAGGTAGATGTAGCTAATAAAAAAGCTACTATAAAAATAAAAGATAATGCAAAATGGAACGACGGACAGCCATTAATAGCAGATGATGTAATATATGCCTATGAAGTATTGGCGAATAAAGACTATACAGGTGTAAGATTTGACGACGAAAGCAGAAAAATTGTAGGGATAGAAGATTATCATAACGGTAAGGCTTCCACAATTTCAGGAATAAAAAAAGTAAATGACAAAACAGTCGAAATATCATTTACTGAACTTGGACAGGGAGTATACACTATAGGAAATGGATTGATAGGTTATGCTCTGCCTAAACATTATTTGGGGGATGTTCCTATTAAGGATTTGGAATCTTCTGAAAAAATAAGAGATAAAATGTTGACAACGGGTCCTTATTATCCTGTGAAAATGGTACAGGGAGAAAGTGTCGAATTAAAGGCAAATCCTTACTATTTCAAAGGGAAACCGAAAATTGACAGAGTAACTGTTCAGATAGTAAATTCCAAGACAATAACTTCGGCATTAAAAGCAGGGGAATATGATATAGCACTTTCAATAACAGGAGATATATATAATACATATAAGGATTTAAATAATCTGACAATATTAGGAAGACAGGAGCTTTATTACTCATATATGGGCTTTAAATTGGGACATTATGATAAGGAAAAAAGAGAAAATGTAGTTGATCCTAACGCTAAAATGGGAGATGTAAAACTGAGACAGGCACTTGCTTATGGATTAAATGTAGACCAGATGTTGACGTTTTATAACGGATTAAGAGAAAGAGCGACTTCGTCGGTACCGCCTATATTTAAGAAATATTATCCCGAAGGACTTGAAGGGTACCCTTACAATCCTGAAAAAGCTAAAAAGTTGTTAGATGAAGCAGGTTATAAAGATGTGAACGGCGACGGATACAGAGAAGATAAAAATGGAAAACCTTTTGAAGTAAACATTGCCGCTATGGCAGGCGGAGATATAGCCGAACCGTTGGCACAGTTTTATATTCAGAACTGGAAAGAAATAGGAATAAAAGCTGTATTGTCCACAGGTAGACTTATAGAGTTCAATAATTTTTATAAAAAAGTGGATGCTGATGAAAAAGATATAGATGTATACTTTGCAGCGTGGGGAGTAGGAACAAATCTGAACCCTATTGAAAGTGCAGGAAGAAAAGCTCCTTTCAACAGAACCCGTTTTGTTTCTGAAGAAAATGACAGATTAATGAAAGAAGTAGTGGGAGAAAAATCCCTTACGGAAGCAGGATATAAAGCGGCAGCTTATAAAAAGTGGCAGGAATATTATATAAATCAGGCTGTAGAGGTACCATTGACATACAGATATGAAATATTCCCTGTAAATAAAAGAGTAAAAAATTTCAATATTTCATATAATATGGATAAATATGCAATACATCTTGTAGAATTGACAGCTAAAGAACCAATAAAAGCTACAAATTAAAAAAATTATAAATAAAAAAGATTGCTTAAATTCTTATAATGGAGTTTTAGGCAGTCTTTTTTGATTGAAAGTTATTTTTGAAATTAAATTGCAGATATTTTTTAAATTTTTTATGAGAAAGTTTTATTGTTATTATATTTAATTGTTATTATATTTATATCCATAGTATTCTATATTTGTAATTTTCGATAATAATGATTAAAAATTATTATTGATATAATTAACAATATATATTCCTAATAAAAATTTTTAATGCAAAAATTCCTTGTATATATGTTATAATTAATACAACATATTAGTAATAAAAATGTTTGTCGGGTAATTTATCCATATAATTCAAGGAGGAATGTAGGATGAAAAGAAAAAACGGAATTTTAACATTGATAATATCTTTTATGATATTACTGACAGCGTGCGGACCGGGAGAAAAGAAAAGTGCAAAAAGTGGAAACAATGTCGATATTTCAAAGTTTCCATTAAAAACAAGCAATAACGAAAAGACAGTAGACGGTGCGACATTAAAAGTAGCATTGGTAAAAGATTCTCCATTAGTGGGAATTTTGAGCAACGTACTTTACACTGACGGTTCAGACGGAACGATTATTGACAATTTTGTAACTTCAGCAATATTTGATACTGACGGAAATTTTGAAGTAACTGATACGGGAGCTGCAACACTGACAGTAGATACTGAAAATAAAAAAGCAACTATAAAAATAAAAGATAATATAAAATGGAGCGACGGACAGCCTTTAGTTGCCGAAGATATAATATATTCCTATGAAGTTGTAGCAAATAAGGATTATACGGGTGCGAGATATAATGACGAAAAAAGAAAAATTATTGGAATAGAAGATTATCATAACGGTAAAGCATCTACAATTTCGGGAATAAAGAAAATAGATGAGAAAACAGTGGAAATCTCATTTTCCGAAATGGGACAAGGTATTTATACAGTAGGAAACGGACTTATAGGATATGCTCTTCCAAAACATTATTTAAAAGATGTTCCTATAAAAGAGTTACAGTCTTCGGAAAAAATAAGAGAAAAATTGGTAACAATAGGGCCATACTATCCCGTAAAAATGGTACAGGGAGAAAGTGTGGAACTGAAAGCAAATCCGTATTATTTTAAAGGAAAACCTAAAACAGACAGGGCAACAATTCAAATAGTAAATTCAAAAACAATAGTTTCGGCAATGAAGTCGGGAGATTATGATTTTGCCCTTGATATACCTTCAGATTTGTATAATGTATATAAAAATCTTAATAATATCGAGCTTCTTGGGAGACAGGAGTTATATTATTCATATATGGCGTTTAAAGTAGGACACTGGGATAAGGCAAAAAAAGAAAATATAATGGATTCCAATGCTAAAATGGCGGATGTAAAATTGAGACAGGCTTTGGCTTATGGGCTGAATGTTGATGAAATGGTAAAAGCGTTTTATAACGGTCTAAGAACGAGGGCAACTTCATCGGTACCGCCTGTATTCAAGAAATATTATCCCGAAGGACTTGAGGGATACCCTTACAATCCTGAAAAAGCTAAAAAGTTGTTAGATGAAGCAGGCTATAAAGCGGAAGCCTACAAAAAATGGCAGGAATATTATATAGGTCAGGCTGTAGAGGTACCTTTGACATATAAATATGAAATACTTCCTGTAAATAAAAGGGTAAAAAATTTTGAAATAGATTATAGTAATCCTAATAAAGGGTTTTATCTTGTAGAGCTGACAGCACCACAGCCGATAAAAGCTACAAATTAAAAAAATATAAATAAAAAAGATTGTTTAAATTCTTATAATGGAGTTTTGGACAGTCTTTTTTATTGGAAACTGTTTTTGAAATTAAAATACAGAAAAGTAAAAGCTCTCATTTTCTTTTAATGTAAAGTTATTATAATAAATTGAAAATAGTTATAATAATAAATAATCAAGGAGATAAAAATATGGGAAAAGAAAGAATAAAAATGATTTTGACTGTCCTGATTCTGATTTTACTGACAGCCTGCAATATAGGAAAATCAGGCAATAAATTTGAAATCACTGAAGAAGTCAAAAACGGCGGACATAATGTAAAAGGAGCAGTTCTTAAAGTGGCAAATATAAGAAATAGTGCTTATAGCGGAGTGTTTTATTCAATCCTGAATACAGATTATGATGAAAATTCAGTAATATTCTTTACTGATGAAAATATTTTCTATTATAAGAGCGACGGGACATTGTCCAAAGGGGGAATAGCAGAAGCAACTACGAATATTGATAAGAAAAAAATTACTGTCAGAATAAAGAAAGATGTAAAATGGTCTGACGGAGTTCCTCTCACGATAGATGACTATATATATACTTATGAGGTTATGGGACATAAAGATTATTTTTCTCCCGAAGCAGCTGAGGTTCTAAGAAAGCACATTGTAGGGGGAGAGGATTATTATAACGGGAAAAGTGATAAAATCTCGGGAATAAAAAAGGTAGATGATAAAACAGCTGAAATATCGGTCATAGATTTTTCTCCCGATAATAGAAGCACAGCAGGAAATTTATTGATAGACAATGTACTTCCGAAACATTATCTGAAAGACATTCCTGTAAAAGATTTGCCTAATTCCGAAAGAATAAAGCAAAAAATGGTAACAATCGGTCCATATATACCTGTGAGTATAACAAACGAGGGGAAAACGGTTATCCTTGAAGCAAACAGAAACTACTACAAAGGAGTACCAAAAATAGAAAAAGTAATGGTAGAAGCAACAGACAGAAATAATATACTGAAAAAAGCAAAAAACGGACAATACGATATTATTACTGTATACCAATATCTATATGAAAATTTAGAAAAACTGAATAACATAACTCTTGTAAATGAAGGCAGCAGAACTTATAAAACATTGATTTTCAATATAGGATATTATGATGAAAATAAAAAACAGAATATAACAGACCCCAATAAAAAAATGACTGACATAAAATTGCGGGAAGCCCTTGCATACGGTACAAATGTAGATGACATAATAAAGGAATATTATAATTCAGGAATAGACAGGACTACAGGCATAGTTCCGTCAGTATTTGGAAAAGCCTATGATGTGAACGTAAAAAACTATCCTTATGACCCTGAAAAAGCAAAGCAGTTACTGGACGAAGCAGGATACAGGGATATAGACGGCGACGGATATAGGGAAGATAAAAACGGACAGCCTTTTGAGTTGAGAGTAACATCAATGGACCCGTATTATGAACAAATTAAAACTTATATGAAAAACTGGGAATATATAGGATTAAAATCAATATTTGTAACAGGAGATTTTGAAAAGGATGTTAATACATATTTTAAGTCAATAACAAAAGGAAATAACGATATAGATGTATATTATACTTCTTTAAGGATGAACAGCATGGAAAATGATAATTTTCATAATACATATTCAATGAAAGGAACAAATAATTACAGTCATTTTACATCAGAAAAGCTCGAAAAAATAGTAGAAGAAATAACAGGAAATAAATCTTTAAAAAATCCTAAATACAGAATAAAAATGATAAATGAGTTTCAAAAATATTATTTGTCTCAATTACCCGAAATACCTTTAATGAATGAATATTCTTATTTTGCTCTGAATAAAAGAGTGAAAGGCTATAAAGGAAAAACGGATGACCCGAAATATGGGATACATTTATGGGAACTTACAGCTAATGATCCTATAAAAGCAAAAAATTAGGAGAATAATAAATATAATATAAAGATTTTGGAGGTAAAAATGAGAGATATAAAAGTAAAATCGGCTTTATCAGCTTTACTTTTTATAATATCGGTTTCCTGCGGTATAAATAATGAAAATAATACAAATCAAAATCAGGGAAACAGTCAGCAAAATATTCAGAAGAATAATCAGAATGTCATTATAAAATCGGAATTTAAACAGAGAATACCGAATATAGTTACTAACAGTCAACCGGCAGTGGACGGAGGAGCCATAAAAGTGGCAGTAATAAATAAAACTGCTTTTACGGGGACATTAAATGAAATTTTTGCTACCGATGAAGCCGATAAAAAAATTATGAACCTTATAGGAACAAGAGTTTTAGAAATAAATGATGATTTTGAACCTACAGATAAGGGGATTATAGACGAAATGTATATCGAAAATGATGACAAAAAACTTATAAAAAAAGTCAGATTTAAAATAAAGGAGGGAATAAAATGGTCTGACGGACAGCCTCTTACAGCTGATGATTTTATATATACTTATGAAGTCGTAGCTGATAGAGATTATAAAGGGAATGAGAAAAAAGGAATAAGTTATATCAAAGGAGTAAATGAATATAATGAGGGAAATGCTGAAAAAATCCCGGGAATAAAAAAAATAGATAACAGAACGGTAGAAATAGAGTTTAAAGGATTTCCCGGAACAATTACAGCTCCTTATATGTGGGGATTGCTCAGGTATGTCCTGCCTAAACATCATCTGAATGGAATTCCTGTAAAAGATATGCCGAATTCACCAAAATTAAGAACCGATATAGTTACTTTAGGTCCATATGTACCTACTGAAATAATATCGGGAGTGGGATTTAAAGCAAAGGCAAATCCTTATTATTTTAAAGGGAAGCCGAAAGTGGAAAATCTCTCAGTAGAAGTAATAAGCGGCAGAAATTATCTTGAAATTACGAAAAAGGGATATTATGACATAATGATGTTTGCTTTAGGGTCGACTGAAGATTATCCTATATTAGAAAAGTTTAATAACATTGAAATAATCGGAAATATGTCATCGGGATATTCTGCCTTTGAAATAAAATTAGGTTATTGGGATAAGGACAGAAATGAAAATATCTTGGACCCTAATAATAAACTCGCTGATAAAAGAGTAAGACAGGCATTGGCTTATGCTCTGGATATAGATAATAAAATAACGGATGTAAAAATAAAAGGAGCGGGACATTATAATCTGACCGAAAGAGCTACAACTGTTATTCCTCCCATATTGAAGAAATATTATAATGAAAATATACAAGGTTATCCTTACAATCCCGAAAAGGCAAAACGATTACTGGATGAAGCAGGTTACAGAGATATAAACGGAGACGGAATAAGGGAAGATAAAAACGGACAGCCTTTTGTGATAACTATAGCAAAGGGAGAAGATAATTATATTGATACAGGGAAAAAAGTGGATGCCTACAAATCAGTAGTAGGACATGCCGTAGAATATTGGAAAAAAGTAGGGATAAATGCGAGAATTGTTACAGGAGATTTTCAGGAACTACAAAAGAAAAATAGGGGAGATGACAAGGAAATAGACATATATTATGTTGCGAATGGATTAACTTATGACGCATACAATCCATATTTCTATAAACGTAGAAAAAATTTTAATACAACTTCAAGATTTGCTTCGGAAGAAAATGACAGACTGCTTGATGAAACTGTGAGTCAGAGATCAATGAAAGATGAGATGTATAAGATACAGGCATATAAAAAATGGCAGGAATATTATATGGAACAACTTCCTGAAATTCCTCTGCTTTATTCGTATAATATAGTTATAGTAAATAAGAGAGTAAAAAATTTCTATATTTTTGACAATGGAACTCTGAACACTCTATATATGACAGAACTTACTGCACAGGCACCTTATTCAAGCAGCAGATAATAAAACTTGGTTATTGACAAATTATCCGTTTTATAATAAAATAAGTTAATTGTAATCATTACAAAATTAAAGAAATTATTATATAAACAGGAGGATAAAATGGATTTTAGTTTGAATTTAGGTGCGTTGGAAGAAGGAAAACTGAGAAAAATAGATGAGAATGAATTATATGATGTGATTGTGGTAGGAGCAGGTCCGGCTGCAGTGTCGGCAAGTATTTATGCTGCGAGAAAAGGACTTTTAGTTGCTATGATAGGACTGAAAGTAGGAGGGCAAATGCTCGATACTAATGAAATCGAAAATATTATAGGTACTCCAAGAACTACGGGGTCAAAATTTGCGGAAGACCTTGAAAAACATATGAAAGAATATGAAATTGCGTTTAAAGAAGGACATCTTATAAAAGAAATAAAAGAAAACGGAAAAGACAAAGTACTAATAACAGATGACGGGAAAAATTATAAGACAAAAACTGTTATAATTGCTACGGGTGCTTACTGGAAAAATTTGAATATACCGGGAGAGGCTGAATATACAGGTAAAGGAGTACATTATTGTTCTACTTGTGATGGGCCGTTTTACAAAAATCTTGATGTAGCCGTTATCGGCGGAGGAAATTCGGGAGTAGAAGCCGCCCTTGATTTGTCAGGAATTGCAAAAAATGTTACTCTGATAGAGTTTATGCCCGAACTGAAAGCCGATATGGTCTTACAGGATAAATTAGCGGAAAGGGATAACATAAATATCATTACAAATGCACAGACTACGGCAGTAACAGGAACACAATTTGCTGAAAATCTGAAATATCTCGATAGAGAGTCCAATATAGAAAAAGATTTGAAAATAGACGGTGTATTTATAGAAATAGGATTATCTCCAAAAAGTGATTTAGTCAAAGGTTTGGTTGAACTTAATAAAATGGGAGAAATCGTTATTAACGAATACAATATGACAAGTGTAAAAGGAATATTTGCCGCAGGAGATGTTACTGCCATTAAGCAGAAACAGATAGTCGTTGCAATAGGAGAAGGAGCAAAAGCGGCACTCGGAGCTTTTGAATATATAATAAAACAGTATTAATTATAACTTTCCCTAAAATCTTGTTGTTTTATACAAAATTACTTGAATATTATTAATTAATATTATAAAATAAAATAAGATTTGAAAGGAGAAACAAATGGAAGAATTAAAAAAATTATTATCAGAAAAATATCTTGGAATGGGGGAGTATTTTAAGCAAACATTTAGCTTAATGCCAAAAATAGGACCGAAAGAAATAGCCATATTA
>ERZ773008.2209-NODE-2209-length-12971-cov-3.724450_pt1 | contig 12971 bp, 10 predicted proteins | sample MGYA00580664_ERZ773008 | MGnify/ENA primary metagenome ERZ773008 (study PRJEB29015, sample SAMEA2738016) | human oral metagenome | biome: human oral; feature: human-associated habitat; material: dental | place: China | collected 2048 ... | reverse complement strand
CGCCGCAAGATTAAAATTTTACGCGTAACATTGCATCGTAAATTTTACGCTGCCATATACAGCGCCATATTACTGCCGCGAGTTTTAGATCGTGCCACACTGCGCTGTTGTTGATTTTAAATTTCGCGCCGCGCGCTCTTTAAAAATCTAGACCATCAACCGCGCAGCAGAGCATTTGAAATTTTATGCGAAAGGCGAAGGTTCGCGGTGCATTATGTCGTGCATCAATGTAGGTTAAATAAATTTCATTGCCAGCGAGATTGGTGAACTGCGTACGTTGCATGCCGCATCCCGTATAATTTGTCAAGCCGCTGCGAAAGGTTCGCACCGTATTTACCGCGCTCGCCCATGCATGATGCCGCATGTGTATTGGCGCGCTACACTAGATAAATTGAAACCGAGTTTGCACTAAATTTAAACTCAAGTTATCGCTATGTCGTAAATCTGCTGAGATTAAATTTAATGAAAGAATCTCATCTTAATTTAAATCTAGGCGCAAAAGTGTAAAATTTAATAAGATCCTGCAAATTTTAAAATTTAGCGAGATCAAATTTGGATTTACGCCGCAGGCGCGCTATTTTCGGCGTGCGTATCGCCAGAGTCTTTAGGTCTTAAAAGCCACTGTTTTGTAAAGATCAGCACGTAGATCGCAGCGCCGATGCCGTAGCTTGCGTATTCGCTCGGGATAAACTCTATGAATTTCGCGCAGATATTAGGCACCAGCATTAGCGGCGTTACTAGCAGCAATAGCAGGCGCTCTATCGGGTTACATTTTGTTACGAACCAGCCCTGCAGCGAGGAGCTGAAAGCAAACATACCCACGATCGCCGTGGCAAAAATCAGCACGATTTGCAGTGGATCGCTGATCCAAACGATGCTCTTTGAATCCATCGGATCGCCGATGCTTTGGATCAAAAGCAGCTTATTGTTGAAGAAAAACGCAAACGGAAGTACCGCGGTACGCAGATCATACACGAAGCCCTGAAGTCCCACAGTTACGGGATTTGCCTTTGCAATGCCCGCGGCGGCGTATGCGGCAATACCCACAGGCGGGGTATCATCGGCTAAAATTCCGAAATAAAATACGAAAAGATGCACTGCGATCGCAGGGATCAAAAAGCCGTTTTTGCCCGCTAGTATCAAAATCACTGGCGCAATCAGGCTTGAAACGACGATATAATTCGCCGTCGTAGGAAGTCCCATGCCCAAAATCAGGCTCATTATCGCAGTCATCAGAAGTATCAATACTATGCTGTTTCCTGCGACTGCTTCTACGAGCTCTGAAAGAACCTGTCCCAGCCCGGTAAGCGAGATCGAGCCGATGATGATGCCCGCTAGCGCGGTGGCAACGGCTACCGTGACCATATTTTTGGCAGCACCTACCATAGCCCAAAAGATATCTACGAAACCTACGATAAAATCGGACTTGCCAACCTTTTCGCCAAATATCGTTTTTTTAGCGGGCTCTTGTACGATCATTATTAAAAATAGCACGCAGATCGAGTTAAACGCCGCAGAGATCGCGCTTTCTTTCAGAATCAATAGAGTAAAAAGAAGCACCAAAATCGGTATTATGTAATGAATGCCGCTAAATATAATTTTTAGCTTTGAAACCTTGGCGTAATCGCGGCTGCCGCGAAGCCCTAGCTTGCAGCTTTCAAGATGCACGATAAAAAATAACCCCGCGTAGCAGACAAAGGCGGGGATCACCGCCGCGATCATTACGTTGGTGTAGCTCATACCCAAAAATTCCGCGATTATAAACGCCGCAGCGCCCATGATAGGCGGCATAAGCTGCCCATTTACGCCCGCAGCGACCTCGATAGCGCCCGCCTTAGTGGCGGTAAGCCCTGCCTTTTTCATTAGCGGGATCGTAAAAGTGCCCACTGTCACGACGTTTGCGGTCGAGCTGCCGCTTACCATGCCGGTTAGCCCGCTGGCGATTACGCTAGCCTTGGCGGGTCCTCCGCGGAAGCGACCTAAAATTGCAAACGCTACGTTTATAAAATACTGCCCCGCTCCGGCTCGCTCCAAAAGCGCGCCGAATAGCACGAACAGATAGATGAAGCTGGTGCTGACCCCCACTGGTACGCCAAATACGCCCTCTGTAGTTAAAAACATATGCCCTGCAAGCAGTTCAAAGCTTGCGCCGCGGTGCGCGATGATATCTGGCATATAAGGACCGAAGTAGCAATACAGAAGGAAGGTAAAAGCGATAATGCCAAGCGCTGGTCCCATCATACGACGACCTGCTTCAAAAAGGATAAAAATACCTATAAAGGCTGCTACGATATCTCTGGTTAGATAATTTCCCGGGCGCTGCGCTAGCCCGTTAAATTCTATTGCAGGATACAAGATCGCGGCGACTCCGACGATTAATAAAATATAATCGTAAAACGGGATGTAAAAATGTGCCTTAGAGCGCGGGCGAAACGGAAAAAGCGAAAAAATTATAAAAACAGCGAACGCTAAGTGGATCGAGCGCGCGATATTCGTATTCATCGGGAAATACGCGATGTAAAGCTGAAAGACCGACCACGAGAAGCAGACCAGCGTCACGAGCCAGAAGAGCTTTTTAGAGGTAAATTCTCTACTCTTTACCTCTAAAACCTGCTCATCTTTTTGTGTAGATTTCTCCATCAACTAGCCTATTTCAGCAGCCCGGCTTCTTTATACACCGCCTCTGCCGCAGGATGAAGCGGCGCACTAAGCCCCTCTAAAAGAGATTCTTTGCTTACCAAATTTAACGCAGGGTGTAGCTTTTTATACTCGTCAAAATTATCAAGTATCGCTTTAACTACCGCCCTAACCGCCTCGTCGCTTTGGCTAGCGTCGGTTACGAGCACGGCCTTTACGCCGATAGTCTGCGTGTCGTGATCTACGCCGTCATACATCTTCGCAGGGATCACGCCTTTGGCAAAATATGGATATTTTTCTAGAATTTTTTTGATATGCTCATCGTCGATGCTGACTAAGTCGATAGGAAGCGAAGTAGCCGCATCGGTGATATTTGCGGTCGGATGTCCTACGACGTAGAAGTATCCGTCGATCTTCTTATCTTTTAGCGCCATCGGGCATTCTTGCGCAGTTAAGACACCGTGCTGGGCGAGCTTTTTAAGATCGAAGTCGTAGTTTTCAAAAACTATCGTGCTGGTTAGCTCGTTGCCGCTGCCTGGATTTCCGATATTGATCTTTTTGCCCGCAGCGTCGCCGTAAGCTTTGATACCGCTATCTTTAGAGACGACGAAAGCCAAAAGCTCCGGATAGATCGAAATTACGGAGCGTAAATTTTTATCCGCCGCGCCTTGGAATTTGCCCGTACCGTTGTATTTATCATAGACGACGTCGCTTTGAACGAAGCCGAAATTTAGCTCTTTTTTAAGCACGTTATTGACGTTATACGTCGAGCCGCCCGTCGATTGCACGGAGCACTTCATATTTTTATCCATATTTACCAAGCGGCAAATCGCGCCTCCTACCGGATAATAGGTGCCGGTCATACCGCCGGTGCCGATATTGATGAACTCCTTAGCGCCTGAAACGCTAGCTAGTAAGGCCAAACCGGCCAAAGCAACAGAAAATTTTTTCATCTTTGCTCCTTTTTGAGTTAAAAGTTTGAAAGTATTGCTAAATTTCTATAAAATTCTAATAAAAACAGATCGAATTTCGCGCAAATTTACGATTTTACACATCGCGACGCAGGTGATTTAATATCAAAGTAGCTCGGCGATCTGCTCTGATATGCGGAATTTTACCGCGATAAAATTCTAAGCTTGAAATCCAAACGCCCGTGGATAAAATTAACGCTATAAATTTAAAGCCTTAATAACTCACGCTGCTAAGATACAGCCCGTTTGGCGGAAAGGGGATTCTGCTAAGCGCTCGCGAGAAGCTTATCTTGTGCCCGATCTGCACGGATTTTAGGGCGTTTGCGACCATCAGCCGCACCTGCGCTCGCAAAAATCCGTTGGCTTTAAAATTTATCAAGGTTAAATTTCTAAAAGAGTAGGCGCGCGCGACGTAGAGCTCGCGCACGGGGCTTTTTATGTCGCTGCCGCTTTTCATAAACTCGCTAAAATCGTGCTCGCCGATGAAATTTGCAAGCGCAGCATTGAGCGTGGCAAGATCTACGCGCGGATAAAACACGCAAAAATCGCTAAGAAAGGGGCTGGGACATCCGTGGTTTAAAACGTAGCGATAGCAGCGCGTCACGGCATCGTAACGCGGATGAAAATCGCGCGGCACCGGGCTGATGTGGCGTACAAAAATATAGGGCGCGCAGTGGCGGTTTATAAGCTCTTTTAGGCGCGGCAGCTCCCAGTGCACGGTACATTCGACGCAGCTTACCTGGCGCAGTGCGTGCACCCCTTTATCTGTGCGCGAGCTGCTTATCAGCGGCGCAAAGATCCCTACTCGCCCCAAAGCCGCGCGCAGCACGTCCTCGACGCCGCGCCCGTGAGGCTGAGACTGTGAGCCGCTAAATTTCGAGCCGTCGTAGGAATAGACAAGCTTGAGCTTTACGCGATCGGAGTTTGCGCTCGCGGCATATGTGCACGCATCTGCGGGGGTATTTGGCGTGGTGCTTATTTTGCCGATGTGCGCAAGCTCGCTCGCTGCGAAGTCACTTGCGGACGCGCTTTTGATAATATTTTTAAGTTCGGACGCGCCTGCGGGCGTGTTTGTGGGGGCGTCCGCTTTGTGGGCGGCGTTTGCTTTGCGGGAGTCTGCGGTGTGGGCGGACGCGGGACGGGTAGTGTAAAATTTTGCGGCGGACGAGATATGGATTTTTAAAGCGTCGCCGCTTGCCACATTAGCTTTCGCAGCGTTTGCCGCGCAAATATCCGAAGTGGTGGCATTGACGGAATTTTTGCGGGCGGAATTTAAATTTGCCGCATGCGCGACCTTTTTGACGCAAACGGCGTCCGAATTCCGCTCAGCGCTTTCGTGATTCAAACCGCAATCGGGCGCAGTATAGGTAGCCGTATCGCTTGCCGTACCTGTGAAAGCGGAATTTTTAAAATTTGAAATTTCATCTCTTGAAATAAAATCCTGCTCGCCGTTTTGCGCTTCATGCTTTGAATTTACGCCACGCAAAATTTTAGACGCGCTAGGCTCGCTCGCCGAAATTTTATCCGCTAAATTTCGAGCGGACGAGCTTTTGTTTAAAATTTCGCCGCCGCAAAATTTGTAGTCTTTTTCAGTACCTCGGGGCAATTTTGATCCTGTAGTAAAGCAGCGATGCGATAAGCGTAACGCCGAATGTCACTGGAAGCGCGATGCTCGGGTATTTGGAGAGTAGCATAATCATCGCGAAGTAGCTAAAAAGCACGCCGAAGATCCCCGCGTAAACGAAGCCTTTTTCATAGCGATAGGTCACGATACCGAGGCTTAGCGCAAACAGAAAGCTCGCCAGCGGAAAGAGCGAGACGAGGGTGTAGATGCTAAATTCTTTCCTGCGCTTTTCGCTGCCGCCCATCTCGCTCCAGTATCCGATCACGCCGCCTCCGCCGCGGATATTGCGGTCGCTTTGCGTGCGCAGGGTTAGGCTTTCAAACTCGCTTACGTGCCACTGCTCGCCGCCCATCGTGTAAATTTTGCCGTCGTGTAGCATCGCAGAAAAGCTCGCGTTTTCGTTTTTAAACTCGCCGCTACGCGCTACGATCATCCGCTCGTGATCCTGCGAGCCACCTGGATTATACAGCACGAGATCCTTATACAGCGTGCTTGTGCCGTTGTTTTCCTGCGAGTCGATAAAAACGAGCCAGTCGGAGAATTTCTGCCCGAATTCGTTGGATTTGATATTTAGCGTCGCGCTAATTTTTTTGTAATCGATGAAATTGTCCTTTAAATTTTCGGCTATCGGCATCATAAAAAGCGATACGAAAAGCAGCGCCAAGGAACACAGCGCGGCGCTTATGCCGAAAAACAGCGCGATCTTGCGCGTGGCGTAGCCGATCGTAAATATTACGATAGTTTCGTTCTCTTTAGATAGCCTAAAAAGGGAGATGCTAAGCGCTACGAAAAACGCGATCGGCACCGTAAATATGAGTATGCGCGGCAGCATGAAAAGATAGAGCTTGACTAGCTCTGAAAAATTTATCTCGATAAACGACGTAATGCGCGCGATCTGAAGGAAAAAGACGATCGACATTATGATAAAAAGCGTGCTGAAAAGCGACGCGAACGAGCCGACGAAATTGCTAAATAAATAGCGCTGCACCCTATCCATAAATGACGTCCAAGAGCCTTAAAATTTGATCTCTAAAAATAAAAGTAAGAAGTAGCCCCATCGATAAAAACGGCACGAACGGCAGCTCGTAGCCTCTTTTGTGCGCGATGAGATACGCAGGCAGCGTCAAAATCGCGCCGATGTAGATCGAGATGCCGCCCAGCTTCCAGCCCAAAATCGCCCCCATAACGCCCGCGATAAAAATATCCGCGCTTCCCATCGCTTCGCGCTTTAGCACGAAGGTGACGATGAGGCGCAGCACGAAAAATATCGCCGCGTATCCCGCCGCCGTGCCCACGCCGCTAAGATCAAAATCATACATCAGCGTATAAGCAAGCGAAAGCGCCGTAACTACGTAAAGAAGGCTCTCGGGCACGGCTTTATACTCAAAATCGATCGCCGAAAGCGCCATAAGTAAGATGAAGCAAAGCCCTAGTACCGCAGCTTTTGCAAGATCGGGCTCGCCGAAATACGCCGCAAGCGCAAGCGCGCCGCCTAAAAGCTCGACGATCGGGTAGCGGATCGAAATTTTGGTTTTACAAAAGGCGCATTTGCCGCCCAAAAAGAGCCACGAAAGCAGCGGAATGTTGTGGTAAAATTTTAAAGCGTGAGAGCACTTTGGGCAGTGCGATGCGGGGAAATTTACGCTCTGTCCGCGCGGCAGGCGGTAGATCAGGACGTTGCAAAACGAGCCTACGCAGGTGCCGAATACCGCAAAAATCACGCCGTAAACGATATTTAAATCCATCTTTTTCCTTTGGAGCTTTAACTTTTTAAAATTTAATCAAACGCTCTATGGTAGCGAGAAATTTCTTAGTTTTCATTGATTTTTTGCCTCTCGTAAGGAAAAAATTTTACGAAAATCGCCGCCGCGCCTACGCAAAATAAAATGGCTATGAGCCCGGCGATTAGCGGCTCGCCCCATGCCTCATATAATCCGCCGAAAATCAAAAATCCCGCCACCAGTATCACGGCGTCCAAAAGATCGAAGTTCAAAGTATCTACGATCCATAAAAACATAATATATGCGCCTATCCCGCTGCCTGCGGATGCTAAAATCCCCATTTTATCGGGGATGAAAGCAAATGCTAGCACAAAAAACACAAGCAGGCAAATATAGACCGCCAGTATAAATTTCTTAGGTTTTTTATACACGCTGCCGCATCTTGGGCATCTTAGAGTTTTCATCGGCTTTTTGGTAAGCTTTTTGCCGCAACCACATTGTATGTAGTAGCTCATAGCTCTCCTTGTCGGTTTTAGCGTGAACGGGCTGCGATTTTAAAATTTCGCGCCGCGTAAATTTACCGTGCCGCGCAACACGGCTCGCGCTAGGGCTTTAAATTTAAAAGGCGTGAAATTTTAAAATTTCAAAGTGTCGCGCGACTACATATTAAAATTTTAAATTTTACGATGCCGTAAATTAAAATCCTGAAATTTTAAAATTTCATGGTGTCGCGAGCGCCCGCGGATTAAATTTTAAAATTTACCGCGTCGCAGGCGGTTCTGCAAAATAAAATTTTAAAATTTAAAGCGACCGTTAGAGCGACTGCGCCGCAGCTCAAAGACCGCCGAAGCGGCGCTGTTTGCGGCGGAAATCATCCACTATGCGCGCAAGCTCCTCGCGCGTGAAATCCGGCCACAGCGTCGGCGTAAACGCAAGCTCGGCGTAGCTTGCCTGCCAGAGTAAGAAATTCGACAGCCGCTGCTCGCCGCCCGTGCGCACCAGCAGATCCACGTCGCCGCTGTGCGCGGTATCCAGATGCGCGCCGATGCCCGCTTCGCTTAGTCGCTCGCCGCTTGCAAGCAGTCGCTCGCACGCTCGCACGATCTCGTCTCGCGAGCCGTAGTTGATCGCTAGGTTAAAATTTAGCGCTCGCCCGTTTTGCGTTAAATTTGAAAGATATTCGATCTCGCTTCGCAGATCGCCGTCAAAAGCCGATATGTCGCCGATCGGATAGAATTTTATTCCGTTTTGGGTAAATTTTTCGCGGCGTGAAATTAGGAATTTTTGCAGCAACTTCATCAAAAATTCCACTTCACTTTTCGGACGCTTCCAATTTTCGGTGCTAAAGGCGTAGAGCGTGAGGTTTGCGATGCCTTCATCGATGCAAAACTCGCAGATCTGCTCCACGACCTCCGCGCCCGCTTCGTGCCCGCCGGTGCGCAGCAAACCGCGCTTTTTCGCCCAGCGCCCGTTGCCGTCCATCACGAGGGCTAGATGATTTAGGCTATTCACGGATCAGATTTTTTTCAGCTCAGCCGCGATTTTTAGGGCGACTTCGTCCTTCGGCGCGGTGTCGATTACGACCTGATCGTTTTTTGTGATGAAAGTGACCTTAAGGACGTCGCCGCCGAGCTTGATGATGTCGTCCAGCACGTTTAGGCAGACGGCGTCGAGGTGCTTTTCGTTTAGCATGCGTTTGGCCTCGCCGACGGCGTTTTCGCGGTCGGTTTCGAGCTTAAAGCCCACCTTTTTGATATTTCCGCGCACGGAGCTTAAGATATCTTCGTTCTCGCCCAGGCGTAAATTCCAAATTTCGCCGATCTCCGCTTTTTTAACCTTGTCTTTGTAGCGCACCTTCGGCGAGTAGTCGCTTACCGCGGCGGCCATTATCAAATACGCGCCGTCGGGGAATTTTGTGCTGTCAAGCGCCGATTTTAGCCCGATAGTGCTTTCAAATTTAACGAGCTTGTACGGTAAATTTTCATATTCGTTGCTAGAGATCAGCGTCACGTCTGCACCCAGATAAAACAGCGCGTCGGCAATCGCTTTGGAGGTTTTGCCGCTGGAGAAATTCGTAATGCCGCGCACGCTGTCGATCTTTTCGATCGTCGCGCCTCCGGTGATGATGACGGTTTTATCCTCCCAAAATTTATCGTTGTAAAGCGCGCGCTTTAGCGTCTGCATAATCGCCTCGGTGCTCGCTAGTCCGCCCTTGCCGGTATCGCCGCAAGCTAGGGTTTTTTCTATCGGATCCACAAAATACGCATTGACGCTCGCTTTTAGCATATCGATGCAGTTTTTTGTGATGTTGTTTTCAAGTAGCGCGGGGTTCGCGGCCGGCGCGATGACTACCTTGGCGTGAGCGAAAGCCGCATTTAGCACCTCTAAAAATACGTTGTCGCAGACGCCCCACGCGAGCTTGTTTATCGTATTTGCCGTCGCGGGTGCTATCAAAACTAAATCCACCTTGGAATAAGCGATGTGGTTGATGCCCGCCTGCCAGTTTTCGTTGGCTTTGCAAAGCACGGGGTGATCGCATAGCGCCTCGAACGCTTTGTAGCTGACGAACTCCTGCACGCCGTCGCTAAGCGCGACATAGACGTCGAAATTCGACTTTTTCAGAGCGGATAAAATTTCAAACGCTTTGTAAAAACTGATACTCCCGCAAACCGCGAGTAAAACCTTTTTCTTATTCATCTTCGCTCCTAAAAAATTTATGGAAAAACCCATCTTTGTTGATTTGTTTGCTTCGGCTGATCGCCAGCGCGCCGCTCGGAACGTCGCTCGTAACCGTCGTGCCCGCGGCGATTATGACGTCGTCGGCCACCCGCACGGGCGCTACTAGCTGCGTATCCGAGCCGATAAAGACGTTTTTGCCGATTATCGTTTTGTATTTTTTCTTGCCGTCGTAGTTGCACGTAATCGTGCCGCAGCCGATATTGCTGCCCTCATCGATCTCGCAATCTCCGAGATAACTTAAATGCCCCGCCTTGATCTTGTTTACTTTCGCGTTTTTAAGCTCGACGAAATTTCCGATATGGGTGTCAGCAACTTCGCATTTTGGGCGCAGATGCGCCATCGGACCGATGTCGGAATTTTTTACGACGCTATCTTCGATGACGCAGCCGCTTTTGATGAGCGAGCTTTCGATCACGCAAGGACCGATGATGCTTACGTTTTCTTGCAGCTCGCACTCGCCGATAAATTTCGCTCTACTGTCGATATAGATGCTTTGCGGTAGGCGCATCAAAACGCCTTGCTTCATCAAATTTTCTTTGATCTCGTTTTGCATTAAATTTTCGGCGATGCTGAGGGCGAGCTTATCGTTTATGCCCATGAAGCTTTGCTCGTCCACCCACACGGCGGCGCATTTTAAGCCCATATCTTTGGCGATTTTGATCGCGTCTGTGAGGTAGTACTCTTTTTGCGCGTTATCTGGTTTGATCTGCGGCAGAATTTGTTTCAATGCCTCGCTTTTGAAGCAGTAGCAGCCCGCGTTTGCGTCTTTTACCGCCTTTTCTTCCTCGCTTGCGTCCTTTTGCTCGACGATCTTTAAAATTTCGCCGCCTCTGGTGATTACGCGGCCGTATCCGAATGGATCGCGCGCGCTAAAAACGCTTAGATTTACTTCCGCGTTCCCCTCGCAGAGTTTGCGAAGCTCGGCGCTTTTTACCAAAGGCATATCGCCGCAGATTATGAGCGTTTTGGCTCCGCGGATTTCGACCTCTTTTAGTCCGCCCGCAGTGCCGGGGAAATGCTCGTGGTCTTGTTTGTAAATTTTAGCGTTTGGAAAGTGCGCTAGAACCGCGCTTTTAACCTCGTCGAATTGATAGTGTAAAATCACGCTCACGTCGTTTGAAATTTCGTAAGCTTTCTTTAGGATGTGGATTATCATCGGCTCGCCGCAAAGCTCGAAAAGAACCTTGGCTTTTTGCGACTTCATCCGAGTGCCCAGCCCTGCGGCAAGAACTATAACCGAAACGTCGTTCATTTTTACCCTTAAATTTCAAAAATCGGATAATTTTAACACATTTAAAATAAATAAAAACCTAAATTTATGCCGCGCGGGCGAAATTTAAATCCCAAATTCAACTAAAATTTTATAAAATTCCGCCTAAATTTTAAAGCTTAGGCGGACGTTTTGAAAAAACTGATTTTGGTTACTTGTATTTGGGCTTTTAGTTTCTCGCTGATAGGCGAGTTTTTGCGCGGCATAGACAGCGCGTATTTGGCATTTTCGCGCGTATCGTTGGCGCTAATTTGCTTTTTGCCGTTTATGAAATTTCGTGGCGTAAATCCCGCCTTGGCGCTTAAAATTTGCGCCGTGGGCGCCGTGCAGATCGGCGTGATGTATATCTTCTACTACCGCAGCTTTGCGTATTTGAAGGTCTATGAAGTGGCGCTTTTTACGATATTTACTCCGTTTTACGTGACGCTGCTTTACGACGCGCTTAAGCTTAGATTTCGCGCGCTATATCTTTTCAGCGTCGCAGTCGCGGTGCTGGGGGCTTTGGTGATAAAATTCGGCGCGATAAATTCCGAGTTTTTGACGGGCTTTTTGCTCGTGCAAGGCGCAAATTTATGCTTCGGGCTCGGACAGAGCGCGTATAAATTTATGCTGGAGCGCCACGGCTTTAGCGAGCAGAAGGAGCTTTTCGGCTATTTTTTTGTCGGAGCTACTGCGGTTACGGCGATTGCCGCGATCGTGCTCGGAGATTTTTCTAAATTTAATCCTAGCTTCTCGCAGGGCGCGGTGATCGTGTATCTGGGTACTGTGGCAAGTGCTCTGGGGTATTTTTTGTGGAACAAAGGCGCGTGCGAAGTCGATAGCGGCGTGCTTGCGATTATGAATAACGCGCTCATTCCCGCAGCAATCGTCGTAAATTTAGTGTTTTGGCAAAAGGATGCCGATCTAGCGCGCCTACTTGCGGGCTCGGCACTGATCTGCGTTTCGCTAATTTTGCATAAAAAGATTATGAAATTTTACGCCCTGCGCGAGCAAAGAATTTAGTATTTAACTAAAATTTTATATTTTTACATTAGAATTAGCTCTTATTTTATTTGAAGTTGGCAAAATGAAAAAAACCTTGAAATTTATCACCTTTACCCTGCTTGTCGTCATTGCGATATATTTTTTATACGGCAAATTTTTTAAACAAGAAGAGGTGCCGAAGGCCCTTACCACAAGGCTTGAGAAGGGTAGTATCAGAGGCACGGTAACGGCTGCGGGCGAGGTTTATGCCAGGGATTTGGTCGACGTAGGCGCTCAGGTAAGCGGTCAGATCAAAAAGCTCTACGTCAAAGTGGGCGATAAGGTTCAAAAAGGCGATATGATCGCACAGATTGACTCGGTCACGCAAGAAAACGAGATTGCGCAGCAAAAGGCGCAGCTTCTAATCCACGAGGCAAATTTGGCTTCGGCAAAGATCGCCGCGGCAAACGCTAAAACGCAGTATAACCGCGAGCTGCAGCTGTATAAAAGAAACGCCGCTTCCAAAGAGGCTGTGGAAAACGCTAAAAATAGCGCCGCTTTAAAAGAGGCCGAGCAGAAGCAGATCGAGGCGCAGATCGAGCAGACCAAACTTCAGCTAAGCACGGCGGAGACGAATTTCGGCTATACCAAGATCACGGCTCCGATAAGCGGCACGATCGTTTCCATGCCGGTAGAGGAGGGCAAAACGGTAAATTCCAACCAAACTACGCCTACGATCGTAAAGATTGCCGATCTGAGCAAGATGGAGATCAAGATGCAGATCGCAGAGGGCGATATATCTAAAGTAAAGGTTGGAATGGACGTAGAATACTCCATACTATCGGATCTGGATAATATCAAAAAGGCTAAAATTTACAAGATCGATCCCGGTCTTACCACGCTTAGCGACGGGACTTACGATAAAACCTCTAGCGGATCGTCTTATTCTTCGAGTAGCAGCGACAGCGCGATCTATTTTTACGCAAAGATGCTCGTGGATAACGAAAACGATTTTTTAAAGATCGGTATGACGACCGAAAACAACA
>ERZ773008.2208-NODE-2208-length-12974-cov-5.930103_pt1 | contig 12974 bp, 15 predicted proteins | sample MGYA00580664_ERZ773008 | MGnify/ENA primary metagenome ERZ773008 (study PRJEB29015, sample SAMEA2738016) | human oral metagenome | biome: human oral; feature: human-associated habitat; material: dental | place: China | collected 2048 ... | reverse complement strand
AAGCGAATATTTTTAGAAAAAAGTTTTTGCGGGCACAAAAAATCCCGACTGCGCAATGCAGCCGGGATCGGACATGAAAAGATAACTATATGGATATGATTTAAGCAGTCATCCGTAAAGGCACGGAAACCCGGAAATAGAATATATCCCTTTTAACAAGCTTTTAAGATAACGAAAAATAAACACGACGATACCTCCTTTGATACCGCCGTTTTTCATAACCTATAATTGATTTTAAGCCTCCGCGCCTTTATTCAAACAGGATAAAAACGGCGGTCATATATAGCTTGTGTATTGCAACTTTTGCATAAGCGGGCTTCTCCTTAATAAAATGAGCCGGCAATTACAGTTTTATAACTGTAAATCACCGGCTCTGTGTCTTTGCATCTGGCTCTTTGATGACTGATACATTAAATTGTTTGACATTGATTAGTATTTCCTGTTTGCATTTCGGGCAGAACAGGGGAAAGTTTTTTAACTCCGTATCTCCTCGGATTTTTACTCGCGTCTTATTGCCACAAATCGGGCAATAAATCCATCTGTTATTCAATTTCACCACCTCGCAAATTATCATTAAGGCTTTGAGACTAAAGAGCATCACTCAATTTTCAAATCAAGTTTTCCGGTAAAATTATCACATTCAATGGCGAAATAATTTCCACCATCAGGCAGTGTAATAGTTTGCTCATAGGTGCCACTTGTTTCAAGCAAAATTTCCGGATCGTTACTACCTGAAATCCAAAGAATTTTTGCGCTCCCATTTGTAACCTCTAAAGTACAGGTCATGGTAATTTCTTTACCAGCATTACGTTTGATGGAAGTCCCTCCAAATAAGTATTCAGTATTAGTAAAATTTTCATAACTCACTTTATAGTTACCAGTATAATCATCCGCCCCTGTATTTTTTTCTCCTTGGAGAGAACTTTTTTTAGTTAATTCTACATGCCCAACTGACTGTATTACATTATTATAATGCTCAAGAATATCATTTTTCGAACAGCTTGAAATAAATATAACTCCTACCATAACAATCACTATTAACAGTAAAATTTTTTTCATACAGTGATTACCATCCTTTCTTTAGCACAGCTTTCTTTTCTCTTTTGCTTGTTTTTTTAGGCTCACTATCCTTCATACACAATATGAGTATGGCTGAAATACAAACAATAAATACTATACTCAAAAGGCAATGCAAAGTATTCCAATGTACTGCTGAATCATAGTTTCGATATCCTACCAAACCGAGTGTTGCTGTAATCGGATAAATATTTGCTAATCTCATATTTCCCGCTGCAAACATACCCCCATATCCATAAACAAATGCAACTATTGTACTTGCTAAAAATCCTTTTGACGTTTTGCTGGTAAGTACAATAATCGGCAATACTGCAAGATATAAAAGGAAATTTACTAAAGAAATCTGTATCACTGACTGTAACGCTAACGCAAAAGTAAAGCCGGGAAATCCTGATAAAAGTTCTGCAATTATCGTGAATAAGCTACAAATGAGTCCTAAAAATATAGATAACACACCGCAAATGAACAATTTGCCTGTAAGAAGTTTTTTAAAAGAAACTGGAACTGTCAAAATGTTTTTCAGAGTATCATTTATATGCTCTCTCGATATAATGTATCCTGCAATTAGACTAATGCACATTGGAAAAATCAGAGACATATTATTTTTTATAACCTGTTCTGTCAGATATGCGAAATCCCATACCGATCCGTCATTAGCCATTGAAGTAAATAATGTAAGTAAAACAGAGAGCAACATAAGTGCAATACCCGCCCAAAGAATATGGTATCGTTTTAACTTATAAAATTCTGTTTTAATAATGCGAAGCATACTTATTCCCCCCTTCTCTTATATATTAAATCAATTAGAAAAACGGACACTGTCGCCATAACTCCAAGAATCAATACTACCATTGAAGTTGGAGGAATCAAACCATTCATCTGTTCAAGATTTAACCTGATTCCATGAGATACCATATCTCCAGCAGTCCAAAAAGTGGTTAAAGGAGTTGGTAAAAGCCATAAAATCTGTTTTGGAATAACATCAAACAAAGCTGTTGCACTTAAATTCAGCACGCTGTAAAACACGCAAAGTAAGATTGAAAATACATATGTTCTACTGAAATATACAACAACTACAATCAAAGGCAATGTTCCGGCAGTAATAAATATTCCTGTTTCTATAGCCAAAAGAAGTTTATATGCAACCCCATATACCTCTAAAGATGCCATGCCACATATAATGGTCGCCACAGTAGACGCAACACAAAATATAATCCCAAACAAAAATAACAACGTGATTTTGGCAAAAATCATTTTTGTACTTGTAATAGGAATCGTGTGTAAATTTTTAAATGTATCATTGTCCCTCTCCATAAAGAATAGTATTGCAGCAATAACACCAATGATACAAGGCAAAAGAAATTGAATCCCATATCCGAGCACCATATTGTAAAGTCCATCAAACGCATCTGCCTTATTCACATATCTTTCCATAATAGCAGGAGTTGTCATTAAAAACGTAAGTGGAATAGGAAACATAAATGATGCAAGAATAATCAATGTAATGAACTTCTTTCGCTTTAGTTTCCAAAATTCACATTTTACCAACTTAAGCAATTCCTTCACCTCCTGTTACTCGTTTAAAATAATCTTCAAGGCTTTCTTCACAAGTATGTGCCTCGCTTACTTCAATTCCATTTTTTACATAAGCAGAAATTATTTTTCCAATTGGAAGCTCAAGATTGTACAGACGAAGATTATGGTCATCTTGTATGTCAAAATGTGTTTCTTTGAACTCATACTCCAAAATTTTTGCCGCTTGTGCAGAATCAGAAATGCAAAACTGAACATGCCTATTGCTTTTCTTTTCTAATTCTGCAAGGCTTTCTTCTTCAATCAGGATACCATGGTCTATAATCCCTATATCATCTGCAAGTAACGCAATTTCCGATAAAATATGACTTGAAATCAGAATCGTTTTACCACGCTTATCACATAAGTCACGTATAAATGTCCGTACCTCCGAAATTCCGATAGGATCAAGACCGTTAATCGGTTCATCAAGAATTAAGAGTTCAGGATCATGCATAACTGCAAGTGCAATAGCAAGACGCTGTTTCATACCGAGAGAATATTGAGAAAAAAGTTTCTTGTCACCGTATGGCAAGCCTACTAAATCAAGAGCATCCTTAATTGCATGGCGATTAGGAACACCACGAAGTGTTGCAAAAATACGAAGATTTTCCGTTCCGGTCAAATTCGGATAAAATCCGGGAGATTCAATCAATGTTCCAATACGTGGAAGAATCTTCTTTTCGTTGTTGTTTAGCTGTTTTCCAAAAATTTGAATTTCTCCTACTGAGGGTTTTGTCAAGCCGACCAACATCTTCATAGTTGTGGTCTTTCCCGCACCATTTCTCCCAAGCAAACCGTAGATTCTTCCTTTTTTAACATGAAGATCAAGATTGGCAACACTCTTTTGCGTTCCATATATTTTTGTTAAATTTTTTGTTTTAATAATTAACTCGCTCATACGATAACCTCCTATTTATTTTTTCAGTTTTATTTTAACATCTCTATCTTGCGTAAACCTTACACTAACCTTGCATTAACCTTGTAATTTAAAAAACAGCCTGTTGCATGCAGGCTGTTTCCTGAGGAGAGTAAATACGCAATTATTTTATTTTTATAAAAGTCATAAGAAAAGCTGTTCCATGTTTGGAATGACTTTCTACGCTAATTTGTCCATTCATCTTTTCAGTAAGTTGCTTTACAATCGCTAAACCAAGACCGCTTCCCTTTTCTGCTCTACCTTTATCACACTTATAAAGTCGTTCAAAAATATGTTTCAGATCATTTTTTTCAATTCCTATTCCATTATCCTCTAATCGAACGCAAACCTCTTTTTCTTTAACTTCTATTGTTAATCGCATGTCTGATGCTTGACTGTGTGTAATGATATTTTGAATTAAATTATTTAAAATTCTGTTATATCCATCTTTTGATAGATACACATATATCGGATAATCAGGTATTTTAAAATTATATTCCAACTTTTTTTCTTCAAAGACAGGAATCCAATCAATCAAACTATTTCTCGTTTCCTCTGTAATCTCAACTTCGGTCATATCAAGCACATACTCGTCAGAATTAAGTTTGAACCAATCAAAAAGCACATTAATATAATCTTTCAAATCATACGCTTTTCTTCTGGCACTTTCCAAATAATCACTCAACTCTTTATCCGTTACAACCCCTTTATGAATCGCATCAAGATAACCTATCAGAGTAGTAAGAGGAGTACGCACATCATGTGAAAGACTTGTCATAAGTTGTTGATTTGCTTCTTCTGTCCTTTGAAAAGCTGCTATACGTTCCTCATAATTTTGAATAATCTCATTAAATGAGAATACAAGATCAGCAGCCGGCTCTCCAGTACCGGACAATATTCGCCTGTTTCCGTTTCCTTTTCTAATATCTTCAAGAGCTTCCTTTATTCCAGCAATTTGATTTTTTGTCTGTCTAACTTTGATTACAGCAAATGAGATAGATAAAATACTGATTAAAACAAGTAGGATAATAACGACTTCCCAACGCACCTTTTACACCTCCCTGTTGAAACGATATCCTATCCCTTTTATTGTCTGAATATACTTCAAACCTCCAGAAGAAGACTCTATCTTTTTTCGTAGTCTACTGATGACCGCCATAATATTACTGTCATCATAAACATAGTTTTCTCCCCATACATGTTCATAAATTTGTTGTTTTGTTAAAATTCTTCCTTGATTCCTAATCAAATAAAGCAAAATATCATATTCTTTCGGAGGAAGTTCGAATATTCCGTTTTCAGATGTTACCGTTCTATTTCCTGTATCAACGCTCAACTCTCCAAAGGATAATATTTCTGTCTGTTGCTCAACATTATTGAGTAAGGTATATCTTCTGATTAGTGAAATCACTCTTGCAATCAGTTCCTCCATATTAAATGGTTTTGTTAAATAATCATCAGCTCCTGATCTAAGTCCTTTCACTTTAGATACATTATCGTCTTTTGCCGTTAGCATGAGAACAGGAACGCTATAATCTTTACGAATTTGTTCCAATGTTTCAAATCCATCCATTCCACGCATCATAACATCTAAAATAACGAGCTGATAGTCAAACTTCTTTATTTTATCCAGTCCATCTATACCTGAATAACAATAATCAGCCTCCATATTTTCTGCCTGTATACCTTTTGCAATAATCTTACATAGTTCTTTGTCATCATCTATAATTAAAGTTTTATTCACTCAGTTCATACCTCCACATTTTTATTTTTTCTATATCTTTTATCCAAAGGTTTTTTTATATGACACGGAATCAACCACATATAACCTATTTTGAAAACACCTTCAATTCTATTTTCTTTACAAAGAATTTGTACCCGCCTTTCTGATATTCCCCATTTTTTAGCAGCATCTGAACAAGAAATATATTCCATGATGTTCTCCTTATTATACATTGCATTATCATACATTATATTCGATTATACGAATAATACAATACAAAAATCCTATTCTACTAAAAACATGAAGATCGAAAGGGAGGATTTATAAAACGTCAAATTAAAACTGAATAAGTACTATAAAGAAGCATTGTAATTTTGAAAATTGCAGCGTTTTCTCTTTACCTTCTTTGGCAAAAAGTGAATTTCCGTTGTTGTAGAGATTAGGGAATAAGAAGAATAGCAAGCATAGGAAAGGGGTACCCTTTCCGTATTTCAACCTATGTATGCTTACCCATAGGCTGAAAATTGCTTGTTGGGAAGTGTCCCAAACCCTCTATAAAAGCAGAAAGGAAATTCACCTATGAATAACAGAAAAAGAAATATGCAGATTAAATTTCGTGTTACGGAAAAAGAACGAAACTTAATTGAAGAAAAAATGAAACAGGTACCTACAAGAAATATGGAAGCGTACCTTCGGAAAATGGCGATAGACGGATATATCATTCAGGTCGATCACAGCGATATAAAGAAAATGACAGCAGAGCTTCAAAAAATCGGGGTCAACATCAATCAGATTGCCAAAAGAGCCAATGCAACAGGAAATGTGTATCAGGAAGATATAGAAGAAATCAAAGGAGCCTTAAAAGAGATATGGCGGTTACAAAGATTAAGCCTATTAAAAGCACACTGAAAAAAGCTCTTGAATATATCCAAAACCCCGATAAAACCGATGATAAAATGCTTGTATCTTCTTTCGGATGCAGCTATGAAACCGCAGATATAGAATTTGCCTTTACGCTTTCACAGGCACTTGATAAAGGAAACAATTTAGCCCATCACCTGATACAGTCCTTTGAACCGGGAGAGGTCAGCTTTGAAAAAGCCCATGAGATTGGAAAGCAGCTTGCAGATGCCGTAACAAAAGGACAGTACGAATATGTCCTAACCACCCATATTGATAAAGGGCATGTTCATAATCACATTATTTTTTGTGCCGTTAATTTCGTGGACTATCATAAATATAATTCCAACAAAAGAAGTTATTACGGAATCAGAAATATCAGCGACCGTTTATGCTATGAAAACGGACTGTCGGTTATCACTCCGGAAAGAGGACGAAAAGGAAAAAGCTATATTGAGTATCAGGCGGAAAAGACAGGTACAAGCTGGAAAGGTAAGCTGAAAGAAGCGGTTGATCTTCTGATCCCTCAGGTAACGGATTTTGAAGAACTTTTAGAGAAGCTGCAAGCTTCCGGTTATGAAATCAAACGCGGAAAATATGTTTCCTGCAGAGCACCCGGACAGAAAAGGTTTACAAGGCTGAAAACCCTCGGAGCCGATTATACGGAAGAAGCAATCAAAAAACGCATTGCAGGAATAAGAAGCCGCAATGTTAAGATACCGAAGCAGGAACAAGGAATATCCCTACTGATTGATATTGAAAACAATATCAAGGCGCAGCAGTCAGCAGGCTATGAGCATTGGGCGAAAATATATAATCTGAAACAGGCTGCAAAGACAATGAATTTTCTTACCGAAAATAACATTAAGCAGTATGAGGATTTAATAGGTCAAATAGATACATTGATCCTTGACAGTGAACAGACGGCAGGCAGCTTGAAGCAGGTGGAAAAGAAACTTTCCGATATGGCTGTTCTTATAAAAAATATCTCAACCTATCAAAAGACAAGGGATATTCACAGAGGATATATCAAGGCAAAGGATAAGGAAGCATACAGGCGTAAATACGAAAGCAACCTGATCCTTTATGAAGCTTCTGGAAAGGCACTAAAGGATGCAGGCATTAAAAAGCTTCCGGAATTGGCAGCTTTGCAGAAAGAATATGCTGCCCTGCAAAAGGAGAAAGAAGCCATATATTCCGATTATGGCAAGCTGAAACAGAAAGTCAAGGAATATCAAAAGGTCAAGCAGAATGTTGATATGATTTTGCAAAAGGGAAATTCAGGCAAGGAGCACACAAAGAACCTTGAATGATTCCTCTTGTGGATGATGAGTAAAATTCATGGTATGATATGGCTAACTAAAGAAACGGGAAAGACAAAATATTAAGGGCAGAAAACAGTTCCCGGAAGAAAAGGAGCTGATATTATGACACGCAAAGAAATATGGAAAGATTTTTTTAAGAAAGTAATCATACCTGTTTTACTGACAGCATTTCTCTTTTATTGGGGAACGAAAATATTCACGCAAAACGGAGAAACAAACTATTTCTATGTATGGCTGTTTTGCGGTGTTCCTTTCGGTATCAGAAGAATGTTTTTATGGCTGATTCCGATAAATCATGACTTTACCGCAACGGTAGGAATATTTGCTGTAAATATCATAGCAGGCGGATTGATCGGCTGCATTGTGATTATATGGCAGCTTCTGGTTGCAGCATGGTATATTCCGCTTACGATATACAGGCTTGTACAAGAATAAATTGCAGAAAGAAGTGTTTATATGGAAAATGTAGAAATTAGAAGATTAACCCCAGATGATTATTTTTCAATTATTGAATTAGTACCTGATGATGAATATATGGCTCAAATGTTTATGGCCATAGCAAATTCTGTAAAATCTGATTTTGATGGAATAAGTTATACATACGGAGCCTTTGTCGATGGTCTTATCATTGGTTTCATATACGGTTTTATTTTACCAAACAAGACATTGCTTCCTCAATATTTATATATTGAGGAAGCATATAGGGGAAATAAAATAGGAAACAGACTTTTAGAAACATTAGAAAAAGATTCAGAATGCAGTTGCTCACTTGCATACTTTGAAAAAGGCTTGTCCAATTATTATGAAAAACAAGGCTATACCATAGGTAACAATGTTGTAGCTTTGAAAGAACTATAAAAAAATGGACGCAGCAGTCACAAATTCATGACTGCCGCATCCGTTTTTTTTTCCTCCCTATGTTACGCAGTTAAACCTCATTTTCAAGGATATAGATATAAACCCTTGCCACAAGCTGAAACGCTCCTAAAAAGCAAGGATATACAAGGCGTTTACGCCTTCTATTTAGTAACAAGGCTTCTCTTTTTTCTCATCCTTTCTGCCGCTTGCTTTCTTGTGATTTTCTTTCTGCAGCCGGGGCAATATTTTGCATTGTTGGACTTTGATGCAAAGGGCGCTCCGCATACAGTGCAACGGCGTTTTTCCTCCGGTGCGTAAAGCTCTGCAAAAAGCTCTCTATCAAGAGGAAGCACCGCATCGGAAAACCAATGGCAAAGAAGCGAACAGGATATAAGCTGTGGACAAGGACAGGCTTCCCCATCGTCAAGCAAAATGCAGTTTCCGTTATCATAGTTACAGCATTCTTTTCTCACAAGGCGATTGACACGCTTTACCTGTTTGGGTGAAAGCGGTTTTGATTTCCTCATATTTCATCGGCGGGATCAATGGAAAGCGCGGCAAATTCCTGATCGGACAGGCTGTTTACCTTTTTTACCGTACGCTTTGCAAGCTTCCGCATATCCTTATCCATAAAGGAAAGAGCGAATGCGATTTTCTCCGTTACTTCCTCTTTGGTTTCGCCTCTGTAAATGCTTAACAAATTCATTTCTTCTACTGTAAAAGGATTCATGCTCATACCTCCAATTCATGATTTTTTGTTTTCGTGTTATGTTTTTTGTGTTCAGACTGTTTCTTTGCTTCCTTTAGCTGCTCCCTGATAGACGGCTTTTTCTCCGGATCAGTGGAATGGTGTTCCTCCGCTTTAACCGCTTTTGCAAGCTCGGTAAGAGAAATCGATTCTCCCGCCTTTACTTTCTGTTCAAGCTCGTCTACGGTAGGTGCAGGCGGTGTGTTATTCATAATTCCGTCAACCATGTTGTAATTTTGCTCTGTAGAAATCTCGGCAGTTTTCAGGTAATTATCCGGTTTCAGAAATTCCGGTGCCTCCTTGTAACCGAAACGGTCTACATAATGAGCCGTGTCCTTTCCGTCCTTATGAAGTACAACCACATCGGAAACAGACAGGCTGTGTCCGTAAAAGTCCTTTGGATGATCGATATTAAAGCGGGTATAAATATCCTCAAGGGAAAGTCCCTTTGAAAGATCCGCCTCATATATCTTGACATAGTTATCCGGGTTAAGTATCTGCCCCGATTCTTTTAAGCGGTCGTAGGATTCAAATTGAAGCTCTCTTGTGTCCTCGCCGCGCTTTAGCTGATAGATCCGAAAGGTATCTTTTTCAGGGGTAGTGTTTTCAGCCTTTGCATAAAGCTCTTTGATCTGCTCTCTTGTGAGCTTCCCGGACTGAACCTCATCTAAAAGCTCTTTGCATTGCTCCTTTGTTCCGGCATATAAAAGCTCGGATTCTGTCTTGCCGTTTTCTTTTACGATATAGGCTTCCAACCTACAGTTTTTCACACTGTCTTTTTCAAAGGGTTCTTCAAGTACCTTGTAGATATATTCAGGGGTGGTTTCAATGCTGCCTTTCTTTCTGAAATTTCTTTGAAGCTCTATTATGCGTTCTCCCGAAAGGGGCTTTATGCTGTTGATAGCATCCGCCGCATAGATTGCATTGGAAGTAAGCTGCCTTTGCCATGCTGAAGCTTTCGGCGACCAGCGAAAGCCGTTTGCCTTTAATTTATCTCTAATTTCACTATCCGGCTTTTCATCAAAGAAAAGCTGTAGGCGGTTATCCTTTACATTGATTTCGGCTTTTCCTCCTGCAAACTCCCAGCCTGTGAAAAGCTCTTCCTTATTTACGGAAAGACTTTGAATACGGTCTTTAATTCTTCTGATTTCCGCATTGTTATTGGAAAGTGCCCAAGTCGGATAGGGCTTATCCTGAACGCCTCTGATTTCCATTCTTGCCTTTAGCTTTTGGGTAGCTTCGCTGTCAAGCTCCGGACAGCTCTCAAGGGTTTTATGCTTTCGGTAATAGGCGTTGACCGCCTTCATGGTTTCCTGTGCCTTTATCAGCTTTTCAAGCTTTGCATTTAATTTCTTTACAGCATCCGGATCGTCTGCACTGATTCCGCCCATTCCGGTGCTTCTGATTTTTTCAAGAAGTCCCTGAATGTCTTTCCATTCTTTGTAGTTCTTATCACGGGCAGCGTTTTGCTTTTCCTTTTTTCGCACAGGGAAATTAGAGCCTCCTGCAATCAGGACAGAGGGAACGCGGGCGTCAATGGCAAATCCGTTATTCATATTTGCGGCAAGCTTTCTTGAATAGGTATCAAGCAGAGCGTCGATTTTACCGTGAAAGGACGGATCAACTCTCTTTTTCTGATTTTCGGCAATTTCCGCCGCCTGATCCACAAGGCTTTTGTATTCAAGGGTTGCGCTTCCCGGCGTATAGTCCGAAAAGCTGTTCATTTCCTTTGCCCTTTTTGCTGCAGCTTCATTGATGGGATAATACTTTACCTGCACGCTTACATCCTTTTCCTGTGAAGCTTCTTCCTGCATTTTCTTAAAATCATCTATGAGGATTTCTTCTAATCCTTGACCTGAAAGCTCGTGCATTTTTAATATTTCATCACGGGCTTTTTCGATGGAGATTTCCAGATTATCAAGCTGTCCGCCGTCAAGGTCTGTAAAGTCCGGTTGATACAGAGTATAGTCATAGCCTGTTTCGCAGGTCTGAATATAGAGATAGTTTCCGTTTTCAAGCAGGTAAGCTGTTTCCTGTTTTTCTTCCTGCAAAGGCAATTCTGTTTCTTTTTCTGAAAGCTCATTTTCTCTTGCCCTTTGAAGCTCCTTAAAATGCCCGTCTATGTTGTCGATCAGCTCCGATGCGGCAAGACGGATGGTTTCAAGGGAGCCCTTTAACTCGGACAGTTCTTTTCCGCTGCTCCAGCCTGCAACATACCCGAAAGAATAATCGGAGGTATCAAGCCCGTAGTGCTGGCATACGGTATAGGCGATGCTTTCTGCCTCAACCTCGCGGGTACGCTGGTTTGGGTGATTTTCCTTTTCCTCTTTCGGTGCATTTAAGTCAATGTCGTGCAGCTTTGCATGGGCGATTTCGTGAATAGCGGTCTTTAGTGTTTGCAGCTCGCTCATGTTATCGTCAATCGCAATTCTTTTTTCCGCAAGGTGATAGTAGCCGTGAGCGCTTCCCTCGATATGTTCAAGAGCAATCGGAACGGGAGAAGCCTTTTTCAGTGCTGTAAAAAAATCCTCATACTGCGACACATCGCCTGTCAGCTCATCTACTCCGATAGAGGGTAGCTCTTTCCCCTCCGTCTGTGATACATCAAACACCGATACCACCTTGTAGGCCGGGATGGTGATTTCCTTTTCTTCGGTAATTGCATTTCCGTCCGCTCCGACAAGTGGCATATTGGTTTTCGGATCAAGCTTCTCCATTTCCTGCTTTACCTTAAAGGGTGCAGGAGCGATAATGCGGATTCCTTTTTCTCCTTTTTTGACCGTTCTTCCGTGCGTATTTTTCCACGCGCTAAAGCCTGCAATCAGCGAAGCGTCGGGCTTTTGCAGGGCAATCAGCATCGTATTGTTAAAGCTGTAATGATGAAATTTTGACATGACGCGAAGATACTCCTTGTATCTTTCGCTTTCAAAAACTTCTAATATTCCCTGCTCCAAACGATCCGTGATTTCCTTTAGTCTGTCCTTCTGATTTTCAGAGGTCAGGACAATAGGCGAAACATCTTTTATTTCTTCTGCTTTTTCCATATATGGCATGGTTTTTTCTCCTTTCGTTTTTTAAGGGTCTGGGACTATCCCAGCAAGCAAAAAACTCCGCTTTCATATCTTTGGAAACGGAGTTTTTTTACGGAAATGGTACCCCTTTCCTATGCTTGCTATTCTTCTTTTTTCTTCCTGTCTATCTCAATACGGTAGTTCACATACTTATCTTTGGTATCACAAAGAACCACATTTCCGTCATAGGTTTTGCCTGTTTTGTGAGAGTAGATGCTCTTTACCTTTACTTTTTTATCTTTGAGTAGTGCAGATGCAATTTTAGGGGTAAAAGTGATTTTCCTATCCTCAAAGAAGCGGTCATTTTTCCACATGGAAAATAGGCAATCCCTGTTACTGCAATAGTAGTTTTTCTTTCCCTCATAAACGGGACTTTGGCAGCGCGGGCATAAGCCGATTACGGTTTTTTCCTCTTTGAAAAGTTCTGCTTTTGCTTTTTCGGCGTCCGCATTTTCTATGAGGTCTTTTGTCATTGCTTCAATCTTTTCCATAAAGCTGTCAGCATCCGCTTCTCCCTTTGCAATCCTTGAAAGCTCGTTTTCCCATTCTGCCGTAAGAAGCGGAGAGGTCAGGGTTTTTGGAAGTACGGAGATAAGGTTTATTCCGTCTTTAGTCGGGATAAGCTGCTTTCCCTTTCTTATAACAAAGCCTGCCTTGATGATTTTTTCAATGATACTTGCACGGGTGGCGGAAGTACCTAAGCCTTTACGCTCTGCATCCTCTGTGGTTTCCTTGTTTCCTGCACGCTCCATAGAAGATAGAAGCGTGCTTTCCGTGTATG
>ERZ773008.2203-NODE-2203-length-12986-cov-2.917562_pt1 | contig 12986 bp, 6 predicted proteins | sample MGYA00580664_ERZ773008 | MGnify/ENA primary metagenome ERZ773008 (study PRJEB29015, sample SAMEA2738016) | human oral metagenome | biome: human oral; feature: human-associated habitat; material: dental | place: China | collected 2048 ... | reverse complement strand
TTCATACCACAGGAAATGGAAGCCGCAAGGCTGAGTGTGGGGAATCCGGTGCGAATCCGGAGCTGTTCCGCAACTGTATGGGGAGTCCCGCCATCGTACGTCTCTCACAAAGAGATGGCAGGGGCGATGAACTAAGTCAGAGTGCCGCCTGTTTTCTTTTCGTTACGTCACTTGCGCGATACAGGATGACGCACAGCAGGCCAGGGATTTTGGGCTGTTTTTTAACAGTACCCGTTTTCATGGAAGGCTATGTGTTCTTTTTGTGTCGCGTTTTTTTGTTGGGCGTATGTCAAAGGAGGCGATGTCGATGGTGACGGAAAAGCCGGCAGAGTGTTAGGAGAGTCGGCAGACAGGTCGGAGATTTTAGGGCATTTATGGCGCATATCGCGCCGCTGAGAAACATGGCAGATGAAAAGGAATCGCTGAAGAAAGCGATTTCGCAGAACAAAGGAGAGATAAAGACATGAGGAAAAAAGCGCGTCTGAAGCAGCTGACTTTAGGCATCGCCACAGCCTTGCTGGCAGGCTCATGGCAAGCGCCCGCATGGGCGGCGGAAGAGGGGCCGATCAAGGATGCGGATAAGACGCTGACGGAAAATACGACGGTCACGGTGGGCGTCAACGGAAGGGATGGCGCGGCTTCTATCGCTATGATAAAGCGAAAGAAAGAGATTGATCTTGCCGGATATAATCTTGATTTGCGGGTTGACGGGCTGACGAATGCGAGTACGAAAGCAGCCGGCATTTATCTTGGGGATCGAGGAGGATTGACACTTTTTGGCAATCAAGCGGCGCCGAACAATAGGGGGCTTCTCAATATCAGTGTCGTTGGGGCGATTGATGAGGCAGGGAAAAAAGGTGCGGCTGTGAGCGGCATTCATATAAACTCTGATGGTCGGAAACCCGAGGCGAAAATCAATGCTGATGTCACAATCACGCAGCTCAAAGGCGGTAAGGATCCTGTGCGTGGCATCTGGGCGACGAGGAATGCAAAACTTGACATCCAAGGAAAGTTCACGATTGCGTCGGGCGCTGTTTCTCATCGCGGCATGGATCAAGGCTGGGTGGACAAGAAGAAGGCGCATACCTTTGGTATGCATTTGGAGGGGAACAACAACAAAGTTCATATCGACACCATCGACATCGACGATCCCTATATTCAGCGCGGCATTCAGCTCGGGACGGAGGGGATGGAATGGATGGAGCCTTCCGGCAATGTCGTGCGTATCGGCGGCGGCAAGCTCAAGATTAAAGAGAACGCAGAACGCGGACATTGGCTGATGTATCTCATCGGATCGCCAAAAGTCTATATCAATGCAGGCGGCGATGAAGAGGACGAGGATGCGCCGATTGTTCCGGGCGACAGAACGGTAGAGCTTGAAGGCGCGGTGCATATTGAAAAGGATGCTAAACTGCACTTGGGGCTGAAAGGCGCAGCTTCCAGTTGGAAAGGCGGTACCGAGAAGGACGCGAAAGGAACGGTCAACTTGTTCCTGCTCAATGGCGCGACTTGGGATACGTCGAACGGCGGACGCGGCAGCCGAATCACGAAACTCTCCAGTCATAACGGCACAGAGGGGCATATCCGTCAGAACGACAAAGGCGAGCTGCACATTGAAAATTATGCAGGCAAGCAGAAGCTCTTCTATACGCATACGGGAGACGGTACGTCGTCCAGAGATTATGCAGCCGGCGACACCCATATCAAAACGGCAGAGTCAGGATCTACAGTCACGATGGTGACGGAAAACACCGGCGGCATTGATACGCAGAATGAAGAGCAGGTGCAAAAGGTGCTGAGCGCACTTGCGGGTAAACTCTACTATGACGAGGCTAAGAACGGAACGACGCATCTCAAAGGCACGGCGATGATCGCAGAAGGCTTGACGGGATCTTCGGCTGCAACAGGAGAGATGGTCTTCAATCCGGCGGATGGAGGTCAGGGCAATATCAAGTCGGCTGGACCTCTCACGTTTAATCGGCAGATTGCCGATAATGATTGGCAAACCGAGGATCTGCTTGAGGAGTGGGGCAAAACAGAATACAGCGATGGCAAGAGCCACTATACGTTCAAGCAGGATGTTGAGCTGCAGACGGATGCTGCCACGGGCAAAGCTTTCGAGTATATCGTAGGCGGTTTGATGGCAGGATCGGAGAGCATGAATAAGGATGGCTGGATTAACATGAACGGCCATAAGCTTAAGCTCCGTACAAAAGCGAACAGCAGTGCCTATAAAGCCTCCGGTATCAGCATCGCTGGCAACAGCATGGAGATCAAGAACTCTGGCGGGGTGGATATCGAGATCAAGGGAAATCAAAAATCTCAGAGCGGTATTTATCTGTTCAGCACAAGCGCCGGGGCGAAGCTGACCATCCATAATGACAATAGGCTGAGTCATGCCGTCAAGATTCGCAACGAGGCGACCGGTGAGAAGGAAGCCGCTATCTTGGTCGATGGCGCACACGAGAAAGCGCAGCTCGATATCAAGGGACTCGTGGACATCGAGCAAGACGGCGATATTCTGCAGGTAAAGAATCATGGCAGCGAGGCTTCCATTGGCGGCGGCAGATTGATCGCCAAAGGCGAAGGCAATGCCGTGCGGATGACGGGCAAGTCGAAGGTCTATATCAACGCGAAAGCAAATGGCGATGATCTGCAGGCGACCTCCGATGCGACGGATCCGCGCGATGTGCAGATGGAGGGAAATGTCGTACTCGGCGGCGGTCAAGGCGACTTTGGCATGGCGCTCAACACGAAATCCTCTTACTTCACGGGGCTGATCGGCATGGAGGACACGCAGGGCGGCAAGACGCGCATGATTCTCTCCGATGGAGCGCAATGGAGGAACAAGAAGTCCGGGCGGATTGTCAATGGCTTCAGCGGCAGCTATCTCACGCGTCTGCAGGCGAACGGCGGTGCGATTTATCAGAAAGACAGCCGACCGATCACGATCGACAGCTACAAGGGGAATATGAAGGTCTTCTATGACCATAAAGAGGACGGAACGAAGCCCGAACACTATGAGGGCGGTGCGCTGCACATCAAGAAGGCGGACGCGGATTCTGCCGTAACGATGGTGACGGAACGAAACGGCGTCAAGATGAACAGCGCCCTGCAGACGCGCAAGGTCTTGAAAGCCTTGGCGGGCAAGCTCTATTACGAAGGGGCGAAACGAGGCGAGACGAACCTCAAGGGTAAGGCGATGATCGCCGAGGGGCTGACGCTGTCTTCACAAGCGATGAAAATCGAAGATATTCTCTTCGATAAAGCGACGGGACAGGGCGGCATCAAGAACTACCGTGGACGCCAAATTGCTGAAGGCTCTTGGGACGGCGCAGACGATGAGCAGGATCATTGGAAAGAGAAAGGCGTCCGTGCAAGCAGCGCTGCAAACAGAGCGAAGTATACATTCCATGAAAATACCACACTGTCTGTTGATGCGGCGAGGGATCAAGATCTTGTCCAAGGTTCCTCGGTGGACGCTCTCTCGGCGTACAGTCCCTTGATGTGGGGTCAATGGAGCGAAGGCGAGATCAATATGAAAGGGCATGATCTTACCCTCTCGGCTGGCGCGAGCAAGAAGTATCAGCGGCCGGACAAGAGCTGGACAGGCGCAGAGTCTGTAGGACTTTTCGTCGGAGGCGGCACGCTGGAGATGAAGGAACTGGGAGCCTTTTCCATCAAGGCGAAAGATTACGGGATTCAGCTCCTGCAACATTCCAATCTCTACATCAAGAATGCGGGCGATGCGGCGCACGCCGTCAAGATTGAGTCGGAAGACAAGGGCATCTACATGAAAAATCATGATGGCTCTGCACGTCTTCATATCGCCGGCATGGTGGACATCAAAGCGCCTACCGGCATTGTCGTAGATGGGGGCGAGCTTCGTATCGGCGGCGGCAAGATCGTCTCGCGCGGTCAGGAGGCGCTTTATGTAAATTCACCCGGTACGGCGTACATCAATGAAAAAGAGGATCACGATGTGCAGATCGAGGGCGATATACAGGTGAAGGGAAGCTCCGCCGCTGCCCATATCGCTCTTACGACGAAGGACTCCATCCTCAAGGGGCTTTTCACCACGGATATGTATACTTGGCCGCTCCATCAATGGGAACTGGCGTCCGGCAAGGGAACTCTCGTCCTTAAGAACGGCGGTACTTGGGAACATATCAAGGTCGGCAATGTCAAGCAGGATAAGAACGGCACGGCAGAAGTGGGCGACAGCCGCGTCAGCCACCTCAAATCTGCAGGCGGCATCATCCGTCAGAAGGATAAGCGCAAGATCTTAATCGATAAATTCAGCGGCGATGCGAAAATTTACTACGACCATAAGAACGATGGAACGCGGGCAGCGGATTATGAGGCCGGAGATGTCAACGTCGATGCTGCAGAGGCAAATTCTCGGATCACGATGGTGACGGAGAATAACGGCATTACGATGTCCAATGAAAATCAGGTAAGAAAAGCGCTGAATGCGCTTGCCGGAAAGCTCTACTACAATGGTGCGAGATTCGATCTGAAAAATCTCAAAGGCAAGGCGATGATCGCCGAAGGTCTGACGACGCCTTCTGCAGCGCGTGATGCAGACATTGTATTCAAAAAAGAGGACGGACAGGGCGGCATCGACATGACGCCGCAGCAGCCGCCTACGCCTCCGCAGCCCGTGGACACGGAAGAGCAGATCGCGGAGCTTGGCACAAGCAGCGCGGCGCAAGTCGAGAAGTGGAAGCAGAAGAATCTCAGGGACGATGCCGGCAACTACACCTTCGCGAAAGGAGCGAAATTTCACGTTAAAGCATCGGACGGCAGTAAACTGCAGATCGGCGATTCCGTGAGCAATATCCTCATGCAGGATCAGGACGGCAGCATTGATATGAGGGGCGAGAAGCTGACGCTTGAGGCGACGGCGGACAGCGACGCGAAGCGCGCCGGAAGCATCCGCCTAGAGGGTGGCAGCCTAGAGATCAAAAATGCCGGTGCGGTAGACATCAGCATCAGCGGCGACAAGAAGGGCGCGAGTGCCATTTATGCCGCAGGCAGCAGCAGTAAAGCCGCGAAACTCCATATCAAAAATGGCGAGGGGCAGGAAAACGCCGTTAAGATCCGTAATACGGCGAAGGACGACATGGCGGCCGCTGTCACGGCGAAGAAAACAGGCGCAAATAGTGGAAACGTCACAATCCAAGGTCTTGCGGACATCGAGCAGGAAGGCGCCGAACTCCTCCATGCCGACGGCGGCGAGATAAGCATTGGCGGCGGCAGATTCATCGCCAAAGGTGATAACGCCCGTGCCGTGAAGATCAAAAATGGGGGCAAGGTCTACATCAACGCGCAGGCAGATGGCGACGGTGTAAATGCTGTGTCCGATAGCCGTGATGTGAAGATGGAAGGCGACGTCATGCTTGACGACTTCTCTGGCGGCACCTTTGGCGCAGCGCTGATGACGAAGGATTCGTATATCAAGGGGCGCATCGGCAGGACTATTGAGAATGGCAGCACGAGACTTTATCTTGCCAATGGCGCACACTGGGATAATGTGTCGAAAGGCAGCACGCCTACAGACTTTGAAGGCAGCTATATCACACATCTGAAAGCGAAAAACGGCAAAATCTTCCAAAATGACACGAAACCGCTTACGATCGAACGCCTTTCCGGCAGCCTGACTCTCCATTATAAGCACGGCAATGACGGCACGCGGACGGAGGACTATGGCAGCGATCCGACGTATGTAGATCCCAACCAGCGCTACGGCGATACACATATCAAGCAGGCGGCGGAGAACTCCTCGGTCACGATGGTGACGGACAGCAACGGCGTCGAACTGGGCAATGAAAATGCCGTGCGCAAGACGCTCAATGCGCTTGCAGGTAAGCTCTACTACGACGGCTACGCCAAGGGCGAACGCAACCTCAAGGGCAAAGCGATGATCGCCGAAGGGCTGACCGGCTCTGCTGTCTCGCAGCAGCTGGATCTTGACTATCGAGACTCCGACGGACGCGCTCGTGTAAAATCGAACGATACACCTTCCACGGCTGCCGGAACGATCAAGAAGCAAATCGCTGAAGGAAACTACGACGATGTGGAAGATGTGCAGGAATTCTGGAAGAAAAAGGGCGTCTACGATGGCAAAGGCAACTATACGTTCCATCATGACATCAAGCTCGAAGTAAAGGCGGCGGACAAGCCTGTCATCTCGGTGAAGGACAATAAGTTCGGTACGATCTATTGGAACGGCGACGTCAAAGGCTCGATCGATATGACGGGACATCGTCTCGATATCAAGGCAGGTCCCGGCGGACATGGTCTTTTCCCGAACCAAGGTCCGCAGTCCGGTTGGGAGCGCACGCCGAATGCCATCACCGTCTACAGCGGCACGCTCACGATCAAGAATGTCAAGGGCATGAATATCGAGTCCGATCCGAAGGGCAGCCTCTACGGACGCGGCATCTTCGTCATGGGTTATCCGGGCGGTCCGGGACACAATAGCGGTCATGGACATGCGAAGCTCGTGATCGAAAACGACGATGATCCGGCACATGCCGTCAGAATTCGCGTGAATCATAAAAACGGTGAAGACTTCGGCGCGATCGAAGCGCGCAAGAATATGGGCAGCGCGGAGGTCGATATCAAGGGACTTGTAGACATCGACTCGAAGATGTGGCGTGCCGTCGAGTCGCATGGCGCGAAGATCTCCATCGGCGGCGGTACGATCACGGGCAGTGATGTGGCATCCATCGCTGCGTATGATGACGGCACGGTGTTCGTCAATTCCAAGCTGGATGGGAACGGCAATGTGGTCGCGACATCTAGGACGCGCCCCGTGCGGATCACGGGCGACATCAGCTCGGAGAGCAACGGACACGTCGTCTTGGGACTGAACAACAAGGAATCCTTCTTCAAGGGGCTTGTATCAACCGATATCTGGGGCGTGGATAAAGCGAATCAGAAGCCCTATAGCTATATTCCAGGCAATGTTTCCATGCTGCTCGCCAACGGCGCGATATGGGAGCATAAGCAGGTCGGCACCGGCTATCATCACAAGAAGGAGACAGGCGCCAGAGGAAAAGGCATCGCCATGGACAGCCGCGTCACGCGACTGCAGGCAGACAAGGGCATCTTGAAGCAGAACGATCCGCACAAGATCACGATTGACAACTACTCCGGCAATATGCAGCTCGTCTATCAGCATGAAGGCGACGGCACGAAAGCCGAGCACTATAAAGCGGGCGATGTGCATATCAAGAAAGCGGCGGAGAACTCTTCGGTCACGATGGTGACGGACAGCAACGGTCTTACGCTGACGGACGAGACGCAAGTCTACAAGACGCTCAATGCACTTGCAGGAAAGCTCTACTACGACGGATATAAGACGGGGGAGAGAAATCTCAAAGGCGAGGCGATGATCTCTGAAGGTCTGGTCGCCTCATCCAAGACGCTGAAAAAGGCAAATATGGACTGGTCGGAAGCGAGCGGTCAAGGTTCGGTAAAGGCTCCTGAGCCGAAGCCGGGCACCGACCCGCAGAAGCCGGGCACCGACCCGCAGAAGCCGGGCAAAGACCCGCAGAAGCCGGGCACCGACCCGCAGAAGCCGGGTGCTGACCCGCAGAAGCCGGGCACCGATCCGCAGAAGCCGGGTACAGATCCGCAGAAGCCGGGCAAAGACCCGCAGAAGCCGGGCAAAGACCCGCAGAAGCCGGGCACAAACCCGCAGAAGCCGAAGATCGAGTACGGCGACTACGAGACGAAGCTTATGAGCGGCGTCAAGTCGGCGATGACGGCATCGACGATAGCGTGGCGTGCCGAGGCCAACGACCTTATGAAGCGCATGGGCGACCTCAGGCTTTCGCCGGAAAACGAAGGCGTTTGGGCGCGCGTCTATCGCGGCAAGTCGTCGAGCAACAAGGACAAGACGAACTTCAGCATGAACTACACGACGATCCAAGTCGGCTACGACAAGAAGGTCGGAGACGATTGGCGCGTCGGCGTTGCCGGAAGCTACATGAAGGGCAGCTCCTCCTACGAGAGCGGCAGCGGTGAAAACAAGGAAGGCAACCTCGGCGTCTACGGCACATGGACGGGCAAGAACGGCGAGTACGTCGATCTCATTGCGAAGATCGGCAGGCTCGCAAACGAGTACACCGTCTACAACGATTTCGGCCACTACGTCAAGGGCGACTTCCACACGTGGGGCGGCTCGCTCTCGGCGGAATACGGCAGGCGCATCAGCCTGAAGGGCGGCAGCTTCGTCGAGCCGCAGATCGAGCTGATCTACAGCCATCTGAACGGCGTCAACTACACGGGCGATACGGACTATGTCGGACGGAAGATGCATGTGCGCCAGGGCGCGATGAACAGCTTCGTCAGCCGTCTCGGCGTCGGCTTCGGCCAGGAGACGGAGCGCGGCACGTGGTTCCTGAAGGCGTCGCTCTACCATGAATTTGCGGGCGACATCTCGACGGACTACTCCGATGGCTTTACGCCGAAGAGCACGACGCAGAGAGGCAAGGACACCTGGGTCGGCATCCAGCTCGGCGGCACGGCGAAGCTCAATGACAAGACGAGCCTCTACGGCACGTTCGAGAAGACCTTCGGCGGCGACATCAAGACCGATTGGCGCGTCGACGCAGGACTTCGCTGGAGCTTCTAGAGAAGCAGAAGAGAGATAAAGAACAGGCAGGCAGCGGGGCATTTTGCGCCCGCTGCCGTACCTGCAAACATTGGTTTTTGGTTAGGGAGGAACTTGCATGAGTGAGAAAAAGGCAGAAGAAAAGAAAGATGTGAAGAAGGAAGCAGCGACGGAAAGCATGGTCGCGAAGGAAAAAGCTGCAAAGCTCCAAGCCTATTTGGTGCAGGAGAAGATTTCGGGCATTGAGATGCACAAGGCGGAGGATGCCGTCCATTCGCATGTCTTCCGCAGCAATCTGCCGCTCAGAGGCCAGGATCTGCCCTTCATGATCCTCGTCGACGACAGCGTCTATACGCTGATTCAGATCGAAATCGCCGCACGCATCGTCACGGCGGAGAAGAAGCCGGCCGTCACGTCATACTTGGACGGACTGAACAACGAGTACCGCATGCTGAAGTACAACAGCGACGAAGCGGGCAATCTCCTGCTGACCTGCTGCATCCCGTCGGGCGTAGAGCAGTTCGACCCGTCGCTGATCGTCGCCTTGGTGAACCAGATCCAAGGTCATCTGGAAGCTGTCTATCCGGACATCATGAAGCATCTGTGGGCAGACGGCGCGGCGGAGAAGAAGGGCTGAGACGCATCGCGCAGAAGAAAAAAGCATAAAAAGGAGCATCGGCACGAGGAAGACTCATGCCGATGCTCCTTTTCATTCGTTTCACATGCCGCCGCTTTTCAACACGCCGAAGAGCACGCCAAGCACGCCGGAGGCGGCGAGGATCGTGATGACGCCATATTTGTAGTGCATGGCGATCAGGGCGAAGACGATGATGACGATGCTGCTCCATTCGGTCGCATCAAAGCTTACAGGAAGGCTCTCCGTGTTCCAGACGGCGAGCAGGATGAAGTCGATTGCCGCACCGCAGATGAGAGCGATGACGGCGGGGCGCAGGCCGTTCAAGATGCCGCGAATCGAGCCGATGTCGCCATATTTGAAGAAGAGTTTGGCGAGCACGATGCCGAGGATCAGCGACGGGAAGGCGAAGCCCGCTGTCGCCGCGACAGCGCCCCAAGTGCCCGCGACCGTCATGCCTGCGAAGGTTGCGGCGTTGATGCCGATGGGACCGGGCGTCATCTGTGAGATCGTGAAGATGTCGATGAACTGCGCGAGTGTCAGCCAGCCGCGCTCATCGACGACGGCGGCTTGGATGAGCGGCATGGAAGCGTAGCCGCCGCCGACACAGAAGATGCTGACTTTGGCAAACTCGAAGAAGAGCTGAAGATATATCATGATCGCGCCCCCTCAGCCGAATTTCCTGTCCTGCATGAGGACGAGGCCGATGACGCCGTCGATGATGACGAGCAGCATGATGTTGACGTCGAAGAACACGTTGGCGATGAAGGTCGCGAGGACGATCGCCATGGGCAGCAGGAGGCGCGTCTTCATCTGCTTGACGAAGAGGTCGATGGCGACCTTCAGGATGAGAGCCGTCGCGCCGCATTGCATTCCTTTCAAGGCGAGCTGCACCGTCGGATTGCTGGCAAAAGCGTCGTAGCAGCGAGCGATGACAGAAAGCGTGATGAGGGGCGGCAGCACCGTTGCGAGAAGTGCTGTCAGAGAGCCTGCGAGTCCCGCCATGCGGTAGCCGAGGATGATGCAGGCATTGACAGCGACGATGCCCGGCATGGACTGCGCGATGGCGACCATGTCGAGCGCCTCCTTGTCATCGATCCAGCCGTATTCGTCGACGTATTTCGCCTTTAAGAGCGGGATGATGACGAAACCGCCGCCGATGGTGACGGCGCTGATGACGAAGGTGGAGGAAAAGAGCTTCCAGTAAAAATGCCTGGCGTCGCGAGGCGATGCCGGAACTTCGGTCTTCTTCATGAGGATTGCTCCTTTTTATGGAATTGCGGTGCTTTGACGTGATGGTATCATATCCGGCAAGGAAAAGCAAGGAGGGCAGTTCGCAGCGAAATTTGACGGATGAGAAGCTCTCCGAGTCGTGAGGGCGGATCGGGCAAACAGGCAAGAAAAAATCCGGCCGCGAGGCCGGATTTTTTCTTGCCGTCTATATCAGCGAAGCAGAGTCAAAGCGGCGTAGTGGGACGCCATCGTGCCCATCTGCGCTTTCTGCGCGAAGAGGAAGAGCTTTTGCTGCGTGTCGCTCGCCTTGAATTCGCTCGCGGCCTTCGCCATGTCGGTGCCGTTGCTCGTCGTCGAGGCGGCCATGAGGTTTTCTTCCTGCGTGACGAAGTTCGCCGACTGGTAGTTGAGGCGCTGCTGCGCCGCGCCGATGGTCGTCGCCTGGTCGAGCGTCTTGTTCAAGGCCGTCGTGACCTTGTCGAGGGCGTCGGCGATGCCGGCGTCCGTGCCGAGGTTCAGCGTGGACTTGCCGTTCGCGTCCGTCAGGCCGAGCGCGGAAGAGCGCATGTCGCCGAGGTTCGTGATGCTCGTCGAGCCGTCGAGGGAGGCGACGTTCGCGGACTTCGAGCCGTCGAGGAGGTTCATGCCGTTGTACTGGATGCCGGCGTTGTCATTGAGCGCAGCGATCGCCTGATCGACCATCTTGCCGAGGTCGCGGCGGTCGGAGTCGCTGTTCGTGCCGTTGGCGGCGTTCAAAAGCGTCTGCTGAAGCTGGCCGAGCACTTCGACGGACGAGCTTACGCCGCCTTCCGCCGTCCTGAGCATGGCGTTCGTGCGCTGCGAATTGGCGTCCGACTGGCTGATGGCGGCGATGTTCGCGTTCATGCGCATGTCGATGGCATAGGCGGAAGGTCCGAAGACGGCGGACGGGTGCTTCGTGCCGGTCGCGATCTGACGCGCGAGGTTGTTTGATGTATGATTGATGCGGTTCAGTGTCGAGTGCTGGATGAGGTTGTTTCCGAGTGTGATCGCCATGAGGCTGCACATCCTTTCGTTTGGAGCGATGAATTCGTCGTATATCTGTATTATAAAAGAAAAGAAAGGAAAAAGCAAGACTTTTTATCTAGGGAATTACAGATGATGCGCGGCTATTCCTAGAAAAGCGAAAGTAGGCGCGAGCAGCAAAGTGTGATATACTATAGGGCGAGGAAAGAATGCATTTTTGAGGCGCGAGGAGGGGTGTGCCATGGGCAGACCAATGACGAGTGCAAGAAATAGGAAAAGATGGGCGGGCAATATGGCGTCCGAGGAGCTGGCGGCTTGGCTGAGCGAGAAGGTGCGGCGCCGGGAGATGGAAGGGATGTGGCATGGATGAAGGCATTGCGGCTGTACGGGGCGCGTGATCTGCGACTGGAGGAAGTGGAGCGTCCCGTGCGCACGAAGGACGAGGTGCTGCTTGAGGTCAAGGCGTCGGGCATCAGCCGGTCCGATGTCAAGAGCGTTTACGAGACGGGCGCATCGGAGGGCAATGCGCCGCAGATCCTCGGGCATGAGTTTGCGGGGCGCATCGTCGAGGCGGATGACGTCGCTCTCGTCGGCCGTGCGGCGGCGGCGTACCCGATGCTTTTCTGCGGCCGCTGCATGGCGTGCCTCGACGGGAGGCCGCGCGACTGCGGCGAGATGCAGCTTTACGGTGCGGGGCGTGCGGGCGGCATGGCCGAGTTCGTGGCGGTGAAGAAGCAGAACCTCGTGTTTTTGCCGCCCGACGTGAGCTTCCGTGCGGCGGCTCTGACGGGGCCTGCGGCGGTAGCGCTGCACGCCTTCCGCAAGACGGGCGTAGGGCCAGGCTCGACGCTCGTGGTCTTCGGACTCGGCTCGATCGGCTTGGCTCTGGCGAGCTGGGCGCGCGAGGCGGACGTCCGGAACATCGTGCTCGTGGCGCGTACGATGGAGAAGGCGGCTTTTGCACGCTCCCTGGGCTTCTTGCAGTCGGTCGACATCGAGGGCACGGACGTCTACAACTACGTCATGCGCCTGACGGGCGGGCGCGGCGCGGATGCGTGCATCGAGGGTCTGGGCGAGGGCGGCGCACTGGAGACGGCGTTGCTTTCAATCAAGCGCGGCGGGCGCGTCGTCGTCATGGGAAGGCCCGAGAAGAGCCTTGAGGTGACGGGACTCATGTACGATCTCTTGCTGCAAAAGGAGGTCGAGTTGCACGGCGCATGGAAGAGCAGCCTCAACACGCGCCCTGCCGAATGGCTCGACGCGATGAACGCGATGCGCAGCCATGCGGTCGATGCTGAGGCGCTCGTGACGCATACCTTTCCTTTCGAGGAGTATGAGGAGGCGTTCGCCTTGCTGCACGACAAGCAGGAGATGTACTGCAAGGTGCTCTTCGTGAACGGGGAGGAAGCGCATGTCTAAGCGCAGCAAGCGTCAGAAGAGGGTGCAGGGCGGCTCAGCGAAGAAGCCGCTCTCTGCGTTTGCAGGCGG
>ERZ773008.2201-NODE-2201-length-12987-cov-65.270724_pt1 | contig 12987 bp, 6 predicted proteins | sample MGYA00580664_ERZ773008 | MGnify/ENA primary metagenome ERZ773008 (study PRJEB29015, sample SAMEA2738016) | human oral metagenome | biome: human oral; feature: human-associated habitat; material: dental | place: China | collected 2048 ... | reverse complement strand
CTTTCTTTTGATAATCTTATTCTACCGAATTTGCACTCGGCTTTCCATAACCTAACCTTACAATCTTACTTCTAATCTTACATTTTTGTCATCTTTAGCTTTTAACTGTATAAAGAGAAAGTTTTGACAAACTTTCTCTTTATAGAAACTGGAACTTAATATTCCTTAATGGCTATACTGTAACCAGAAGTAATATTGACTAGAGGCACAGCCTAAGCGAGTCTTCTCGATTTCTTCTTTAGAAATCTTTTGTGCTTTTAGAGGACGTTTGTCTTGGTTAAAAAGTTTCGTTTTCATATTGGGCCTCCTTTATAACATTTGCTTTTATCAAGGGAAAGTATTCTTTCCCTTTCCTTTACACTTATAAGGATACTGCTTTTTTAAACTCGCTTCCATAACTTAACCTTTCATTTGGGCTGTTAAAGCTTACAATTTTGTCATCTTTCAACACAAGAAGACAATATGAACCTTATCTTGCTAGAATTGGGCTGTTAGAAAGATCTTAATGATACAAAAAAGATCAGGGACTACTCCCTGATCTCTTCGTCTGGTTCAACTAACTGTCCTCTTACCTTATCATTGAATCTCAGTCTTCTTTTCTACGTTTCCTTGCAGCAAGACCAGCGCCTAAGCCCAAGAGAGCTAAGCCCGTAGTTATCGCTGCTTGATCTGACTGACTTCCTGTATTCGGTAAGTAACCTTTTTCGGTTGATTTGACTTTTGCTTCTTGAAGCTTCACTTCTTCAGATTTGGCTTCTGTATGCTCTTCTTTCACAGCTTTGGTGCCTTGAACTTTTTCTTCTAGACTCTGATCTTTGCCTTGCCCAGAAGTTTGTGAATAAGCTTTATAAGTATCTTGTGACTTTGTTTTCTCTTCTGAAAGGGCTGTTCCCACTTCTAGAATCTGATCTTGTGCTTCTAATTTATTGTAGCTTTCTTTAAGAGTGCGTTTGCCATTTTCAAGCTCGACTAAGTTCACACGAATACCTTTACGACCTTCTTGGATAATACGCGTTTGACCAGCTGGAAGCATATGATTCTTACGCTCTTGCACTTGGAAATCAACCTCTTCTTCCTCTATCAGAAGCTCTGGTCTATATAGAACCAAATCTTTAATATCATCTTCTGGAAGAGCTGTTCCTTTCTTAGTACCGACAAGCAGGCCGCGATTGATTGGATCTTGAAGCACTTCTCGTAATTTTTCTGCTCGCTGACCATCTGGAGAAACTTCAGTAAAGATTCTTTCCTTACCATTTTGTCCTTCTTTTTCTACACGGCTTTCCCCAAGGTAGAGATTGGCATCTTCTTTTTCAATCGTCTGATAAGGAAGTTCTTTTTCTTCGACTTCTAGACGTGGAAGTTCTTCTTGGACTGCGGCTGCTACCTTACCAGCTGTAGTTTTTTCTTCCGTCAGTTGAATACGGTATTCCTTAACCTGCTTACCACTCTCAGACAGAAGTCGAACCAAGACTGGCAAACGATTATCTCCACTATCTACAACAGTTGAAGCCACTTGGTCATTTTCTTCTACTGTCACTTTAGGACGTTGACCACTATAGGACACTTGATATTCCAAGCGCTCTGCAGAGAAGCCTGAAAGTTCTTTGCCATTAAGCAAGATTTTTGATTTTGTACTTTCTTTAGGCAAGTCACTTGGCGCCAAGAAAGTCATCTCAATTAAGGCAACTCCATTCTTATCTGCTTTTCTGTCCATTCTCCATCTCATAGCCTTGGATCTCACAGCATTAAAGGTTGCTGTCAGTTCTGTACCAGCCTGGATATCTTGATTCATATTGTAAGGAACGGACTCCCAGTTATCAGGATTGTTAAACAAGTGGTTAGATTCATAAGCTCGATAGTTTGAATAATAGGTTGGAACATCAAAGTCCGGACCAACATAGCGCTCTAAGACTAGTTTAGACGGAGCATCTGTACCGCTATCAGCAAAGAAGTGCAGTTTGGCTTGATTGACTGTTCGTTCGACAATCTTACCGTTTTCTTTGAAGATAACACCTGCTGAAACATCTGGATTAGCTGATGGTGTCGCTGACCAATTTGTCCAACGACGGCTCTCATCGAGGTCCCCGTCGTTGATATAATCCACTCGATCATGAGAATCTGGATCATCATCATTTGTCTCAGATGCAAAAGCCTGATTGCTATTTTCATCATAGTAAGGATTGTCTGATACAGATTCGCCTAACTTATCAGTCACTCGGACTCTTAGCTCGACAGGTAAGTCGCTTCCAACCAGACGACCATGAACAGTAAACTGCCCAGCTTTTGATAGGCTTTCAGCTGGAACAGGTTCCCATTCGACAGCCAAATCTTTCACTTCATAGTCTTTTTCCCCTGTAAAGTAAACAGGAACCTTGCTTGGCAACTCTAGATTTTGACCTAGTTGGAGCAGGCGAGCTTGTTTTACTGTCGCTATTGGTTTACGTGCCAATAGATCTTTATCATTTGTAAAGTGGATGCGATACTCACCTAGAATATCTCCATTTTCAGCCTTGACGATAACACGAACAGGATCTCCCTCGCGGACACTTGGTACGACAGTTGCCAGACCATTATTGCTGACACTTGCGGTTACTGCATCCGCCTTTCCATCCTTAGCTTCTAAATAGTAGTCTGTTAAGTCTGGATTAAAGTTTGGCAAATCTTGGCCAGCCACCTGTATCCTAGTTTGTGCTTGCTTAGCTGGAGCAACTTGTTTCGAGAAGATTTGAACTTCTGTGATAGAGGTTCCAAGTTTGTCATCTGCTCTTACCATACGAATACGAACAGCATAGGTATCTACCTTATCAAAGTTAAAGTGATTCATTTCACCTGCTTTTAGCTGATCTGGAGCTTTCAGATTAGTCACAGGTTTCCAATTGCTATCATCATTAAAGACATGTTCTTCGCTCTCTACAAAGCTAGGATTTTTTGGAGCTGTTGGCGTAGCTTGCCCAACATAATATTCAATCACATAAGACTTAGGTGCCCCTACCCCGTGATCTTCATGGAAGGCAACATTTAGATTGTCTACTGACCGTTTAGTCAAGATACCAGAATCTCCAAAGAGAACCCCTACCGAATCTTCTTCACGACGGTTCCAGTTAGTCCAGCGGTTGGCTGGCTGATCCGTATAAGAAATCACTTTATCATTAATATTAGATACTAAATCGCTAGGGTTAGAATCTGAAGCAAAAGCAAGTGGCAATTCTGAACCTGTCCATTGATCAGAGATGTTAGCACCATTTTCTGTTTGAGCTGATACTCGTACATGAAGCTTGGTTGGTAAAGAACTTCCTTCCACCTGTCCTGACACAGTAAAGACGCCTTCTTTTTGATATTGACTAGGTGCAATAGGCTCCCAAGTAACTTTTGCTGACGAAACCTGACCATTTGAGTGGTAAGTTCGTACACTCTCTGGCAAGTGTGGAACTTCTGCAATCGGTGTCGTAACACTGACTTCTTCTACTGCAATGATCCCTTCAACAGAGACTTTAGCAATGGCTTTTTGATCAATACCTTCGACCTTTCCTACTACTTCAAAAGTATGGTAGCGATCAAGATCCTCCTTAGCCACTGCTTGCCAAGAAACTTTATGAACTTTAGGGAATCCTTTGTCGTACTCAACAGTAACAGTGGTTGGAAGATTTGGTTCTTGATGCAAATCAGTTACCACACTAACAGGACGAACGGATTGAACCGTTTTATTTTCTGTATTAGCCTGAATCGTCAAGTTTACTTGGCCTTCTGCTCCCTCGTATTCAGCTTTAAGTGTGACAATTCCAGGCTTGTGTAATTCAAGCATTCCTTTACGAACAGCAACCTCTCCCTCGCCTAATGTAGAGAAGGCAACCTTATCAGCCTGTAAGACAGCCTGAGTACCGTCTTGATAATGGGCCAAAACAGTTAATGGAACAGTCTGATCCTCTTTTAAATGATTCGCTTGCTCAACTTGTAAGCTCAAACGTTCAATTTTAGGAGCTTCTTCTAAGAACTGAACGGCATAGGTCTGTAGGGCACCGCCATCCTTAGGTTGAACATAAATGCTGGCCCGCAACCCATTTGCAACACTAGCTTGAACAACTGTGACATCTGCATTTTCAGCTGTCGCAGCTACTAAAGGAAGTTGAGATCCGTAGGCTAGACTATGGTAATGAACTGGTTTCTGACTGGTTAGACCTGTTACAGAATCACCGTCAAGAGTTACAGCTGGATTCACAGGTGCTTTTGCTTCACTACCTGTCACCAGTAAGGTTGCTGATACCTTTGTACCTGCAAGTTGCCCAGTCATTTGAATGCGGGAACCTGGAACAGAAAGTTTGTCCTTATCTTCTGGTGCAATTTCCCATTTATCCACATCATAGTGTTCGAGACTACCATCAGTTAAGGCAAGAGCAACTGACTTATCTACAGCACTCAAATCTGTCCCTGGTGCTACTCGTTTGATAACTGGTAACTCTCTTTCAACGGCTAGAACTTCAACTCGCGCTTCTACCTGACGGCCTTCTGACTCTCCTTTGACGGTTACAATGCCTGAATGACTAACATCTGCTTGTGACCAAGTCACAGGCTGTTCAGCTCGACTTCCGTCACTGTAAACAAAAGGAACTGTCGCTGGCAAGCTTGGAGCTTGTCCCAAAACTGTACGAACTTTTGGCACTTCCGTTCCTAACACTGTCTTTTCTTTCTGATCATCCTTTCCAGTGAAAATAGTCACCTGGTCCGATTTTAATAAATCAGAATGAGCCGTTAAGGTGAATTTCCCTGCCTGGTCTGTTGATTTGACAATGGCAACCCCTTTCCCGTTAAAGGCTTTGCGAACCCAAGAGCCGTCTGCTTGTTCCTTGTAACGTTCACGGCTAGCCTGCTCGCCATTATCTACTCCGACTAGCTGACCTTGTCCATGCAATTGGAAACGAACGAGGTTATTGGCAGTTGGCACGACATTGCCGTCACGGTCTACGATTTCATAGTAGATATAGGTCAAGTCTTTTCCATCTGCTGCAATAGCGTGCTCTTCCTTGACCAAGCGTACACCTGCAGGTTGACCTGCTGTTACAATCTTATCTCGGGCAATTTCTTTACCTTGATCATCACGAGCTACTGCTTCCAAAGTCCCTGGCTGATAAGCTACTTTCCACTCAAGGTAGAGTTCGTGAGGATTTGCCCCCTCTTGATAGCTACGGCCGTCACTTGTCTCTTTTTTGTTAAATTTCTTGATTCCCAAAGATTGGTTGTTCAAGAATAATTCAACACTAGCAGCATTGGAGTATGCACGGACTGGTATTTTATTTTCAGCATCTGCAACATTGTCTGCTAATTCCTGATCTTCCCAATTCCAATGAGGAAGCAAGTGAACCATTGGTTTCTTCTTGGCAGAAACCCACTGACTTTGGTAAAGGTAATAGTCGTTTTTAGGAATCCCAGCTGTATCCACTATTCCGAAATAAGAACTCTTTACAGGAGTACTGTTTTGGTTGTGCCAAGGAGTTGGTTCACCGATATAGTCTGTTCCTGTCCAGATAAATTGTCCTGCGTAACCAGCATTATCTCGGTCAAAAGTCCAAGAAGCTGTTGCCGTTTTACCCCAGCCAACTCGATCATTTCCATAGTCCGATTGTTCATAGTTTCGCCAAGACTGATTGCTTCCAACCCATTCTTGCTCTGGATGGAAATAACTGCCACGTGTACGAGTCGCAGAAGACGTTTCAGAACCATAAATCAACCAATTTGGATGTTTGGCACGCAAGGCTTTGTAATTATCTTCTGAATAGTTAAAACCAACTGCATCTAGCTCATCAGCGATTTTTTCGTGGCCACCACTACCATCACCGAAGCGGAATTTGTCTGCCCCCATCGTGACATAGCGGGTTTTATCAACTGACTTGATAACCTTGACCAGACGTTTAACAGTCGCTAAAGAATGAGCATCTCCATTAGCCTCACCGATTTCATTTCCGATAGACCACATGACGATAGCTGGGTTATTTTTACCTCTTTCAACCATTGTCCGCAAGTCATAATCAGACCATTTGTCTCCCTTTTGAGCCTCTGGGTGAGTGGCGTCTTTTTCAAAGAAACGACCGTAATCGTAAGGCTTCTTACCTCCATACCAGGTATCAAAAGCCTCTTCTTGGACTAGCAATCCCAACTCTGCCGCAATCTGCAAAGTCTGTTCACTAGCAGGATTATGGGTCGTACGAATCGAATTGACCCCCATTTCCTTCATTTGCTTGAGACGACGGTACTCAGCCTTATAGTTTTCTTCTGCTCCTAGGGCTCCGTGATCATGGTGCAAGGAAACCCCGTGAAATTTGATTCTCTGACCATTCAAAGAGAAACCTTCATTAGGAGTCCAGTTATAATAGCGATAACCAAACAAGTCTTTCTTAGCGTCAACAAGCTGACCATCACGATAAATCCGTGTCACTAGCTCATACAAGGCAGGCTTATCATTCAGCACAGTCCACAGTTCTGGTCTTTCAACTTGTAGACTTGTCTGAATTGTACTAGTCTCATGAGCTTTCAGTTTTTGACTGGCAGTACGAATCACTTCTGTTACAGCTTCCCCGCCTCGTCTCACAATTTGGTATTCAGCTGTAATTTCATGATCTTTATCATCTGTATTAGCAATCTTACTGCTGACAAGAGTGTCTACCTTTCCATCTTTTTGATTTTCCAACTGAGGAGTCAAGATGGTTGTTCCGTTCTTTTGAACATGAACCTTATCTCTGATAAGAAGAGAAACGTCACGGTAGATTCCACTTCCTGAATACCAACGACTGCTTGGTTGCTTGTTAATCACATGAACAGCAATGATATTTTCCCGGCCATCTTTGTGAAGATAGTTTGTAATATCGTATGAAAATTGATTATAGCCATTTGGATAATGACCGACCAGCTGGCCATTCACATAGACTTGCGAATCCATATAGACCCCATCAAAGGTCAGACGTACATTTTTATCTAAATCCTTTTCATCTAATTTAAGGGGCTTGCGATACCAAGCATCTCCACCATTAAGTTGGCCCCCTTCATTCTGTGCAGGAGAGTCATGATCAAAGTCAAAGTGGATACTCCAGTCATGAGGTAAGTCTAATTTTTTCCATGAAGTTATATCGGCCTCATCTTTTATTGCTTCCTTAGCATTAGCGTTTAATTTAAAGTGCCAGTTCTGATTAAAATTGACCTTTCTATCCTCAATCATTTGACTCACTTCCTCCTCAGTAGCAGATTTCACCTTATCCTTTTCTGATCCTTCTTGGGCAGAGGACTCGCTTATTTCTTTCGCTTCATTTTTTACTGATTCAGAAAACTCTTTTTCTTCCTTAGGACTAGGTGAATTCTCTTCTGTTTTCTCTGGGAAAGTTTCCTGTGTTGAAAGAGCTGTACTAGCATCTGCAGCCTCAGACGATTCACTAGTGGCAACTGCCTTATCAGAGTGCTCTTCCACAATCTTTCCTTCTTCTTTGACGCTTTCAGCACTAGCGTTAACGGCCACTTCTTCCGCATAAACAGGGTTTCCTGCAGAAAGACTAGCTCCAAACAAAACTACACAAGTTCCAATAAGCACTGAGCATGCACCAACAGTAAATTTTCGGATGCTATAGACTCTTTTACGATTCCAATATCCTTTTTCCATAAGGTCCTCCACCAAGTAACCGCTTCCATTTTTATAGAAGCAAGCTATTCCTATAGTTTTCTTCACCTTATTTTATAAAACAAGTTGCATAATCTCAATACAAATGAAGCCGTTTTCATATTTATGAGTGATTTTTCTAAAATTAGGAGAATCATAGAATTTTCTTCAGTTATCAGTCATCCCCATCTGTTCAGTTCTGTCACTTATTTCTGATAAAAAGTAAAAAACATAAAAAAACAAGCGTCAATTTTCATTGACACTTGTTTCTTGTTTTAGTTTTTAAAACGAGTCCCGTAATAAACTCCCCATCCAACAATCATAGTTAAACCAAGGGCAAGAAGTGTAAAGCTAAGCTCTGTACCTGTTAATGGTAAAGTTTTCTTAGTCTTATCTTTTTCTTGTGGTTTTTCTGAATCTTTTGGATTTGTCTTACCAGGATCTTTAGGATTTTTCTTATCCGGATCCTTTGGTTTTCCATTGCCTGGATCTTTAGGATCTTTATTGCCTGGCTTATCAGGTTTATTTGGTTTGTTTGGTTTGTTTGGTTTATTTGGGACACTTGGAATTGTTGGAATACTTTGGTCTGTTACTACTAACTTCCCATCCTTGTACTCTACTGTGTTTCCATTAGCGTTCAAAATTGTTATAGTTCCGTCGAAGTTCACTTGGAAAGTGATGTCTTTAACAGCTAGGTAACCAGCTGGGGCTGTCGCTTCATGGAAAGTATATACTCCAGGAGCTAATTCTAAATCATGTGATTTGTTTACTTCTGAAGTCCATTCTGCTACAAGATTACCAGTTGCCTCGTTGCCTCGGAAAATTTGAATTTGTGCACTACCAATTTCGGTACCGTATTGATTGATCTTACTGAAAGTTACCTTACGTGGAAGGTCATCGTCTTTATCGGTTACTGTTACTTTGGAACCATCGGTTACGACCTTGTTGTCTTCACCCTTAGAGTCTTTTTCGCCAACGTTTGTCACTTCCACTGTGCCGTCATGTTTGACTTGGAAAGTGATGTCAGTTACTTTGAGGTAACCGGTTGGAGCTGCTTCCTCATGGAAAGTGTAAGTGCCAGGTGCCAAGTTGAGATCCTTAGACTTACCAGCTTCTGAAGTCCAGCTTTCTACTGCATCTCCTTCAGCTTTCTCGCCCTTGTAGATCTTAATTTGAGCACCTGCGATTTCTTCTCCACCAAGGCTGACCTTACTGAAGGTAATCTTACGTGGAAGGTCATCGTCTTTATCGGTTACAGTTACTTTGGAACCATCGATTACGACCTTATTGTCTTCACCTTTAGAGTCTTTTTCGCCAACATTGGTCACTTCCACCGTGCCGTCAGTTTTGACTTGGAAAGTGATATCGGTCACTTTGAGATAACCAGTTGGAGCTGCTTCCTCATGGAAGGTGTAAGTGCCAGGTGCCAAATTCAATTCTTTAGACTTACCAGCTTCTGAAGTCCAGCTTTCTACAGCTTGACCTTCTGCTTTATCGCCCTTGTAGATCTTGATCTGAGCTCCCGCGATTTCTGTACCGCCAAGGTTAACTTTACTGAAAGTAATCGCTTTTTCAGTTGTTGTCTTCTTGTTGACAATATCACGAGATACCGATTTATCAGTTCCGAAATCTTGTGAACCAATCTTGATTTCCTCAGTTGATTTGTCATATCCTTCTGGCGCTTTTACTTCCCGGATGGTATAGTTGTCTCTCAACAACTCTCCTACGCTAGCATTACCATCAGCATCTGTTGTCAACTTGCCAACTACTGCCCCAGTACTGTCACGAACCACTTCAAATTCAGCGCCTTGAAGATTTTCACCTGCCTCATTTACCTTATGGATCTTAATAGAGAATACATATCCTTCGGCTACACCACCAGCAATCTGATAGGTACGAGTGCTAGTTGATTGTTCAGTCAGGCCACCATTATAATTCATCTTGGCTACGTTCGTAATTTTTTCACCATCAACTAAATCATAATTTGCTTTAGCCCTATATTCAATCATATAACCAAAGCCATTAGTGTCTCCTAGAGGAAGGGTGAATCCATCTCCGCCCGGATTTACAGTCATTTGTTTCTTAAATGTTTCTGTCATATCCTGAGCATTAGACCATTTCCAATCTCCGTTATTCCAACGCCAATCTACTTTATAAATACGAAAAGTATCTGGTAAGAAGGTAATATTTGGAGATGAGAACGCATCTTTGATGGTTACATCACTGTAGTTAGCCATATTACGGTTTACAGTAATATTGTAACGAATGACATTTTTCTCGTCATCCTTATACTGGAAAGAACTCTTTTCAATTTTAGAGTCATACTGTTTAGGAGGTCCATTATAATGAACAGTTCCTGGAACTAAGGTCCGTCCTCCTATTGTAAATCCAGCATTCAAGTCACCTTCTTGACTCACTACATCATGGTCAACCCGAGCATAGAAGAAAAATTCTCCACGGACACCAGATTTTTGCTCAACATAATTTGTATATGTTAAGGTAATCGTTTTGTTTGCAGAATCCAAAAAACCATTTGCAACAAGATTACCTGACTCGTCCTTAAGCTCAATGGCTGAAGAGTTCGCAAAAGCATACTCTGGCGGCAAGGTGATTGTCGTCGTATCTCCTTGATGTACTTGGTTATCAGGCAATACAAACTTTGCGTAAACGCGGAAATCTTGCCAAATATCAATGCCTTGTGTTAAGTCTCCTCCAGAAGAATTTTTGAGACTCATCTCAGTAATGACATCATTAAATTCGGCCGCCTGCACTTGAGCAAGAGGAGTTAATGATGGCAAAACCACTCCCAAACAAAGAATAATGACGTGAAGCCAAGTTCTAATTCTTTTGTTCATGCAATCTTCCTTTCTCATAATATTCAGTTTTGAATGTACAATGTAATTGTATACTAACTGATTTCCCCATCTTATCAGCGTTTACCTTTACAAAAAAGTAAACATTTTTTATAGATACATTACGCCTTCATTCTACCATACTATCAATAAAAAGGCCATACGTAATCAGTCTTTTTTAAATATTTATTCAATTTTCATTAACTTGCTAGCATTGAACAAATAATTACATTAACTTTCAAATTAAATCTGGTGCTACTAAATCAAATTTCTTCTGACTTTTTGGGTCCAAAATGCTACAAAAAAACCGGAAAAATATCCGGTTTAAGTCATTTATTTTCTAAAAGTCAAGGCGTAGAATTTACCATCCCAGAGGAATTTCAACCCCTTCTCTTTGACGCCCGCTGGAACTGCGGCTTCAATTTCTCCAAGATCAACAGTAGCATCCTTAAAATAGTCCTTGCTAAAGTGGTTTTTCTTATATTGCTGGTCCACATAATCCGCCGTCTCATCTGAAATCAAAATCTTAGTCCCTGGTTTAGCCACCCTTAGCATTTCCTGCATGGCCTTGGCCTTATCGGTAAAGAAATTGATTCCACCAATATGATAGACGATATCAAAACTATTATCCGCAAAGGGTAGATCTTCCGCACAGGCATGAAAGAGTTGCAGATTGGTCTTCTTGGAGCAAGATTTCTGACATTTTTTCAGCATGCCTATAGAAATATCTGCCCCGAAAAAGTCTAAGCTTTTCAGATCAATATTCTTAGGGATGTAGCGCAGGTCATGACCAGTCCCGATAGAGACATAAAGAACTGACAAATGGTCCTTCCATTCTATTTCAGCCATTAGCTCCCTTCTCAGCTTATCGACTGCCTTTCCATAGAGAAGGCCACCCAGCCATTTTTCGCTCATATCATACCAGCGAGCGAAGCGATTATACATGGTCATATACTTAGCATTGTCTCCAGAGATATAGTCTGGATTCAGCGTCAGATAAATGTCTCCATCTTTTTGAAGTTCATACACTTTCAAGTCTGCCTTCAGTTTCTCTTGTATCTTTGTTTCCATCATGTTTCTTGTCTCCTTTTTCTATTTGACAATTATTATAGAGAATTTTGAAACAAAAACAAGAGATTTTCAGCAAGTGGCTACCCAGCGTTAGCAACCGGAAGAAATCTCTTGACAAGTTGCAGAAAAAGAAACGAATTTTATACAAAAGAGTCTGAATTTTCTGCTTTCAGCACTTTTTGTCCAATCGATCCGCGTTCTTCAAGCCTTGAAGTTGCATTAACCTGTTTCTTACCCGGTTCTTTTTGTTTGGAAGGATTTCTTTCCGTCTTATCTGAAGTATCGTACTATTTCTGTGCAAGCCCGCGATACCTTAGGATAAGAACTGAAATCAGAGCCAGAAACAAGATCCCAATTTTCTTGAACCTAAACATAGGAGTCCTCCATTTAGGCGAAACTTGTTGAGACTAGCACTCCGTCAAAAATGCCTGCACAGTCTTGACATCTTCTGGACTTCCGCCTTGGTCAATATCGCAGATATGCTGGAGCCCATATTTTTCGATAATCAAGGCAGTCGCCCCACAGAAGGTCCGGCCGTGTTTAACAGAGTCGCCATTGTTAACAAAACCTTTAATCAGCCCGGGATGTTTCTTGATAAAGCGTTTGGTAGACCAAGGAATTTTCCCAGCACCAGCATTTCGAGTAATGAGAATACAAGGCTCTTCCAGTTTCTCCTTGATGCTCTGTGTCGGATAGCCCAGTGATGCTGCAAATCGTTTACCAACACCAGTATTTGAATCATAAACTACAATCATCTTCATCACCTACTTTCTTAAGAAAAGGATAGCAAACCAAACCGCAAAACCTAAAACCACAACATCAGAGATGAGCATAAGCATAAACTCCAAATCTGGCATCATGTGAATGTAAATCAGCAATGACAAAGTTGCCAAAGCCAGTGCCGCTAGCTTAGCAACTGCCGGCAAACCCGGAATCAAAGCTGCTCCGATTAGGACAAGGATGAGACCTCCGACTAAAAATGACTGAAAATCCAGACTTAAACTAAAACCAACTGTCACACCGCCGTAGCCAATGGTCAAAAGACCAATCGCGACCAGACAGATACCTAAAATAGCCAATCCGTACATGGCAAATCCTCCTTGCTTTTTCATTTTTTCCTCACTTTCTGTCTTTGAATGAACAGTTCCAAACATTCATTCAAAATCTTCTAAAAAATAATTCACTTTATACTTATCCAATCACATTTCTTGAATACCTTCCAATTCCTATTCGCACTACATAAGACATCACCTCCTTTGTGTGTGAATGAATGGTTTTATAAATTCATTCATAACCGCTTCTAAGAAAAGGAATTTCCTCTATTTGGAAAAAATCCCCTTAACAAAATATTTCACTAAAGTCTCAAGACTATCGAAGTAGCCTGAAAATTCCTGCTCTGTGACATGCATGTCTATGTAGTAAATCAAG
>ERZ773008.2197-NODE-2197-length-13001-cov-6.385138_pt1 | contig 13001 bp, 11 predicted proteins | sample MGYA00580664_ERZ773008 | MGnify/ENA primary metagenome ERZ773008 (study PRJEB29015, sample SAMEA2738016) | human oral metagenome | biome: human oral; feature: human-associated habitat; material: dental | place: China | collected 2048 ... | reverse complement strand
CGCGCCCCGTTTGACGTTGCCGAAGGCGAAAGCGAAATTGTGGCGGGGCATCATGTGGAATATTCGGGCTTTGCCTTTGCGTTGTTTTTCCTTGCCGAATACATTTTCATGATTTTGGTGGGCGCGCTCACCGCGCTGCTGTTCCTAGGCGGCTGGCTCTCGCCCTTCCCGCAAAGCTGGGGCATCATCGGCACGCCCAGCGCGATTTGGATGTTCGGCAAAATGGCGGTGGTGCTGTATGGCTATTTGTGGATTCGCGCCACCTTCCCGCGCTACCGCTACGACCAAATTATGCGCTTAGGCTGGAAAGTGCTGATTCCTGTGGGCTTTGCCGCGATTGTGTTTTACGGCGCGTGGATGGCTTCGCCGTTGAGTTTGTGGAAGTGATTGAGGCAGCCTGAAAATTAAATTTAATGGGAAATGATGATGAAAAAAATTATTTTAATAATTGCGTTAAGTTTGCCAATTTATTCAATGGCAAATGGTATCAATGATGACCGTGCATTTGAAAAATATTTAGATGGATACGCGCGAGAAGCCGCTAAATTCCATACTTGTGGAGAATACGATATGGGAGCAGGCGATACTGCCAATATTGGCATTTATTTAGATGAGATTTTGTCGCCACGCTATTTAAAACTGCAAATAAAAAAATATGGTTCTCGTCAAAAAGCAGGCATTGCTGCAATAAAAAAAGTAGAGGCATTGGCAGACACATATCAAAAACGATTAGTGCAACGCGGTGTACCAAGTGGAATGTGTGCGAAATTATTGGAACAGTACAATTAAATATCAATATTTTCGTTTAGAAATGATGGGAGTGACGGAATAAGGCAGCCTGAAACCCAACAACAACCAAGAGAATACAACCCAAAATGGCAAATCTAGTTAAAACCTTCCTGCTTGGCGAACTCGTCAAAGGCATGGGCGTAACGCTCAAAAACTTCTTCGCCCGCAAAGACACGATTTACTTCCCCGAAGAAAAAACCCCGCAATCCGTGCGCTTTCGCGGCCTGCACGCCCAACGCCGTTATCCGAACGGCGAAGAACGCTGCATCGCCTGCAAACTGTGCGAGGCCGTCTGCCCCGCCATGGCGATTAACATCGAATCCGAAGAACGCGAAGACGGCACGCGCCGCACCACGCGTTACGATATCGACCTGACCAAGTGCATCTTCTGCGGTTTCTGCGAAGAAGCCTGCCCCACCGATGCGATTGTGGAAACCCATATTTTCGAATACCACGGCGAGAAAAAGGGCGATTTGCACATGACCAAGCCCATTTTGCTGGCCATCGGCGACAAATACGAAGCCGAAATCGCCAAACGCAAAGCGGCGGACGCGCCATACCGCTAAGACAGCCTGAAAACGCAAAACGCGGGTCTCAATACAGCTAAAACACAAACAGGCAGCCTGAAACCCGTAGGTCGGATTCTCGAATCCGACGGCCGCCCGCCGGCAAGGCAGCCTGAAAGAAACAAAAATTTAAACTGTCGTCATTCCCGCGCAGGCGGGAATCTTGGCAGCACAACAGCAACAGCGGCCAATCCAACTGCCGCCGAACCCCAACAAGATTCCCACCTACGCGGGCTGAAACCACACACCGAAGCCGAGAGCCATGAACAAAAAAGACACCATCCGCCACATCTTCCGCGACATCGTCGGCGGCAGCCAAGTCGACGAAGCCGAAATCCGCCGCCTGTTCGCCGTCGGCTACGTACAGAAAGTGGATGGCAAAACGCTGGACTTGGACGGTTTTATCGCCCATATGCGCGCCCAAAAACAGCACATCGCCGAAGCAGAAACCGAGTTTCTTGCCCTGGCCGAAGACGGCGGCACCGTGTTCAGCAACCACATCGTCCGCGCCAAAAAAGCCGACGGCAGCCGCATCGCCGTGCAGGTGCTGGCACAATTCGAGTTCGACGAAAACGGCCAAATCGCCCTGTGCGACGAACTCACCCGCCTGCTTGAAGGCGGTAGTGAAGACGCCGACATCGGCTCGCGCCGCTAAGGCAGCCTAAAACCCATTTCCCCTTGCGGGGAAACGTCGGATTCGAGAATCCGACCTACGCGGGCAGCCTGAAACGCCCAAGCCCGCGGCAAGGCAGCCTGAAAACTAAAAAGCAGCCTGTACCCGCAAAGATTTTAAACACCCAAACCCAGAAAGTACAAAACCATGACTTTCCAACTCATCCTGTTCTATCTGTTTGCCGCCGTCATCCTATACGGCGCGCTGCAAACCGTAACCGCCAAAAACCCCGTGCACGCCGCGCTGCATCTGGTGCTCACTTTCTGCGCCTCCGCCATGATGTGGCTTCTGATGCAGGCCGAATTCCTCGGCATCACGCTCGTGGTCGTGTATGTCGGCGCGGTGATGGTGCTGTTCCTGTTTGTCGTGATGATGTTGAATATCGACGCGGAAGAAATGCGCCAAGGCTTTTGGCGGCACGCCCCTGCCGCGCTGGTGGTCGGCGTGTTGATGGCCGCCCTGCTGATTGCCATCTTCCTTGCGCCCGACACCGCACTCAACCAGTTCGGCCTGATGAAAGACATCCCCGCCGATTACAGCAACGTGCGCGATTTGGGCAAACAGATTTACACTGCCTATCTGCTGCCGTTTGAACTCGCGGCCGTGCTGCTGGTGCTCGGCATGGTGGCCGCCATTGCACTGGTACACCGCAAAACGAACAATCCCAAACGCCAAGACCCGGCCGAACAGGTTAAAGTGTCCGCCGATAAAAACCGTATGCGCCTCGTGAAAATGGAAAGCGTGGTGCAAACCCCGACCACACAGCCCGAACCCGCCGAAAACTTGGAGACCAAAGCATGATTACGCTGACCCATTATCTCGTCCTCGCCGCGCTCCTGTTCGGCATCAGCGCGATGGGGATTTACATGAACCGCAAAAACGTGCTCGTGCTGCTGATGTCCATCGAACTCATGTTGCTGGCCGTGAACTTCAACTTCATTGCCTTTTCGCAATATTTGGGCGACACGGCAGGGCAGGTGTTCGTATTTTTCGTGCTGACCGTGGCTGCTGCCGAAAGCGCGATTGGTTTGGCGATTATGGTGCTGGTGTACCGCAACCGCAAATCCATCGATATTGCCGATTTGGATAGCTTGAAAGGGTGAGGCTGCTTTTCAGGCTGCCTGAAAAGCAGCCTGCACCTTGGAATGCAACAGTAAATTGATTTTCTTCCCTGCGGGAGAGAGAGTGGGATTGCAGCAACCCGACCGTTTTCAGACGGCCTCCAAAGCAGCCTGAAAACCCGTTTGAAAGACTAAACCATGAGCAGACAAACCCTGATCGCATTTCTGCGCGGTGTTATGCCGAGCGGGAAAAACGCCGTCAAAATGGCAGATGTCCGTGCCGTATTGGGCGGTAACGGTTTCGACAATGTGCGGACATGGATACAGAGCGGCAATATTGCACTGGAAAGCGGATTGGCTGCGGACGAAGCCGCCGTGCGGATACATGATTTGCTGCATACGCATCTGAATGTAGATTTGGCCGTTATTGTCAAAACGCCTGCCCAGTTGCGTGAAATATTGGACGGCAATCCGTTTGCCGATGAGGCATACGACCCCAAGCGCGTATTTTTTACGCTGTGCAACACACCGCTGGCCGATACCGCCGGTTTGGAGGCGCAGGACTTCGGTAGTGAAAAACTGCATATCCGCCCGTGCGCCGCGTATCTCTACATCCCGCAGGACGCTTCCCGCAGCAAGCTGGGCAATGCGTTTTTGGAAAAACAGCTCGGCCTGAGCCTGACCACGCGCAACGGCAATACCTTGCGTAAGATGATGGCGTTTTAAAACAGGCAGCCTGAAACGCCAAAAGGCTACCTGAAAAAGCCAAAACAACAGCAACAGCGTCCCCTCTCCCGCTTGTGGGGGAGGGCTAGGGCGGCGGCGCAACAGAAACCTCCGTCACTCCCGCCGCTGCCAAAAAGCGTTTCCGCAGAAACGCCCACTCCCCACCCCGACCCTCCCCCGCAGGGCAGGGGAGGGAGACGAAAAAACCAGCATTGCCGCAGCCCAAACCAGATTCCCGCCTGCGCGGGAATGACGGCGGTAGAAATAACACCATTTTCAGACGGCCTCAAAGGCAGCCTGAAAACACAAGCAACCGTAGGTCGGATACTTGTATCCGACAGCCGCCCCAAGCGGCAGCAAGGCAGCCTGAAACCTCATTTCCCCGCGTGGGAAAACGTCGGATTCAAGAATCCGACCTACGCAAAAGGCCGTCTGAAAAGACCGCCCGCAACCCGAGATTAAAAGTTCAACCCCTAAGGTTCACAACATGACTGATATGACTTTATACCTCACCATCGCCCTCGCCCCGCTTGCAGGCTGCCTGTTAGCAGGGCTGTTCGGCAACCAAATCGGCCGTAAAGGCGCGCACACGGCGACCATCCTCGGCGTGGGTGTTTCCGCCGTGTTGTCCGCACAGGTGCTGTGGGGCTTCATCAACGGTACGCGCGCCAAGTTTGACGAAAACGTCTATACCTGGCTCACCATGGGCGGCACGGACTTTTCTGTCGGCTTTTTGGTGGACAGCCTCACCGCCATGATGATGGTGGTGGTTACGTCCGTATCGCTGATGGTGCACATCTACACCATCGGCTACATGAAGGACGAAGAAGTCGGCTACCAACGCTTTTTCAGCTATATCTCATTGTTTACCTTCAGCATGCTGATGCTGATTATGTCCAACAACTTCATCCAGCTCTTCTTCGGCTGGGAAGCTGTCGGCTTGGTGTCGTATCTGCTGATTGGTTTCTATTTCAAACGCGACAGCGCCATTTTCGCCAACCTGAAAGCCTTTTTGGTGAACCGCGTGGGCGACTTCGGCTTTGTGCTCGGCATTGGTTTGGTGCTGGCGTATTTCGGCGGCAGCCTGCGCTATGCGGACGTGTTTGCCTATTTGCCGAATGTGCAGAACGTACCGTTTTTGGGCACGGATTTGATTACCGTCACCTGCCTGTTGCTGTTTGTCGGCGCAATGGGTAAATCCGCGCAGTTTCCGCTGCATGTCTGGCTGCCCGATTCTATGGAAGGCCCGACCCCCATTTCCGCGCTGATTCACGCCGCAACCATGGTTACCGCCGGTCTGTTTATGGTATCGCGCATGTCGCCCATGTATGAATTGTCCACCACCGCGTTGTCCGTCATCATGATAATTGGCGCGATTACCGCGCTGTTTATGGGCTTCCTCGGCACGATTCAAAACGACATCAAACGCGTGATTGCCTATTCCACCCTGTCGCAACTGGGTTATATGACCGTGGCCTTGGGCGTGTCCGCCTATTCGGTGGCCATGTTCCATGTGATGACGCACGCCTTCTTTAAAGCCCTGCTGTTCTTGGCCGCAGGTTCGGTTATCATCGGCATGCATCACGACCAAGACATGCGCAACATGGGCGGCCTGCGCAAATATATGCCGATTACTTGGCTCACCATGCTGATTGGCAACCTGTCGCTCATCGGCACACCGTTTTTCTCCGGTTTCTATTCCAAAGACAGCATTATTGAAGCCGTGAAAATGAGTCATTTAACAGGCAGCGGCTTTGCCTATTTTGCCGTGTTGGCGAGCGTGTTTGTTACCGCGTTTTATGCGTTTCGCCAATACTTTATCGTGTTCCACGGCAAAGAGCGTTGGCGCGAAGCGGCGCACCATGCGCATCATGACGATGAACATCACCACGGTTTGTCGCCCAACGATAATCCGCACGAAAGCCCTTGGGTGGTAACGTTTCCACTGGTGTTTTTGGCGATTCCGTCTGTGATTATCGGCGCATTGACCATTGAGCCGCTGCTGTATGGCGATTTCTTTAAAGATGTGATTTTTGTGAACCACGAAGCGCATCCTGTAATGCAGCACATGAAAGCTGAATTCCACGGCGCAATGGCAATGGTGTCGCACAGCTTGACTTCGCCCGTGTTGTATTTGGCGATTGCTGGCGTGGCGACGGCGTGGCTGTTGTATGTTGCCAAGCCTAGCCTGCCTGCCAAGTTTCAGGCTGCCTTTAAGCCGCTCGTAGCCTTGTTCGCCCAACAGGCTTTTGCCGATGGAGGGCTGCGACACCACGGCGGTGTAGAGGTTGATAAACGTGTCTTCGGGGTTGCCAGGTTCAGGTTTTTCGGCGGCGGCGGGGTTGTTTTGTTCCAACATTTTGTTGGCTTCGCCGATGCTGATGTGCAGCTTGGCAACCGCACCTTGGTCTAATAATTGTTGCCACGACAAGATGTCTTGTTTGTCCATATTGGGCAAACGATGCGGACGGGTTTGCACGGCGGTGTTCGCTGCGGCGGCGGGGGCTTTACCGCTTTGTTTGGCCAACTCGGCGGTGATAATCCGCGCGGAACGCACAATGCTGTCGCCAATCACCACCACGGTAACAGTTGCGCCTGTTACGATGGGCGATGGCGTTGCGCCTGCTTGCGGCGGATTTTTGGTGGGATTCATGCCGATGTAGCCGTCAATAAAGGCATCCACTTTGGAGCGCGGAATGCCAATCAGCAAAATCGGCTCGTGGTGTTCCAACATTTTCGCGCCTTTAATCGTGCCTTCGTTATCCAGCGCAACAATGGTGTCAATCGGTTTGCTGGAATAGCCGCGCGTGCTGACCACATCGGATGTGATGTAAACCACGCCCACTTCTTTATCGCCCTCGTACACTTTTGCCATCATGGGCTTGCCCTCGGGCGCGCCACAGCGCGGGGCATTGGGGAATACATCGGCGGGTTTCACTTTGTTGATTAAATCAGGCAAACGCTCGGCCTGCGCGGGCGCAGCCAACATCAGCAGCGTACACACGGCGAGCAGGAAGAAGATGATTTTTTGATAAAAATGGTGTGTGGCGGAGACCATTGGGCGAGACATTTTGATTGTCCTATTTAGTTGTGGTTTATCGTGTTTATAAATGTTCACATTTTAGAAGCCTTTAACGCCTTTTCTTTTGACATAGGTCAAATGAACAAATCTTTATAAACGTTATGGATTAGTTTGTTTATGTTAAGAATAGGTAAAGACGGTTAGACTGTTTGTGATTTTTTGTAGTTTACGGGTTTATAGGCAGCCTGAAAATGGGTTGCGGCGAAAATTTGCTGCCATTGCGTGCCATTTTCAGGCTGCTTTTGGCGCATTGATTGCCCGCGAACCCTAGAAAAAACGCATAGATTTGTTATACTTGCCCGCTTTTTAACGCCCGCCCTGCTCTACTATGCCGCACTCTAAACGCGCTCAACGGCGCATCATCAATCATCATCCTTTTTGGCAAGCCGATAAGCCTTATTTGCATGACCACACCATCACCGATGCGCGTTTTCGCCGTTTGGGCTACATGATGGCGTTTTCGGCGGGCGCGATTAACGCGGGGGGCTTTTTTGCGGTGGCGAGCTACACTTCGCACGTTTCGGGGCTGCTCTCGCGCGTGGCCGATAGCATGGTGTTGTTTGAATGGCATACGGCTTTGGCAGCGCTGATGGGCGCGGTGTGTTTTTTGCTGGGCAGCATCACGGCAAATTTAACGATTCTTTGGGGCAAACGGCATCGTTTTCGCAGCTGCTATGGTTTGCCGCTGTGGATTGAGGCAATTTTGCTGCTGCTGTTTGCGGTGTTTGGCTTTGCGCTATCCAGCGTGGGCGCGGTGATGCTGCCGCCCACGTTTTTGCTGCTTTGCTACATTATGGGGATTCATAATTCGGTGATGAGCGTGCTATCGGGCAGCTTAATTCGGGCAACGCACATGACGGGCTCTACCACGGATTTGGGCATTGAGATTGCCAAGGCTTTGTATTACAGCAAAAAAAGTTCTCCCAAGCTGCCTGATGTGAAAGTGAATGTTCCCAAAATGTATTTGCTGGTGGGGATGATTACTTGCTTTATTGTGGGCGGGGTGATTGGGGCGTATGGCTATCGTAAGGTAGGATATTATTTTACGTTGCCTGTGGCGTTGCTGCTGTTTTTGCTGGGCGCGGGGTCGGTGGGCTACGATGTGAAGATTCGCACGAAATTATGGCTGGTGCATAAAATTCAGCAGCGGGAGCGGCAACGGCGGTTGGCAGAACGGCAGAAGGCGGAGCGGCAAAATCAAACGGAAGATTGATGGGAGGCAGCCTGAAAGGAGTTTTAAGCGTTGTGCTTTGTGGGAACTGGTTTTCAGGCTGCCTCTATGGCACAAAGCATTTTCAGGCTGCCTCTGGCTTAACACGATTGAGGCAGCCTGAAAACCAAAATAGAACGGCAACAGCTTGCCGCCCAATCGCACATTCAATAGAGCGTTACCACTTAACCAAATGTCAGCAAGCCCCCCAACACTCCATAACACAATTTTCAGGCTGCCTCTGCCTATCCGCATTAAGGCAGCCTGAAACCCCCAAAAAAAAGGGCAGATACACCATCTGCCCTTTTTTACGGCTGTTTACACTCTCAGCCCATTATTTCTTCGGCTGGCATTCTCGCGCCAGATACAACCATGTTTCTACCACGGTATCGGGGTTCAGCGACAAGGTTTCAATGCCTTCATCCACCAGCCATTTAGCAAAATCGGGATGGTCAGACGGTCCTTGTCCGCAGATGCCGATGTATTTGTTTAAGCGCAAGCAAGTGGAAATGGCAAGATGCAGCATCACTTTCACCGCCGCGTTGCGCTCGTCAAACGTGCTGGCAATCGGCCCGCCGCTGTCGCGGTCCACGCCCAAGGTAAGCTGGGTCATGTCGTTAGAGCCGATGGAGAAGCCGTCAAAGTATTCAAGGAATTGCTCGGCAAGCAGCGCGTTGCTGGGCACTTCGCACATCATAATCAAGCGCAAGCCGTTTTTGCCGCGTTCCAAGCCGTTTTCTTTGAGCACTTCCAACACCGCTTCCGCTTCGGCAAGCGTGCGCACAAAGGGAATCATCACTTCCACATTGGTCAGCCCCATCACATCGCGCACATATTTCACCGCGCGACATTCCAGCGCAAAGCAAGGTTTGAAGTCGTCCGACACATAACGCGCCGCACCACGGAAGCCCAGCATGGGGTTTTCTTCGTGTGGCTCGTATTGGGCACCGCCGAGCAAGCCCGCGTATTCGTTGGATTTGAAGTCAGACATCCGCACGATGACTTTTTTCGGATAAGCTGATGCCGCCAGCGTGGCGATGCCTTCGGCGAGTTTGTCCACATAAAAATCAACGGGCGATGCGTAGCCTGCGATGCGGTCGGTGATTTCGGCTTGCAATTCAGGCGTTTGTTTATCAAATTGCAACAGCGCGTGTGGGTGGATGCCGATTTGGCGGTTAATCACAAACTCCATCCGCGCCAAGCCGATGCCTTCGCTGGGCAAGTTGGCAAACGAGAACGCCATTTCGGGGTTGCCCACGTTCATCATAATTTTGGCGGGCGATTCGGGCATATGGTCAAGCGAAACTTCGTCCACTTCCACTTCCAGCAAGCCCGCGTAAATATAGCCTGTGTCGCCTTCGGCGCAGGATACGGTTACTTCCGCGCCATCGGTTAAACGGCTGGTGGCATCGCCGCAACCCACCACCGCAGGAATGCCCAGCTCACGCGCGATAATCGCCGCGTGGCAAGTGCGCCCGCCACGGTTGGTAACAATGGCGGCGGCGCGTTTCATCACAGGTTCCCAATCGGGGTCGGTCATGTCGGTAACCAAAATATCGCCTGCTTGCACTTTGTCCATCTCGCTCACGCTTTTCACCACGCGCACCACGCCTTTGCCCACTTTTTGCCCAATCGCGCGACCTTCCACCAGCACATTGCGCTCGCCTTTGATGGAATAACGGCGCAACACATTGCCCGCCGCTTTTTCTTGCGATTTCACGGTTTCGGGGCGAGCTTGCAAGATGTAGAGCTTGCCATCCACGCCATCGCGCCCCCATTCAATATCCATCGCTCTGCCGTAGTGTTCTTCAATGGTGAGCGCGTATTGCGCCAACTCGGCGATTTCTTCGGGGCTGAGCGAGAAGCGTTTGCGGTCGGCTTCGGGCACATCCACCGTTTGCACCGATTTGCCCGCTTGCACGCTGTCGGTAAACACCATTTTGATGAGTTTTGAACCCAAGGTTTTGCGCAAAATGGCGGGTTTACCTTGTTTCAGCGTGGGTTTGTGTACATAAAATTCATCGGGGTTTACCGCGCCTTGCACCACGGTTTCGCCCAAGCCGTAAGATGAAGTGATGAACACCACATCTTCAAAGCCGCTTTCGGTGTCGATGGAGAACATCACGCCCGATGCGCCTGTGTCGGAGCGCACCATGCGTTGCACGCCAGCCGAAAGTGCAACCGCATCATGCGCAAAGCCTTTATGCACGCGGTAAGCAATGGCGCGGTCGGTATAAAGCGATGCAAACACATGGTGCATCGCTTCTTTTACATTTTCTAAACCATTGATATTTAGGAAAGTTTCTTGTTGCCCCGCAAAAGACGCATCGGGCAAGTCTTCGGCGGTGGCAGATGAGCGCACGGCAACGGAAATTTGGTCGCTGCCCGCATCGGCAACCATTTTTGCCCACGCGGCTTCCACTTCGGCATTCAGTTGCTCGGGGAAAGGCGTGTCCAAAATCCACTGACGAATTTGCGCGCCCACGCGAGCCAACTCGGTTACATCATCCACGTTCAACGCGGCAAGCGCAGCGGAAATGCGCTCATGCAGCCCATCATGCGCTAAAAAGGCGCGGTAGGCTTCGGCGGTGGTAGCAAAGCCGCCTGGCACACGCACGCCTTTTTCGGCAAGTTGCGAAATCATTTCGCCCAATGATGCGTTTTTGCCACCCACGCGCTCCACATCGGTCATGCGCAGGTTTTCAAGCCAGATAACGTAGTTTTCAGCCATTTTCAGAGTCCTTTCCGAGACTGGGTTAGTGGAAAAAATTGAAGCGAACGTTAATTCGCGTAAACAATAATAGCACACATCAATTTGGATTTTGCGGCGCGGCGGTGATTTTGGTGGAAATTTTTGTAATCGCTTGTAATTAACGCAGATTGTTTTTGTTTATATGATAAAACAGCCTGAAAATTGCTTATATCGGATAATTTCATCTGATTTTGGTTTTCAGGCTGCCTATTTTGGGTATTTTGCAGGATAAAGTTGCGCGAATTGAGGTAAATCAAACAAAGTAGATTTTGTTTTTGCGGGCGAGAAATTTTGGATTGGGTGGCGGTGATGGCGATTTTGATTACACGCAGTTACAAATGATTGCAAACGCAAAGGCAGCCTGAAAACGGATTTCCTGTTTTCAGGCTGCCTTTGCCTATCTTTTATCAATCAACACCATACCGTTCAAATCCACGGGTATTAAAAACATATTGATACTGCACATCATCCCCTTGATTTAACACCAAATATGCGCGTCTATCTTTTAACTCAATATAGGCAAATTCGCCGTCAAGGCGGTCTAAATCGTAATGCCGATTATCCACAAACAACGTCGCTAATTGCGCTTCGGGATATTTGAGATTGAATGACATCATGCCCGACTGGTCATTACGATTGGCGATAATTGGCACGGTAATTTTTTCGCCGCGAATAGAAAACGAACTAACGGCTCTCTGTTCGCCTAAACAAACACCATCTAGCTGGACGTAATTCACAATTGTTTTATTTAAAATAGTAGAAAAATTCAGCAGTTTGATGAAATTATCCTTACCTGCATCAAGCGTTTCCACTTCTATCAGATAGCGTGTTTTACCATTTATTTCAACGCCTTGCCCATGCCATTCTGTACAGTTTACGAGATACTGGTCTAATAAATCTTCCAACGGATATTGCTCTACTTCTTCTGCTGCTTCAAAGCAAAAGCAATAATTGTCTTTGGCGCGATTGTGATAGATTTCATAAGCAATCTGATTGAAATCGGGCGTAGCATATTTATCTAATTGATATGTTCCCAGCACTTTCATGTTCATTCCTTTCTGATTATTTACAGCAGCCTGAAAACGTATTTCTCGTTTTCAGGCTGCCTATTATTACAACAATCGCCTACGCATCAATATTCTGCGCCACCAGCGCATTCGCTTCAATAAACGCTCTGCGCGGTTCAACCTCGTCGCCCATCAGGGTAACAAAGGTTTCGTCGGCGGCAATCGCGTCTTCAATGCGCACTTTCAGCAAGCGGCGCACTTCGGGGTTCATGGTGGTTTCCCAAAGCTGCTCGGGGTTCATTTCGCCCAAGCCTTTGTAGCGTTGCATGGTCAAGCCTTTTTGCGCAGCGGCAAGCAGGCTGTCTAGCGCGGCTTCAAAACTCTCAACGTGTTGCGCTTCGGCATCGCCTTTGTGCAACTCTGCGCCGTCTTTGCCGATTAAGCCGCGTTGTTGCTCGGCGGTTTTCAGCAGCACTTGGTAGGCTTTGCTGTCCACAAATTTCTGGTCTAAATACGACACCATCACGTTGCCATGAAGTTGGCGGGTGATTTTGATGAAATGCCCGCTCTCTTGCCCTGCGATGTGTTCCAGCGTGATTTCGGGGTTTTTCAGGCTGCCTGAAAGGGCGGCGATGGCGTGTTGCGTGGCTTGCTCGCTGGATAAATCAATCGCGTCAATGTCTATCAAGGCGCGCAGCACGGCGGCATCAATCACGCGGCTTTCTTCGGCGATGGTGTTGCGGGCACGCAAGAATTGCTTGGCGAGCTTGGCGAGTTCTGCGCCTTCAATCACGCGGCTGCCCGCCACAATTTTGGCGTTGTCCACCGCCAGCCCAAGCAGAAATTCGTCTTTTTCCATTTCGTCTTTTAAATAACGCTCTTGCTTGCCGTGTTTGGCTTTGTAAAGCGGCGGTTGGGCGATATACACATAGCCGCGTTCTATCAATTCGGGCATTTGGCGATAGAAGAAGGTGAGCAGCAGCGTGCGAATGTGTGCGCCGTCCACGTCGGCATCGGTCATGATGATGATGCGGTGGTAGCGCAATTTTTCTAGGTTAAATTCTTCTTTGCCGATGCTGGTGCCCAGCGCGGTAATCAGCGTGGCGACTTCTTGGCTGGCGAGCATGCGTTCAAA
>ERZ773008.2196-NODE-2196-length-13005-cov-2.824865_pt1 | contig 13005 bp, 14 predicted proteins | sample MGYA00580664_ERZ773008 | MGnify/ENA primary metagenome ERZ773008 (study PRJEB29015, sample SAMEA2738016) | human oral metagenome | biome: human oral; feature: human-associated habitat; material: dental | place: China | collected 2048 ... | reverse complement strand
GGGAGCCGTCGGGGACTGCGGGAGCACACCCAAAAGCCGTGCCAGGTCGCGACGTCGCATCGCATGCACATCACGGCCATCCAGATGTACGGACCCGGCCTGCAACGGCAACAAATGAGACATGGCACGCAGCAGCGTGGACTTGCCACAGCCGTTCGGACCAATGATGGTGGTCACCTTCTTGTCAGGAATGGCCACATCTAGGGAAGAAATAATGGTTTTTGCGCCGTAGCCGACCTTCAAGCCGGTGGCCTCTAAACGGGAATTCATTACACCGTACTCTTTCGGTTTGCGCGGATAAGAAGGTACACCAGGAACACACCGCCCACGGCGGAGGTCACCAGGCCGACGGGAAGCTCCACCGGCATGATGGTGCGGGTAATCAAATCGGCCGTGGCCAACAGCAACGCGCCGCACAAGCCAGAGCCAATCAACGGCGGCGACGAAGTTGCCATTAAACGCAACGCTACCTGGGGTGCCACGAACGCAATGAACCCAATCGGGCCAGCCGCAGACACCGCAATGGCCGTGAGCACCACAGACAAAAGCAAGAACAAGGTTTGCGCGCGGCTCACATGCACACCCAAGCCCGAGGCAGTCTGATCGCCCAGCAACACCGCCTGCAGCTTGAAACTCACATAACCCACCAGCGGTATCGCGCAGCAGAGAACCACAACGACAGGAAAGTTACGGCCCCAGCTTGATGCACCAAGCGAGCCGGTCAGCCACGTTTTAGCCACCGCGGCATCGGTAATGTTGGCGCGCAACAGCAGCCAGGTGACATACGCCTGCAAAATCGCGGTAATCATAATGCCCGCAAGCACCAGCCGGAACGTGTCCATCCCGCGCCGGGAACCCAAATACCAGATCACAGTGGCTGTGAGCAGGGCACCCAACAGCGCTGATAAGGGAATGCCGATGGTGCTGAGAAACTGCACCGCACCGCTTGCGTTTAGACCACCCAGCACAATAATGCTCACGGCGAACGCTGATGCGCCCTCGGAAATGCCCAGAATATCTGGGCTTGCCAGGGGATTTCTGGTCACTGATTGTGTGAGTGCGCCGGCGATGCCCAGTGCCATACCGATCACCACGGCACCGAGGGCGCGTTGCAAACGCCATTTCAACACCACCGTCTGTTCGATTTTGGTGCCGCCACCTGCCAAAACCTCAAATACCTTCATAATGGTCAGCGGATAATCCCCGGCTGCGACATTGGAAGCGAACACCACCAAAACCAGCACGACCAGGGCAAGGTTCACCACTGCAATGCGGGCGCGCCACACCGTGCTGAGCGGTCCAATCTCAAGCCGTGGGCGGCGAGGAATGAGTGTTTGAGTGATAATCATAGTGCCACCAACTTCCGTCGTGAGAGGAGATACAGCACAAACGGTGCGCCAACAAACGCCAGCACAATGCCCACCTGTAGTTCGCCGGGGCGGGCGATAATGCGCCCCGCGACGTCGGCAAGCAGGAGCAATGCCACCCCAGCAAGGGCCGAATAGGGGAGTAGCCAACGGTAATCCGGGCCGGTGAACACCCGCACCACATGCGGAACCACAAGGCCGACGAAGCCGATGGGCCCGGCCCCGGCCGTTGCGGCACCCGCCAGCAAAGCAATGAGAAGCATGCCGATCAGGCGCGCGCGGTTCGTGTTGACGCCGAGGGATGACGCGACGTCGTCACCCAAGTTCAGCAGGTTGAGCTGCCTGGCGGTGGCAAAAGCGGCCACCAGCCCTAGTACAACAAACGGTGCGATGCCGATGGAGATGGTGAGGTCGCGGCCCGCGATGGAACCGGCGTTCCAAAAACGCATACGATCCAAGTTGTCCTCGTTAGTGAGCACCAAAGCACTGGTCATGGAGCTGAGCACCGCCGACAGCGCCGCGCCACCCAGCAACACACTCAATGGATTCATCCGGCCCGAGCCGATAGAGGTAAGCGAAAAAACCAGTAAGGTCGCCAAAATAGCGCCGATAAACGCCACCACCACAGTGCCCACAATGCTGGTAATGCCAAAGAATGTAAAACCCACCACCACCGCACATGCGGCACCCGAACTAATGCCTAGGACACCTGGGTCCGCCAGTGGGTTACGAGTATGGCCCTGAATCAGCGTGCCCGACACCCCCAGCGCCGCGCCGACTAGCACGCCCAACATGGTTCTGGGGATTCGCAGGTCACGAATAATCGCGGCGGTGATCTGATCCGGGTGCAGTAATGTACCCACAGACATTGACCGTGTGCCAATGGCAATGCTTGCGACAATAAGCACCGCAATCAGGCCGAAGAGTAGAAGCAATCCCAGCGCACGGCGGGTACGCTGTTTGCGAACATTTGTTGATACCACTATTGCAACTTTAGCTTAGGGTAAGCTACGTTCAAATATGTGAAACGTAATATTTCTCGTAGAACTTTCTTCGGCCTTATGGCCGCTGCGTCACTGAGTGCAGTGACGGCATGCAGTTCACATAACGGAAATTCCACTTCCCCCTCATCTTCAGAATCGGCCTCTGCTGGTGCGGATTCTAAGAATCGTGTTGTTGCCCTGAATACCGGGCAGCTGGACAACCTGCTCACACTCGGTATCCTCCCCGTCGGTGTCGCCGCAGCCAAAGGCGGAGAACTCATTCCCCAGTTCATTCGTGATGCTTTCGGTACGCAGTATGACCTCGACAGCATTGCCGACTGCGGTCTGCGTCAAAGCCCCGATGTGGAGGCCATCGCGAAACTTGAGCCATCGCTCATCTGCGCTAACTCCCGCACCGACAAGGAAATCCTGAAAAAACTGGAAGACATTGCACCCGTGGTCACTGGCGAAGGGGGCGGTGAAAACTGGAAGCAAGATCTGGTCACCATCGCGGAAGCCGTGAGCAAAGGCGAGGAAGCCACGAAGCTTCTTGAGGAATACGAAGCATCCGCCGCTGAATTTAAATCAGCCCTACCTGCAGAAGTGCCCACCGTGTCCTTCCTGCGCACCAAAGACGACGCCTTCCAAATGTTTGGCGTCAACTCCATGGCAGGAACCGTCGCCGCCGACTGTGGCCTTGCTCGCCCCGAATCCCAGCAGTTTGATAAAAAGGCTGGCGAAGACCTCTCCGCAGAAGTGCTGGACAAGGCCGATGCCGACTGGATTTTCTACGCTGTGCAGAAAGGCGCAGCTTCCCCGGTTGACTCCACACTGTGGCCCAACCTCAAGGCTGTGAAAGATAATCACACTGTGGAAGTGGACTACGAAGCGTGGTACACCAATGCTTCCCTGCTATCCGCCACCACAATCCGAGACGGACTACGACAGCACATCCTGGGGTAGTTAATCTCGTAAGTATGGAAACATACGAAGCCATCTTCCGTCGTCGCGACGTCCGGGCCGAATACACTGGTCAACCGCTTGACGACGCCGTGCTCCACCGCATCCTCGAAGCTGGACACGCCGCGCCTTCCGTAGGTAACAGTCAACCCTGGGACTTTGTGATCGTGCGCGATCCGGCGCGGCTGGCGGAATTTGCTGAGCATGTTGCGGGCAGGCGGGCTGCCTTCGCCAACAGTCTGCCCGCCGACCGCAAAGACGTGTTCAACCCCATCAAAATTGAAGGAATCCGGGAATCCGGGACCGGCATTGTGGTCACCTATGACCCGCAGCGGGGTGGTCCGAATATCCTAGGCCGCCACACCATTGATGAAACAGGGCTGCTCAGTGTGGGCCTCGCCATCCAAAACATGTGGCTTGCCGCCACCGCAGAGGGGATTGGCATGGGCTGGGTGAGCTTCTATGAGGAAGATTTCCTTGCCAAGTTTGTGGGATGCGCCGGAGCATGCCGACCTGTAGCATGGCTGTGCATCGGGCCGGTAACGCATCTTGAAGAAGTTCCCGATCTTGTCCGTTTTGGGTGGAACAAAGGGCGTCCACTGGAAGAGGCGGTGCATTCTGAGCGGCTGTAGCTGCTGGTGAGTTTGGTGCAGAATAATATTTCTGTTACCTATTGTTACCTGATCGTTACTATGAGTATACTTCGTTAGGTACTACTTATCTACCGCCACACGAAAGGCGCCTGAATGAAACGGCAACTTGCAACGTCACTCTGCACCTTCGCCCTCCTGACCAGCCTGCAACCAGCGGCGCAGGCAGATGAACTCGCAGACTTCCTTCGCTCCCTTGTCAGCCCCATCGTGCCTGGAAACAACGAAGGCCCCGTGCCGCCAGCAAACCCAGGTCCAGGCGACGCGCTGATTGCAGAAGTATCTGGGCAGCACTTCAGTGCCCAAGCACCGCAGCTCGATCCTGCCGTGCAGCCGCAATGGGCGATCGTCGTATTCGGCTCCGCGTTGGACAAGGACGGTGGCGTTCCGCAAGCACTTTCCAGCCGCCTGGAAAAAGCGCTGGTCGTAGCAAACACTAATCCTGGAGCCACCGTTGTTGTGGCAGGTGGCAAACCCCAAGCTGGTGTCACCGAAGCGCAAGCCATGAAGCGCTGGCTGGTGGAACACGGCGTTGGTGAAGAACGCATCGTTACTGAAGAGCAGTCAACTGACACTGTAGGCAACGCCAAAAATGTCGCGCCGATACTGAGCAACGGCGGCAAAAACGGAGCAATCCTGATCACAGCAGGCAGCCACCTGCGGCGCGCCACCGTTGATTTCCGCATGGCAACCGGCAGTGCATACAACACCATTTCTGTCCCTGCCGAAGACAAAGACATCACCCCACCAGTGCCCGAGTGGGAAAAAACCGCGATGGAACGCGACCTCAAACAGTTCTCGTAGGGACGTTGACGTCCGGGTAGCATGGGCACATGGCACCTAGCGAACAGCACCCCCATCAACCCGTAATCACTGAACTGCGGCTCACGGCATTCAAATCCTTCTGTGACGCAGTTCTTCGTTTCCAACCAACCACCATTCTTATCGGGCAAAACGGTGCGGGAAAATCTAACGTCCTTGACGGTCTAGAGGTTCTTTCGCGCTTGGCGCTGGGGGAAACACTGGCTGATGCCCTGGATAGTAGAAGACGTGAAGGCGGTCCCATTCGTGGGGGATCGCGCGGCTGTGCGCCACACGGATCGGATTACTTTGCGTTAGGGTGCACGGTGGATTTTGATGGACTGCTTTATTTGTACGACATTGAAGTACAAGTGACGCCAACGCTAGAAGTGCGGTCAGAAGTTTTTGCTATCCAGCGGGGAGAAAAAAGAGACATTCTGTACCACTCCGCCGAGCATGGGGAGCGTGATCCCCGTCGACCATACCTGACAAGATTGACCGATGTGGCCGATGATGACCTGGAACTTGCCTTAGGTTTCATTGCGCCTATTTCCGCACTCCGCGATATATTTCACCTAGAGCCACATCCTTCGGATATGCGGAATTATGTTGCAGAGACGGATCATAAGTTACGCAGAGGTGCAGACAATATTTCCCCAGTATTGTTCGCGCTGCGTGAGCGCGATGAAAAACGTTTTGGCAAAATCCAGGACCAAGTTCAAGCGATCGCTGCTAGCAAGGTTATTGGGTTGGATTTCCTCAAAGCTGAGGGCGGCGAGGTTATGCTTGCGCTTTTGGAGCGGGGAAGTGGTGATTCTGGAGACATAGAGAAGACCCCCGCTTCACAAATGAGCGACGGAATGCTGCGCTATACGGCAATAGTCACCTCACTTCTTGCTGATCGCGCTGGTCTTGATGCTGTGACGAACAGCAACAAGCTGGAAACTACAGAAGGTGTTCAGCTGGTGATAGAGGAGCTAGAAAACGGTCTGCACCCCTCGCAGGCCAAGAAGTTGCTCGAATTGGTGCGGACGAGTAACGAAACTAATGCTGTGAGGGTCTTGCTGACAACTCACAGTCCAGCGTTGTTGGATGCTGTAGAAGGAACTTTGAATTCTAGTGTCATTGTCTGTTACTACGATGAAGACGCCGGTTATAGTAAACTCATTCCGCTCATGGAAATGCCTGATTATCCGACTGTCATGGCTCAGGGGTCGCTGGGGTCTGTTGTGACTGAAGGAAAATTTTCTGCTGCACGGTCAGATGATTCAGACTACTCAGAGTTCTATGAATTTCTAGGACTCTGATGGGGATGGCGATGCTAGGTCAAGAGGTTATCTTCATAGACACGAGTATCCTGTGCAATATTGTGCCAGTTCCTGGATTCGATCAGCATCAAGAGAAAGTTCGTGCTGAGATGAAAGAGCTTGTTGAGAAGAAAGCTAAATTTATCCTCCCCATCACAGCAGTCATTGAAACAGGAAACCATATTGCGCAGCTTCCTGGTGGCAATGACCGCAGGGAAAGCGCTGAAAGATTCTCTGAAATCCTTCGTCTAGTTGTGGAGCACAAGGCTCCCTGGTCTCTCGTTGATGTGGAATGGAGGGAAGATTTTCTTAGTGATTTACTTGAAGGTGCAGACACTGAAGAATCGTTGGTGGATCTTGCTAAGAGGGGAGTTGGCCTGGGCGACCTGTGTATCTTGACCGAGCGCATGAGGTATGAACAACGCACTCAACTTAGGGCAACGATTTGGACCTTTGACCAGGCACTAGCGGCGCATAACCCCAGCAGGTAGTTTGTAGCCATGGCTTCTTTGTACGACATTCCCGTAACCACCCTTGATGGGCGCGAGACCACCATGAATGATTGGGCAGGTCATGTGCTGCTTATTGTTAATACCGCTTCTAAATGCGGTTTGACCGGGCAGTATGAGGGGTTGCAACGCATCTTCAATGATTACGCTATGCGCGGTTTCTTTGTCATTGGCATGCCTTGCAACCAGTTCGGTGAGCAGGAACCCGGCACTGCCGAAGAGATTTCCGATTTCTGCTCGGTAAACTACGGCGTGTCCTTCCCGCTACTGGCAAAAGCCGACGTTAACGGCGAGAACACCCACCCCCTGTACGCGTTTTTGAAGGACGCCACCGGTGGCGAGGATATTCAGTGGAACTTTGAAAAATTTGTGGTCTCCGATTCAGGAGAGGTGCTGGGCAGGTTTTCCCCGAAAACCGACCCAGAAGATGACGAGCTGCTGGAACTCATCGAAGATAACCTACCTATTTAAGCTTTTGCGTATCGACGCCGCGAATAGAAGGGGTGATCCGGGAGGCGCGGCGTCGATACGCGTATAAAGCTGCAGGTTAGTCAGGCAGCCGAAGCCCGGTCGCCTTGGAGAAATTGTGTTGGCCGCCGGGTTTGATGCGCACGTGGACCACGGAACCGACTGGCGGGGCAGTGTGGGGTTCCGCGCGAATAATAATCTTGTCGGTGCTCTCCTTGTCGGGATTTGTGTCGGTGCCGGAGCCGAGATCGCCGCCGCCGTGGAGGTGGCCGTAAATGTAGGAATCGGAACCGAGTTCCTCAACAACCTCAATCTTGATGGGGATGGTGTTGTCGCCGGGTTCGACAATTTCAAGCGCTTCGGGGCGGAACCCAATGACGATTTGGGCGTGATCGTCGGAGGTAATGGCATTGTGCGTGGCTTCGGAAAGCCGGATGCGAGCATGTCCGAGATTGGCATAGCCGTCCCCAGACAACATGAAGGTGCCCAAGTTCATGGCGGGAGAGCCGATGAAACCTGCCACAAACTCGTTGGCTGGGGTTTCATACATTTCGCGGGGAGTGCCTACTTGCTGCAACACGCCGTCTTTAATCACGGCAATGCGATCACCCATGGTTAGTGCTTCAGTTTGGTCGTGGGTGACATACATAGTGGTCACGCCAAGCTCGCGCTGCAGAGCGGCAATTTGCGTGCGAGTTTGCACACGAAGTTTTGCATCCAAGTTACTCAGTGGTTCGTCCATGAGGAACACTTTGGGACGGCGAACAATAGCGCGACCCATAGCAACACGCTGACGTTGACCACCAGACAATGCCTTGGGTAGGCGATCAAGAAGATCCGTGAGGCCGAGCGATAGGGCGGCGGATTCTACGCGAGTAGCAATTTCTGCCTTGTCCATCTTGGCCATTTTCAGGGCGAAACCCATGTTGTCCCGAACAGTCATATGCGGGTATAGGGCGTAGTTTTGGAAAACCATGGCAATGTCACGTTCCTTGGGTGGAACGGTGGTGACATCACGGTCGCCAATGAGGATGCGGCCGCTGTTGACCTCTTCGAGGCCCGCAAGCATACGCAAGGTGGTGGATTTACCGCAGCCGGAAGGGCCGACAAGAACAAGGAATTCGCCGTCGCGGATCTCCAGATTTACTTTATCTACTGAGGGCTTGTCATTGCCTGGGTAGATGCGTGTGACATTGTCAAAAGTCACTGTTGCCATAGTGTGTAACCTCCATCGGCAGGTACGTGCCGAACGATCCGTAGTGAGAGATGTAGCGCGATGTGCTGCCTGAAATGAAGCGCACATCTAGAGACAAAGCTAGCATGACCTGATGGCGCGCATAGTGCTTCTTTCGACGCCTGACATACGGTAGCAGTGGTGTGCCGTCATTAAGGTGAATGATGTTTCACCTGTTCAGGGCTTTATTGCTGGTGATATGTTGCGTATTTTTCTAACGCAAACCGTGGGTGTGCGGACTTAAGTGAAAAATGACATATCTAAAAGAAGTTACTAAAAGGGCGCAATCATGTAGGCTACCTTACAAGAGTGTGCCAGAGTTGATGTAACTCACACCCATTTGGTGCCTGTGAGTATGATCGGGATTGGCCAGGAGCGTCCACTGCTACGCAGACGATGAGGCGTCATATCGCCATGTGACCTGCGGATTCAAAGGGCTTGCCTGACTCTTTGTGCACTGCCTTAACTTCAAGGGAGATCTACTCATGGTTAGTTTCAAACGCGTTGTCGCCACCATCGCGGCTAGCGCGCTCGTGGCAGGAAGCCTTGCGGCCTGTTCATCTGCGGAGGATGGCCCGTCCGTCTACTTCCTCAACTTCAAACCGGAACAAGATGCGATATATCAGAAGATTGCAGCAGCATACACTGAGGAAACAGGCGTCCCGGTCAAAGTGGTGACCGCTGCAAGTGGCACCTATGAGCAAACGCTCAAAGCTGAAGTGGGCAAGCGAAACCAACCCACGTTGTTCCAGGTGAACGGCATTGTGGGGTTGAAAAAATGGTCTAAATTTACTGCAGACCTCACTGACGCGACGTTTACCAAGGAACTCAATGACAGCATTGACCCGCTGACCGGCGATGATGGGAAAATACGTGCCGTGCCTTTTGCGGTGGAAGGCTATGGCATTCTCTACAACGAGGAGATCTTTGATAAATATTGCGCCATGGAGGGGGCCAAAGTCTCTAGCCCAGAAGAGATTAAGGACTTTGCCACACTGAAAAAAGTCTCCGAAGACATGCAGGCCAACAAGAAGGAACTGGGCATTGACGGGGCGTTTGCATCAACATCGTTAGCATCAGGTGAAGCATGGCGGTGGCAAACCCACCTTGCCAACATTCCCATCCACTATGAACTCCAGGACCTTGGGGTAGATGACTCCGACAATCTGCAGTTCACCTACAACAAAGAATACAAAAACCTCTTTGACCTGTACCTCAACAACTCTACGGTGGAAAAAACGCTAGCACCATCAAAGTCGGTGTCTGACTCGATGGCTGAGTTTGCCCAAGGCAAGGCCGCCATGGTCCAAAACGGAAACTGGGCGTGGGGGCAGATCAGCGAAGTGAGCGGCAACGTGATTAAAGAAGACAAGCTCAAGTTCCTGCCCATGTATACCGGTATGCCAGAAGACTCCAAGCAGGGGTTGTCTGTGGGAACTGAAAATTATCTTGCCGTGAACCAGAAGGCGTCCGAAGAAGACCAGAAGGCCACCATTGATTTTGTCAACTGGCTGTACACCACTGATAAAGGCAAAGAGTATGTGGTGAATGAGCTTGGCTTCATCGCCCCCTTCAAAACCTTTAGCAAGGACGATATCCCAGACGATCCTTTGGCAAAGCAGATCGCTGATGCGATGGACAACCCTGACCTTGAATCCGTGCCGTGGGACTTCCAGACTTTCCCATCACAGCAGTTCAAGAACGATTTTGGGCAGGATCTTGCCCAGTACGCCTCAGGAAAGACCGGATGGGATGAGGTTGTAAGAAATTTTGTTGATAACTGGGCGGCTGAAAAGGCCGCACTCAAATAGTGCCCAAGCCGTGGGTGCGTCCGCCTGACCGGTGTATTTTTCCAGGTCGTGGTTGGTTGCACTCCGGCTCCTGTGACCACAGAATGGCTTTCTCATGCAAGCATCGTTGAAAAAGTACTTCCCAATATTTGTTCTGCCCACGCTCATTGCGTTTTCCATCGCGTTCGTGGTGCCGTTCATCATTGGGTTCTTACTATCGTTTACCGAGTTCACCACTGTCACTGACGCGGAGTTCAACGGAGTGCAAAACTACGTTGATGCCTTTAGTAAGCGGGAAGGATTCGTGTCGTCCTTTGGCTTCACCGCTTTGGTGGTTGTGGTGTCGGTGATCACTGTCAATGTGTTCGCCTTCTCCATCGCGTGGATATTGACCCGTAAGTTGAGGGGTACGAACTTTTTCCGCACCGTGTTCTTCATGCCCAACCTCATCGGTGGCATTGTGCTGGGCTACACCTGGCAGTCGATGATTAATGCCGTGCTGGCAAAGTACAGCACAACCATCATCGCGGACTGGAAGTTTGGCTATGTGGGCTTGATTGTGTTGATCAACTGGCAGCTGGTGGGCTACATGATGATCATCTACATTGCTGGCTTGCAAAACGTTCCGCCAGAACTTATTGAGGCCGCTGAACTAGATGGTGCGACCAAGTGGGGTGTGCTTCGGCACGTGACTATCCCGATGGTGATGCCGTCTATCACGATTTGTCTGTTCCTGACCTTCGCTAACACGTTCAAAATGTTTGACCAGAACTTGGCGCTGACGAATGGTTCGCCGCGCCACCGCACTGAAATGGTGGCACTGAACATTGTGGACACCATGTTTAACCGCACCGGGGTTGAAGGTGTTGGCCAGGCCAAAGCAGTGATCTTTGTTGTCGTCGTTATTGTGTTCGCCCTGTTCCAACTCAGGGCAACCCGAAGCCGGGAGGTTGAGGCATGAGTGCCACACCACAAGCATCAAAAGCGCCAAAAGTGGCAAAAAAGAGCATCAGGCCCGCTGACATCCCCTTGTATGCCATTTTGGTGTTCCTGACGGTGGTGTTCCTCGGTCCCATCTTCTTCATTGTGTTCAACTCGTTTAAGAGCAAGTTTGCTATTTCCAGTGATCCGTTTTCCATCCCCGTTGGTGAGATGTGGGCGGGTTTTGAAAACTACGCCGTCGGCCTGATGCGCGAGGGCTTCCTCTGGGCCGTGATCTGGTCATTCACCATCACGATTTTGTCGGTGATAGCCATCGTGTTTTTCTCGGCGCTTACCGCGTATTACATCACGCGTGTGAAAACCTGGTGGACGTCCACGCTGTATTACTTGTTCGTGTTTTCCATGGTCATTCCATTCCAGATGGTCATGTTCCCCACTGTGAAAATCGCGGATACGCTGCACTTGACTAATCCGGTGGGCATCGCGGTGTTGTACATGGGGTTTGGTGCTGGCCTGTCGGTGTTCATGTTTGCTGGTTTTGTGAAGAGCATCCCGCTCGAAATTGAGGAGGCGGCCATGATCGACGGCTGCAACCCTGTGCAAACATATTTCCGGGTGGTAATGCCCATGTTGAAGCCAACGGCAATCACTGTGGCTATTCTCAACGCGATGTGGGTGTGGAATGACTATCTGCTCCCGTACCTGGTCATTGGTTTGTCCACGAAGTATAAGACCATTCCTGTGGTGGTGCAGACCTTCGTGGGGTCGAATGGTAACCGCGACTTGGGCGCGATGATGGCAATGCTGGTCCTGGCGATCGTTCCGATTGTTATCTTCTACATTTCTGCACAGAAGTACATTATTGAAGGTGTCGCCGCTGGTGCTGTGAAAGGCTAAGATCGCATCCGTCCCCTGATTGGTTGCGGAAAATAGGTGTTCATGTCGGGATTATTCAGCACTGAGGGCAAGTTCTATGGAGCATTGTCCCTCGCCGCGGATCTTGTGATTGTTAATGTCATGATGCTGGTGGCAATGCTGCCCGTGGTCACCGGCGGTGCCGCTCTGCGCGCCGCCACAGTGGTGATTACTCAGTTGCTGAATAATGAGGCTGGCACCCCAGTTCGCACATTTCTGCGGGAGTTTACGCGGAAATGGAAAGCGTCAACCGTCTGGTGGTTCATTACTACCGCGTTGATGTTGTTCGCGGTGTATGAGTTTTATGTGATTTTTCGCGCCGACGTGGGTAATACAACGCGTCTTCTTCTCTGTGCTTCGGTGCTGTCGGGGGTCTGCGTCCTTGCGGCCGTGAGCGTGTGGTTTTACCCGATAGCTCACATGGGTGGGGTTCGTTCAACGCTGACGCATTCCGTGCAGCTCGCATTCGCCCAGCCGCTGCGCACAATTGTGGGGGTTATTTTCACATTGTCACCATTGTTGGTGTTTGCGGTAGCGGGTTCTCAATTGGGGGTTGTTGTGGTGTTTTATGCGCTCATTGGTGCGGCATTTACGCAGTATCTGGTGCTGCTTGCGCTGGGAGAGAACGCGGGCGTGGTCAGCCGCTAGCCAACCGCTTATCGACGCCGTGCCTCCCGAATGTGTGCTACCCAGCCCACGCTATGTGCAAAAGGTATGTCAAAAGTTGGCGACGCTGTAAGCTGATGGACGACTGTAGGTCATTCATCAGCGGTGGCTGATTAGTGCTGGATAGGAGCTATAAAATCGTGGCCCGTGTAGTTGTGAACGTGATGCCAAAGGCAGAGATCCTTGATCCGCAGGGGAAAGCAGTGGTACGTGCCCTGGACCTTATCGGGGTTGAGGGGGTGTCAGATGTTCGTCAGGGGAAACGCTTTGAACTTGAGGTTGATGAGTCAGTGACGGCGGCTGACCTGGAGAAAATCGCTGAGGTCCTGTTGGCGAACACCGTGATCGAAGATTATGAGGTTGTTGGTGTCGAGGTGGCCCAGTGACAGCAAAGATTGGGGTCATCACATTCC